>Ga0181560_10005665_pt1 | contig 11123 bp, 6 predicted proteins | sample 011ome_20_FD_133751 | JGI IMG/M metagenome (GOLD analysis project Ga0181560, IMG submission 133751) | Coastal salt marsh microbial communities from the Groves Creek Marsh, Skidaway Island, Georgia - 011509CT metaG (megahit assembly) | ecosystem: Environmental > Aquatic > Marine > Intertidal zone...
AAAGAACATTCAAGCGCCGTTATCGCTGACATCCTCAGCCAAACCAAAGCGTGGAACATCGCACGATTCAGCGTTGGTAGCAATGGCCACACATTGATTCAAAATCTACTTGATAAAAGTACCAGCGAAATCAACTTTGCTTATGATCGTTTGCAGATCAGTTCAATACTGAACTCGAACTCTAATAAATGGTTTCTGCTAGACCTCAATGCCCTCGAAAAAGTGCTGGGACGCTCGAAAGACTCCTACAGTCGAACGGACGCGATCGTAACCGCACTCCTTCAGGACACGCCCGCGAACAACCCAGTGGAAACCGAGTCGAAAGACCAGTATCTAATCCCAAAAACTCCCGCAAAAATAACCAGTATTCGAGGTTCGTTAAGTGCGCTAAAACCATCTCCTCAACCTCTCGAGCCCAAAGAGACAAAAGAAATAAAAGAAACTCCTGTAATAGAACAGAACACGATCACTGCGGCGAATCGAATCAGCATACTCGAAGGTCTCGAGGCGGCTATTTTTGAGCGTCCGACGGATATTCAACTCAATCTCCAGCTATTTCAGGAATATCTAAAAGTAGGTGCCTTTGAATCTGCAGAAATTACCCTCGATCGAATCTTGATATTCGACCCGTCCTCTAGGTACGCAAAAATTCTTCTAGCTGAAACTCGATTAAAACTTGGAAAACTTCCAAGCGCTAGATCAATACTTATCGAGCTATTAAATGCAGACGATTTACCAGATGAGATGCGCACTCGCGCCGATACATTATTGTCGCAAATAGACAAACAACTCGATCCAACTTCGCTTCAAACGAGCGTCATGGTCGCAACTGGTCGAACGAATAATGTGTTTTCAGCACCTGATGATAATCGTCTTAGCTTTTTGGGAACCCTCATCCCTTCCACCACCCCTGATGAGCACGCATTGTTTAAAGAGATCAGCACGGAAACAACATGGAGCTATGTCTTGCCATCGTTAAAACCGCAACTAGTCACTTGGGGAGGGGCAATTTCTCATCGAGAGTACGACGATCAACGCGTAACAGATACTACGACAACAGGCTTATCAGTTGGATATAAGCAGAGAAATGATTGGGGGCTTTTCAGCGCGAATGCTTTTTACGCAAAAACACTAGCAAAATCTGAAAACTATAATAGAACACGCGCAGCCGCGTTTAGTATCTCAACCCCACTCTCAGATGCCATTCGAATGAATAGTTCCCTCTCCTACGCATTAACTGACTATGATCTTGAGGCGTATCGCGACCTCGATGCCGAATCAATTGCAGCAGCCATTAGCATTGGGGGTGCATTAGCCGATACCCATTGGATGATTAGCGCTTCTGGAGCCGACGCGAATGCTCGGAACCCTGCACACTCAACCGACGCTACATCGCTCTCATTGAAACTGACTAAACAAATTGGTGTGTGTACGACAGGACTGACGGAAACACAGTCGTGGTCAAAGGCAAAAGCTCCACTCACATTTGTTCACCCGACCATCAGAAAGAGTCAAACGACGACCAAGTCAGCTGTCGACATTACATGTTTGATACCGAGCGGACAGGGTTTCAACTTAAAGCCCTTCATCACTGCCTCTAAAACCGAATCACGGTCTGGACTATCAAACTATGACAAAACGTCGTCTGAAATTTCGGCAGGTGTGAAAGTTGATTTTTAGCACGCGTTCGCATCATCAGAAATTTGTATACCGAGCCTTAATCATACTAGCGGTAACGTTGAGTCAGGTATCTTTGGCCGCGATTGAGATCAAACCACATCAGAACTGGCCTGGTGGTTTCAAGATCAGTATCCAAAAAACCGAGTCGCCAGGGCAATTATTGAGCGAGGCGATCCGGGCATTTGAGACAACAAATAAACACAAAGCCAAGCATTTGCTTGAACGCCTCCTATTGATCAAGCCAACTCATATCAACGCTCGATTACTACTACTTTCAATTTATCAGCAAACGAACGATGGACATTCTAGCCGCCGAATCATCCAAGAAGCACGTACGCTTCCCATTTCAACTCGCTTCTTTGCCCGACTTGAAACGTTAACAGTGGAACCTCCTAGGGAACCAACTGAACTCTCGATAGAAGTATCTGAATCGCAATCGACCCAAACGGATACAAAAGCTACCACCATTACCGAAGTCGTTGAGGAAGCTATCGCCACCCAAACACTGTCTGTCGACCAGACAGACATCTCAGTTGAAAGCAAAGTACAGGACACCTTAGATGTTGAAGACTCTATTTCAAAAGAAGTCGTGATCAATACTGACCCAACTAATGAAACTGCCTCAGAGATCGTGAGCTCAAATGCATTATCTAAGCAGACTGCTGTGACCTCCAAAGAATTGGACGCAGAAACTCCTCTGAAGAAAAGGTCACCTGACGTAAGCGAACAAATCAAAACGATATCCCAAGAGAAATCATCAATTGATATGAGCGGGAAAGTCGGTATCGGCTACGCAGCATCAAGCAATGCACTAGCAATTGATAGCGCATCTAATATGTCAGATCCGAATGCATATCTCCTCCATTACGTCGATGATGTCGAACGCAATGGGCAACACATTGAAGGGCTAGAAAGTGATTTTAATCTCAGCCTAGCTAGAGAACTCGACCCGGCTATAGTTGCCTCAATCCAACTTGGCGGCGAGGCAATCCACAGTGACCAATCGACTGGAGCAAATCGAACCAGCACAAGAACGTCACTTGGTCTATCAAAGGAAAGCGGTACTGCAATGCACATGCTTAAGGTTGGATCTGGTCAAATCACGTCAGAACGAGGTCACGACGTTGAAGAAACTTGGATTACGGTTGGCTCCTTCGTTCGGCTTAATAAAGATTCTGAAATCACTCTACAGGCATCTCGATCTGAAAAAGACTTTTCTGATTTTGCAGAGTCAGATCAATACGATTCATCGCTAACCCTCATCTCAGGCTCGCTAAAGCGTCACCCTGATACGAATCGTTCAGCATCCATAACACTACTTGCTGCGCAAAGTCGGCCGCACCATGAATCGGGCAATGAGTATACCAACAAAGAGATTACAGCAATTTCTTTTGATTTTGCGTCTAAGTTCTCAAATAGGCATCGCGTGCTGTATGGATGGAGATACTCCGAGGAGAAACACAAGATTCCGGAAAGCGGCACAACGACCAAACGTGAAGATGAAATTCAACGAAGTTATATCTGTTACCGAATCCCTTTAAACACTGACGACAACGACGCTAATCCGTCAGCTCACATCCAATACAGTCACAACATGCGGAAGTCGAATTTAGTGGAATATAATCAAGACTTTGATGCATGGAAGGTATCAATAAACTGGACTATTTAAATCGACAATGCCCAAGCCAAGCGAGATCAGAGACTTCAGTAAAGTCGTTCAAATTTCACGAATCTCCATTGTGCGCATCACACCCCGAAAATTCACGATATTCGCTTGGGCGCGACGAAGCGAATTATCTTTCGGTGCGGCACATGCGATGACAGATGTCACGTCTAAGTCATTGGCAGCGAGACTATTCTCAACATCTTGCATTGTCCCAGCGACAACCGCACCAACGCCTTGCATGGGCAGTACCGAGAGATTGATCAGGCGGTATCGTCGAAATGTCTGTATTTCCTGGGCAACATCGGGTACCAGGCGCCAGTCACCGGATAAGTCTGTCCAGACCCCGAGCGGCCGCATGCATGACGCAATTAACTCGCTGTTAGTGAAGCCCTCGACCACATCGCTGTCGGTAAAGAACTCTGCGACATCAACCCACGCGTCAGGTATCGCTGACCCCTGTTTGATCTCGTAAGACGCAATCTCCATCAGCTCGCGCGCGCGGAAAAGATCCTTGCCACGCTGCGTACCGCCCTCCGCGGCAGACCGGGTGACACTGACCGCTGTTTGCCCAATGTTCATGACCACAATCGCAGAAATCGCGGACAAAGCGATCGCCAGCATGATCGCACTTCCTTCTTTTTTCGCGTCAAGAAAACCTTTAATGTTCATTGAAGTATTAGCCATCGCAGTTGAGCTCATGTCACGATATCAAAATACCACTACGACCCCACAGTTGGTAGCCCGCGGATTTTCGCTGGTTGAACTCGTAGTTGCGGCTGCGATCATCGCGATGGTGGGAGCCGGTACACTCGCGGCGATCGCATTTTTTGAACAAACAACCGTCGATTCGAGCAACGCCAAGGCGTCAAAAAATCTACTGACAAACATGATTGATGAAGCCCATTCCGTTTTCACTGAAGACCTCGACGGGTTCAACACCAGCGTCGTTGATAATGGGAATACGGCACTGACGACCTCATCTCGGGGCATCTCGACAGACGCGTTTATTAACTCGATTTTAGGCAATGCAGACCGTTTCGACGGACAAAATCCCGAGTGCGCGATTGAGAGCGCGAATCTCACTGACAAAACGTTTACGCTCGATTCGGATTGCCTCTCGGCCGCCTTCACCAACCTTGAGGTTCTCAATTCCACGGATGAGCCTGCTCCGTTACACATTATCGGTGCGCCCTCGATCTGCGCTGTTCACCGCGTCACCTCGGCGTCGAGGACATTTCATCTGTGTCCAGATGCTGATGCGTGTGGCGATACCGTTGCGACAACCGACTGCATACCCACTGATGACGATGGTGTCATCGTGGGCTCTGAAGTCCTCATACCCAGATTTTTGATTCGTGAAAGTGATACTGCAAATACCGGAGATCCGGTCGCTTATTTAGTGGAATCAGCTGGTGTCACAGGACCCAGTCAGATCACCCTCGTGGTCGACGATGATTACTACGACTCATTCGAAAATTCGACGCTCACAGACGCCTGCAGTGGCGGTACCTGCAAAGTGCCCGTGCAGGAAAGTGTCGCCAGAAACATCAATCCAGATCGAAAAATCCGGGTAACGAGTGACTCACTGGCGGCCTACACGCAGGATGTTATCGTGACAATCACCGCAACCGACACTTCCGGCGATCCTGCACTTGGCAGCTTGAGCGTATCGACCGGTACAGACTTCTTGACCGACAGTGACGGTAACGATCATATCCTGACGATCGAGGGACCGCTGATTGAGTTGAACGATACTTTAGAGACTTTGAGCTACACCGGCGACACTGGCATATTCGAAGAGGTAGACGTCAATATTGCGCTGACCTTCGGGAGCTTAGAGCAATCCACCGGGCCAGATGCCGATAATGTCGCGGCGGACATCCGCCTCGAGGTGTACCCGAATTGTGGATGCGAACCGGAGGGCCGGACAGCGGTGACCTTTAGGCTCGGGAAGTGGGACAACGCGAATTCGACATTCCTGTCTCAACCGGCACTCAATCTTCCCATGGACATCACCACGGTCGCCCTCCGAGACTCTCAAACACCGGTCGATTTTTATGGTTACAGCACCGGTGGGGCCACGCCCTATTCGTCGAAGCAAAACTCAATCGCGGCGTCGGCTGCGCTCACGATTTATATCCTCGAGTCAACGAGTACCGACGCAGACGTCGCCAACGGTCGGGAGAAATTCTCCATGTTCTTCCAAGACGATGAGTTCGGAAACTCGTGCGACGGCGGACCAGACTCCGGAGACTCTGGGGCCTATGGGTCGACCGACTACAGAAACGGGATTGAGGCTGGACGTGGGACAACTTTAAACAGCTCCCAGGCAAATACCTACTCGACAGAGACACTCTTTCGATACGACGCGACCAACGACAGCACCAACAACCCGACACAGGTCTCAACATGGTCTTGCCGTGCGGCGTTCGACATGGACAACGTCCCGGCATGGGAGAACTCAAACTATCCGTTCATCGAGAGAGATGAAGACAACGACTTCCGAATCACCAAAGAAACGTTTAACCACTACGCCGGAAATAATCTGAGCACCTTTTCCTCATGGGGCGGCGACAACACCATTATTGACGGTGGCAACGGACGGGCAGATGGCTTCGTTCTGGCGCTCAAGGTCAGCAACACGATACCGCTCCAACTCTCGAATTACGTTGTCCCAAATAATCCCCGATTCCGATTAACTTGGTATAACTCGTTCCAACAATGGCGGATTCGTCAGGTCCGATTACCCAGCATTTATCCCGGTGGGACCTGCCCAGCCTCCCTGCCTGCTGAGAATAATGACGAGAACGCGTGGGTCGACTACAGCGATGACGTCCGGCTCTCGATTCCCAAGTGGAACTGGGACGGAAACAACCCAACCTGGTTCCAACCCCCTGAACCAGCCAGTAATATGGGCGAGATTATTGAGCGCTCTACGGACACGGTGGAACTCCGGGTACAAACCGCCAAAACCTGTCCCGACCCTGACATATTCGGATCCTAGCAATGGAAAAAATAAGACAGCACACGAGAGAGGGCTTCAGCTTGGTTGAGCTGATGATCTACACCACGGTCTTCAGCCTCGTGGTGCTCGGAACCCTACAGCTCATGTCGACCTTCCAATTATCCTCATCTCGAATCTCCAATCTCGCTGGGAGCTCGCTTGAGGTCGACTCAACCGTACTCCGGCTGAACACGCTGCTTGCAGACTCGGCAGATGTCGATATTTGCAACGTCTATAAAACAGATACAGCGCTTTCTGACAGCCAAGAACTCAGCTGCGGGTTAGCTGCTGGCAACCTGCGCGACGGCGGGTGCTTGATCATGCGAGGCAACAGACTCACCGAACGATGGGGGGTCGAGTTCGATGGTGACGATCACATCACTATGGATTTTGGATCAACAATCGCAGACGGGAGCGACATAACGATCAGCATGTGGATCAAAGATGCCACCTGTGATGACGGAGATGGCTGTATGTTGTTGCAACTCGGAAGCATCGACCATAACGAATACTGGCCAAACTCTAACGCGAATAACGACCGAATCGCGCTCATCGCTCTAGATGACTCTGGCGATATGCAGCTCAGGCTCGCGACACAAAATAGAGCGGTAGACGCCAGTTCAAACAAGAGCATCACCTATCCCTCGATTACCCGAACCGCTCGAACACTTGAAGACTGGAACTCTGGCACCTGGACTCATATCGCTCTGACGGTCGAGCACGACTCAGATAACGACCTAAATTTTGGCACTACGGGCTCTGGCGATGAGATCGATGAAGAGAATTTTGACCTCTACGTCAACGGCACAAAACTTACGCCAACCAACACACACACGCCCCATGACCTGAACATCGATATCAACCAACTACTGCTCTTCGGAAAATACCTCAGTCGCTCCCACTTTAGCGGTCTCGTTGGCCCAATTCAGATATTCGACGAGAAAATCAGCGATGATTTGATTCGTCGTTTAGCGAACGAGTTCTACATCTCGCCAATCGGTGAGTTCAATTTATCGATGAAACTCGAGGACTACACGTCGACGAATATTTTTACTCGGGCGTCGAGTGAATTCGAATTTTTGACATTCGACGGATACTACCCTAACTGCACAGCACACTGGCAATACCCGGCGGACACAATCCGAATCTGTCGATCGTTTACAGATGCCGCGTCGTTTGAGGAGATGTACGAGTCGGCAGTCTGGGAAGGCACTGCTGGCGAGGCTTTCATGTTCGCAAAAGACCCATCGAGCACCTTAGACTGGGACAATCGGCCCTACGCGCTGTATTCAAATATTGATGCCGATGACTTTTGTTTATCCGCGACCGACCCCGGACAAACAACCGATCCGGAGGATTCTGGGTGGACGAAGCTCACGGATTTTAAATATTTCCCGGGCCAAGACGCCGACGGAAACACGCGGTTTTTCAACCAGCTCGAGAACTCTGATCTCTACCAGTTGCTTATCTCATCCGAACTGAAATCAGGCGGCGGCCAAGGTTTGGCTGCGGTCGGCAGCCTGAACATCATACGGACGCTTGAGGATGACGCGCTGTGTCAGATAGCCCCTGACAACATCAACTTCGATATTCCCTCGGATTCGGAAAGCACCTGCGATCTCAGATATGCAAAGGTAATTATTCAAGACGGCTTCCAACCCAACATCGATCTGCTGTACGTCGTGCCTGATAGTGACGATGACGGTGATGGCGACTACGTCACCAACTGGTCTCCCTCAGACGGTAGCGCTCCCAACTGCAGTGCATCTGTAACATTTGGTACCAATGAGACCGTCAATATCTGCCGGAAAACGATCGCGGCACCAAATGGCACAAGGTATCTTCAGTATACCTTTAAGGACATCCCGTTGCTTGGCGACGACGGAATCGCAACATACGACGCCGAGTCCGGCATCCTTGAATTTGATGCGGGTGCTGGAAATAATTTGTCAGGAGAGGTTTGGACTCAAGTCATCAGCCAAGTGCGATATAGCTATCAAGATCTAGTATCGGAAACTATGGCTTACATCAAATCGCGCACCATCGTATCTAGCCTTGGAGAGGCGACACCATTTTACCCTCCCGATGATCCGTCGGGAAAACCACACTTTTATAAGTTTGTCACAGATACTTCATCTGACTCTGACATTGATTGGCCAGACGCTCGCGACGCTGCAATCGCGGCCGGCAACAAGTCCTGTGGCTTGCAGGGATACCTCGCAACGATCACATCAGAGGAAGAAAACAACTTTATTTTTTCACGGCTATCGCAAGATGATGGAACGATAGCTGCGGGATGGATCGGGGGCACATCACACGCTGACTGGGACGAAGTCCCAGGATCCGCCAGTGACCTGTTTCAAGACTCTGACAACACGCCCAACACATTTCGATGGATCGATGGTCCAGAGCATGGGAGCATTTTTTACAAGTACTCCTACACTGGTAGCGCACACAGTGACAGTGAAAGGGAGAAAAGGAGGCGAACTGGTCGCTACGTCAGGAAAGACCCAGCCGGCCAACAATGTCTCGCGAGCGATGAATCCAGTGAGGCTGATATTTCCCAGACAAATCTTGGTCGGTTTGCCGTCGGGTTTGATCCGTTACCGGGCAACTCAACCAATAAATGCCGGCCGAGGCCCGGGCCATTGTGTGAAGATCTCAATCTCTGGTTCCATAATTTTCAAATCGAAATAGATGATGACGGAGACTGTGTCACCACAGGTAGTTCAAGCACAGACCCCATCATGAGAGAACCCAATGACTACCACGAAAGTGGTAGCCGTGAATACTTTGTCCAGATCACTGGAAATACAGTCGGCTACGGGACCTGGAACGATCTGCGATGGGATTATGAAGCCAATGATCCAGACGGCCAGCATAAAATCCACGGGTATTATGTAGAATATGGCGGCTGTACGAGTTCAGCAAATTGCGTCAACGACGCAGTGGATCCATCCGATCTAACAATAGTCATCAAAGAAGAAATCGACGTATCTGCAATACGCAATATTTGTAAACGCCCAAACTAAGGCTACTTGCCAACACAAATCGCCTTCCGGTACACGTCACGGCCGACCCGTATTTTCTGCTCCACTCCGTCACCAACGCGAACCCGTAGACTACAGTTCTGGCTGAGATGTGACAAATCAAACTGTGATCTGAGTGTGTTGCCTTCCATCGTCACAGCCTTCGGCTAAAGGCTCGCCGCCGCCACAGAACCTGGCCAAAGAACGGCTACCGCCAGTCCAATCAACCGCATCATGAAATCCTCTGTCTCAATAATGTTGAGCTGAGCTTACAAGGTAAGCTCCCGAGCTTGAAATGAGACTTCGACCACAACGGACCTAGAGCGTAAAGGGCGCCTGGAATCCCGGAGGATTTGGGTGATTCCAATGCGGCTCCCGTCCGGCTTGTGCCTCGAGATAGACCAGAGAGTCATCGTAATGATTCAGTGGGATATCATAGGGCGCTTGAAGAATCTGTCCATCGCGACCGATCACTCGCGCGTCGTGATACGAGGTCGACTGGGACTCCTCGGAATGTCCGTGATGCGACCTGAGGTGAATATCACCGTAGCAGCAACAACTGTAGCTCCGGTCGAGTTCGCTCTGGACCTCCGCGTAGTGCCCGGTCCCCCGAATCGCGCACGTCACGTGCGGTGTCGAGACAACCCGCGCCTGTCTCTCTTCGGGGTCGAACACCGAATGAATACCGCCCACGATCAATCGAGTCGCATTCAACAAGAACGACTCGTCGTGTTCAAAGTGCACCTCACTGTCTGGCGATACCAAGAAGACATTCTTTTTTACCGCCACCACGATGTGTCGTTTCTTTGACCGAACCCGAACATTGCTTGCACTCGTGTGGTCAACATCAGGGTTTCCCTGAATCACACGAATACCCTTATTCGCACGCGCTGTGATAGGGCTCAACCCCATCGCCATCAGCGCCGAGCAGTACCTCACAAAGTCTCTTCTCTCCATTGAATCCACTTCCTATCGTTTATTGCATCGAAGTGACAGACGTTTTTAAACGACTAAGGGCAGCATCCAGCGACATCAACATCGGTCGATCAAGGGTATCTCGGATCGAATGGCTAAGCCAAGCCTCCCGAAAATCCAAACGCTCGGGTAACAACACAGCTGAGTCTTCGTCCCCAGGCAACATCCCTGACAACCGAGTGATTCCCGCTTTGGCAATCATGGCATCGTACTGGCGAAGGCGCTTATCCGTTTGTATTCGTGATTGAGGAAGATATCTCATGGCAACGAGCGCAACCAATCCCATAACGAAGGCCAGCACCCATCCCACCGAGCGCTGGAGCCATACGTACAGGGCAAGCTGCTTGTCGCGATCAAAATACAAGACATTATCGATCAAGAATCGGGTGGTCCGCTCGCTCATTCTCGCCCAGGCAATCAACGCGTTGCGAACAGGTATCGGCAACCAATCGAGAGCGTGTTGGCTTAGGCCCACCACCTGCGACCGTTGCTCCAAGAACGATTGAACCAACGATTGAGAAAAGCCAGCCCCAGAATCAGCAAAAACCCAGGTGGTTGGATCGAGCGTCCGCCAGCGTTCACCGTCATGCACATCGATCCACGCATGCGCGTGCTCCTGACGGATCAACACATACCCGAGGCCTTGCGGTTGATCGTGACCCAAGAAGCCGGTCACCATTCGCACAGGATACCCGAGGCGCATCAAAGCCTCGGCAGCCAGCCCCGCAAAATATCCACAGTAACCCTCATTGATATCGAACCACAGTTG
>Ga0181560_10005669_pt1 | contig 11119 bp, 7 predicted proteins | sample 011ome_20_FD_133751 | JGI IMG/M metagenome (GOLD analysis project Ga0181560, IMG submission 133751) | Coastal salt marsh microbial communities from the Groves Creek Marsh, Skidaway Island, Georgia - 011509CT metaG (megahit assembly) | ecosystem: Environmental > Aquatic > Marine > Intertidal zone...
AGAACGCACCTCATCTCAAGCACTGAGAGTGCATCTGCACGGCACACACGGGCGCGGGAAAAGCGATGCTGACACCTGATGCTGACTCGATAAAAACGCACTTTCCCCGCCGCCGCCGCCGGCGAACGCGGCAGAGCGAAGCGCGCCTCCACGCGCGACGCGTCCCGCGTCCCGCTCGCGACCGCTTCCGGGGTCACGGCAGGGCACGCGGCGATCGCGCGCGAGCGAGGAGGGCGAGACACCGTCTCGATACGCCGCGCGCGTTCGCGGCCGCCGCGGTCTCATCGAGCGGGGTGTCGCGTCACTCGCGCAACAACAGATCTCGAATCTGTGCGCCCGCGATGGCGACGGAACCCGCGGGCGCGCCGAAGACGGTGACGTGGACGGATACCGCGAGGTTCGACACCGGCGAGTGGGTCTCCCTGTGCGACGACCCGAGCGAGCTGAGGCTGAAGTGCACGCAAGGTTTACGCGAGGCGCGAAGAGAGCAAGCGACGCAAGCCTGCGCGCACTACGAGCAAGCGCTCGCCGCCGCGGAGGTCGCGGAGGATGACGGACGGCTCGACGAGTCGCGGCAGATCATCGAGCTCGTGATGAACCATCTTCAAGATTCCATGGCGAGTTCGGAGTTCGAGGGCAGGCTGCGCGCGATCGCCGCGAAGCGCGCCGCGGGCGCGTCGACGACGACGACGACGACGAAAGTCGCCTCCTCGGAAGAAGAGGAGACGAGGAGGTCTTTGAAGGCGGCGGCGACGACGGCTCCCGCCGTTGAGGAGGAGGAGGAGGAGGACGCGTCCGGGGGGGCATCGCTGACGCGCACGAAGAGCCTCCAGGAGCTCGAGGCGTCCGAGGACGAAGAGATCGGCCTCTTGGTAGACCTCGCGCGGGACCGGGACGCGCCGCGACGACGCGAGGACGACGGCGGCGGCGTCGCCGCGCCGGAGACGCCGACGCCTGAGACGGAGACTGAGAAGGAAAATAAAATCCCCGGCGCCGGGAGAGACGACGAGAGCGAGAAGGAAAACGCCCCGGCGTCCGACCCCGCGCCCGGCGCGCTGAGCGAGATGTCCTCGCTCGTCCCGGACGAGATCGTGCTCATGGCGCACGCGTGCTTCCTCGCCGGACGCGTGCGCGAGCGGCTGGGCGAGACGACGGAGGCGAGAGCGTTTCACGTCGTCGGGTTGAAATACGCGAGGTGCGTCCCGGGGGAGATGCCGAAGGACGCGACGGTGCCGAGGTTTGAGATTCCGAAGAGGAAGGAGTGGTGGGACGAGGACGAGGAGCGCGCGGAGCGCGAGCGCGGGGTGTTCGCGAAGATGGGAGAAGAGGAAGAGGACGAGGGCGAGGAGAGCGACGAGGGCGGGGGCGGGAGGGAAGAGGGCGGCGGGTGGGAAGAGGGCGGCGGGAGGGAAGAGGGCGGCGGGGGAGAGACGCGCGCGCAGTCGCGGCTGTCGGAGCACTTTTTCCGTTCCGTGAAACGATCGCGAAGGGACTCGGACAGCCTCGAGTGCGACGACGACGACGACGACGGCGAGGAGGAGGACGGCGAGAAGGACGGGGAGCGCTCGAGGAAGCACGCGTCGAGGAAGCACCACAGACGGAAGCACAAAAAGGCCGAGCGCGAGAAGAAGCGCCGCAAGAAGAAAAAGTCGCACTCGCGGCGCTGAGCATCACGATTCTTTACGCGCGAGCGCGCGCGCGCGAACGATACAACGTAGACGACGCGTCACGGATGAAGTTTGTTTAATTAATCATCAATCACCCGCGCTACGACGCCGCTCTCCGCTCTCGACTATTCGACCCGTACAGCCCGCGTCCGCCGTTCGATCCGCCGCCGTCTCGCTCGTCGTCGATCAATCGCACGTACTCCGTCCCCGCCGCGCCGCCGCTAGCGCTTCCCGCCTCTCCTTTCTCCGCGCCCTCGCCCCCGCCCGGGACGAGGACGTCCTTCGGGAGGTTTCGCGTCGCCATCCACCAGTGGAACTGCCCCCATAGACAGAAGACCATCGTCAACGCGAGCGCGTATCGAATCCCGTCGTCGCCGTACGGCTTCTTAAACGCGTCCGAGAGCAACCCGACGATCACGGGCCCCATCGTCCCGCCGATCATGTTCGCGAGGACGCCGAAAAATCCCTGCGCTGTCGCGCGCATCCTGTCCGGGACGAGCGACTGCACGATCGCCCCCGGGGGCCCCGCCATGACCATGAACAACGCGACGACGACGGCGCTGGAGTACGTCGCCGCGTTCGCGTCGTCGACGAGGCACGCGAACACGTTTAGCGGCGCGGCGACGACGTTGCAGCCCAGCACGAACAGCAGCATGTGTCGCTGGTCCCCGCGCGAGCGCGTCGTGAGGTAATCGCCGACGACGCCGCCGAGGATGACGCCGAACCCGCCGAAGACGCCGCCGACGATGGCGATGCGGAAGCCAACCTCTCGCGTCGTCATCCCGTGCACGCGCTCTAAGAACGTGGGCAAAAACGCCATGATCGCCAGCCCGACGCCGAGCTGAATCATCACCCCCGCGGTGAGGTGCACGAACGTCGGGCGTTTCATCAGATGCGCGGCGCACTCCTTCACGCCTTCCCACAGCTCTCGCCACCAGTCGCGAATCGACGCACACTTCGACCGCCGCCGCCGCCGCAACTCCCCGGTCTCCTCGTCCAACACGTACCGATGCGCGCGCGCGACCACCGGGGGGTCCCGCAGCGTGATCGCGATCACGGCCGCGAGTAAGTACCCCGGCGCGCCGAGGACGCCCAAGATCCCGCGCCACCCGAACGAGTTGACCATCACCGCGGCGCAAAAGTTCGCCGCCATGATCCCCGCGGCGAACCCGAGCTGCTGGATCGCGATCGCGCTCGCGCGCTCGTACGGACCGTACATCAGCGCGATCAGCGACACGGACGCGGGCGCGCACCCGGCCTCGCCTAACCCCACGCCGACGCGGAGGATCATGAGATCGCGCGAGGACGTCGCGAGCGCGCTGAGCGACGTCAGCGTGCTCCACACGAGGAGCGACGTCACGAGGAGTATCTTGCGGCCGTACATGTCCGCCACGCGCGCGAGCGGGATCGTCGCGACGGCGTATATGAGCACGAACGCGGCGCCGTTGAGCATCCCGCCGCCGAGGTCGGTCATGTGAAACTCCGGCGCGATCTCCGGGAGGAGGATCGACGGGATGTTTCTGTCCGTGCTCTGCATCATCGTGACGAGGAACAGGAGGAAGAGGACCCATCGGCGGTACCACGGGTTCGAGTAGCACGACACGAACGGCGGGGGGGTGTGATACGGCGGCGGCGGGCCGATGTCCTCGCTCGACGTCGACGGCGCCATCGCGCCGTCGGCGCTCGTCGGAGTGGCGAGGGGGGGGAGGGGGGGGCGCGTCAACACTCCCGCGGAATTAAATTGTTGTTACGTCGCGTCCGGTACGTCTGGCTGGTCGCGTTATTTCGACCTAAGTTGGTCCTCGCGCGTCCGCGTCGGGGGCAGTTCACGCCGCGCGCGTCGCGACTTCTCCGCCCCCGCGTCCGCCGCGTCCTTCTTCGCGCTCGGTGCAGTCGCGCCCGCATCGACCTTCGCACGGTCCCGAACCGCGCGCGCCTCTCGCACGCCGCTCCCGCGTCGCTCGCGTGGGTGAATTCAGAATTCATTCGTCTTCACGAGGACGGAGGAGATCTCGCTGAACGATGCCGAAGTTCTCGGTCCCCGCGCCGACGCCGACGCTGGACCCGCGCGAGTTCATGGAGGGACTCGTCAAGTCCGGCGTCATGATCCTCCTTAGCGAGATCGGGGACAAGACGTTCTTCATCGCGGCGATCATGGCGATGCGCCACTCCCGCGTCACGGTGCGTCGCGGACGGACGGATCCCGAACCCGCGTCCCGCCGAGGGTTTGTTAGTCAGGGCGCGCACTTTTTCACGTCATCCGACGTCGTCTCCCTCCCGCGATGCGTCGCGTTCTCACCATCCGTTCCCACTCCACCGATGGTCGTCGACCCACCCCGTTTCCCGCAGGTCTTCGCCGGCGCGATCGGCGCGCTCGGGGTCATGACCGCGCTCTCCGCCGCGATGGGGTGGGCGGCTCCGACCCTCATCAGCAAAGTCTACACGCACTACGTCGCCGTGGCGTTGTTTCTCTTCTTCGGCGCCAGGTCGCTGTACGACTCGACCATCGCGTGGGATGGCGGCGGGCAAGCGGACGAGCTCCGCGAGGTCGAGGAGGAGCTCGGGGACGAGACGACGGGGAAGGATAAGGGCGCGCTCCTCGGGTGGAAGAAAACGCTCACGTTCGGGGGGTTACTCTCCCCGATTTTCCTCCAGACGTTTTTCATCACGTTCGTCGCCGAGTGGGGCGACCGGTCGCAGATAGCGACGATCGGCCTCGCGGCGTCGTCGGACCCGTACGGCGTCACCCTGGGCGGGATCGCCGGGCACGCGATCTGCACGGGCGCGGCCGTCCTCGGCGGGCGGCACATGGCGAGCAAGGTGTCCGAACGCGCGGTTTCCGCGTGCGGCGGCGTGTTGTTCGTGTTGTTTGGCCTGCACGCGCTCTACGTCGGGCCCGAGTGAGCGCGCGAACGGGACGTTCGCGCCGCTGTCCGCTATCCGCGTCGCGTCGCTTCGTTCGCAATTAATATCACGCTATTATCGTATCGTCGTCAATCTATCGCGTCGTCGTCGCGCGTCGCGCGTTCTGTGACGATTCAACTCTTCTCGCGACGGTTCGTTTCGTCTCACCCCGAGGACGGCGCGCGAAGTCGCGCGCACCACGCCGCGGCTTCGGCGTCCCCTCGCTTCGCGGCTTCCCCGAACCACGTCAGCGCTTTCGCGACGCACCTCTCGACGCCGTCGCCGTCGTTGTACATCACCCCGACGTTATACATCGCGTCGACGTCTCCGCGCGATGCGGCCTCGCGCCAGCACGCGAACGCCGCGGCGGCGTCGCGCTTCACCCCCGCGCCCTCGTACAGGTCGAGCCCGCGCTGGAAACACACGCTCGCGCGCAACGCGTCTCCCCCGACGCTTCCCCGCCTCGACGCGAGCTCGGCGCCGCGGAGCTTGGACCTCCGCCGCGCGTGCTTGTGGATCAGGACGTGCACTTTCAGCTGTCGCGTCTTGACCTCGTCCGCGTGCGCGGGGACGAGGCGCGCGCGGTCGACGGGGGTCTTCATACTCGCGCGCCCGTCGTAGTGTGCCCCGCCCTGCCGCGCCTCGAGCGAGCCTCGGAAAGTGCAGTTCAAATTTTTCGCGGGAAGCGAATCTCTAAACGTTGCACCTAAAGCGGATAGCGCGACGGGGTCGCGCGCAGTCGACGCGGCGCGCGCGTTCGTCCGTCCCCCGCCTTCGCGAGCGCCGCGACGGCGCGTATCCGCGTCCGTCGGGGACTCGTCGCGCGCGCGCGAGGAGCGGCGGGGACACGAGCGCGACGAGAGTGACGTCGTCCCCTCGTCTCGGCGCGGACGAGGAGATTCGTTCGTTCGAGCGCGCGCGCGCGTCGTCTCGCGCGAACTTTTGAGTGGGAAAAATGACGTCGTCGATGTGGGGAAGCGCGGCGAGCGAGTACGACTACACGACGCTGCCGTCCATGGCGGAGGCGTCCAGGGAGGAGGAAGAGGACGACGACCGCGACGCGTCGACGTACGCGGCCGGGTCCTCCCCGAACGGCGAGAGCGAGGGGAACCTCCTCCTGAAAGAGCGCGCGAGATCTCTGCGCATCGACAACCTCGACGCGTGGTTCACCTCGCTGTACGACTACTACCACGACAAAGGCTTCTACTGCATCGTCACGAGCCGCGTCGTGAACCTCCTGACGTTGGGGTTCACGATCGTCTTCAGCGCGTGGCTCCTCCTGTTCGTGGACTGGAGATACCTCTCGACGGAGTGCGCGGAGGACGCGAGAGGACGAGCATCCGCGGGCGCGGAGGGCACGTGCGACGTGCTGCGCGACGCGACGTTCGCGTCCCCGCTGTCGCACCGGTCGACGCTCGCGAACGTCGTCGTCGTGACGTACTTGCTCATCTTCTCGCTGTACTGGACGTGGTCGCTCGCGAGGCTCGCGACGGACTTGCGGCCGCTGCTCGAGATGCGGTCGTTCTGTAACAATAAACTTCAGCTGTCGGACCGGGACGTGCAGGCGCGTCCCGTACACTGGTCCCCATACGACCGCGTCAGCGTGGTGAACGCCGATCCTTAAGGACTTTTCCCGGCGTTTCTCTCTGCCCACGCCACGGTTTCAATCCCCGCCCTCGACGCCTTTCAACTCCGCTTCTGACGCCTTTCAACTCCACCCCGACGTTCGCTCGCGCAGACGGTCGAGTGGCCAGAGGTGGTGGCGCGCGTCGTGCACTTACAAGCGACGACGCGCTTATGCATCACGAAGGACCTGAACGAGCACGACATCGTCGCGCGGATCATGCGGAAGGAGAACTACCTCCTCGGGATGATCAACCGCGACGTCTTGGGGCTGACGTTGACGGGGCTGCCGGGCGCGCGGCGGACGCGGTGGCTCACGACGTGCGTGCGGTGGAACCTCGAGTGGGCGGTGTTTCACGGGATGTTCGACGACGACTTCTCGATCCGGCCGTCGTTCTACGACGTGCGCGCGCTCAGGAAGCGGATGCGGACGCTCGCGGTGATTAACTTGGTGTTATCGCCGTTCATCGCGATTTTCATGGCGACGTACTTCGCGCTTCGAGACGCGGAGAGGTTTTACCGTCACCCCGCCGCGGTGGGCGCGCGGTCGTGGAGCCCGGAATCGCGGTGGAAACTCCGGGAGTTCAACGAGCTGAAGCACTTCCACGAGCACCGCCTGACCGCGGCGCACAAGCACGCGACCAAGTACCTCTCGCAGTTCCCGTCCCCGGTCGTGAGCATGATCGCCAAATTCGTCTCCTACGTCGTCGGCGCGTTCGCCGCGATGTGCATCGCGTGCGCGTTGATCGACGACGATCTCCTGCACGCGGAGGTGTTCGGTCGCGACTTGCTCTGGCACACGGCCGTGCTCGGGACGCTGCTGGCCGCGAGTCGCGGGATGATCGGGGAGGCGAACAAGGTGTTCGAGCCGAACCGTCTGATGGCGGAGGTGGTGTCGCACACGCACTACCTCCCTCGACGGTGGCGCGACGCCGCGCACAAGGCGGAGGTGCAGGCGGAGTTTGAGGAGATGTTTCCGTTTAAAGCCGCGACGTTCGCGAAAGAGATGCTGAGCATATTCGTCGCGCCGTTCGTGCTGTGGTACCCGCTGTGCGAATCCGCGCCCGAGATCGTGAGCTTCGTCAGGAATTTCACGGTGCATCGACAGGGCGTCGGAGACGTGTGCTCGCTGAGCGCGTTCGATTTCCGACGGCACGGAAACGCGAAATACGGCGCGGGGACGACGGCGCGGAAACCCGCGCGAAGCAAACAGGGGAAGATGGAGAAGTCGTTCCTGTCGTTCCACGCGCAGTACCCGACGTGGGAGCCGGACGAGGGCGGACGGGAAGTCATCGCGTCCCTGAACGGGTTCAAGTGCTCCGCGGCGCCCGTCGTCCCCGGCCGCGGCGGGTCGCTCCCGGGGTCGCCGCGCCGCGCCGCCGCCGCCGCCGCGCGAAGCCGCGCGAAGTCTCCGACCGCGTTCGCCGCGCCGGGGTCCGCGAGCATGTTTCTCGACGACGCGATCGGCGCGAGCAACTTCCCGAGGTCGCTGGCGGCGTCGACCGCGACGGCGGCGGGCGAGGACGACGCGGACGCGGAGACGGAGTACCAGGTGACGCTTCAGCGGTTTTACGACTGGAACCGCGCGACGGGCTGGCGCCCGGGGACGCCGCCGTCTCGCGGGGATTCGCCGAACGAGCTCGAACTCGGCGGCGGCGTCGACGACCGCGACGCGCGCCGCGGTCGAAGCCCGACGCGGTCGGTCGACGCGCGGAGGCTCGAGACGGAGATGCGCGCGGCGGTCGTCGTCGCGTCGCGTCGTCCGTCGGACCCGGACCCGTGCCCGGACGACCTCTTCGCGGCGTCGCCGCCGACGCCGTCGCGGATGACGGACAGCGGGACGCTTCTCGGGGAGAATCTCGACGCGGGGGACCCGCTCGCGGCGCTCGGGTCGTTGCCGTCGCCGCGCGGGGACGTCCGAGAGCCCGCGAACCCGTGGGACATGGACGCGACCGCGCGCGAGTGGGGGCGGGGGGGAGGGGTGTGATCGATCGTGATCGACTCGACGCGCTCCGTGCATTCTTTTGTATTCTGTCTGTAGTACCTTGTACGAACGACGACGCTATCATAGTAGTCCTGACGCAGAACGATACGTTGTGTAACGCTTCAACATCTAACGTTACTTAACTCGAGTCCCCGGCCTCGCTCGGGGGCCCGATGCCGTCCACTTCGTCGTACCGCGCCTGTTCCACGGGCGTCAGGCTCTTGCGATGCAACCAAGGCTTCAACTCCTCGAACGCCCCACCGAACGTCATCTTCCTCCCCATCTTCTTGCTCGCGCGCATCGCCTTCCGAACGCGGTGCCGCCCGCCGTTATCCGCGAGCGCTTTCGCCACCTCGTAATTCTCCGACGCCGCCGCCAACACGCACCCGCACGCCGCCTCCGTCGCCTTCGCGTCCGACGCGTGCGCCGTCATCGCCGCGTACACCGCCTCGTGCATCCTCTCGCGGACGAACGCAGCCTGCGCGTCCGGCCCGCCGAGGTGGATCGCGGCCCAGAGCGCTCGCAGCGCGTCCCTCGCGACGCGCGCGTCTTTGCCCTCGGCGAGGAGCGCGCGCGTCGCCGCGCGCGCTGGGGCGAGCCGCGCGTCCAGGACGCGCGTCGCCTCCGCGTCGGCGTCGGCGTCGGCGGTCGAAGCCGCGTCGTCGGACGACGCCGGCGCGGCGGTCGACGCCGCGACGGCGATCGTCGACGAGGAAGAGGCGGGAGGTCTCGACCCGGACGAGCCAGAGAGAAGCGCGTACGCGCACGCGGCGATCGCGATGAAGGTTCCGACGCCGACGCCGCCGACGCCGACGCCGCCGACGCCGCCGAACTCGCCCCCAAACCCGGACCGCTTCATCGCGATGATCTCCACCTTGTACGCGTCCGCGCGCGCTTCCGCGACGATCCGGGCTTCGTCGAGCGCGCGCGCGCGGTCGGCGACGACGCGCTCGGCCGCCTCCCTCGCCGCCTCCGCCTCGACGGACGCGGCGTCGAGGAGCGCCGCGCCGCGCTTCGACGCGCCGCCGGCGCCGCCGACGCCGCCGGCGACGACGGCTTTGAACGCCTCGAGCTCGATCGTCGCCGCGTCCGCGCGCGACTCCGCGTCTCTCAGCGCGGCGGCAGCCTCTCTCGCTCTCTCGGCCGCGCGTTTCGCCGCGGCGACGAGCTTCGCGGCGCCGAGCACCGTCTTCCTCCTCGAGCCGCCGTCCCCATCCTCGCGCTCCGAAAGCTTTCGGAGCTCGGGCGTCGCCGCGCGCAACGCGTCGAGCTCCGTCGAGAGCGCGTCCCTCGCGCGCTCCGCGCGCGTCTTCGCCTCGGTAACCCTGCGAAGCTTCTCGCGCGTCGCTCTCGTCGCCTTCTCCGTCGCCGCCTTCCCCGCGGTCGCCGCCGCCGCCGCCGCCGCGCTCGCCCTGGCGTCCGCGACGGCGGCGAAGCACCGTTTCCCCTCCTCCGGAAGTAACCCCCTCCGCGTCGACGCTCGCAGGTACTCGAGCTCCGCGCGCGCGGCGTCCGCCTCCGCGACCGCCGCGTCCGCGCGCGCGGTCGCGTTCCGCAGCCGCGCCTCCATAGCCTCGGAGGCGGCCGCCGTCGCGGCGGCGGCGACGCGACCAGAGTACCCGGCGTTTCGCGCCTCCGCTCGCGTCCACATCGGCGCGTTCGACGCCGTCGCCGCTTTCCTCGCCGCCATCGTCCGCAACGACGCCATCTCCTTCTCCATCGCCTTGCTCTTCACCGCGTGCGCCTTCTCCGCGCTCTCGAGCTCGCGCCGCGCGGCGGCGAGCCTCTCGAGCGCGTCTTTCGCCCTCGCCTCGGCGGCAGCCGCCGCGGAATCCGCCCAGTCCGCGTCGTTCAAGTACCGATGCTCCAACGGCGCGAGCGTCCTCGCGACGCCCCAGACGTCGTCCATCGCGCGATGCGCGACGTCGCGGCCGCGCGCGGAGACCGCGGCGACGACTCGCGACGACGCCGCGAGGACCGCGGCGAAGACTCGCGACGACGCCGCGAGGACCGCGAGGAGGACGCACGCGGCGGCGAGGAACGAGACGACGCGCGCGGCGCCCGCCGCCAACGCGCGCGCCCGCCCGCGCCTCGCCGCCTCTCTCCGTCGCCGCGCCGTCCGCGCGCGGTGCGCTCTCTGAATGCGAACCGCCGCGCGGTGCATCAGCGCGTCGCGCCGTTTCGTCTCCTCCGGCGTCTTCGGCGACCACGTCTTGAAGAGGTTCAAGACATCCGCGGCGGTGGCCTCGGGCGGGAGGCATCGCCGCGCGGCTTGCACCTCGTGCTTCGTGAGCGCCTTCTCCGCCTTGGCGTGCGCGGTCGTCGCGGTCGCGAGGTCCACGCGCGCGGTGAGGAGAACCTGGCGCGCGCGCTCGCGTCGCGCCGCGAGCTCCGGGGGCGCGCGCAGGGACCCGCCGTTATCCTTGACCGCGCGATCCGCGCGCTTCGCCGTCTTGTCCGCGTCCTCGAGTTTGATCCGCGCCTCCTCCATCGCGAACGCCGCGGCTCTGCGATCCTCGCGCAGCGTCCGGAGGTTCTTCCGTCCCTCCAAGGCTGCGGGGAGGCCGTCCGCGAGCTCCTCCGTCGTCGTCATCATCTCGTCCAGCGCAGCCTGGATCGCGTTGATGTTCCTCTGGTGCCACCCCGCGAGGGCGTCGAACACGGACGACCCGCCCCCGCCCCCGGGGCCCGACGGACCCGCGGACGACGACGCGCCGCTCGGGGACGCGTCGCCGCCGCGTTCGCGGATCGCCGCGCTCGCCGCCGCGTCGGGGGACTCGCCGGGGGAGCCTCGCGAGGGAGGCGTCCCGGGGGACGGCCCGGAGCCGTGCATCGCGCCCCGTCGACGCGTCCGCGGCGCCCGATCGCTCTGGCGCGACGAGAGCGGGCCGACGCTTCAGCGAGCGCCACGTCTGGTCGCGAAAAGAATGTTTCGGCATAC
>Ga0181560_10005670_pt1:0-10000 | contig 11118 bp, 10 predicted proteins | sample 011ome_20_FD_133751 | JGI IMG/M metagenome (GOLD analysis project Ga0181560, IMG submission 133751) | Coastal salt marsh microbial communities from the Groves Creek Marsh, Skidaway Island, Georgia - 011509CT metaG (megahit assembly) | ecosystem: Environmental > Aquatic > Marine >...
CATCCCCGCTCGAACCCCCGCCGCCTCCATCGCCGCCACCGCGCGAATCGTCGTCCCCCCCGGGCTGCACACCTTATCCTTCAACGCCGCGGGATGCTCGCCGCTCTCCAACACCATCTTCGCCGCGCCCATGACCGTCTGCGCGGCGAGAAGCGTCGCGTCCGCGCGAGGGAGACCGCACAGGACGCCGCCGTCAGCCATCGCCTCGATGATCTGGTAGACGTACGCGGGGCCGCTGCCGCTGTTTAGGGTCGAGGGTCCATTCAAAGCGACGTCGGGGTGGAGTTCAAAGGCGTCAGAAGCGGAGTTAAAAGGCGTCGAGGTCGGGCGTTGAAAGCGAGGAGTGGGCGGAGAGAAACGCCGTGCAAAGTCCTTAAGGATCGGCGTTCACCACGCGAACGGGGTCGTATGGGGACCAGTGTAAGATGGAACGCGCCTGACGCCGACGACGGCGTCGATCAGCGACTCGTCCACGACGACGCACGCGCCGACGGCGCGCATGAGCGACGCGATCGCGTCGAGGTCTGCGCTCGACGAATGCGCGCCGGCGGAGACGGACGACGCCGCCGCGCGGACCTGACACGGCGTGTTGGGCATGACGCGAATCACCCGAGGCGGGGAGAACTTCAAGTCGGGGTGGAGTTGAAAGGCGTCAGTTGGAGTTCAAAGGCGTCGCGGTCGGAGGTTGAAAGCGAGGGGTGGGCGGAGAGACGCGCCGGGAAAAGTCCTTAAGGATCGGCGTTCACCACGCGAACGTGGTCGTACGGGGACCAGTGTAACCAGAACGCACTCGACGATCATCATCCCTCGATCCCCCGCCGCCCCTCGCGTCCGACACCGCGCGCTCGATGAACGACGTGCTCACGCCCGCGGCGACGGACAAGAGCAACGTCTCCGGCGAGACGTGGGACGCGATCTCGGTCAAGACTCCGGGCAGGACGTGCGGCTTCACCGCGAGGACGACGACGTCGGAGACGCGCGCGACGTCGCCGTTGGACGCGAGCGCCTCGACGCCGAGGTTTGTCCATCGCGCCGCGCGCGCCGCGTCGGAGCTCCGCGAGACGCGCATGGAGGACGGCGAGACCGCGCCGGACTCCGCGAACCCTCGCGCCATCGCCTCCGCCATCGACCCGGCGCCGATGAACCCGACGGTGCCGAGCGCGAGGGGGGGGGGCGGCGTCGACGACGACGCGCGAGCGACGACGGCGATTTCGCGGTGTCGGCAGCGCCCAGCGACCCCCGGAAAGACGCGCGACGCCGCGCGTCGTCCTCCCCCGAGATGACGGCTCGCGAGCTGGCGCTCGAGCGCGGCGCTCCCGCCGCGCGAGACGCGCACGGTCGCGGCGCGAAGCATCCCGGCGAGACGCGCGGCGAGGGTCGTTGTGCATCCCTAGACGATTCGTCAATCCGAGCTGAGTGTTGTTATTTCCGATGACGAGTACTGAAGCGACGCGCCGCGCACTTCCGTCCGCGCCGACGCGCCGACGACGGACTCGACTCGACTCGCGGGGGGGAGGACACGCGCGCGATGCGCGTCCTCGTCGTCGGCGGCAGCGGCTACCTCGGCCAGTTCGTCCTCAAGGCGTTCAGCGACGCCTACCCGGACACGGAGTGGGTCGGATACACGTACAAGTCGACGAAGCTCCCCATCCCGCCCGAGGACGACGTCCACGCGTACGAGGTCGACCTCGCGACCGGGGAGGGCGCGGACGCGTGCATCGCGGACGCCACGAAAGGCGGGGAATCGCTCGATCTGATCGTGAACTGCGCCGCGGCGTCGTCGCCGGGATGGTGCGAGAAGAACGAGACCGCCGCGACCGCGCTGAACGTGCCGTCCAAGCTGCTCGACGCGATGACAGCGGCGTCGGAGACGATCGGCGAGCCGCTCTTGATTCACATGTCCACCGACCAGGTATACGGCGGCGACGAGCGGAGGAGCACGGAGGACCAGTGCCCGGCGAATCCCGTGAACGCGTACGCGCGGAGTAAGCTGAAGGGCGAGGAAGAGGTGGCGAAGCGATGGGCGAAGCACGTGATCTTTCGGCCGTCGATCATCACGGGGCCGCAGCCGCCGTACGCGCCGGTGAATCGACCGCTGTTTCTGGATTTCATCGTAGACGCGCTGAAAGGGACGAAGCCGGTCGGGTTCTTCGTGGACGAGTGGCGGTCGCCCGTGTGCGCGCACGACATCGTCGGTCACGTCAAGATCTTCGCGGACAGGGTGCGCGCGCGCGGCGTCTCGACGCGACGAATTTAGGCGACGTTTTCTTTTTTTGGTCACGGCGCCGAGGATGGTTTCGGAAGACCCTCCCTCCCTAAACCTCCCCGTCGTCGACTGACACTCGCCGCGCCTCCTCCGATCCCCCCACCCCCTCTTCCCCAGAGAGACGACCTGCCGCGTCGGAGGCTGTTCAACTGCGGCGGCCCCGATCGCCTCTCGCGCGTCGACATGGCGCTGAAAGTCGCCGCCGCACTCGGTCTCTCAGGCGCGTTCTCCTATTCACACTGGTCCCCATACGACCCCGTCGGCGTGGTGAACGCCGAACCTTAAGGACTTTTCCCAGCGTGTCTCTCCGCCCAGGGTCCCACGCTTTCAATACCCGCCCTCGGCGCCTTTCAACTCCGCTTCTGACGCCTTTCAACTCCACCCGAACGTTCGCTCGTATGGAACGACCCTCAGACGAAAACGTCGACGAGATCGACAGCGCCTCCGTCGACCGCGGGCTCGTCTCCCCCGCGGACATCTCCATGGACAGCGGCGCGATTCTGATGCACAGCTACGTCGTGAACAGAGGCTTCGCGCGGCAGGTGGACGCGGCGTACGCTAACCCGCCGACGAAGGCGGAGCACGTGCGGCCGTGGGGGGTCGACCAGTGGCCGCCGCCGCCGTGGATAGCGGACAGCGACTGACGACTGACGACTGACGACGTTCCCGCGGGTCGCGGCGCCGGGTCGGAGCGACGCGCGCGCCGAGGGAGGAAGAAACGAAACGAGCGTCATTTTAATCGACGAGAGGGGGGCATCGTTCGTACTGTATCATATCGTGTTAAGAAAAATAGGTGCGCGCGCGCATCACGCGTCGTCGTCGTCGTCTTTCCGTCTCGCGCGCGTCCTTCTCCGCCGTCGCGCCGCCGCTCAGAGCTCGTCCTTGGCCTCGGCGGGCTCGTCCGCGACGTCCTCCTCGACGTCGTCGGCCGCCGCCGCACCATCCTCCGCCTCCGGCTCCGGCTCGTCCTCGACGTCGTCGTCGATGTCGTCCACCTTGTCGTCCTTGGACACGCCCATGTTGCTCCGAACCATGTCGAAGAGGCGAGACGCGAAACCCGCGGGCTCCTCGAACGTGAACCCAGACTCGAGCATCGCCGTCTCGAACATCACCTTCGCGAGCGTCTTGGTCTCCTCGTCGTCCGCGTCGTCCGCGGCGCGCTCTTTCAGCGCCTTGATGATCGGGTGACGCGGGTTGATCTCGAGCGTCTTCTTGCCCTTCATGTACGACAGTCGTGATTCGTCCGAGAGCGCCTGCGCCTTCATGATGCGTTCCATGTTGGCGGACCAGCCGTACTTGGACGTCACGACGGAGCACGGCGTCGTGACGAGCCTGTTGGAGATCTTCACGGACTCCACCTCGTCCGCGGGGAGGACGTCCTTCCACCAGCGCGTGAAATCCTTGAACTGCTCCTTGAGCTTTTTGTTGCGCGCCTTCTCCTTGTCGTCGGTGTCGCCGAATTTGAGGTCCTCCTTGGACGCGTTGCTGAACTTGAACTCGTCAAACTCGGTGAGGTTCTGCATCGTGTACTCGTCGATCGGGTCGGTGAAGTAGATCACCTCGAGGTCCTTCGCGAGGAGGCGCTCGAGGAACGGGCTCTTCTCGAGCGCTTCTCTGGACTCGCCGGCGAGGTAGTAGATGGACTTTTGCCCGGGCTTCATGCGCTCGACGTATTGCTCCAGAGACACGAGCTTCTCCGGCGACTTGGACGTGTAGAAGCGCATGAGCTTCGCGAGACGCGTGCGGTTGGACGCGTCCTCGATGATGCCGAGCTTGATGGCTTTCCCGAACGACTTCCAGAAGGTGTCGTACTTGCTGTCTTCGTCGTCGGCCTTGTCGTCGGCTTTTTCGGCGGCGTCCTCGGCGGATTCCGCGTCGGCGTCGGCGTCTTCGTTGTCGTCGTCCTCGCCCTCCTCGGCGAGGCGGCGAATCATGTCGAGCGCCTTTCGGACGAGCTTCTTCTTGATCGTCTTCAGGGACGTGTGCTGCTGGAGCGTCTCGCGCGACACGTTCAGCGGAAGCGTGTCCGAGTCGACGATGCCCTTGATGAACGAGAGGTACTTGGGAAGGAGCTCGTCGAACTCGTCCGAGATGAACACGCGGCGGACGTACAGCTTCAGCGCCGACGCCTTGTTGTAGTAGTTGTCGAACATGTCCGCGGGGGCCTTCTCCGGGATGAACAGGATGGACTTGAACTCGACGTCGCCCTCGGCTTTGAAGTGCGTGTACGACAGCGGCGCGTCCTCGGACTTGGACAGCGCCTTGAAAAACTTGGCGTACTCGTCCTCTTCCACGTCGGCGGCGTTGCGAAGCCAAATCGCCTTGGAGTCGTTGAGGAGCTCCCAGTCCCAGACCGTCTTCTTCACCTTCTTCGTCTTCGGCTTGTCCTCGTCCTCGTCCTCGTCCGCGTCGTCGTCGTCGTCGTCCTCCACGGACGCGTCTTCGTCGTCGTCGTCGGCCGCGGCGGAGTCCTCTTCGTCGTCGTCCGACGCGTCCGCGTCTTCGTCGTCGTCCTCCTCGCCCTCGACGACCTCGTCCACGGGCACCTCCTCCTCCACCTCGCTCGACTGCCAGAGGTAGATGGGGAAGTTGATGAACTCGCTGTACTTGCCCACGAGCTCCTTGAGCTTGTCCTCGTCCAGGTACTCCTGCGCTTCTTCTTTGAGGTAGATGTTGATCTCGACGCCGCGGCCGAGGGGCTCGCCGTCGTCTGGGGAGATGGCGAACGCGCCGTCGGCTTTGGACTCCCAGATCCACTGCGTGTCCTCGTCGTTGTGCTTGGATCGCACCTCCACAAAGTCCGCGACGAGGTAGACGGAGTAGAAGCCGACGCCGAACTGCCCGATGAGCGACATGTCGCCGCCCTTCTGCATCTGCTCGAGGAACGCGGAGGTTCCCGACTTGGCGATGGTGCCGAGGTTTTCTTTCAAGTCCTTCTTCGTCATGCCGACGCCGCGGTCGCGGATCGTCAGGATCTTCTTGTCGTGATCCACCTTGATCCGAATCTCGAGGTTCGCGTCGTCGCCCACGCCGAGCAGGGACTCGTCCGTGAGCGCGAGGAAGCGAATCTTATCGAGCGAGTCCGATCCGTTGCTTATGAGCTCGCGCAGGAAGATGTCCTTGTTGCTGTACAGCGAGTTGATGATTATGTCCATGAGGCGGCTCACCTCGGCTTGGAACTCGTGCTGCTCCGCGCCCTCCTTGAACGCCTTGTCCTTGTGGTTGACCGCGGGCGCGTCAACCTCGGCGTCGTCCGCGCGGACGACTGCAGCGGAAGGGATGAGGAGGATTTGAGGAGCGGGAGCGGGATGAGAAGGGAGACGTCGTCAGTCGATCGTTCGATCGTGTTCGACGATCGATCGGGGCCGCGGCGGCCGACAGTTCCGATCGAACGACCGTTCGAGCGATCGCGCGCGAGAGGGGGGATCGCGTCGTCGCGCGCACCGGGAACGGCCGCGCCGAGCACGAGGAGGACCCCGAAGAGGGCCGCGATGGTCTTCGCGAACTTCATGGCGGCGTGCGGCGGTCGCGCGCGGCGGGGAAGTGCGACGACGCGCGACGCGACGCGACGATTCGACGGCGTTTACGCTGGTACCGAAGCATGACGTCAAAAAAACCGTCTCGGCCAATCAGAGAAGAGAAGAGCGCGGCGTTTCGTCCACCGACCGGAGCTTCTTCCCGCGAGGCGCACAGCGTGCATCGCATCATCGCTACAGAGCGCGTCGCGCGCGGGGGCGACGGACGGACCGACGCCGCGAGCGCGCGCGCAGTCGACGAGCGGCGGCGTTGGAAACGCCGCGGGCGGGCGCGCGGGAGGCGAAGCGACGAGCGGAGGGAGGGAAGCGCCGCTGCCGCCGTGCGGATCGATCGGATTCGATCGATTCAACACTTACATCGTCGTCGTCTCGCGCCGCGCGGGCGTTCACTCACGATGACCCCCGACGAGGCGCTGTCGCTCCGCGCGCCCACGGACGGCTTCCTGTGCCCGCTCAGCGCGAACGTGTACGGCATCGACTTCCTCGAGTTCGAGATCAAAGACTACGACAGCGGCGAGAGCGTGTTTCACGTCAAGAAGGACGGCGACGCGGGCCTTCCCGAGCTTCCGGACGACATCGACCCGGAGGTGGAGCGCGCGATCCGCACGGTTCGGTACACGTTCCCGGAGAAGTTTCTGCGGTTCGAGACGGTGCGGACCGCGCTCGTGTTCGGCGTCGGGGAGACGCCCGTGCCGGACTTCCGCATGATCGAGCGGCACTACTTCCGCGACGAGCTCGTGCGGTCGTACGATTTCAACTTTGGATTCTGCATACCGAACAGCGTGAACAGCTGGGAAGCCATCTACGAGGTGCCCGGCCTGGAGGACGAGAGGATCGCGGAGTTCGTGGATCACCCGTTCGACATGAAGAGCGACTCGTTTTACTTCGTCGGCGACGAGCTCGTGATGCACAACAAGGCGGAGTACCAGTATCAAGGGTAGTACGAGGGCGACGATGATTCGTTCGACGGATGCAAACGTCGCGCGGAACGAACGAGCGAGCGAGCGATGTTTCAAATACAGCTTAGAACACGTAGAGAAGAACAGAGATGCACGCGGCGCGACGAGCAGGGCTGCGTCCTCCCGCGCCCGCGCGCGCCCACCCGCCCGCCGCCGCGAGAGCGCCAAAAGCCACTCTCTCGTCACGCGTCATCACGTCTATAAGATCTCGTTCGCTCCGCCGTTCAAAACGCTCACGCGCTCCACGGCTTCACGACGGGCAAAATCACCGCCATGGCGATGATCGTGACGATGATCAGCGAGCAGCACATCCACCACCGACTGCTCTTCTGGTACTTCCTCGCCTGCACCAAGCTCGCGTGCCCCTTGTGCACGTACTCCACCGACTTCCCAACCTGGTTCTCGATGTTATCCAGCATCTCCCCCTGCGCCTCGACCAACACTGATTGACGAGGGCGGCGGAGGGTCCACGACGAAGCGACGAACGTCGGGGTGGAGTTCAAAGGCGTCAGAAGCGGAGTTGAAAGGCGTCGAGGGCGGGTATTGAAACCAGCGAGGGGTGATGGGCGGAGAAACGCACGCGCGCCGGGAAGAGAAGCCCTCGAGGAATGAAGTTCACAACGCGAACGCGGTCGTATGGGGACCAGTCAGCGTGAAGAGAGAACGCGCCCGACATGTCCAGAAAAATCTGATGCAGCTCCATGAGCTTCCGCTCCAACTGCTTCACCGCGTGATGCCGCTCCTGTATCTCCGCCACCGTCTCCAAAATCTGCCCCCTCCCTTGCTCCATGATCGCCTTCTGGAACATGCTCTCGCTCTCCCCGGTCTCGATGAGGTGGTCCAACGTCTCCTCGTCCGCCGCCTCCCCCGTCACGGCAAAGTACCGCCGCTCCACGACCTCTTTGTACTCCGTCTGCAGTCGCGACCGCAAGTCCTGGAACTCCGCCATCTGCGTCTTGAGCTTCATCTTCAGCGACGACGCGATCGCGGTCCGCGTGCGCTCTTGGCTCGAGCCGGGGCCTTTCCCCGGGAGCTTCGACGCCTCCGCGTTTGTCGCGTCAAGATTTTCCAGGCGCAGCTTGCACTCGCGCGCCTCGCGCGACGTCTGCTCGATTATGGCGCTCATGTCGTCGCGCATCTGCTTCATGCGCTCGCTCCGCGTGACGCTCTTGCTCTCCTCGTGCTTCGCGTTCAGCTTCACTAGCGCGCGGCGTATTTGCTCCAGGATGCCCTTCACGGTCGTGACGTCCGCGAAGAAGGCGTCCATGGAGACGTCGTCGTCGCCCGCGCCCGAAGCTGGTGGGGGCGGGTTCTCGACGTCCGACGCGGACGCGGGGGCCGCCCCTTTGCCCGCGCCGTCCTTCTTCTTCGACGCCTTGGTGTCCTTCTTCTGCGCGGCACCGGCGGCGGCGCCGCCTCCCTCGGTACCGGAAGGCTCGTCCTGCGGGGTGGGGGGGGCGGGAGCGGGCGGGGGAGGGTCAGCGTTTAACACGCCGACTTTTTTTTTTTTTGAAACACGGCGCGATCGGACGCGACGGCGCGACGACGACGCGCGACGTCGGCGACGCGACGCGACGCGAGGGACGGAGGCGCGCTCGCGGACCTTCTTGACCTCGGCGAGGAGATCGTTCATCATGGCGACGACGCGACGACGGCCGCGCTCGCGGCGCGTCCTGAAGTGGTCGTCGTGAGCGGATCGATCGAGGCTGGAGGCGCGTGCCGTTGATGAGCGTGAAACCAAGGTCAGCGACCGCGGCGCGCGGCGCGACGTCACTTTAGGTCGGCACCAACGCGAGCGAATTCTTCTCGGCGCTGCAGTCGCGCCCCGCGCTGTCGTCGCCCGCGCGCGTCATGTCCGCCGACGACGACACCACCGACGCTCCCCCGCCCGCGCCGCCGCCGCCTCAGCCCTCCTCGCCGTGGCTCCGAGACGTCGACGCCGCGCGGCGCAAGCTCCTCGGCGAGGCCGAGGCGCTCAGCTCGAAGCTCGCGTCGGGCGCGGAGAAGGAGCTGACGCGCGCGCAGGAGCGCGCTCGCGCGCTGCGCGCGGAGGCGGCGGACCTCGCGTCCATGTCCGCGCAGAGCGCGGAGACGCTCTCGCTCCTCGCGCGCGAGCGCGCGGAGTCGAGACTCAAGGGCGGCGGCGACGACCTCGTGCGATGGCAGGCGGCGGTGGTCAGATCCGTCGAAGACCGCGTCTTCGCGGAGTTCGACGCGTTCGTCGTCGAGCTCGAGCCGAAACTGCGCGAGAGCGGGCGCCAGGCTGCGCGCGCGGGGTTCGGCCTCCTCGACGACGCGCCCCCGACGAGAGACGTCATCGCGGAGAAGCGCCGCGAGGGCGAGAAGGACGCGAGCATGCGATTGGAGCGGTTCGAACGCGTCGTCGTCAAGCCCATGATGAGACCAATCAAGGCGGGGATGATCGACGGGCTGATCGAGGAGACGCCGAGGATACTCGCGGGGTTGGCCGCGTACGGGCTCGCGTGCGGGATGATCGGCGCGTGGGTCGGGCAGCGGGTCAGGGGGGGAGGGGGGGACGGGGGGGGCGACAGGCGGTGACGACGTCAGATTACGTTCGTTTTTTCTTCCGTCGCGTCGTTGTTAACTTTTGAGAGTTCATCTGTTCGACGACGACGCGGAACTGATGAGTTTAACCTTATTCGATCACTCCTCCGCGACGCGCATCATCCGCCGCGTCGCGGTCGCCATGCGCTCCGCGCCCGCGGTCGTCAACACGAACGCGTGCTCCACGCTCGGGTCCGCGTCGTGCACGAGCTCGAGAGCTTCCAGCCCGGGCGCGGCGGCGATCGAATCCCTCTGCCAGATCGGCGCCCAGTGATCGTCCTCGCAGTACAACAACGCGACCCTGTCCGGAGTTGTTCGAGGGTTTGCGCGTCAGTCGAAGTTGTTGGGAGGCGAACACTATCGCGCAGGCGGGACTCAAACGAATCAAGTCGTCCGTAAGAAACGGCGTGCGCCGCGCGAACGGGGGGGGTCGTACTACGGGGACCGGCGCGACGGCAGAATGAGATACTCGCCTCGCCGCGTGCGTCTTAAGCCGCGCGTCTTCGCTCGCGGGCGCCCCGAGCGCGTCGAACTCCGTCCGTCCCATCAGCGCCATGTTCAACACGCTGCTCCGTCGCAGCCACCGCACCGTGAGCGCTCTCGCGTCCTCGTCCATCGACCGCGTGATGGGATGGAAGACGACGTCGCGGAGCTTCGCGGCGAGGGACGCGACG
>Ga0181560_10005671_pt1 | contig 11117 bp, 4 predicted proteins | sample 011ome_20_FD_133751 | JGI IMG/M metagenome (GOLD analysis project Ga0181560, IMG submission 133751) | Coastal salt marsh microbial communities from the Groves Creek Marsh, Skidaway Island, Georgia - 011509CT metaG (megahit assembly) | ecosystem: Environmental > Aquatic > Marine > Intertidal zone...
ATTGTTACTGCAAATGGTATTACTCTTACAAGTGGTACTGATTATACTGCAACTTCTGGTTCAAGTATAGTATTTGCAGCTGCAAGAGATAGTGATGATGAAATTTCAGTAATTACTACAATAAGTTCTGGAGATGCAGGAGCAACAGGAGCAACATCAACTTCTGGATTTAACGTAACATCTGGTTCTACAACATCGTTTGATCAGACGCTTCATAATAATGACTTTAAATCTATAGAATATGTAATTCATATGGATGATTCAGATAATAATCAATCTCAGATTAGCAAAGTATTACTTACATATAATAAATCAAATGTATTTACTACTGAATATGGTCTTGTAAATTCTTATAGTAATGATAGTGATATGGGTGAAATTACTGCAGTAGCTACTGCTTCTATGATTCAACTTCAATTAACAAAATCAACAGGTACAGGAACAGTTGCGGTAAAAACAACTAAAACAATAATCAGTTAAGCCACGGGGAAAGTGAACTATGGCAATTAAAGACTTTAAAGTCAAAAACGGTATTATTACTGGAGGCAGTATAGTACCAGACTCAGATGAAGCATATGATCTGGGATCTGCGACAAGAAAATGGAAAGATTTATATTTAAGTGGTAGTACACTTATACTGGGTAGTATACATCTAAAAGATAGTGGTGGTATACCAACCTTTGAGGGCCCTGGTGGTGGAAAGATTAAAATAGACCTTTCTGCTATGACAACAGCGGATTTACCTGAGCATACTAATTTTCCATATTTTACAAATACTCGGGCAAGATCTGCTTTTAGTATACACAGCGGTTCTTCTCATTACGATTCAGCAACTGGTGCTTTTACTATACCTTCAACAACAGATCATGTGACTGAGGGAAGTAATTTATTTTACACCCAAGGCAGATTTGATACAGCATTTGGTGCTAAATCAACCACTGATCTAAGTGAAGGAACAAATCTTTATTATACAACTACTCGTCATAATACTGATTTTGACACAAGACTTGGTACCAAATCAACCACTGATTTAGCTGAAGGTACTAATTTATATTATACGGATGCAAGAGCCGACGCTAGAGCGCAATTAAAAATAGATGCGCTCGTAGATGCTGCTCCTTCTCAATTAGATACTCTTAATGAATTAGCTGCTGCTCTTGGCGATGACTCAAACTTTTCTGGCACAGTGTCGGCATCTATAGCAACTAAACTTCCTATTATTACTGAGGTAACTGTTACTGTTGCAAGCGGTACTAATGAATATGGGACTGGTAATAAATATCATTTTAATGGAGCAGTAAGCCCAGTTCTTCATCTACAGCCTGGAAGAACATATAGATTTGACCAGTCAGATTCAAGTAACTCAAGTCACCCATTAAGATTTTCAACAAATGCAAATAATAGCCCTTCAGCAACTTATAGCACAGGAGTAACTGTAGTCGGCACACCAGGTAGTTCTGGAGCATATACTGAAATTGTTGTTAATTTTGCAACACCAAGATTACATTATTATTGCACTAATCACTCTGGTATGGGTGGGTCTGGTCCAGATTATTCTGTGAATTTTGATGGCGCTTTTAGTTCGCTGACTGGTACTCCTACAACTATTGCTGGATATGGAATTACGGATGCATTTGATGGAGCATATGGTTCACTGACTGGTATTCCATCAACATTTGCGCCGGCTGCTCACAACCAAGCTTGGTCAACAATTACTAGCACACCTACTACAATTAGTGGTTATGGAATAACAGATGCATTTGATGGAGCATATGGATCTTTAACAGGTGTTCCTTCAGTCTTTACACCTGATACTCATAATCAAGCTTGGTCAACTATTACTAGCACTCCAACAACTATATCTGGCTATGGAATCACGGACGCTCAATCTACACTTGTATCTGGAACAAATATTAAAACTGTTAATGGCAACACACTTCTTGGTTCTGGTAATTTAGTTATAAGTGGCGGAGGTGGTACCGTAGATTCTGCTTCAACTATATTAATAATACAATCTACCGTAGATTCGGCATACGTACAAGCGCGTCAAACTGTTTCTAGTGGTGGTGGCGGATCTTCTAGTGTAATAGCACCATTTGCATTTGCAAGAGTTGACAGTACTACAAATGCTTCTGGCACTAACATAAGTTGGTCAAATTGGAATTCAAGTAATGCCACATTGGATTTTACATTTAGTTCAGCACAATCAAATACTGATTATATTGTTGTGTCTGATGCTGAAACGTTTGATGATTATTATGTTGGAATATCTAATAAAACTGTAAATGGCTTTCGAGCATCTTTCTATGATGGTTCAGGAAATAGAACACCAAGCTCGGCTGCGCCATTTGCGTTAATTATATATGGAGCAACTCCTACTATAAGTGTTTCTGGTGGTGTAGACTCCTCTCAAACTATATCTCTTGCAAGAGAATCTATATCTGTAACTACTGGAAGTGCAAATTCAGGGGGTTCTTTATCTTATAATAATACAACAGGTATTTTAACATTCAATCCGGCTGATGTAAGTGGTGGTGGAGGCGGCTCTGGAACGGTAGATTCTGCTCAAACCATTTCTCTTATACAATCTACTATTGATTCAGCTTATATTCAAGCTAGACAAGTTGATCTACAAAGAGACTCTGGATTTATAACTAATATCATAGATTCGGATTATGTAATTGCTAGAGCAAATGTTAATGCAGTAGATGCATCATTTACAGATTTTAAATTTATTGCAGATTCTGCCCAAACGACCTTTACTGGAAATGATGCAAACGGAAATAGCTTATCATTCGATTCTTCTAATTACGAATTATTTATAAATGGTATTAGATTACTTAAGTCTGATTATACTGCTAATCCGATTACAAATACAATTGTTCTGGGCACACCAGCTATAGATGAAGATGAAGTTGTAATTAATACAATAGTTGCAAATGATACTCTTGCATTAGTAAACTCAGAATATATTAATGAAAGAGTTAGAAGCTCAAAAGCACTTGATGGTATAACAACATTTAGTTATAATGTAGATTCTGGTCAGACAACATTTACTGGTTCTGATTTAAAAGGAAATACTTTAGATTATCAGTCGGGCGATATACAAGTTTATTTAAATGGTATATTATTAGCAGATTCAGACGATTATGTAGCTACAAATGGTACATCAATTGTTCTTAATACTGCAGCTCCAGCAACATCTGAATTAACAATTCAAGCATATAATCTATCATTAGTTTCTACATTTAGGTCATTACCTGGTTTAGATGTATTTAATTATACTGCAGATTCTGGACAAACTTTATTTCAAGATTCAGATGTTAACGGTAATGTTTTAGCATACCATCCTGGGGCTATTATAGTTTCTATGAATGGTATTCTTTTACAAAATTCAGTAGATTATACAGCAACTAGTGGATCAAGTATCACGCTTCTTGATGCTGCTGAATCTGCATCTGAATTACAAATCACTGCTTTCTTAGCATCGGGTGCTATTGATTCCAGTTATGTTCAATCAAGACAGACAGCTCAAGATTTTGCATATACTTCTTTAACGGGTGTGCCTTCTACATTTACACCAGCTGCACACACTCAAGATTTCTCTACGATTACTAATACTCCTACAACGTTAGCTGGCTATGGAATTACTGATGGTTATACAGATGCAGATGTATTATCGGTTGTTGATTCTGCATATGTTGTTAGTAGACAAATAAGAGGTCTCGATTCAGCATTAGCAGATGGTTTCTTAATGACTTCTGCAGAAACTGTGACACTTATTGATTCGGCTTATGTTAATGCTAGAATTTCCACAGTAGATAGTGCTCAAGTACTAGGGATTGTGGATTCTGCACATGTTAGAGGAATTGCAGACTCAGCTTATATTAATGATGTATTATTTGCAGGTGTTACGGGAATAAACAATCCAGGTATTTCTTCATATAGATATATCTCAACCGCTAATCAAACCTTATTTAGTGATTCTGATATTAATGGTAATAGTCTTGAATATACTGTAGACCAAGTTCAAGTATTTTTAAATGGTATTCTTATTATTAATGGAGTAGATTATACTGCAACTAATGGATCATCAATCACTCTTAATGATCCAGTTACTCTTGGTTCAGAGATATTTGTAACTGCACATAGTAATTCTTATATTAAAACTATTAATAATTATTTTCACAACCAATCTTACTATAAAAATTATTTCTATACTGCCGATTCTGCACAAACTTTCTTTAGTGGAGTTGATAGTAATGGTGAAAATTTAAGTTTATCTGCTAATGATCATCAAGTATTCATTAACGGCATTAGAATTTTAGCAACAGATTTTACAGCAAATATTGATACAAATAGTATAACTCTACAAGATGCAGCTGAATTAGGCGATGAAGTTATAATTAATACATTACAAACTGATACTACATCAGTATTAAAAATTACTGGCGCTGATTCTGCATATGTTTCAGGAATTACTAATAATATAATAAATAATTCAATTATTACTACAGTAGATTCTTCTTATGTTAATGCAAGAGTTGTTGATAATGACCCATACTATGTAGAAGTAACTAGTACACCATATACTGCATCTGTAAAACAAAAACTGATAATTAATACTTCTACTTCCATAACCATTAATATGCCAAATTCACCTTCATTTGGTAATGAAGTTAGAATAATTGATGGGATGGGAACTGCTTCAACAAATAATATTATTGTATCATCAAGTGATAAAATACAAGGAAGTGATTCAGATTTAATAGTTGATATAGATGAAGCTGCTTTTGGTTTAGTATATTATAATTCAACCCGTGGATGGATATTAACTGAAAAATAAATTATAAATAGTTATAACTATATGAGACAGGAAAATTAAACATGGCAAAATCAACCGGGAGATTATTAGCAGATGCTTTATCTAAAACCGCTTTAGCTGATTCAAATGAATTAGTTTTAGGTGATTCTAGTGATACAAATCTGGTTATACCTGGTCTTAATTTTAATACAAACAGTGCTAATAATGATCAAGCTATCTTTTGGAATGATAGTTCTGGGTCATTGGAGTTTAGGGATGTAACAGATATATACAGAGACTCTGCATTTGTTACTAATATTGTAGACACTGGTTATGTTCAATCGAGACAGGTCGACATATATAGAGATTCAAATTTTATTACTAATATTATTGATTCCGATTATGTAACAGCAAGGGCACCTGCCGGCGGAGGTGGTGGCGGTGGTGTTACTTGGGCTGAAATAAACTCAACACCCGTAACTCTTGCAGCTGGTTCTGGATCTATTGTCGATACTTCTTCGTTATCCATAACTCTTAATCTACCATCTTCTCCTTCTTTAGGAGACGAGGTAAGTATTATAGATGGTAAAGGAAATGCCTCTAATAATAATATAACTATAGGTGCAAATGGTAATAAACTTGTAGCAGAAGATTCTGATATTACTATAGAAGTAGATAGAGCGGCATTTAGTCTAGTTTATTATGATACTACAAATGGATGGATATTTAAAGAGGTATAATAAATGGCTAGAAAATATGGCGATGTAAAATATAGAGTTATACAGGAAGCCGGTATAGGTAAAAAGATAGCTAAAAGAGCCAGAGCTGATGTTGGTGGTACTGTAGCTGCAGCAACTTCTGAAAGAATCCTTATAGAAGATACAACTAGAGCAGTTACAGTGACTCTTCCAGCTAGCCCTAGTTTTGAAGATGAAGTATCTGTGGTTGTAATAAATGGAAGATTAGATAATGTTGTGGCTAGAAATGGACAAAGAATACAAGGATTGACTGAAGATTTAACTATTGATGTGGAAAATGCAGCATTTAGTTTAATATACGTTAATAGTACATTTGGTTGGAGAATTATATAATGGCTGGAATAAGTAAATTTTTAGGTCAGCAAGGTAAGTATTCTAGTGGAGCATATATTGGATTTGTTGCTGATACTCAAGGTAGTAGTTATAATTCAGTATCGGATGGGGAAGAAAAACAAGGTTATATTTCATCCGGAAAGGTCTATTTAAAGAATGATTATCCGAATATAGTTTCCGCGATAGGAAGTGCACAAGCATATAAGGGAAATAGAATAGTATCTGATATTGGTTTAACCACTAAGCAAAAAGGATCTAAAATATTATATGCAAATGGAAAATATATTGTAGGTTTTGATGGTTTTGGTGCATGCACAGCAACTTCAACAGATCTATCTACTTGGACTGAAGATAGACCAAATCAGCTTGGATCTAGTGATTTTGCTGGAGGAGTACACACATCTCAATGTATAAATTTATGGTGGGATGGAACAAATTATGTTGCTGTTTTTAGAATGCAAGAAAATCCTACTGGTAGTACATGGAATGCTCACGTAAAGTATTCCACTGACGGCACTAATTGGACATATTTAGATAGAAACACAAATAATTTAAATTATTCTAATATAATATCGGCTGCTCCTGGGCCTACAGGAGTAGGTATGATTCACTTTGGCCATTATAATGGAACTATGCAATATACTAATTCGAACCCAGGATCTTGGTCAAATCAGTCTCTTCAAAGTACTGATGCATATGGATATGGAATGGCATATGACTCCAGCTTATCCACTTGGTGCATAGTAGGTAAATTAACTAGTGGTGGGACAAGTGCAAACTCATATGGATTTTCTGCAACAAGAACAACAGGATCTTGGACTGATTGTGATACAAATACTCAATGGTTTGCAGATAATTCTTCACTTGCAACAGCAGGGGCTTCAACAAATAATTATTCCACACAATATCCTAGAACAGTGACATCGAATAATAATGGTACTTTTGTTTTAGGTGGCGATAATGGTATGTTAAAATATTCAAATGATGGTTTAGAATGGACATCTTTAAATTCTCCAACAAATTCTTCTATATTTAATATAAAATGGACTGGTAGTTATTATATACTACTTGCTAATGATGGTACTATTGCATATTCTGAAAATGTTACAGATTGGAAAAAAATAACTTTAGGATCATATATTAAAGTAAAAGATTTTACTATAGGTCCATCTAATGAATTATTGTTTATAACATCAAAATTTGGTGGAGAAATATACTCAATATCTAGCATAAATAGTACTACATATTATGCTGACGGATTTAATCCGTCTACGGAATTTTATCTAGGAGATTTACTCGTTAATAATTTTGAAATTAGTGGTGTTCAAGATGGTTATAGTACTTTAAATTTAAAGCAGTATGTAAAGGTATAAAATGGCTAAATTATCTTCAATAAATTCCCAGGATTTACCTGTAGGTACAATAAAAGTTTACTCAAATAATGATACTGGATTATCACCAGCAGATAGCGATCAAATAATATCTGAAAGTGGAACTTGGCTTGAAACAGGTAAAACTTATTTAAGGAGTGATTATCCGGATTATACTACTTATGTTGGAGATACTAATGCAAGTGCATTCACACCTGCACCTATGGAAAATAGTAATATAGATAATTGTTTTAGAGATGGCAATTTTGCTATTCTTTTTGATCAAAATAATGATGATTATGCCGTTTCGTTTGATGCAGATAGCGCAGCAAATTTTGAATATATAACATCTAATCAACCAAATTGGGAAGATCCAATTATTAGTTCTGATATATTATGTGCATTTCGTGATAGTGATAATGATGTCTATATTGCAACAGGTGAAAATGGTGTTATTAGAAGATCAACTGATGGTATGGTTTGGTCTGATGTATCGACAGATTATGACACATCACACGATATTGGAGATATGGCTTATAATTCTAGTAGTGGGACATATATTGGTGTTATATTTTCCGGTCAATCCGAAATTGTAAGATCCACAGATTATGGGGTAACTTGGACTGTCTCAAGAATGACCGATGCTATTAATGGCGGATATTTAAATGCAGCTTTTGATCCTAAAAGCATTGCTTATGGAAATGGTGTTTGGATTGCTGTTGGATATGGCTATGATTATCAAACAAATTATCCTATGATTGCCAGATCAACAGATGATGGAGTTAGTTGGAGTGGAATAATATCTCCAAATATTCCCACAAATGGATATGTAAATTCATCATATAATAGATGTCAAATGAGATTTGTGCAGACTGATGGTAATAGTAATTGGGTTGTATTAGGAGATTATGGTTCAATATTTCATAGTAGTGATAATGGTGTTAATTGGAAAGGTATGTCTTGGAGAGATGATCATCAAGTGTATGATGTACATTATGGTGATAATTCATATGCTAATACACGTGATGGCGGTGGGTGGATGTTGGGAATGGCTGGAAACACACAAAGCGGAATAATGTCTGGAACCGACCAAACAGGTGGTAATGGAACTTTTATTAGAACATTTCCTGCTAATGAAAAAATATTTGGAACTGCTTATGATCAAACGGCAGGAGTACATGTTAATGTAACATCAACTAAGGTTTTCTATAGTAGCGATAATGGTACTAATTGGACACAATCTACAGCAGTTCCAACCTTTAATACTGGAAATGATCGAAGTATATTAGAATATGATGAAGTTATTGGTAATGGTGGTTTATGTGTAGCTACATACGATGGAGATGTATTTAGATCTGCCGATGGATTCCAGACAATTTTGGCCAATCCTACTTCCGGGCTTATGACTCAAGTTTATGATATAGGAATAGAAGCTTCAACTACTAAAAAGTATGTTGTAGTAGGAGGAGGATCTAGTTATAAGATTGCCGTAAGCGCAAATTCGACCAGTGGAAGTTGGACTACTATATCACATTATCCTCAAGCTAATAATAATGTACAAGGTTCGTATAAAGCAGTTGCTTATGGCAATAACAGATGGATTGCAATTGGTGATCACGGAAAAATGGCCATCTCAACTGACGGTGGTCAAAATTGGTCCGATACTTGGATAGCACCATCATCTGATGCAGCTATGACATATGGTTATAATACTCATAATAGGAGCAGTAGATTGAGCGCCTTGGTGACTCAAGGTAAGGATAGAATTACAGGTGTACAGACAGTCACAAGTTATGCTGATTTAGCATCTCTTCCTACTGCAGGCGAGATTGGAGTAGCAGGAAGTGGAATTCCAATTGGACACCAAGAACTGTTCCATGTAAAGGATACTGGTAATACATACTGGAGAAACTCGACCGCACAAAGCTGGAATCTGCTTTCAGGTCCTAATTATAGCTATAATGATTGGAATAGAATAGCATTTAAATCTAATAGTGGTGGTGTTCACGGCGCTGGTATCTGGGTCGCTATGGGACAGAAAGGATTATATGCTACAAGTACAGATAATGGAGATACCTGGGAATCACAACCCTGGCCGTTTAGTAGTGCACCAAATTCCTCGGATCGCGGCACACAACACTATGCTTCTGGATATGAAATTTTAAAATATAATTATGATTTAGATAAATTTATATGTTATATTGATGAAAATCTTTATGTTTCAGATGACGGTATTCAATGGACTACAGTAGGTTTTAAGGGTCCGAATCATAGTACCCCAACTGGTAGTGGTTATGGTAATAAATTAATTTGGTCAGATTATGATAGTTGCTATTATTTCTTAGATACGAGAAAAGGATATAATATTTGGAAATCTACTGATGGAATTCAGTGGAAAGGGCTTGGATCGTATAGTTACGGAAATCTATATGCTAATGATTTAGGGCCTGGCACGATAGAATCAGTTGGTCAGAATAAAATATTGGTGACATGTCACGACGGTTATTTTGCTGTTATAACAATTACAAATGATAAAGTTACTGATGTTTCTATGAATGGTAATAAGAGTGGATTTTTTTACAATGCGGGTCATGCTAATCATCCACCTATACCATTAAACAATCGTGGTGACGGTAAAACTTATTTTGCACTTAATCACTTAATGGATGGCGGAAGAATTGATACCAGTGATTTAGTAAATGCCTCTAGAGGAGATAGTTATTGGCGGAATATAACATCCTTTGAAAAACATCAAACTCCAATACCAATAAAATCTCTTGATGTTCAATGGACATCTTTTGCTTCTAATAATAATATAATAATTGGTTATAATCATATGTACGGTAGATTTTTAAAATCTACCGATGGGGGTCGACATTGGATTAATACACCATGTGCCTTGGATGTGCATACTTCATCAGCTAGGTCTACTAAACAGAATTTTTACTATTTAAATAACAAATGGTTTTTTAATACTGATTATTGGGGCGCTGTAAGCACTGATGATTTTTCTACTATTGATAATTTTACAGTGTATGGTGATACTGGTATTAACAGTTATGGTTTAGGTCAGATTATAGAAGATCCTCCAAGACGAAGATGGTTAATATGTGGTGGTTCTGCGGATAGAATTTATGCAGTTTATTGGGATAAACCACAGTATAATGAACGTGTATTTTATACAGAAAAAAGATCCTCAAGTATTGCAACTGATGGAAATAATAAATTCTTAATTACTGGTACTGATCATTCCGATGCTGTTTATAATTATATAGATTTAAGCAATGGAGATGTTGAGGGTGAAGCTCACGGATGGTATGTACCGCAGCTTGAGTGGATGAATTCTTCAATTAGTGGTACTGATCATAGAGTAGCATACGGAAATGGATATTGGCTTATATGTGAAGGAAATGGAAAATTTGCTAGATCAACTGACGGGTTGATTTGGACTGATCATCAAGATATAGGTAATAGATCTGTAGGTTTTGCTCATAATGGTCAAAATCCTGGTATATGGGTTGCAGCACATTCTGGTAACCAATTTTATTATTCAACTGATAATGGTCTTAACTGGACAGATTCAACAAATAAAGGTGATAGTACAGGTTTAAATAATGTAAAGTTTGAAAATGGTATATTTTTTGGATGCGGAGATAATTCTAGGCTTTATACTTCAACAGATGGTATAAATTGGACTAATATTGGCGATGGTTCGGCTAATGAACCATCCGGATGGACAGCTAGCCACCCATATCCAGATGATATTGTAGATATAATATGGACTGGGACAAATTATATATTAATTTCTCTTTCAGGCATATTTGTTTCAAATGGATCAGATACTTCAGATTG
>Ga0181560_10005676_pt1 | contig 11109 bp, 6 predicted proteins | sample 011ome_20_FD_133751 | JGI IMG/M metagenome (GOLD analysis project Ga0181560, IMG submission 133751) | Coastal salt marsh microbial communities from the Groves Creek Marsh, Skidaway Island, Georgia - 011509CT metaG (megahit assembly) | ecosystem: Environmental > Aquatic > Marine > Intertidal zone...
TAGACTACGTAGACTACGTCGTACGTCGTTCGTACACGTGCGTACGAATACACCCGCGCGGAACGAAACACGCGCTCTGTTCTCGCGCGTCGTCATCCTCCGTCGTCGCGGCTCGGCGGCGCTTCCGGGTAGAAGTTGACCCTGGGCACGTTGGGCTTCCCGTAAGCGCGGTCAAAGTTCCGCGAGTGCCTGACTATGGCGCTGAGCGCGAGCCCGCTCGCGGCGTCCACGCCGTCCATGACGTTCGCGTCGTCGCGCTCGCCGCGCCAGATGCGCTCTATGACGTCTCTCGAAACCCGCCAGCCCTCCTTCTCGAGACGCGGCACGATCTCTTCGTTGATGGCGCGCACGCGGCCGTCCCCGATCGGCTCGGGGATCCACGGCACCGCCGCGATCGCCTCGAACAGCTTGTCGTTCACCTTCAGCGCGCCGTGCAGGTCGGCGCGCCGGCGCCTCTCGTCCCGGTCGCGGTCCGCGAAGGAAGACGAAGCGTCGCGAGACGAAGCGTCGCGAGACGAAGCGTCGCGTTCCGTCCCCGCGGCGTCGGCGTGCGAGCGCGCCGCCGGGTACAGGTCCCACCCCGCGGCGGCGTCGCCCCGGTTGCGCGCGTTTGGCGCGGACTCGGGGTCGTGCGTCCAGTCGCCCTCCCCCCACTGGAACTCGGAGGGCACACCCACGGCGGCGAACAGCGCGGCGAGCTGCTTGGCGACGAGGTTGCGGCAGTCCCCGCCGGTGGTCTTGAAGTTTTGCGTCACCACGCGGACGCCCTCGGGCGCCTCCGCGTCGCGCACGAAAAACCTGAGGCGCTTGATTCCGGCATCCGGGATGGTCCGGCTCTTGGTCACCGCGTCGAGCACGCCCTGGATGGTCTTCAGCGACTCGTCGTTCACCGCGGACGCGCCGACGGGCCCGGAGGCGAACAGGTCGGGGTGCACGGCGCGCACCAACCGCCGCATCGCGTCTTTCAGCGGAGGCGGCGTAGCGCGCGACGCGGTTTCTTTTCGCGCATCCGGGGATGCCGGATCCGCGGACGCGCGATCGGTCGCGGGCTCGCCGCGCGGACGCGCGGGTTTCACGCGGACGCCGCGCTTCACCTTGGACGCGTAACCCCGCGCGTGCGCGGACGCGCAGAGGCGACGGGACGCCGTCCACGGCGCGAGGTGCCCGCGGTGGTCCCGGACTCGGTCGACCGACGGGGACGGCGTCGAAAATTCGTCGAGGGAGACGCGCGAGCACGCGCGCGGCGACGCGGCGAACCAACGCGCGTCGAGCGCTGGCGTCGGTGCGCTCGCGACGCGCGTGTCGCACGCGTGCGCCGCGATGGCGCGGGCGCCGCGTGACCACGCGCGCCACATCGCACACCGTGCGCGCGCGGCGCGACAGTGGCGCCTGCTCGGAAAACCTCGTCAATGACATCCAACGAACTCGCGACGTCGTTGTACTGTAGTTTCGGGCTTTCGGCCGAGAAAGTAACACTTGATGACAACGTCCACCGGAACACTGACATCGCCCCGCGCATGCTCGCGACGCGCTCGGTCGCACGCCAGACCCCGCGGGTCACCTCGCGCGTCCGCGCGCGGCACTCGTTTCGCGCGTCCGCGGCGATGTCCTCCTCCGCGCGCGAGAAAGACCTGCAGACGCTCTGGGCGGATGCGTACGACGCGTGGCTCGATGTCCCGGGCGAGCCCCGTCCGAGCGTCGTGTACGCGCGGCCGGCCGTTCCCGACCCGCGCGTCGACGCGAGCGACGACCCCGCGCGCGAAACCGCGGGTACGGCGTTCCCGGCGATCGTCACCACCTCGCGCTCGTTCGCGCTCACCGGGTTCAACCCGATGGGAACGAAGACGGCGATGGCGAAAAACAAGATGGCGAACGAAGCGCTTCGCGAGGATTTGGCGTCGCTCGAACGTCCGAAGCCCCGAGCGGTTTGGGCATCGTTCGGGTTCGCGCACGACTGGCGCGAGGACGGGTTCGTGGTGGCGTTTCACGAGACGGACGTCGAGGAAGCGCGCGCCGCGATCGTCGAGCTGGCGGTGAAGTACGACCAAGGCGCGGTGTACGAGTACGCGCCCGCGCCGGACGACGCGACGCGTCTGACGCGGAAAACCGTGCCCGCCGCGATGAGCGCCGGCGTCGAAGCCGACGCGACGCTGGAGCGGTGCGGGAAACCGGAGCTGGCTTTGGCGAACAGAGAGGTGGAAGACGACGCGTACGACGCGTCGTAGCGCGCGAGTGTCGGTTGAATAGAGGCTATTAAGAATGGTTTCATAAGATTCGCCGCCGGCCGCGCACACGGTCGACGACGTTTTTTTTGTTTTTCTACTTTCGTGTTTTTTTCGGCTCCGTCGCGTCAGCCTCACTTTTCCTCGTCGTCGTCGTCGCCGCCGGGAGAATACGTCGGAGACGTCGGCGAATACGCCGGAGACGTCGGCGAGTACGCAGGAGACGTCGGCGAGTACGCCGGAGACGTCGGCGAGTACGCCGGGCTCGTCGGCGAGTACGCCGGAGACGTCGGCGAGTACGCCGGAGACGTCGGCGAATACGCCGGCGAAGTCGGCGAATACGCAGGGCTCGTCGGCGAGTACGCCGGGCTCGTCGGCGAGTACGCCGGGCTCGTCGGCGAGTACGCCGGGCTGGTGGGCGAGTACGCCGGGCTCGTCGGCGAGTACGCCGGAGATGTCGGCGAGTACGCCGGCGACGTCGGCGAGTACGTGGGGCTGGTGGGCGAGTACGCCGGGCTGGTGGGCGAGTACCCGGGGCTGGTCGGCGAGTACGCCGGGCTCGTCGGCGAGTACCCGGGGGCGGTGCCGTATCCGACGGCGGCGCCTTCGGCGCCGGGCGAGAAGCGCATGGAGTCGTCGAACGGGCTCGCCATCCCCGCGTTGGGGGAGAGCAGGAAGGAGGGCGACATGCCTCCGTCCCCGCCTCTGCCCGGCGTCGTCCCCCTGCCCGGCGTGACGCCCGCGCCGACGCCCGCGTCGCCGTACGCGACGCCGAGGTCGAGGTCCACCGCCTCCTTGAGCATCTCCTCGTTGAGGTGCAGGCCGAACTCGCCGGTGCCGAGCGGGCAAAACTGCCCGAGCATGATGTTCTCGGACAAGCCGCTCATGCGGTCGCGCTCGGCGAAGGCGGCGGCTTCCATGAGGATGTCCACCGTCTCCTCGAACGAGCAGCGCATGAGCGGCCCCGTCTCGACGCGGTTGATGCCGTGGCGCGTGATGGACATGAGGTGCCCGCGGTACGTCATCACCTCGACGAGAATCGCGAGGTGGCGGTAGTTGACGTACGACCCGTCAAACTCAATCACGCCGCGGAGCTCCTTGAGCAGCGTGTTGCGCACCGCCTCGATACCCAGCACTTGAATCACCTCGATGAGGTGGTTGGACGTGGTGCGCGTGAAGTCCACCTCCTCCTGGTTCATCACCTCCAGCAAGTTGACGCCCTCCGTGTCGAGCTGCCACTCCGAGGTTTTCCCGAACGACTCGGTTCGCGGGTCCACCCCCATCACGTTGGCTTCGCGGATGAACACCTTCTTGATGTCGGCGATGCCGCGCAGCGCGAGGTTGTCCAACATCTGCGCCTCGAGGCGCTTCAGGAACACCTCGTCCTCGGCGGTGCCGCCCTCCTCGCCCTTCTCCAGCTCGTTGTTCATGATGCGGATGCGCAGCAGCAGCTTCTCGGAGTTGTCGTCGTTGAAGATGCACGACAAGTCATCCTGGAAATCCTGGTTCACGCGCTCGGCGAGGTCCGCCATCAGCAGCTTCTTGTCCACCATCATCTCGCGGTTGAGCTCGATGCGCAGCAGCCACGGCGACATGCGGCTCGGGTCCACCTCCTCGTCCGGCATCTCGTAGTACGAGCGCACGAAGTCGCGGTCCTCGTCGATGACGGTGTCCGTGGGGTCGGGGTCGTAGTGCACCTCCGACATCGCCGCCACGCTGTGCAGCGTCGTGTACTCCAGCTTCGCCTGCACGCTCTTCGCCATGGCTCGGTCGCCGGCGAGGTCCGCGCGCAGCGCCACCGTGAGCGACGGCGTCTTGATCTGCTTGGCGATGTTGATGATCTCCTTCAGGCGCGGCACGCCGAGCGTCACGTTTTTCGCGGAGACGCCGGCGAAGTGGAACGTGTTCAGGGTCATCTGCGTCGCGGGCTCGCCGATGGACTGCGCCGCCACCGTGCCGATGCCGTCGCCGGGCGGCGCCAGCGCCATCTTGAAGCGCGACTCCACCTCGCCGATGACCCAGTTGAACGCCGCCGGGGAGAGCTTGAACTCGCGCATCACGCGCTTCGCGCTCAGCGTCGAGCGCACGAGCGCGAAGAACAGGATCGTGGAGTTGCGCTGCGCCTCCAGCGACAACGCGTCTTGCCCCGGGACGACCACCAGCCCGTTCAGCAACGAACGCACGGACTCGATGACGTTCACCGCCTGGAGCTCCTCGCGCTCGCGGCCGGGCGCGGAGACGTCCTTCACCAAACCGTAATTCTTCTGAGCGTTCCAGATGATGCGCTTGAGGTTCACGGGCAGGTGCACGCTCGGGTCCCCGGTGCTCATCACCTTGCGCATCTCCTCACGGTCCGCGCACACCTGCTCCCACTCCGCGTCGAGCAACGCGCGCTTCTCCACCGAGTTGGCGAGGTCGAACGCCTGCGACTCGGACATGTACCCCGCGCCGAACCCGGGTTCGTCCGGGTCGAGGTGGAACGCGTCTCTGAACTTCTCGCGGTTGTGCCGCAGGGTGTCGATTTTTTGGCTCTCCACGTACGTCGCGTCCATGCCATCCTCGCCGTACAGGAACTGGATCACGTCGCCCGCGCTGTTGCGCACCGTGCCGTCGTACTTGACGATGATGTCCTCCATCGCCTTCACCAAACGCCGCTGGATGTATCCCGTCTCGGACGTCTTCACGGCGGTGTCGATGAGCCCCTCGCGCCCGCCCATGGCGTGGAAGAAAAACTCCTGCGGCGTGAGCCCGCGCAGGTACGAGTTCTCCACGAACCCGCGCGACTCGGGGCCGAAGTCGTCCTTGGTGAAGTGCGGCAACGACCGGCCGTTGAACCCGAACGGAATGCGCTTGCCCTCGACGTTCTGCTGGCCCACGCACGCGATCATCTGCGAGATGTTCAAGAACGAACCCTTCGAGCCCGCCTGCACGGTCATCTTCACGTTGTTGGTGTCGTCCAGACTCGCCTGCGCCGAATTTCCCGCGTTGTCGCGCGCCTTGTTCAGAATCTGGTTCACCTTCTGCTCGAAGGACTGCTGCACGGTCATGCCGGGCTGCATCTCCAGCTCCCCCTTCTGCGCGAGGTTGATCACCTCCTTGACGTCCGCCTTCGCCTTGGTGATGGTGTCGTTGATGCTGCGCATCGTGCCGTCGTCGGCGATGGTGTCCGAGATGCCGATGGTGAACCCGTGGTGCAGCAGCCAGTAGTTGAGCAGCCACTGCACCTGCGACACGAACCCGCGCGCCGCCGTGGGGCCCCACTCCTCCCAGATGACGTGGATCAGCCCACCGCCGCCGCTGCCCATGGTCTTCTTGCACAACGTGCCGGTGATGAGCTCGCCGCGCTCGACGCGCACGCCGGTGTCGTCGACGGAAAAGTCGCCGTCGTCCGCGTCGCGCGCCCACGCGCTGGTGCGGATCAGCGACACGTCCGGCACGAACATCGTGAACACCTGCTTGCCCGTCCACAGGGGCTGCGGCTTAAGCACCGCGGGCTTGGGAACCTTGCCGTCCCAGTTCTCCAGCCACATCAGGATGTTCATGAAGACGTCCTTGGTGATGAAGCAGTCGCGCTTGGTCATCAGGCGGCAGGCCAGCAGCGTGTCCTGCACAACCGCCATCACGGGCTTGTTCGCCTGCGGGGAGACAATCATCTTCGGCACCATCATCAGCTCCTGCACCTCCGCGCGCGTCTCCATGGACTGCGGCAGGTGCATGTTCATCTCATCGCCGTCGAAATCGGCGTTGTACGGCGGCGTCACCGAGATGTTCATGCGAAACGTCGAGTACGGCATGATGCGCACGCGGTGCCCCATGATGGACATCTTGTGAAGCGAGGGCTGGCGGTTAAACAACACGCAATCGCCGTTGATCATGTGTCGCTCCACCCGGTAGCCGTATTCCAGACGCTTCTCGGATTCTTTCTTCAGGAAGCGCAAGTCCATGCGCTGGCCGTCCTCGCGGATGATGTACTTCGCGCCCGTCTCGCCGGGAGGCGGGTGCGGGCCGTTCTCCACCAGCTTGCGCAGCCGCTCGATGTTGTACGGCGTCACCGTCTCCGGGTACGTCATGTTCAGCGCGATGGACCACGGGACGCCCAGCTCGTCGAGCATCAGGTTGGGGTCGGGCGTGATCACCGTGCGCGCGGAGAAGTCCACGCGCTTGCCCATCAAGTTGCCGCGGATGCGCCCAGCCTTCCCCTTGAGTCGCTCGGAGATGGATTTGATCGGCCGCCCCGACCGCGTCAGCGCGCGGGGCATGCCCGCCACGGTGTTGTCCATGAACGTCATGATGTGGTACTGCAGCAGCTCCGTGAACTCGCCGATGACGTGCTGCGGCGCGCCGTTCTGCTCCTGCCGCTGCAGGTTCTTGTTCGTGCGCACGATCTCCATCAGCTTCACGGTGAGGTCATCCTCCGAACGCGTGGACGCGTCGAACGCCACGGAGGGCCGCACCGGGTGCGGCGGCACCGGAAGCACGCTCAGGATGAACCACGAGGGGTGCGCGTGCTCGGGATCCAAACCCAAAATGCGGCAGTCCTCGTCCGAGACGTTCTTGAGAATCTCGTACGCGCGCTCGGCGGTGACGATCTGCTTGCGCTCGCCGCCCTCGGGAAGGTGATCCTCCTCGCCCCTCTGCTTGAACTCGGCGGTGATCTTCATGCCCTCCAGCCGGTACTGCGGCTGCGGCGTGCCGCTGCTCGGGCACACCGTGCGCGTCTTGCACGCGTCCGTGAACTTCCGAAGCCTTTGCTTCGGGTTCTTCACGCGCATGATCTGCGGGAAACGAGGATCCTCGTCCTGTGGTTCGTCGCGGATGACGGTTTTTCGGAACGGCGAGAGACGGGCACGTCGATCGATCGTCCACAGCGAGGTTGGGCGCGCGAGGCGGTCAGCGCGCGCGTTCGCGGGTCGGACGCGGGCGCGCTCGAGCGGGTACGGTCGCGGGCGCACCCCGCGGCATCGCGCCGACCGAGCGTCGCGGGCGTTTCGCGGCCGGATGCGTCGAGACGCGCGTGATCACGCGCGGAGGCGTGTCGGAGCGTCGGTGACGCGAGCCGTATGGCGGGCAGTCAGGTTTCGCGCGCGCGCGCGGGCGGCGGAAGTTTTTTCGCCCAAGCGTCGTGACGTACCTTGTCGATCATGAGCTTGCTGCTGGAGAACCCCACGCATCGCAGAACCGAGATGACGTTCTTGATGAACCCGTGGTGGTACACCGGCTTCGCCAGCTCCAGATGCCCGAAGTACCCGGGCGTGTCCGTCGAGCCCATCCCGTCCGTCTCGCACTTCATCGCTCGGTCCATGGTCCCCATGCGCGGATCGCTCAACCCGCCACGCTTGGGTCGGCCCTTCTCGTACGTCTCCGAGGTCTCGATCTCGCACACGGACATCTTCCTCTGCACAGGTCGCGTTCGTTCGCGGGAAATCACACATTAGGGGAGCGGGGGTCAGGAGAGGTCGGGAACGCGGCGCGCGCGCGGCGGCAACCCTAGCGAATCATTCATTTCGCGATCCGCGCCATGAAATTGGCGCCGGCGGGGCACGCACGATCTCATCGGGAGACAGCACCCCGAACTGCACCGCCTTCACCCGGCGCAGCTCCGCGGTGGAGTGCGGGAACCGATCGATCACCGACATCGTGCGTCGGGGTCGTGGAGAACGGGGGCCCCTCCGACCCGCGCAAGCGCAAGTGCGAGGCGCCAGATCAAACCGACCGACAAGAACGCGCGGCTCGGATCGGTGTGGCAGTGCGAAACGATCGATGACCGGAATTTACAGTTTACGACTGATATCGTTACATGAAAGAATATGCAAAAGCGCATCCGCGCGCGGGGCTGTAGCGCCGCTCGCGCTCGCGCTACATCCTGCTGCTGGACGCCAACGCGAGCGCGGCGCCGGGCGCTACGCCCGGTGGCTGTCCATCCGGCGAGACCATGCGCTCTGGCCTGACCCACTCGTCGAACTGCGCGGCGGTCAGCAGGTTTAAGGCCACCCCGGCTTCTCGCAGCGTGGTGCGCTCGGCGTGCGCCTTCTTGGCGATCTTGGCGGCGGCGTCGTAGCCGATGTGCTGGTTCAGCGCCGTGACCAGCATGAGCGACGAGCGCATGAGCTCGTCTATGCGCTCGAGGTTGGGCTCGATGCCCCGCACGCAGTTCTCCGCGAAGCTCACGCTCGCCTCGGAGAGGAGCTTGATGCTCTGCAGGTTGTTGAACGCGATGAGGGGCTTGGCGACGTTGAGCTCGAAGTGCGACCCCGCCGCGCCCCCGAGCGCGACGCCGGCGTCGTTGCCGATCACCTGCGAGCACACCATCATCATCGCCTCGCACTGCGTGGGGTTGACCTTGCCAGGCATGATGGACGACCCGGGCTCGTTCGCGGGTAACGAGAGCTCGCCGAGCCCCGCGCGCGGACCGGAGCCCAGCATGCGCACGTCGTTGGAGATCTTCAGCAACGAGAGCGCCATCGTCTTGAGCATGCCGCTCAGCGCCATCTGCGCGTCGTGCGCGGCGAGCGACTCGAACTTGTTCGGCGCGGGCACGAAAGGCAGCCCGGTGAGCTTCGAGATCTCCGCGGACATGCGCTCGGCGTACTCGGGGTGCGAGTTCAGGCCGGTGCCCACCGCGGTGCCGCCGATGGCGAGCTCGGTGAGGTGCACCATTGACGCCTTGGCGCGCAAGAGCGAGTTGCGCATCTGCTGCGCGTACCCGCCGAACTCCTGGCCGAGCGTGATGGGCACGGCGTCCATCAGGTGCGTGCGGCCGATCTTGACGATCGTCTCCCACTCTCTCGACTTGATCTCGAGCTCATCCCGCAAAAGACGCAACGCGGGAATCAGCCCTTCCTGAACCTCGTAGCTCGTCGCCACGCTCATCGCCGTCGGAAACGTGTCGTTGGAGCTCTGGCTCATGTTGCAGTGGTCGTTGGGGTGCACAGGGGATTTGCTGCCCATCACGCCGCCGCACAGCTCGATGGCGCGGTTAGAAATCACCTCGTTGACGTTCATGTTCGTCTGCGTGCCGCTGCCCGTCTGCCACACCACGAGCGGGAAGTGGTCGTCGAGCTTGCCCTCAATCACCTCGCGCGCGGCGACGCGAATGGGCTCGGCGAGCTCGGGCGCGAGCTTCCCGAGCGTCTCGTTGACGGTGGCGGCGGCGTGCTTGACGATGGCGAGCGCTCGGAGCATCTCCATGGGCATCTTCTCGCCTCCGATTTTGAAGTTTTGGAGCGACCTCTGCGTCTGCGCGCCCCAGTACTTGTTCGCGGGGACGCGCACGACGCCCATGGAATCGGACTCCTCGCGCCACGACGTTTCGTTGTTGCTTTCGGAAACCCCGCTTTTCGAATGGAGGTGCGAGCCGTGGGGGACGACCCGGCTGTCCTGCGGGACCCCGGCTTCGGGGCGCATCAGCTCGAGGAGGCGCGAGCCGACGCCCGCGGGGGCGGGGAGGTGGCCGGCGGAGGCCATCGTGCAGCTGGGAGGTGGATAGGGCTCGGGCACAATGAGCCCGTCCTCGTCAGCACGCGCCTTTTCGCTTTTTCGAAGTCGAGGGAAATCGCCGCGCGAGGTTCGAGGCGGCGGGATACGCCAATCGTCGTCCTCGCGATCGCAGCACACTCGACCCCGCGTCGACTCGCTTTTCGGCCGGTGCATGCTCACCGCGCTCCGCGCCGCCCGCCCGACCCACTCGCTACTCCGGCTCGCGCCGTTCCTCGCCGCACCCACGCACGCGCCGCGCCCCGGGTTCTCGAGACTCGCGCCTCCTCTCTGTCGGAAGCTCCCACGTTTCCGGTCCCGAGCATTCACGAGCGCCTCGGTGCGTTGCATGTCCGCCGGCACAAAGCGCATGGCCCCCAAGACCATCGGGACCCACGATGGGTCTTTCCACTGCGACGAGGCGCTCGGGTGTTTCCTGCTGCACCAGACCAAGGCCTACGCGGACGCGACGATCGTTCGGTCGCGCGATCCCGAGGTTTTGTCCGGGTGCGACGTCGTGATCGACGTCGGCGCGACGTACGAGCCCGAGAAGAACAGGTTCGACCACCACCAGCGCGGGTTCGAGGAGGTGTTCGGGCACGGCTTCGTCACGAAGCTCTCCAGCGCGGGCTTGGTGTACAAGCACTTCGGCCGCGAGATCGTCGCCAACGTGCTCGGCCTCGACGAGAAGGACGAAAAGGTGGAGAAGGTCTACCTCAAGATGTACAAGGCGTTCGTCGAAGCCGTCGACGCGGTGGACAACGGCGTGAACATGTACGACACCGACGCGCCCGCGAAGTACGAGAACAACACCGGGCTGAGCGCGCGCGTCGGTAAGCTCAACCCGCCGTGGGACGAGCCCACGAGCGCGGAGATTTACATGAGCGGCTTCCACAAAGCCGTCGCGTTGACCGGCGCGGAGTTTGTCGCCGCGACCAAGTACTACGGCGAGTCGTGGCTCAAAGCGCGCGAACACGTGGTGAGCGCGCTGGACGATGCCGTGAAAACGCACGAGAGCGGCGAGATTCTGAAGTTGCCGTGCTACTGCCCGTGGAAGGAGCACCTGTTCGAGCTCGAGCGCGAGCGGGGCACGGACCCGCTGCCGAAGTACGCGCTGTTCGAGGACGACAAGGGCCAGTGGCGCATCCAGGCCATTCCGCTCACGCCCACCGCGTTCGAGAACCGGAAGCCTCTGCCCGCGGCGTGGCGCGGCGTGCGCGACGCGGCGCTGGACGAGGTGACCGGCATCGAAGGGGGGGTATTCGTGCACGCCGCGGGGTTCATCGGGGGGAACAAGACGTTCGAGGGCGCGCTCGCCATGGCCGCCAAGGCGCTCGAGATGGACTGAGACGCGCGGAACGTCGAGAGACGCCGTTGAGTTCAGTGACGAGACAGAGACAGAGACAGAGACAGA
>Ga0181560_10005677_pt1 | contig 11108 bp, 8 predicted proteins | sample 011ome_20_FD_133751 | JGI IMG/M metagenome (GOLD analysis project Ga0181560, IMG submission 133751) | Coastal salt marsh microbial communities from the Groves Creek Marsh, Skidaway Island, Georgia - 011509CT metaG (megahit assembly) | ecosystem: Environmental > Aquatic > Marine > Intertidal zone...
GCTGAAGTTGATATTGGCTGTACGCGTGATGGTGGTGGATTGAAAATCGGGGCTGGTGATGATTGGCTGGAAATTTTAGGGTCGGGCATGGTTAATCCGCGGGTGCTGGCAAATTGTGGCTATGACCCGGAAAAATATCAGGGCTTTGCCTTTGGTATGGGCATTGAACGTATTGCGATGCTGAAATATGGCATCCCTGATTTGCGTACATTTTATGACAGTGACCTGCGCTGGATGCGGCATTACGGGTTTCTGCCATTTGACGCGCCTTCGATACATGCCGGTTTGGTTGGGGGGGCAGGCTGATGAAATTTACCCGCGACTGGCTGTTTGATCATTTGCAAACAGACCGCACATTAGATGAAATCCTCGATGCTTTGCCAATGTTGGGGCTGGAAGTGGAATCTGTTGTTGATCGCGCTGAAGCACTGGCCCCTTTCACCATTGCCGAGGTGCTGTCTGCGAAGCAACATCCAAACGCGGATAAGCTGCGTGTGTGTATGGTATCAACTGGCACTGGTGACCCGGTGCAGGTGGTCTGCGGGGCGCCAAACGCACGGGCCGGTATGAAAGGCGTGTTTGCCCCCGTTGGCGCCTTTGTGCCGGGCATTGAATTGACTTTAAAAGCTGGAGAAATTCGCGGCGAGGCATCAAATGGGATGCTGTGTTCCGAACGCGAAATGCAATTATCTGACGAGCATGATGGCATCATTGACTTACCAGCCGATGCGCCAGTTGGCGTGCCATTTGCGCCCTATGCCGGGCTTGACGATCCGATCATTGAAATTGCGATAACACCAAACCGTGCTGATTGCCTAGGTGTGCGCGGCGTGGCGCGTGATCTGGCGGCGGCTGGCTATGGCACGTTGAAACCGTTGGATACAACGCCGCATCAAGGCAGTTTTGACAGCCCGGTGCGCTGGCAGTTGGATCTTGACGGAAAGGACCATTTATGTCCGTCAATCACTGGCATTGCTTTTGATCATGTTGCCAATCCCGCCAGCCCGGAATGGATGGCGCGGCGTCTGACAGCCGTTGGCCAGCGTCCGATTAGCGCCCTTGTAGACATTACCAACTATGTGATGATTGATCTTGGTCGCCCTCTTCATGCCTATGATATTGATAAAATAAATGGGGATAGCCTCCATGTACGGTTGGCCAAGCCTGGTGAAACATTTGCCGCGCTGAACGAAAAGACCTATGACCTTGCGGCTGATATGCTGGTGATTGCGGATGCCGATGGGGCTGATGATTTGGCCGGGGTTATGGGCGGTGAACGCACTGGCGTGAGTGCCGATACCACAAGAATGTTTCTTGAAATTGCTATTTTTGATCCGATTTCAGTTGCCACTACCGGACGCAAACTTAACCTCCATTCAGATGCGCGCTACCGTTTTGAACGCGGCTTGGATGCCACGGCGCCGCAGATCATGGCCGGACATATTGCACGTTTGGTGACATCAATTTGTGGTGGTACGGCGAGCCACGTGGTCGAGGCAGGTAGGGGCGTTGATTGGCAACGGCAAATCGATTTATCGCCGGAAAAGCTGCAACGCTTGACCGGCATTGACTTGCCCGCAGAACGCCAAAAACAAATACTTGAATCGCTTGGCTTTATTGTCGAGGCTTCGGCATCAAGCTGGCAGGTTACGCCGCCATCATGGCGTGGTGACATTGATGGGGCAGCTGATCTTGTTGAAGAGATTGCGCGTATTCACGGATTTGACCATTTGCCGGTTTTGGCATTGCCGCGCACGCATGTGGTGTCGCAGCCAGCGGTCAACGCCGCCCAATTGCGCCCGTTGCAATTACGCCGGGCCCTTGCCGAATGCGGCTTAATGGAAGCGGTGACATTTTCCTTTTTAGCACCGAAAGAAGCCGCGTTATTTGGCGGCGGTGCGGCGGCATTGACATTGGTCAATCCGATCAGTGCAGATTTGTCGGTCATGCGGCCGTCAGCCTTGCCAAATTTGCTACAGGCGGCTGGCCGGAACCAGGATCGCGGCGAAGCTGATTGCGCCTTGTTTGAAATTGGCCCGGTATTTCTGGGTGATGAACCAACCGACCAGCGCACGGCCTGTGCCGGCATTCGTCATGGCCATACCGCACCGCGCGAATGGCACGCCGAACGCCGGATTGTTGATGTGTTTGATGCGAAGTCAGATGCCGAAATGGCGCTTGGCGTATTAGGCGTGCGCAAAGCCAGCTTGTCGGTAGATAAGCCCGCACCAGATTATTTTCACCCGGGACGTTCTGGGATATTAATGCAAGGCCGCACAAAACTGGCAAGTTTTGGTGAATTGCACCCGAACATTGCGTCACATTTTGGCTTGCGTGGGCCGGTTGTCGGGTTTGAATTGTTTCTTGATGATGTGCCATTGGCAAAGGCCAAAGGGCCAGCCAGAAGCCTGTTGAAAATGTCGGCCTTTCAGCCGGTTAACCGTGATTTTGCTTTTGTTCTTGATGCTGATGTTGCCGCCAGTGATTTATTGCGGGCGATTAAATCTGCCGCCGGGCCGTTGTTGAGCGATATACAGCTTTTCGATGTCTATCAGGGCAAGGGTATTGAAGATGGGAAAAAATCACTGGCGGTGACCATCACCCTGACGCCGCAAAAAGCCACATTGACCGAAGAAGAGATTGAAAAGATCTCTGCGGCGGTGGTGGCGCTTGCCAAGAAAAATTGTGGCGCCATCCTGCGCGGGTAACTTGCGCGTTCATCAAATCAATTTATGCCTGGTGGCATCGTGCATCTAAAACGTGGGGGGCATCAGATCCGGGCGGAAACCATCATGCTGAATGATGGCATTGATCATGTGATTTATTTGCTGGCGCCCGGCTTGGCATTTGGCAGTTGGCGGCCAGATGGTGGGCATCAGCTGATCAGCAATTTCGACCTTGGGGTTGATAAATTATGGTTTGTGGCGGCAAGCCCGGCTGATACGCGGAACAGCGCCACTTTAAAAACGCACCGGTTTGATGGCACAGTCACCTATGAGACATTTGATAGCGATGCCGATCAAGACCCGCTAACCACAGATCATGACGCGGTGCGGGCAGTTTCAATCAGCGCCGCCCCACATCAGTTGCTACGTCTGGTTTTGCATAAATTCACCATTGAGTTTGACCAGCTCGATGACCAACGCGCGGCATTTCAGATCATCAGCAACCAGCCAGCAACTGGCGTGATGCCGTTTGACACTGTTGCCAACCTGTTCCGCGATAGCCTTGGTTATATTGATGACTGGCATGATATAACCACGTCCAGTCTGTTGCCAGACGCGGCATCATTACCATCTATTGTCTAAGCTGTTCTGCTGGCGGTTAGTCCATATATTCGATATCGGGCAGAGGAAATAGATTGCTGGTGTCTTCGCCTCTTGCCAGCTTTGCTAGAACATCAGCCTCAAATTGCACTTTCTTTTGGGCTTCGGCCAAGACCGATTCTGCGCGGGCTAGCGGTACAACCGTGACACCATCATCATCCGCCAAAATAATATCGCCGGGGGTTACCGATACGCCGCCACAGCTGATTACATCATCGATGGATCCGCCCCATCCTTTATGGGGTCCTGCCGGGCTGGTGGCGCTGGCGAAAACTGGCAGGGGCATATTGCGTAGTTCAGCGATATCGCGCACCGCCCCATCAACAACAACGCCATTGATTTTTTGTAACATGGCACGGCTGTTTAAAATGCCGCCCCACACGGCCCGATTATCGAAATTTTCAGCGTCGATCACCAGCACTTCACCGGGGCGCAACATATTGATAATGGTGTGCATCGCCGCATTGTCGCCAGCAATCGACGCAATGGTGCGGGCTTGTCCGACAAAATGCATGCCCGCGGCAACTGGTGAAATGCGCCCGGCCATGACATTCTGGCGGTTCATGCAGTCGCCGGCGATAGCTGGCGGGATGTTTGCCCAAGCGGCCATGGTCGCGGCGGGAAGCGCATCAAATTCATTTTTAAAGACCTGTACTGGCATCTGTCTTACTCCGTTGCAAATCCGCTACCGGGACGGGTATATTCGTCACGCGGTGGGCTAAAGACATCAAGAATTACAGCGCCATCAGGCCCACCAATCACGCCATGTTCGACACCGCCAGGGCTGACCCAAAAATCGCCCTTTTTGACTTCAATCTCTTCCCCATCTTGAATGCGGACCGCACTGCCCTCAAGCATCAGACCCCATTGTTCCTGTGGGTGGCTGTGAATGGCGCCAACGGCGTTTGCTTCAATACGCACAACTGAAATCATGGCTTTTTCCCCGGGAAAAATACGGGTGGTGATGCCATCTGTTAGGGTGCGGGCAATCCCTTGGCTCATATCATCAATATTGAAAAAATTTGTGTCCTTTTGAGTCATGTCAGCGTCACCTTTGGCGGTCGTAATTGAAAATGGTTTGAATAGAGTGGAGAAACATCCACAATCTTGAGGCTATAGTCTGCCGATGGTCGGCGGTAGAAAGCAAGATAATTTCGGTCCCAAAACCATGATGTTTGGCGCTTTTTTTCAGGCGTTGACGTCATGATTTAGTTTTGTTATAACATTACATTAATGTAACATTATAACATGTTGCCACTCACAAAATGACGCGGCTGGCTATTTTTTGCCTGTTGATGCAGGTTTATGAAAATTTTGCAAAAATACCTACGGCGCTGATGTGGTCTGCCAGAATTTGGCAAGGCTAGGCACAAGCAAGGGAAAAGAACCGGATGATACACAAACGCTTTATCCCTCTATGTGCGGCACTGCTGATGGCATTGACCGCGGCATCGGCACGGGCAAGTGATGGCAGGCTGGATGTGGTTGTCTCGATCAAGCCAATCCATGCGCTTGTCGCCGGCGTGATGCAGGGTGTGGGTACACCGCATTTGTTGCTGAATGACCAGCAATCGCCGCATCATTTTGCATTAAAGCCATCGCAAGCACGGTTGTTGCAACAGGCAGAGCTGGTGTTTTGGGTAGACCCATCACTCGAAACACCAATGCCGGGCTTGCTGGCAAGCTTGGCACCGCACGCCATAGACATACGGTTCATGGCTGATCAAGACTTGGTGCGCTATCAAAACAAAATTTCCGATGATTCCGATGATGATCATGAGGGCCATGACGACCATGAAGGCCACGAAGACCATGATGGTCACGAAGACCATGAGGGGCATGGCCGGGGGCATATGGTCAACCCACATATCTGGCTTGATCTTGAAAATGCGCGGCGCATGGTATGGTCTATTGCCGCGACATTATCGGCGGTTGATCCACAGCATGCGGGCGCTTATGCATCCAATGCCGCCAAGCTAGACAAGCGTCTGGTCGATTTGCATGAGGTCGCCAAGCGGCAATTTGCCAGCATCCAACGCAACAAATTTATTGTCCAGCATGATGCTTTTATCTATATCGAGCGGCAATTTAAATTGCCCCGCGGGCTGGTCATTGCCCGTGACCATGACACCCCGCCGGGCACCGCGCATCTTCAGCATTTGCGGGATCTTGTCGCGGCCGGTGTGGTGTCTTGTATTTTTGACGAGCCGCAAGGGGCCGGTCATCAGATAGATATCGTTGCTGGTACATCCTTTGTGCGGCGTGCAACACTTGATGCCGTTGGTGTTGGCCTGCCAGCTGGGCCGGATCTATATTTTGATATGATGCGTGCCAATTATGCAGCGTTTGCTGATTGTCTCGCGGGTACGCACTAACCAAAAAATTGCTTATGCACGCGCCGCCAAAATGTCCACAGCGGCTTTTTCGGCAATCATGATGGTTGGCGCGTTGGTGTTGCCTGATACCAGCGTAGGCATGATTGATGCATCAACCACGCGTAAATTCTGGCATCCATAAACCCGCAAATGCGCATCAACAACATCACCTGCTTGTGGGTTAGGCCCCATTCGGCATGTTGAAACTGGGTGATATAGGGTGACGCCCGTGCCACGCGCATAAGCCAGCAATTCGTCATCGCTGGCTAGGTCTGCACCGGGCCGTAATTCTGCCGCGACAATATCCTGCAGATCTGGACTGTTCATAATTTGCCGGGCGATTTTCATGCCGGCAACATGCACACGGCAATCTTCATCAGTGCTGAGATAATTATTGATAATGGTTGGTGCCGCCAAAGCATTTGCTGAATTGATATGGACCGTACCGCGGCTTTCCGGGCGCAATTGGCAGGGACCAAATGTCATGCCGGGAACCTCATCAAAGACACGCTTGGCCGGGTTGGCAAAGCTGGCATGGGCAATGTGGAACTGAATGTCCGGGCCGGTCAAACCATCGCGTGATCGCACAAAACCAGCCAATATGCCAGCAGGCAGGCTGAGCATGCCGCGGCGCGTCACCGCATATTTGATCACTTCGCCAAGAAAACTGATGCCCCGGGCTTTGTTATTGAGCGATATGTTGCGTTTGAGTTGCCATGACAGGCGCGAGATATAATGGTCCGCAAGATTCTCACCAACCCCGGGCAATGGCGCCTTCACGGTGATGCCGAGATCTTGCAAACGCTTGGCATCACCAATGCCGGATAATTCAAGAATTTGTGGTGATTGGATGGCCCCCGCCGCAATAATAACCTCGCGGCCCGCAAACGCATCTGTTGTTCTGCCATGCCGCTGATAGCGTACACCGGTGGCTTTATCGCCATCGAATAAAATTTTGGTCACATGCGCGGATGTCACAATATGTAGATTGCGCCGGTGGCGGGCTGGGTCGAGATAGGCTTTTTTTGCCGAAAACCGAAGCCCATTTTTTTGGTTCACCTGATAATAAGAAAACCCGTCCTGCGTGCCGCTGTTATAGTCCTTATTATGGGGCCAACCTAATTTTTCTGCGGCAGTAATCACCCGGTCCAGTGCTTCATAGCGGTTTTGCACCGGGGCAACATGTAGCGGGCCGCCAACCCCATGGATGGCGCTGTCAAAATCTGTGTCACCAGCCGCCATCGCTTGACAATGTTCAGCTTTTTTAAAATAGGGCAACACGTCATCATAAGACCACCCCGGATTACCGCGTTGCGCCCAGCCATTATAATCATCGACTTGTCCGCGTACATACAGCATACCGTTGATTGCGCTTGAACCGCCTAAAACTTTGCCGCGGGGGATCGCAATGCGCCGATTGGCTGTGCTGGCTTCGGCCTCTGACTCAAACATCCAGTTGATCGAGGGGTCGACCATGGTTTTGATATAGCCAGCCGGAATATGGATCAGTGGGTTGCGGTCCTCACCACCAGCTTCAATCAGCATCACCTGACAATTTGCATTTTCGCTCAGCCGTGCGGCCAAGACACAGCCTGCCGAACCGCCGCCAACAATAATATAATCAACTGATGCTATGTTCATTTCACCACTCATCAAAATTAGGGCCACACGGTTTTTCGTTGCGTTATCTGCAACATAAATCCAAACCCATACCAAAACAAAGATATTGTGGTTGGCCCCGATAGTCAGCTTTGGGCGATTGCGATTGGCGATGGTGGGCTGTCACTCTTTGTATGATTGTTCTTTGGTTAAAATTGCGCCATCATGCTGGCCGTCGCCTCTGGTATGTTCACATGCTGGCGATGTGGTCAGACCCCTCTGACACGCATTTGTTTTTACCCTATGAAGACCCGTTTCATGACGTCTCAATTTTGCGCTGAAAGATCTTGATGAGTGTTGATGCCATTATATTTATCAGCATCGGCGCCGCTTTTGGCGGATTGGTGAATGGGCTGGCCGGGTTTGGCACCGGATTATTTGCACTTGGCTGGTGGCTACATGTTTTGCCCCCCACGTCAGCCGTTACCCTTGTTGTGATCTTATCTTTGGTCAGCGGCGTCCAAGGTGTCTTTGCGGTCAGGCAGGCACTGAATTGGCCGCGATTGGCACGCTTTGTGATCCCGGCTTTGCTGGGTCTGCCATTGGGCTTTGCCATGCTGGCGCATCTCAATGCCAGTATGCTCAAATTGTTAGTTGGGGTGATGCTCGCGCTGTTTGGCGGGTTCTTTATCGCACGGCCAAGTTTTAAGCGCTGGCAGAAAGATCATAAGCTGGCTGATAGTGCTGTTGGCTTTATCGGCGGCGTTTTGGGGGCGCTTGCCGGGCTGTCCGGTGCCCTGCCAACAATTTGGAGTGCGCTTCATAACTGGCAAAAGAGCGAACAACGCGCTTTACTTCAGCCCTTCAACGTTTTGATTCTAAGCATTGTGCTATTGGGGTTTGGCTGGCGAGGTTTGCTTGACCATGCCGTGTGGCTGGCGGTGGCAATTGCCTTGCCATCGTCTATTATCAGTGCGCAGTTTGGCATTTTTATTTTTCAAAGGCTGTCTGAGTCGCAATTCAGACAAATCCTGATATGGTTGATTTTAACCTCTGGCATCGTGCTTGTCGGCGGTGAGGTTGGTGGTGTGCTACGCGCGGTCACCGCGCAGTAGAGCAATGTTGAATAAGAGGGTAAAGCAGTGACTGAAATACCAATGGGCAGCCGTGATGATATGCATGCAGGCGGGGGTACAGGCGGAACTACCAGCAGTCCGGTGGCCTTTCCAATTGATGCAAAAGACCTAGGCGCGGTGACAATCAGCCCAACCGGATCATTTGAAGCCGGCAGCTATCAAACCTTTACCCTGACCTATACCGCCGGAAAATTTGGCATTGATGATTCTGGGTCCATGCGGGTTTGTTTCCGCTTTGCCAGTGATCAGACGCGGCCGCAATTTGAAGACCCGGCAGGCCCCAATTACACCACCATTACCGCATCAAATAATGCGGTGCTGAATTATCATTATGACCCGAAAGGCAATGTGCGGCCATGGGACCGAACCCTCTATATCAAGGTTGTGCGGGGGTTCCTGCGCGAGGGTGATACCATCACGATTGTCTTTGGTGATCGTTCCGGCGGGTCGCCGGGCATGCGCTTGCAAACATTTTGCGAGGAAAGTTATGAATTTCATACCTTAATCGACCCCATCGCAACATTTTGTTACCAGCCAATGCCGGACCAGCCGGTGATCAAAATTGTGCCAGGCAAGCCGGAACGTTTCTTGGCGATAGCACCGACCATACGGGCCGTTGGTGAGCCATTTGATGTCAAATTTAAAGGCGAGGATAAATGGGGCAACCCGTCTGATAAATGCGACTGTCAATTTACTCTGCGGGCCACTCATCAGGTGGCGGGCTTGCCGGAAAAAGTGACACTTGCCGCTGGGCAATTTGCTGGTGTTATTTCAGGCCTGCGGGTGCATGAGCCAGCTGATTTTGCCATCGAATTTTTGGATGACACCGGGGCCGTGGTCTGTGTCACAAACCCCATTCGTATCGAAGAGGCGCCAACGTCACGGCATTTTTGGGGCGATTTGCACGGCCAGTCAGAAGAAACCATTGGCACCGGCACAGCCGAGGCCTATTTCAAATTCGCTCGCGATTACGCATTTGTCGATATCACCGGGCATCAAGGCAATGATTTTCAGATCACAACCGCATTCTGGAAGCATCTTGATGATTTGTGCGCGGCGTTTAATGAGGATGGCAAATTCATCGCTATTCCGGGATATGAATGGTCGGGCAATACCGGGTTGGGCGGCGATCGCAATATTTATTTTCCAAATGAAGGACGGGTGTTGCGGCGGTCATCGCATGCACTGGTCAGCGATCATTCAGATATTGATACAGACTGTAATTCGGCGGCTGAATTATTTGCCGCTTTTGCCGATAATGATGAATCAGATGTGGTTGTTTATGCCCATTGTGGGGGGCGTTATGCCGACATTGAGCTGGCCCATGACGGGCGATTTGAAAAAGCCATGGAAGTCCATTCCAGTTGGGGGACGTTTGAATGGTTGGTTCAAGATGCGTTTCGGTTGGGGTACCGGGTGGGTATTGTTGCCAATTCAGACGGTCATAAAGGCCGGCCAGGTGCCAGCTATCCGGGTGCGGCGCTGTTTGGTGCAGTTGGTGGATTGACATGTTTTCTGGTGCCTGAACTGACCCGCCAGTCCATCTTGGATGCTATTCGCAAGCGGCATCATTATGCGACAACAGGTGGTGCGCATGGCCGACCGCTGGTCACGCTTTCTGCCGCATTTTCAAAGCCGGCAACCATTTACCACGATGATCCGCGACAAGGGCAGGTGTCAGGCCACAGTGCCACCACCGCGATGATGGGTGATATCGTCCACCTGCCAGATGGTGATATGACCTTGGACGTGGATTTAACCTGCAGTACGCCAATTGAGCGTGTTGATATTTTTAATGGCTTGGATCTTGTCGAGACCATCCGGCCCTATCGGCAAGAAGAGCTTGGCAACCGTATTCGAGTCGTTTGGGAAGGGGCGGAATATCGAGGCCGGTTCCGGCAGGTGATCTGGGATGGATCAGCGTTTTTGTCGGATAATGAAATCTTGTCGGCAACAGCCATCAATTTTTTCAACAAGGATAAAACGCTCGACCAGCCTGCGCCGAATGAATTGCATTGGAAAGCGCTGACCACCGGGAATATCGGCGGTTTTGATATCACTTTGGCTGACGCCTATAATGGCACCTTGAAGATTGAAACGCCCTTGATCAAGGCGGGGGTACCGATTGAAGATATTGGGTTTGAAGATGAAGTGTTTGATAATAGTGGGGTGTTGCCGCGCTATTTAAAGCTGTTCAGGCTGCCTAGTGAAAATCCACATAAAGCCATGCGATTCAGCCGGTCAATTGATTTGTCATCATCTGGTGACAATCCGATTTTCATTCGGGTGACACAAGAAGATGGCACATTGGTCTGGACCAGCCCGATCTACGCTTATCGCTAGTCTCGGCGGCTTGAAAAAAAGCGAGATTGCCCGTCGGTTAGGGTTTCAAGACATCAATTCTTATTATCGGTTGGCACAGTGTTGCCAGGTCTGACCGATCCAGCCAATGGGGCGCCTGATCCCAGCATATTGCAAGTTCAATTTATGCTTGTGGGCGTTTTGTTTGGCCGCGTGTTTTTGCGATAATGAAAGGAAGCCCAAAAAATACCATCATCACCCGAACGGTGTGATGAAAGGCCACAAAGGCAATATCAAATCCAAATATGAGCGCCAGCAACGTGACCTCATATAACCCGCCCGGGATAAAGGCCAGTAACAGTTTCATGAAA
>Ga0181560_10005678_pt1 | contig 11108 bp, 8 predicted proteins | sample 011ome_20_FD_133751 | JGI IMG/M metagenome (GOLD analysis project Ga0181560, IMG submission 133751) | Coastal salt marsh microbial communities from the Groves Creek Marsh, Skidaway Island, Georgia - 011509CT metaG (megahit assembly) | ecosystem: Environmental > Aquatic > Marine > Intertidal zone...
GGCCCAATTTTTCTTACCCTTTTGAAACTTTGCAATTCAGAAGTAGGCAGGGCTTTGCAGTAGTCACAAAATGACTAGTGGTACGACTAGTACCAGAGCAAAAATGCTTATTTCACTAAGGCGCTTTGGTCAATAGTCCATTCAACGGTTCTCAGATTTTGCATCGACTAGTCAATGGTCATTGACTATAGTATGACCATAGTCTTCAGAGAGTCTGTATCTTCAGAGTCGTCATCATCTCCGTTCTCCGTGTAAACACACTGACGACGCGAGAAAAGACGGTTTTCAAGAATTTAGAGACTGACAAGTCTGTGGCTATTTTTTTTCTCGGCTTTAACCCTGATGTCACAAGCTTATCCCCAGACACAATCAGGGGCGCCATGCGACTACGCGTCGGGTATCATACGGGTCCTCCGGATGACGCGGGGCTGCTCCGTGTCCCAGCTCCCACTACGCGCCATAAGCGGGACCCCGGACCGAAGTACGGCGAGGAGGGGTTCAGCAACTCGCCCGCCGCACACCTCGCCCACCGCGGCATTGTAGTAGTCGAGGGGATTTATCCGCCGTCGCTTCGCGACAAGACCCCCTGCCACACATACGCCCAACACCGCAAGCGTCGTCCGTTTGACGAACGTGACTTGGAAGGCACCTTCGGTAAGACACCTGGGGGGGTGGTGAAGAAACGGAAACAGGTGTGGCTAAACCAACGCAGTGCGCCCTGGTCACCGGCTGTCTGGCGGGGGGTCCGCAAGATTCTCTTGCAACTACGCTTCATACATCCAAAGCATCACTTCCACAACGGGCACACCGTCCTGTGTACAGAGAAGGGCTCGAGTCCCCAGTGTATCCACCGGGACTTCAAACCCGGTGGGACCCTGTTCACTCTTAGAACACCGAGGGACGGGTGCTACTTGTATCCCATCTCTGTTCTCATCGCGACGTCTCCCGAAGGACGGAAGCTCGGGCTCGAAGGAGGGAGGACCATCCACATCAACCAGTGGGACGCGTTTGTGTTTCGCGGCGACCTGAAGCATAATGGCATGGGGTACACCAAGTACAACGAGGCCCAGCACTTTTATGTCGGCTGCGCAGACGGCGGACGCCGCGGTAAATACCCCAAGTTCGCGCCGAGGAACGCTGTGATTGTTGATTTGTGATGATTTTGTTTAGGGCAAACTAACGATTGTTCCCCATTGTGCCGGGGCGCGTGTGTATCTCGACTGTGCACGTACCAGCGGCAATCACACGACGACGGCCATGGGCAAGAAGAGTGGCGGACAGAAGAAGGGGGAGGGGAAACGGTGGACGCGGGTACTCAAACCGCGTCGCGAATCCGCCCCCGTCGCCGCCACGGAACCCTTCCGCCCGGCGGCGCGATCTTTACGTCATCGCGCGCCCATCGCCAACCGCGGATCCGGCGACGGCACACCTCATGGCGTAGGTGCCTCACAGCGTATTCCTCCGGAGACCCAGCTGATCGGCGTCGCCGTGCGTAGGGTGACTCCCGACGACAGTACGTTTACGTACGGGGAAGTCGTGCAGTACAACGCGAAGGCAAACCGGTTCTTGGTCCGCTTCATCGCTGACGACGAAGCGGATGAAATCTTCACGCTGATGACGTACGCGGAGATCATACGAGACCGCGTCGGGTCCGAACGCTCCGACGAAGGGCTCGACATGGACGCGCCGTACTGCCTGCCGTGCAACACCAAGACGCTCTGGGTCCTGGACCTGTTCTCGTGTTTGAAGTCGGTCAAGCGCGGCCTCGAGGACGTCCTGCGCGACTACCGGCGAAAGGGCTGGACTGTGGAAATCGTTCACCTCGACATGGACCGGCGCCGAGATCCTGACGTGCTGTGCGACATCCGCGACTGGAAGAAAGAGCTGGTGGATGAGCTCGGTTTCAGGCCTTTCGACTTCCACATCATCTGGATGAGCCCTGACTGTAGGTTCTTCTCGCAAGCGGGAAACCCGACCAGCGCCGACATCGCGCATGGCGTCGAACTCGTCGACGCCGCGCGCGACGTCTGCGAGTTTTTCAAGCCCCAATGCTTTTTTCTCGAAAACCCCTGGAGCGGGCCGCGCTGCTTGCGGAAGCAGGAGGTCGCCGAAGACTTGCTTCCCTTCCACGTCGAATGCTGCTACTGCATGTACTCCGAAGACGGGATGATGAAGCCGACGTCGATATTCACCAATGTGCCCAACCTCGTGCTCGAGTTCTGCACCGCGTCGAACACCTGTCACTGGTTAAAGGCTGGGCACTCGCGCCACCGAATCACCGCTCAGCGCGGTCGCCAAGCGAGTGGGACGCCGAAAGGACTCATGGTTATCCTCATGGACGCCGCGCTACGCTTCATTACCGATACTCGACTGCAGTTCGCCGCGGCGCGCCGCGCTGACGGCGCCTGGTCAGGATTTCGATCGCCAGGGCGGAAAAATTGGCAGCGACGACGCGGATGAATGACGCGGCGGCAGCGATGTGACGCGAGGGCGGGATGAGGGGCGGGGGCGGAACACTGTGTACACAGTGCACGGACATTTTTTGATTGTGATGAAGTGCACACGTCGCCAATCAATGGTCGTTGCCAAAAAGCGCACCCCCGCCCTCGTGACTTCCGCGCGCGCACGCGCCGATCCCATCTGGCGTACACCGTCCACATGGCGGCCGCGCATGCGCCCCTTCGAGCGTGCCTCCGGGCTTCGAGCCCGGGGCATCCCAACTCCCGTGGCGGACATCGCGCGCGTTTCGCCCAGACGATTCCTCGACCGCCGACGGGAACCACCCGAGGCATCCCGCGATTCGGCCAGCGCGTGGTGTGCGCGTCCGCCCCCCCCGGGTCGCTCGCGGACATGCAGGTGACGCTCGTCTCCGTGGACGTCACGCCCGGCGACGAGGAAGACTTCGCGTCCGAGTCCATCGCCAACGCGCTGGCGAGCGTCGAGGAGCCGGAGAACTGCCGCTTCGACGTGCTTCGCGCCGTCGAGGATCCCTCCAAGTTTCTGCTCGTCGAGATTTACGCAACCGCCGCGGGACCGGTCGCGCACAAGGAGACGGACCACTACGCGCAGTGGCGGGAAAACGTGCAGGACATGATGGCCACGCCTCGGTCCGCGCGGAAGTACGTGCCTGTGTACCCTTGGCCGGGGCTCTGGGGCACCGCCGCCGCGTCGAGGCGCGCGCGCGAAGCCGACGAGGCGCGACCCGACGACGCCGCGTCGCGCGCGGCGGAGAAGGAGGCGTTGAACGAAAAGGCTTCGACGTTTCTGACGCTCGACGCGACGGATGCCGACGCGGATGCGCTCGGCGCGGCGTACGCGAACGCCGACGCGCTGGGCGACGGCTTCGACATCGACTCCCTGATCGACTCGTTCGGGGACACCAAGGTGATCACGCACGTGCACGTCTCGTGCGTGCCCGGCACAGAGGACGCGTTCGCCGAGGCGTCCACGGCAAACGCAGCCAGCAGCGTTCTGGAGCCCGGGAACCTGCGCTTCGACGTGCTTCGCGCCGCGGACGACCCGCGCGCGTTTCTGCTCGTCGAGGTGTACGAGTCGCCCGAGGCCGCGGCGGCGCACAAAAAGACGCCGCACTACGCGGAGTGGCGCGAGGAGGTGCAGGACATGATGGAGGAGCCCAGGAAGGCCACCTCGTACGTCGCGCGCTTCCCGGAGGACGCGGAGGCGTGGAAGATGCGACTCTCCGAGGCGTGACAAGTAGTCGATGGGAAAAACTTTAGAATACCTTCGAAACCAGATCGTCCCGAACCGACGCGGCGACCGTCTCCCGCGCGTCCGCCAGACGCGCGTGCCCCGCGGCACGGGATGGGCGGCCGCGACGATGTCCCACTCTTCGACGACGAGACCGGCGAGGCGCTGAACGCCGCCGCGCGGCAGCTCGTGCTCGACGCGCTCGAGGCGGACCTGCAGAAGCCGGGGGACGAGACGAGCTCGGCGCCTCTCGGACCGGCGCTGCGCTCGATCCCGGTCGTGCGGTGCGCTGAGGGGACGTACAAGTACGTGCAGGTGCAGCTCACGCACCCGGACGCGCCCGGCGCGCAGCTCCTGGTGGTCCGCAGCTACAGCAGCTGCCGGTACCACGCCGAGAACTACCAGAGGCTGATGCGCGAGCTGCGCGCGGTGGAGGCCACGAAGGGTGTCGTCGGGCGCGTCGTCGGGGGAGGCCGAATCCGGTTCGACCCGGACGACGTCGCGAGCCCGTCAGCGGCGGTGTGGGGGTACAGCAAGACGTTCGGGCGGACCCCGGGGTGCAACGAGCGCACGGCAGAGATCATACGGCGGGAGTGCCCGAGGTTCCAGAACCGGGTCGAGTGGTCGGATGAGGGCTACTGACGCGTCCGCGGCGGGAGCGAACGGAACGCGCGCGGCGTCGCGCCGAGCGCGAGAGCGATGAAAAGTTTCACAAAGTGTTTCTAAAAGAAAAAAAACGGCGTCACCACGCGTCAAAGTTCCCGTACCCACCCCCGGAGGACTTGGCTTTCTTGGCGACGGCGGCGCCCGTGGGAGGCTCCGGGAGGCTCCGTTTCGGCGCGGCGGAGATGTACTTCCCCACGCCGCCGCCCGCTTTGGCCGTCGGCGCATCCCCGGCGGCTCGCGCGGCTTCGCCCGCGGGGTTGGACCACCACCGGCCGGGGTTGAGCGCCTCCAGGCGCTCGCGCTCGTCCCTCGCCTCGTCCTCGCGTTTCTTCTCCGCCGCCTCCGCCTCTTCCCGCGCGGCGTCCTCGTACGGGTCCACGAACACCTCCACGGACTCGATGACGATCGCGCCCGACGGCGACGGCCGGTCGTCCGCGTCCGTCGGGACGCGTTCCATCTTGGCGAGCGTCTCCATCCCGCCCACCACGGCGCCAAACACCGAGTGCTTCCCGTCCAGGTGCGCGGCGGACTTGTAGCACACGAAGAACTGCGAGCCGTTGGTGTGCGCGCCGCTGTTCGCCATGGACACGACGCCCCGCCCCGAGTGCTTCAGGTGCGTGATTTCGTCTCGGAACGTCCCCCCCCAGACGCTCTGCCCGCCCCGCCCGGTGCCGGTGGGGTCGCCGCCCTGCACCATGAAGTTCTTCACCGAGCGGTGGAACGCGACGCCGTCGTAGTACCCGGCGCGCGCGAGCGCGATGAAGTTTTCGCAGGTCCGCGGCGCGACGTCGCAGTGCAGCTCCAGGTTCAGGTCGCCCAGGGAGGTCTTGACGCGCGCGTACCCCTTCTTCTTCGGGTTGCGCACCACAGCCTCTACCGCGCGCGCGTTGGCGCCGCCCGCCTGCGCCATCACCGTGGACGTGAAGGACGTCGAGCCGGCTCCGGTGGTGCGCATGGCGTTCACGCGCGTCTCCGCCGAGGACCCGTACAAGCCGCCCGCGCGCATCTTCTCCTGCGCGGCCGCGCGCCTCTTCTCCGCGTCCGACGCGGCGTCGTGCGCGGTCTCGCCGTCGGTGTTCCACGTGTGCGACCCGGGACGGAAACGCACGTTGTCCAGCGGGTGGCTCGCCGGCGACGGACCGCGAAGAAGGTGAGAGGTGTCCTTCTCGGCGGGCGCGAGCGTTTTCGTTTTCGTTTTCGCGTCGTCGTCGTCGCTCGCCGCCGCCTTCTGCTTCGCGGCGGCGAGCTCGCGCTCCGCCTGCGCCTTGCGCCCACCTCCGCCCGAGTGAAGCGCGGCGGTGGCGTCCGCGGTGCCGAGCTTCTCCAGCACGCGCCGCACGTCCGCGGAGACGCCCGTCTGGTTCACGTTGGTCTCGGCGCGCGCGCCGGCGCCCGCCACCGCGTCGTGTCCCTTCTTGACGTGCTCGAACGCGTCCACCGCCCTGGCGTCCAGGTTCATGGGGTCCTGGATGGTGACCAGGTCTTTCCGCGCGAACTTCTCGTCAGTCAGCAGGTCCTTCCAATTCTTGGGCTTCACGCAGAGCTCCTCGATGGCCTGGTGGCTGTACACGTTCCCGGTGGTCTTCACCGCCACGATGTGCGTGCTGTTCGTGAACGCCTTGTTCAGCACCGGGCACTCGTACGCCCCCTCCTGGTTCTTGTGGAACGTCAGCTTCGTGAGATCCTTGAGCTCGAGCGGCTCGCCCGTCACCGGGTGCTTGCCGTGCTTCTGCACGTACGGCACGGCGTGCATGATGTCCATCACCGTCCCGTCGGGGGCGCACACCGGATCCTCGAACGGCACGAACGACACCGCGCAGCAGTTAAACGGGAGGCGGCGGAAAGGCAACCCCTCGGACTTGTCCCTGTATCCCCCGCCATCGAGCTTCCACTCCGTCGCTGTGATGTACCCGCGGTCCTTAGAGGCGGACTTCTTCCCCATGACGACAAACGGGGAGACCGCCTGAGGATGCGCCCCGAGGAGTGAGCGAAGCGCGCCGGCCGGGCCGAAGTTTTCGTCGCATGAAATGAGATTGGCACGACGCTTCGCGAAAGTCGTGCGTCTGGTGCATTGAGAATTTGTTTCGACCTGCACTTGAAAAATGCCCCGGGAACCGGGCGCCGGCACACAACGCTCCGCGCCCGACCGGTGATCGTCACCTCGTCGGACGACGCATCCGCACACGCTTACGTTCGGGAAGAGCCGAACCCGCGTGTTCGCCGTCGCATCGCAGCGTCGCGCGTGCCGTGCCGGCGTCCGAGCGAGCATCAGAACTCCTCGCGCCTTTTTCCTTTGCGCGAAACGCCATCGGCATCGAAATCGCCGTGAAGATCGGGCGTGATGGCGACCGGACCGGGCAAAGGCATCGGTATTCCCGTCAAGCTTCTGCACGAAGCTGAGGGGCACATCGTCTCGGTACGTTCACTCGACACCGACCCGCGTCGGACGCGTCGCGAGGGCGCGTCCCGCCCCGATCCCGGCCTGCAAACGATGCGGCGGTTTTCCCCATAAACCTAAAGTGAACGGTTCGCCTTTCAATCTCGCGCGCCCGTGGGATGACGCGCGCGCCTCTGAGAGGAATCCATCGTCTGACCCCACGTGCGTCTCCCCTCACGCCCAACCCTCACTCATGGAACAGATCGAGCTCAAGACTGGCGAGACGTACCGGGGCACGCTGCTGGAGAGCGAGGACAACTGGAACTGCCAGCTCTCCGGTATCACGCACACCGGGCGGGACGGGCGCGTGAACCAACTCGAGCACGCGTACATCCGCGGCAGTAAAATTCGGTTCCTAGTCATCCCCGATATGCTGAAAAACGCCCCGATGTTCAAGCGCGTCGACCCGAAGACGGGCGGCAGAGGTGGGGGGCGAGGCGGGGGCAGAGGCGGAAGGGGAGGCGGGCGAGGGGGACAGTGATAATCGTCGTACGGGAAGAAACACACGGTGACCGGTTTTCGCGCGTCTCTCGTCTCGTAACGAAACGCCCGTCTCTACGCCCATCTACGCCGTGGCGGGTGATCGTCCGGTGCGTCCCCGGGACGTACGTCACTACTCTCGCCGCACGATTTCACGAATTCGGATTTCACTTCCCGTGTCTTTTCGAGACCCCCGCGTACTCGCGCAGCACGTCCCCGAACTTGGTCCGCGAGAACGTCGACAGGCTCCGCCGGCGGTACATCTCCGTCTTGTGCAGCTGCCAGGGCGGGTACCCCGCGAGGTGGAAGTGCTTCCCGAACACCACGGTCACCTCCACCACCGGCAGCAGGCTCCCGTTCGCGGCCATCCACGCCTCCAGCTGCGCCACGGAGGTCTCGCCCGTCTCGGGGTCGCCCGCGACGACGCCGAGCGGCCCCGCGGGCTCGCCCCACCGACGCGCCGCGTCCAGCAGCGCCGCGGCGCCGTCGCCCGCGCGCAGCAGATCCACCGTCGTCGACGCGTGGGTCTGCGCCTTATCGCCTCCGGTATCGCGTGTATTTTTGCTTTCGCTCGATACCGACGCGTCCCGCGCGTGCCTCGTGGGACGGCGGCTGGTCGCCTTCCCGCCGCACTCGAAGCGCTCGACGGTTTTCATGGCGCCGTCGCCGGCGGCGCGGCGGAACGCGTACGCCGACGCCGGCGGCGCGAAGCGCGCCGACTCCGACTCCGCGCGCACCGTCGCGCGAACCACCAGCTCCGCGAGCCTGCTGGCGCGCGCGCGTATCCACCCGTCCTGGTCGTACAGCGAGACGTGCCGGATGCCCGCGTCGGCGGCCCAAACGAGCACGCGCGCGACGTCCGCCAGGCACCGCGACGACGAAGCCTCGTCGGGGTCGTTCACGATGACCGCCAGCGTCCGGGGGGGGGGCGGGCGCTCGCCGTGATCGGCCCACGGCGTTTTGAACGACCCCACCTCCAGCGCGCGGCGCAGCCTGCGCGCACAGAACGACAGGCCCCGCCTCGGCTCGAGGAACGCCAGCCCGGAGACGCGGAACGCGCGATCGACCGCGGCCCTCCCCGCGGATCGCGTCCACAGAAACACGTGAAGCACCACCCACAGCGCGCGCGCGACGAACCACGACGCCGACGACGTCCCCGACGACAGGCGCGCGCTCGCGGCGCGCTCCATCACCCGAGTCGAACGGTGACGCCGCCGCGTCCCGTGGCCGACCCTCGACGCCGCGAGCCCCTCGCGCGAACGAGGCTGTCGCTGCTGCCAAGTGGAACGCGCTTTATCTCCAACACTTTCCTCGCCAAGGACTGACGGTGCGGTGCGTCTTCTGGCGCCTTGTCGCGGGCGACGCAGCGCGAGGCGACGAGACGAGCGAGACGATGAGACACGTCAAGAAATGAGATTTGCGTTGTTTGATATCAAATGCGTTGGAACGCGCGTGCTTCCCCTCGCGCGCGCGGCCGCCGGCGATCCACCGCCGGCCGCCGCGATAGTCGCCTTGGAAGTCTTGTTCGCGTCCGCCATAAAAAATTCGCCGCTCACGCCGCCTTGGTTTTCCGCGCGCCGCCGCGCGCCTTGCCCTTGCCGCCGTCCTTGCCCCAGTCCTTCTTGTAAATGTCGCGCACCTGCTCCTGGACCATGTGCGTCATGTACATGGCGCAGTGCATGGGCACGAGGTACGGCAGCGCCGCGCGGAAGGAGGCCATCTTGTGGAAGCCGAGCAGCCCGATCATCGAGCCGACGATCATCGGGTGCGGCACGCAGTTGTAGGGGAACCCGGACACGAAGTTGGGCTTCATCGCGCCGAGCTCGACGCCGAAGTACGTCTGGTCCATGCCGAGCGCGACGGTGGCGGCGGTGGACAGCCCGTACCCGACGATGATCATCGCCAGCGACACGGGGTCGTACTCGAAGTGCATCAGGTAGTTCACGCAGAGGTGCGTCAGGGCGATCGTCTTGAAGAACACCACGTTGCGCTTGAACACGCCGAAGTTCACGCCCTCGCGCACGTGGTACGTCGCGATGTACATGCAGTAGTGCGTGAAGGAGGTGGCGCACATGAAGAAACGCGGGTGGATGAACTGCCCGGCGACGAACAGCACCGCCGCGCACACCACGTTGTTCAGGCCGGCGTACATCTCCAGCTCGCGCACGCGCTTGGTGGTGAAGATGACGTTCCACGCCATGAACTTCCACACCAGCCCGCGGGGCTTGATGGTGGCGAGGAACAGGTTGCGCGCGGTGGTGTTGTACCACGTCGCGAGCGTGCCCTTCACCTTGCCCGCCCAGCCGAAGCACTTAGGGTAGACCACGTAGTGGAGCTTACAGGTGATTCGGCGGTCGACGTTCTTGGTGGGCAGGTCGGAGATGACGTGGATCTCGCGGTTGTAGTCGAAGCCCACGGCGTCGCCGTCAGAAAGGCACCCGCCGCTGCGCTCCATGGTGAAGTGCGTCTCCACCTGCTTGTTCTCGTTCACCGCGAGCATCACGCGGTAGACGTGGCAGAAGGGGTAGACGGACCACGGCCCGTCGCAGTGCTGCGTGTAGAAGACGGTGTCGGAGTTGTTGTTGTGGTGCGAAGACGCCACGTAGATCTCGTTCATCGCGGGAATCGCCTCGATGTTGTAGCAGTCGGGGCGGAAACGCTTCGTGAACATGCCCATCATCTCGGGGCACTCCATGACGTGCGTGAACGCCTCCTTGACGTCGCCGTTCAGGCGCTGGTACCACCAGTGCGCGGTGCAGTCGCGCGCGGGGTCCTCCTTGGTCACGAAGTCAACCACCGTCTGCAGCGCCGCCTTGTCCTCCTTGTTGCGCAGCTTGCACCGCACCACGTAGTTGTGCGCGATGATCCAGGACGCGAACGACTCCTTCATGTGCACGAGCGCGTCGATGCACAGGGGGAGCAGGAAGTAGGTGTGCTCCAGGAGCAGCATGGGCCAGCTCGGGGTCTTGAACTGGTACGTGCTCTGGAAGGTCTTCTCGCCGGTGACGACGTGCGCGAGCTCCTGGCCGACGTACCCGACCGCCATGAGCTTGAGCGCGTCCGTGGTGGAGAAGGAGGGCGCGAGGACCTCGGCGACCGCCACCAGGCCGGCCATCCACGCGGCGGTGGCGACCCACAGCCCGACGTTCTTCAGCGCCACGAACAGGGAGATGACGTACGCGCCGACGAGCGCCTCGTACGCGTACTCCACGTCGATGGCCTGGCGGAGCATCACCAGCGCGGCGACGATGCCCACGGGGGTGGTGATCATGTGCAGAGCCACGTTCAGGGAGTTGGTGTGGTACGCGCGGAAGCGCACCGCGAGATCCGCGTAGGCGGACATCGTGCTGCTGATGGGCGGGACGGAGACACTCCGTTCGACGCCGTGCGGCGGATCCTTCGAACGAAGGAAGAGGCGAGTCGAGACACGCGGCGGTGTTCGAGGCCTTCGCGCGGGTGAAACTCGCGCAAGTAACGTCCACGAACGACTGGCGTTCGCGTCGGTCGAAGTGGCGGCAGAGGGGAGGCGCGCGCGCGTGAGCGACGTCACCGCTTCGGTGATCACGAACCGGCGAGATTGCGCGAGACGTGGACTCGTCCGTGGTGTGCACACCACAAACACGCGGCGTGATTTTTTGGCACGGAAATCCAAATCTCGTATGGGCATACAGTCAGAACAAATTTGCGTATGTTCCGTACGTGAAGAATTTCGCGCGCGATCCCGCGTTCGAACGGTTCGAGAGATCGGGAACTGAACAAAACAAAAACGAGGAGGACCGCCCCTCCCGCCCGTCCCCACCAAACAACTCCCCGCACA
>Ga0181560_10005682_pt1 | contig 11102 bp, 9 predicted proteins | sample 011ome_20_FD_133751 | JGI IMG/M metagenome (GOLD analysis project Ga0181560, IMG submission 133751) | Coastal salt marsh microbial communities from the Groves Creek Marsh, Skidaway Island, Georgia - 011509CT metaG (megahit assembly) | ecosystem: Environmental > Aquatic > Marine > Intertidal zone...
AAGTATTCGAATTCATCCGTGGCGTCGCTTAGAACGCCGCACCTCGCCAACAGCGCGCTCGTCGCTCTACCGTTCGCCGTATTCGGCATCACCCACGGCTTGTCTTCGTTCTTTACGTGAATATCGTACCCGCAACCCACGCCCGGAGTTTCTACTATGTCCCAAGATTGCGGCATCACCGCACGCGTGGTTTTCGCCTCATCAAACATCGGTCGCACGACGCCGTTGTGCGCGAGCACCACGCGCCCGTACGTTACCCCAGCGCGCTCGAGCTCCTCCTTCACCGCTTTCAGCGCATACGTTTTCACGCACACGAAGACAAAATCAAAGTATTTCTCATCCTCGCCAGCGATGTCGGTGGCGGCGAGATCATCGTACGTCGTCACCGCGCGCGCGCCCGCGTGCTCGGCGATGGCTCGCACCGCCACGCGCGTCACGTCAGCCGGGTCTTCCACCGCGCGCTGCGACATCTTTAGCACTACGTGCTCGATGTCACCTTGTCGAAACGCGCGGGCGAGGTAGGCGCCGACGCGACCGCCACCGACGACAAGAACGCGGCGCGGAGCCGCTTCGGTGGTGGCGGTCGCGTTGGATGAAGCCGCGGCGTCATCAGCTCGCATGACGAGTCGGCACACGCGACGCTGGCGATTGACGTGCACACGAGAGACGTGTCGCGCGGCTTGTGTTCGCGCGGACGCGAGTACGTGCGGAATGGCTCGAGGTGCGTGCTAGTGTGGCGCGCGCTCGTGGGTTTGGTGCGTTTACAAGCCCATTTTTGCTAATTTTTCCCACTTTTCTTATTGGTAATATTGGTACGACTCGCACTGCTCGCTGTGCTCTCGTATGGCGCCGCACATGAACTTCCAGAACCATTCTACGTTCATGCGTTTCATGACTTTGACATTTTTAGGCTTTGTGCTCGTTCCCCAGCAATCAAGGACGGTTTGTCCATACGTGAGTTGGCTAAGACACTCGACATCGACGCGTTCGATATCGCCAGTGAACGCATCCTGCTTGAGTGTTTCGACGTGCTCTGTCAACGCACACCACACAGCGCATGGATCGTGCAACGGCGGGTGTTGAAATCCGAATACACGTTGGTATGTCATCTTGAAAAAGTCAAGCAGCTCTGTGATTTGGCCAACCCGCTTTCTGTATGCCCGAACGATCGAGGCATTCTGAAGCCTCCGGAGAACGTCTGCAGTGACGAGAGCGGTGTGCGTAACCTCTAACGGTACCATGATGACCTCGAATAAACTTTCAAGCACAATCTTAGCCGCTTCCGGGTCACACTGAATATTAAATTCGGCTCGCGAGCCGGTGTTTCCCTTTTCAATGGCGCCGCCCATAAAGACAATCTTTGGCCCCTTGGTATGGCTCTGTCCATGCGTTATTTGCGAAATGATCTGCCCATATGTGAGACAAAACGTTGCTATGTTCGTCAACGGCCCGGTCGCGACGATTACGAGTCGCTCATCCATTTCGTACAACTTTTTCCACGTTTCAAAGATTTCCACGGCGACGACTGCGTGCTTTTGTTTCATGTTCTGAAAAACACGGTCGCTCACGCCTGGAAGAGCGTCAATCGCATCGCGCGTATCGAGGCCAGATTCACCGTGTATTTCTTCGCACACTTTCGCCTCTCGCAACAGCGGCTTCGACGCGCCCTCAATCAAAGGCACAATTTCGTCCAAGTTGAGCCACTTTAACACTCTCGCCGCGTTATACGTCGTCTTCTCAATCGTCTGGTTCCCAGCCACCGTGCTCACGCCCATGAGCTCAAACGTCGCGACGATCGCCCCATTGTCATCCCGCCAATTCCCCCACCCCGCGGCATACATCGCAAACGCATCGTCGTGCCCCGGGTCGCAATCGAGCCAACACGGCACGTGCGCATAGTTGAAATTCTTCCAATACCTCGCCGCCTCCACTCGACTGCGGAGCAAACCATCGTACCGGTGAGGATTCTCACTGGCATACATATCTATCGACTCCACCGCACCGCGCGCGCGCGAGTGGCGCACCGCGACGCCGACGACACCGACAGCCACCCATCGTGCGCAAACAAGTGAAAAAAAACAACCGCGTTCGCGCCAAAAATCAATAAACCCACACATTCGGACAAACGGCACATACTACACACGCGAACCCTCTATCACGTAAACCCTCTAATGAATCTCTGTACCCCAATGAAGGGGTCAAAACGTCGCGCCACTTATCCGCGATCGCGCGCCGTCGACCGCGCCGCACACGCCGACGCGCGCCGCTCTCGCCCGCCGTCACCGCACGCACTCACCACCACCACCGCATCATCATCATCCACCATGCACGCGAGCGCTCCGATGTCGAGCAGCGCGGCGCGACAATCCTACGCCGGCGCGCGCGCGATGGAGGCTGGGCGACGCCCCGCGCGCGCGACCGGCGCTTTTCGCGCGCGGACGATGATCACGGCGAGCATTCGATCGACGGATGGACAAAAGCAAGGTACGCGTGCGAGGGGAGGCGATGGCGAATGGGCGGTTGCGTTCGGCGAGGCGATGGGCGTGGGGTGCGGGGATATTCCTCGCGCGCGCGACGGAGGGTCCCGGCGGATAGCGCGCGACGGGTGGATTGATTATTGATCTCACGGCGCGTGGTCTGGTCGTCGCGCTCGCGTGAGACGTCACGCGCGTGGGTGTGATTGATATGCGTCGCGTGGGCGTTTTGTGTGATGAAGAGCGCGCGTACTGACGAGGGTATCGTTTTGTTTTTTGCGTCTCGGCAGCGTTTCGTAAACCCATCGAAAGCCGCAACTCGATCCGCATGGGGATCCCATCGAAGGGTCGCATGGCGGAGGACACGCAAGCGTTGTTGAGCGCGTGTCAGTTACCGGTGAAGAAGTTAAACCCGCGACAGTACGCGGCGGAGATTCCGAGCGTTCCTGGGATGGAGATTTGGTTTCAACGCGCGACGGATGTGGTGCGTAAAATTTTATCTGGCGACATCGACGTCGGCATCGTCGGGTATGATATGTTGGCCGAGATTGGGTACGGTGATGACGATTTAGTCATCGTGCACGATGCTCTTGGATTTGGTGGCTGCCACCTCGCCGTGGCCATTCCGCAAGCGTGGGATGAGATTAACAGCATGCGCGAGTTGATGGCGCTCCCGAAGTGGGGTCCGGCTCGTCCGTTGCGCGTGGTGACGGCGTACCCGAATGTCGCGGATAAATTCTTTAAAGATATTGGTTTTGAACACGTGGAGATTTCCACTGCGGATGGGGCTTTGGAAGCGGCACCGGCGATGGGCGCCGCGGACTGCATCCTCGACTTGGTGAGCAGCGGGACGACGCTCAGAGAGAACAACTTGAAGGAGATTGAAGGCGGTCGCGTGCTCGACAGCCAAGGGGTTTTGGTTGCGTCCAGAGAGGCGTTGTTGAAGCGCGAAGGGTTGTTGGAGATTGTGCACGAGCTCCTCGAACGTCTCGAGGCGCATTTGCGGGCGCAAGGTTTGTTCATGGTGACGGCGAACGTGCGCGGTTCGAGCCCGGAGGAGGTTGCGAAAAAGCTCAACAGCGCCGGTCCGCTCATGCGCGGTTTGCAAGGACCGACGATTGCGCCGGTGTACACGCCGCAAGCGGATGGCACCAGTATCACCGGCTCGTTCTACGCCGTGTCCGTGACGGTGCCGAAGTCTCGTATTTACGAAACTGTCAAGCAAATGCGCACCATCGGTGGCAGCGGCGTGTTGACGTTCCCGCTCACATACGTATTTGATGAAGAACCCCCACGTTGGAACGCGCTCATGACCACGCTCGGACTCAACGCGAAGGATTACGAACACCTTTTCCGTCAGTAATGTCTGTGTTCATATATTTATACACCGTACGCACGTAGTCGAAGAAATGTTGCAATCTCAAACCAGACTGTAGAAAAACGAGACGCGTCCCTCTCGCAAACAGACGCGTCCCTCTCGTTTCGAGCGCTCGAGACAAGTCGCATGCGTGTGTGATGATGAATCGACGATGGTGATATTTGATGTATAAAACAGTTAGCCTAACGTTCGGGTCTAGATACCCGCACGTCATGATAAGATGACTAAAGCGCTTGAGCGTACGTCGCGTTGACGCGTCGCGCGCTTTAAAATCTTTCGCGCTCGCTCGAGTGCAATTTGCTACCTCACACTACCGTTTTCACTCTTCCCTATAATCCAACCTTATCGCTCGTCACGAAAAGAAAATAAACTAATTTCTGAGCGCTTATCGGGTCTTCTTCGAGGGCGTGCGCGAGCTTCTGCGAGGAGACGCCATGCTCGACTTGGACGGGGTCTTCTTCGGCGCGGATGCCTTTTTAGACGCAGTCTTCTTCGGCGTAGACGCCTTCTTCGGCGTAGACGCCTTCTTAGAGGTAGACGATGTCTTCTTAGCCGGTGCAGCTCTCTTCGGCGCCGCCGGCGCAGCTTCGAGTGCCTTGGCCGAAGGCTTGCGCTCGCGCTTGCTCGGCGCCGCGCCGCTCTTCGACGAGAACAAGCTCGCGACAATCAACAAGATTTGCACGACGATACCGAGGGCAAGAATACCCACGGTAACACCCGCAACGAGCGCGAGGGGAGAATCCATCTTCAACAACGCCTTCTTGGCGGTAGCTTTAGCAAACATCGTGCTTTTGATCTGATTACGACACACACACACAAAAAGACGTCGTCGACCGCCGTCCCGACGTCAGCCCAGCGCGCGCGCGCGAGCTCGCCGCGCCGCGACGGCGTCCGTCGACGTCATCACGCACACATCACCGTCAGTCACGCGCGCGCACACACACACACACACCAACACTAACACCACCACACCACCATTCGCACGCCCCACACCGCATCGAAAACACCCCAAAACATCCCGCGTCCCGCGCGCTCCGCCATACGAGCCGTTGAACGGACATTTAAAATGCACATCGCCTCAACGCCTCAACGCGCGCACCACGGTCGATGCGACCGCGCGCGACGATACCGACGCGCGTCGTGGTGGTGGTCGTCGTCGTCGTCGTCAACCGCGACGTCGCCGATCGCGTGCGCGCGCATCGTCACCCGACGACATCATCATCATCATCAACGGCATCAACAGCATCGTCGTCGCGCCGATCCCGTCGTCGAATCGTCGTCGCGTTCACGTCGTCGTCGCGTCAACGTCGTCGTCGCGTACCTGAACTCGTGGTAGTATACGTGTGTGTCGCGTCGTGCGCGATGCGTGCGCGATGTGAGGCGTGTACTGACGACGACGACATTTGGAAATGTCATTTTAATTCAAATTCGGGTGTGCCCCTGGCGCGTACGTACGCGGCGACGAACGCGAACGCGAAGGATAGACGACGCACGCGTCGTGGGTGGGTATTACAAAGGGGAGAATTCGATGAGCGGGGGTTGGGTGGCGTCGCTCGCGGTCGCGGACGTCGAAGGACGACCGGCGGAGGGCGGGGTGGAGGGCTGGCGGGGGCTGGCGCGGAGCGGCGCGACGGCGCCGGGCGCGCGGCTGAGCGACGCTTCGGTGAGCTGTTGGTTGAGCCATTGAATGACTTGTTGGTTACTCGTGAGTAACGCTTGGGATTCGGCGATTTTCGCACTCAAGTCTGCTTCGCGGGTTTTTAATGTTTTGACTTGGTCGAGTAAGTCGGCGGTTTCCATGGAGCGTTCGGCGCTGTCGCCGGCGTATTCGTTCATGGTCGTTTGGCGCTCCTCGAGCAGATTTTCTTGACGACGAATCACCGCAGCTTGGATCTTGGTTTTGCTTTTGGTGGTTCGCAGGTCGTTTTGGAGCTGCTCGATGATGGCGTTACCTTTGTTGATCTCTACCGCGCTCGCGGCGAGACGTTCTTCCGCCTTGGCTGCGCTTCGACGCGCCTGTTCCCAAGACGCCGCGAGCGCTACTTTGTGCTCCTCCGTGGCATCCAGGCGAGATTTCAACAATGCAATGACTTCTTCTTTATCGCCAAGCTGCTTTTCGAGCCACTCGACGCGTAATGCGCGAGAGCTATGCGCCTTGTCACGTTCGTGCACTTCAGCGTCGAGCGCGGCGTTGTCCTCGCGCGTGCGCTGTAATTCGCGCTTGGTAATCGTCAGCTCGCCTTCAATCAATCCGAGCTTTGTGCCGAGTTCGCTCACCTTGTTCTGCGCCGCAAACTTCTCGCGCTCTAATTCAGACCTCTGTGCTAACGCTTCGTCTACGCGCGCGCGCAACTCTCGCTTTTCTTGCTCAAATCGTTCGCGCGCGTGCTCAAGCTCGTCCAAAATTTCTCGCTTGCCTCGAGCGCTCGCTTCAGCGTACTTCATTTGAACCTCGAGCGACTTTGATCGCGAGATCTCGAGCGCATCCTGCGACTCGCGATACAGCGTTTCAAATCTTTGTAGCTCACGCTCGCGTTCTTTCGCATCCAATAACAAACCAGCCAAAATACGCTTCGCCGCTCGATCAGACGCCGGTTTAAATTTCAACGCCACGTGCGTAAACTGGTTAAACGCGTTCGTCTCTACAATCGACAACACCGACGACGACGCCTCTGTGCTTTCCAACATGCAATACACATCCTTATTCCCACCCGCACCATCGCATGCGCGCAATAATCCAACCAACGCGCGTGGAAACGCATCGAAATCAACCACGAGCCGCTGTTCCGAGCGCAGCCGCGCGTAATCCTCCTCCCGCACCTCCATCGCGTGATAAAAGAACGGATCATCATCACACGACACGTGCACGCGCAACGTCCGCGACGCAACACCATCATTCGCGCCATCACCATCGACATCTTTACCCTCGCCGCCGCCGTCGCCAGAGCCCGCGCCGACCATCACGCGCACCCGCGCGTCGATCCTCCGCTCCTTCGCCCGCGCGTCTCTCACCCGCATCGCGCACACGCCGTCGTGCACCAGCGTCGCGCGCCTGATGCTCTGCGTGTTCCAGGATTCCCCATCGCCATCGATGATGTACGTCGTCGCCGCCGGTGTCGCCGCCGCCGCCGTCGTCGACGCCGGCGGCGCGTGGCGCATTGAAAATGCATTCAAACGGTCCCCATCGCCAACATCGTCCCCGGGGTGCTCATCGCTTCGCGCGCTTTGTGGAGACGCCGCGAACGGCGCAGACGTCGACGGCGTCGTCATCGTCGCATCCGCGCCGCCCGCGGCGCGACCGCGCGGGCGAAGCTCCGGGGACTGGCTGGAGCCCACGAATGTCAACATGTCGTCGTCGCGTTGTGAGGATGTGAGGGCGTCGACACACGGCGTCGCGCGATGCCAGTGCGTGCGGTCGAGGCGTCGACGGACGGCGCGAAGGGCGTTGAGGTGTACAAGGGCGCGCGACCGCCGCCACCGCCCGCGAAACGCGCTAAGAATGCAGGCGACGGCGAGGTAAAGGGTGATGCGAATGCGGATGCGCATGAGCTCGCGGACGAAGGCGTGGATTTTTCGATGAAGATGTGGACCACCGAGGGTGAGCGCGTGTCAAAATCGCGCAAGGCGAGGATACAATACGATCCGGAGCATGGTCCGCGCATTCGGCATCGTTCGGATGCGGCGAAAGGGGATTTTAATGTGTGGTGGGGGAAGTACGCGACGTCTGGCGGCGTCGTCGGGAGAGAGCATAATTCGGCGGTGGCGGCGGTGACGCGGTGTGCGCCTATATTAGATGCTGGAATAACGCTCGGTGATCGCGTTGATGCGGATAAAGCGGCGGTGTGTTATCATTTCGCGAGAGGATGCTGTACGAGTGGGAGTTCGTGCGAGTATTTGCACCGTTTACCGACGGCGTTTGACGACGCGAAGACACACATGATGTTGGATATTTTCGGTCGCCCGAAGCACCATACCGAGCGAGACGATAATGGAGGCACTGGGTCATACATGCGCATCGGTCGCACGCTGTACATGTACTTTGGCGGTGCGGTGAATCCGAATTGGGGGGCGACAAAGGTGCACGAAGAAATCACGAAACAATTTGGCGAATGGGGACCCATCGAAGACGTCACGGTGAAGTTTGATCGCCGATTTGCATTCGTGCGGTATAAATTTCGAGCATCGGCGGAGTTTGCCAAGGAAGCCATGGCTGGCCAGACGCTTTGGCCGTCCGCGGAGGAGGTGCTGAACGTGCGTTGGGCCAACGACGATCCGAATCCCATCGCCATCGTACGCGTGCAGAATGAGACGGAGGAACGAGTGCGCGATATGTTTCTTCGCGCTGAAAGAGCGAAATTATTGATGAAGTATAACGGCCTAGGCGTGGATGGAGAAGAAGACGAAGGACAAGGAGGAGGCGATGGCGCCAACGCGCCAGGCGATAAACAAGTCGTAGTATCCAACGGCGACGACGCTTGCGTCAGTTTTGACCCGAGCGATTATGAATAACGTAGGCCGTAGCGATAATATCGACCCGATTTAGCACAGAATTTTAGCACTTGCATGTTCATTGATATTCCATTTGTTGTATTCCATCGTCATTTTATCGATCATGCCGTCGTCTGCATTCCAAAGTCGTTCAATCGCTCCATGATATCGACCAATTTATCCTCGATGTCGATCAGCGTACCATCCTCACGCATGCCTTCAACCTCCCCGCAACGAATACCTATCGAAATTTCCATCACAATGTCAAAGTAGAACGGTTTGATTCCCTGCAACTCTGTAAATTGGTCGATGACGTCGTGCAACGTTCGAATAGCGTCGTACATATCCTCGCTCAACACCAACGCCGACGCGTTTCTTTTGCCTTTGCCTTCGTCTTCATTTTCGTCCAATCGCATCTTCTTACTCTTATTCTTTGACTTTCGATTTTTCTTTTGATTCTTTGATGTCTTCTTCTTACCTTTCTTCAACGTGTCGTCGTCGTCCACCGCAGCCGCCTTGACGGCATCCGTAATCGCGAGCCATAACCGCGACATTCGATGCGCCAAAAATCCTTCAAACTCCATCATCATCTCTTCCGCAACGACCACGCGCAAGTTATTCACTAAACTCGGTCGCGCTAGTGTCCCTTTCGCGTGTTCACCGCGTAAAAACTCCAAGGCATGGTAAAACTGACGCTCGGGCGCGCCCGCGCGTTCCAAATCATCGAGCGCCTTGAAGACGGCGCGTCGCGCGTCAAACGTCGTCGCCTCGTCAGCCATGTCAATGAGCTCCTCAACGCGCGCGCGATGCGCCGGCGTCGCTCGTCGCGGTGCATCAGCATTGTATTTCGCAAACTGCGCCGAACATCGCGCCTTTATCGCGTGTCGTTCGCCGGCTGACGCGTCGCGATTGAACATTTCGACGCTCGCGTCGGTGGTTCGCATCGCAAAGGCTGGAAATCCAGCCCCGTCCGCGAGCGCACTTTGGGCCTGCTCGCGGTAAATGCGGTTGAGCGTGACGCGAATGGCGTCAATTTCATCGCGCGCGGTGGTGGCGTCGATGACGCGACGATGACGATGCGGCGGCGGCGATGATGACGCGGACGCGGACGCGGACGCCGAGGCTGACATCCAATCACCACCGCCGCCGATGCCAGCATCCAAGGCACCTTCATCATCGCTCAATAGTTCGATGAGCATCGTGCGAGCGTGCGTGCGAGTCGAAACGCTACGGCGTGCGGTGTGATGCGCTATGATTATGCGTGGAGCATTGTGAGCACCGGCGAGTGGTTACAACGCGGCGATGTGCGCGTCTATAATATCTAATTGTCCGCGACGGAGCGCGGCGGCATTTTGCGCCCACGACGCGTCGCGGGAGTTTTCTAATAACATCATTGCCGCATCGTCGAGTTCGAGCGACGCGCGCTCGGCGTGAAGAATGTCTAAAGCATCGACGAGCGCTGCGGGCGGCGGCGATGTCTTTGGATCGAGCGTCGCCGTCCACGCGCCGTTCGCCATGACGCGAACGTCGTTTGGGTTGCCATCCATGGTAAAACCGTACATGCGCAACGAGCGATCGTTCGACAGCGCACCGTAGCTCAACGTGAGCGATTCACCGCCGGAAATATCGCGAATAGCGACGCAGAAGACGTCGCCAGACGCGTCGTCGCGGCCAAAGACGCAATTCGGCTCGGGCGCGTGGTCCAGCAAATCGCACCCTGGAACGAACGCATACGGTACCACCTCGCTTCGCACGGCGCGCGAAGACACCATCGATAGCGCCCAAGACACGTCGCTAAGGCTCACATCGAACGACGTGGCGGCGAGTGTCGCGCGCGCTTCTTCGATAAAGCGCGCTCGATTCGCGGCAGCCGTCGCCGTCGCCGTGCCTCGCAGCGTTGCGAGGCGCGCGGCGTTCCAGCTATCAACTAAGTCCATATCCGACGGCATCGATGCCGCGTACGAAGCATCGCCCGTCTGTCGTCGTTCGTTGAGCGCGTGCAACGCGAGCGCCACTGTCGGCTTGGCCTTCGCGTCGAACCCATCTAGCGCGCGTCCCGCCACGTCCAACGCAAACGCGCTCGATCGCGTGGCCCAAGACTTCAACGGCGTCGTCACCACGCGCGTAGCCTTCTTTATTGCGCTCGACGCCGCGAGCGTCACGCCGAAATCCGTCGCCGCGAACTCAACCTCTCTCGCGCGCACGCGAAACATCTCCCCTTCGCGCGCCCACCGCTCGAGCGCCCGCACGCGCGCCCTCGCCGCCATCATCGTGCCATGTATATCATCTCACGCAACTCTTTCACCATCCGTCGCCCTTCGCTCATCGCCCGCGCGTGCGCGTGCGCGTCATCCGTCGCCAGCGTCGCCCGCCCCGCGTCGCACTGCGCGCGCACTTCCGCCTCGGTGCTCGCCCGCGTCTTCGCGTCCGCGATCGCTCGCGTCGCGCGTAACGCGTCGCGATACAGTCCCCGCGCCGCGGCGGCGCGGATAAACCACTGAAGTGAACGCGCGGGCGTCAGCGTGCTGCGCGCGAATCAATCACGCGCGATGATGATTCGTCGGCATTCCTGAACGACGACGACGACATAAGCATAAGAATACCTGTAACTTTTGCCACCCAACCTGGGGCCGGCGCCCCAAGGGTTTAGCCACGCCTCCTTTAGGTGTACAGACTTCGGTCTGTACACTTGTTAAACTTGGAAAAAATACAGAGAAGATTAGCATGGCCCCTGCGTAAGGATGACACACAATATCGTAAGT
>Ga0181560_10005685_pt1 | contig 11097 bp, 3 predicted proteins | sample 011ome_20_FD_133751 | JGI IMG/M metagenome (GOLD analysis project Ga0181560, IMG submission 133751) | Coastal salt marsh microbial communities from the Groves Creek Marsh, Skidaway Island, Georgia - 011509CT metaG (megahit assembly) | ecosystem: Environmental > Aquatic > Marine > Intertidal zone...
GAAAGGGGGGGAAGGGGGCGAAAGGAAAAAGATGAAGGCGTGGGAAAGGAGACTCCTCTGTCGTCGGTGCCGAGGGTTTTTTTTTTTGGTGAAAAATTTTTACCGTTTGAGACCGTTTGGCCTTTGGCGAGCGTTCGTGTCGGGGGCTCTCGGAAGTCTCGACCGCGCGTGCGGCACGCGCGCGACGAGCACACCGCTCGACGCGGCCGGGAGACCCCGCGTCCGGCACCCGCGCGATGGCGGAGGAGCCGCCTCGCGGCGACGCGCCCCCGGCGTCGGGCGACGCGGACGCCCGGACGCGCGTCTCGCAGGTCTCGCTCGGGAGCTCCATCCCGGAGGACATCTCCGCGGACATATCCGAGGTGCCGTTAGACGCGACGCGCGATTCCACCGAGGGCGGCCTCCTCGACGCCAGCGCGCTCGCGCCCGCGTCGCTGGACGTGACTCGCGAGTCCACGGGCTCGGGCGCCGCGTTCGACGCGGGGTACTTCGACGACGCGGGGACCGCGACGCCGCTCTTCGCGTCTCCGCGCGTGCAATACGACCCCCACCGCGGCGTCCCCGCCGACACGGCGAAACACGGAAGACGCGCGGGCGTGCCGCTCCCGCCCGCGGCGGCGGCTGCCCCGACAGCCGACGGGTTCAGACCTCCTCTGTCCCCGCCCGCGGCGACGCCCTCGTCCGCGCGCGCGCATGCGCTTGCGTCGTCCTACTCGGCCCCGAAACCTCCGGGACCGTCGATGTCCGAGAAGCGCGGAACCGCCGCGCTCGCGTCTTCGTCGCAGAAAACGCCGGCGGCGGCCACCTCCGGCAACGCGGACGCGCCGCAGGAAGCGAGATCGGTCGGACTTCCCCCCACGCCCGCGGGCGCGTTCGTCACGCCCGCGCACGCGCCCGGCGGAGAACCGTCGCGCGCGGCGCCGGCGCGCGAAACGCGGGACTCTCGGGAATCGCCGCTCGGGTCCGGCGGATTCGACTCGGACGAAGAGCTCTCGCCGTCGTCGTGCGCGTCGGTCCCCGAGCCCACGGCGAGGGCGCCCCGCGCGCGCCCGGAACGAGGAGACCCCGCGCGCTCGTCCGCGACGCCACCCGCGCCGAGGGAAAAGGCGCCGACGCCGTCGCCGGCGCCGACGGCGGAACCCGACGTGGCGGCGGCGGCGGACCGAGCGGCGGCGGCGCCTTCCGAGGACGAGGACGAGGACAAGGACGAGGACGAAGAGGTTTTGACGGCTGAAGAGGCCAGGTCGTCATCGGAAGACGCCGGCACGGTTCCTGCCGATGATCTGACTGATGAGCATCGGTCAGAGAGCATCGGCCAGCCGTGGCAGCTCGAGCCCGTGTCGGTGGCGGGCACGACTTTGCTGCTTGACCCCGAGACCCGCCAGACGTTCCTGCCGCCGGCGCAGTCCTCCCGCGACGGGCGGATGCCGACGTTCTGCGGGCGCGTCGCCGTGGACGGCACGTTCGCGCCGCACCGTCCGCTCTGTGACTTCTTCGACGCGGCGAAGCGGTTCTGCCAGACGCGACGCGTCTCGGTCGCCGAGCTGTTCCGGCTGTACGACGACGCCGCGAAGCTTCCGCCGGCGCGCTTCGCCAAGCTCGTGCGCGAGTGCCTGTCGCCCGCGGTGTCCGCGGCGGAGCTCGCGTACACGCACGCCATGCTCGACCTGGACGGGCGCGGCGAGGTGACGCCCGCGGACGTCGAGGCGTGCGTCCGCGAGATGGCGGATCCTTCGGGATCCTTCGGGAACGACGACGAGGGGATCCTCGCGGGAACGACGGAACCGACCGAGTCCCCGCGAGCCGAAACCGTGAAACGTTTCGCGTTTTGTCCCGACTGCGCCCCCCGCGCCACCGCGCCGAGCCCGGCGTCGTTCCTCGAGCGCGTCGCGGACACGGCGGTGACGAAACACGGCGGTTCGCTCGCGGGGCTGTTTCACGCGTGCGTTCCGAAGACGTCGTGGACCGGCACGCAGGGCCTGGACGCGCTCGGTGTTTTGGCGCTCGTCCAGAAGGCGTTCCCGGGGATGATCCGCGCGGACGCGCGGGTCGTGCTCGCCGAGTTCCGCGCGCTGGATCTCGACAACGACGGGCTCGTTTCTCTGCAGGAGCTCCGACGCGGCGTGCGGCTCGCCACCACGGCGCGTGTCGTGCCGGGCGAGGGTTTCGGCAAGCCCCTGGACGGCGCTCGCGGTCGGTTCCCGGTCGGATCGGGAAGCGGCGCGGTTTCAAAGGGAACGAAGCCGAAGAAGGCTAAGAAGAAGACTAAAAAAACGTCAACGAAGGACGCCGAGGTGGCGAAAAAAAACGCGCGGACGAATCCGAATCCGTCGAATGCGTTCCGCGAGAACGGGGCGAACGGGGCGAACCCTAAACGCGTGACCGTTTCGAAAACGGACGCTCGTCCCGACTCGAAGACGCGCGTGAACCCTAAAACGGACGCCTCCCTCGATGCGACGCCGTCCCCGATGAAGAAGCGGGAAGAGCTCGCGCTGCGCAAGCGCCTGCGCGCGGCGCGCGTGCGCGCCGACAAGAAAGTCGCGCGCGGCGAGCTCGTCGAGTCGGACGTGCGCGGCGAAATCGCCAAGGTGGAGGAGACGCTCCGCGCCGCCGCGTACGAGCGGAAACTCGCGGCGAGGCGCGCGGCGCTCGCCGCCGCGTCGAGCGAGGCGCACCTTGACGCGCGGACGCGCGCGTTCAGAGAGGCGCAGCTCGTGGCGTTTGACGCCGCGCGCGCGCGGGACGAGGAGGACGAGCGGCTCCGGCGCCGGGACGCGGCTCGACGCGACGCCGCGCTCTTCTCTTCGGAGACCTTCGAGAACTCCCTGGAGGTTTCCGAGGCGCTTTTGGTGAAGTGGCGCGAGGAGGAGGCGTACGCGATGGTCGAGACGTACGGCAAGGAGGAAGTGCTCACGGCGCTCGCCGAGCTCGCGGCGAGCAAGGATGACGCGACGGGCGCGTTTCGAGCGGATGAGGTTGCGAGAGTTTCGGCGGCGCTGGCGGAGATGCTCTCCGCCGAGGACGAGACGCGCGCGCTCGAGCTCGTCGCGCGCGCCAAGGAACAGACGCGGTCACGGCGCGAAGCCGCCGAGGCGAAGGCTGAGGCTGACGCGGAGGCGAAGGCTAAAGCCGACGCGTTCGCGAAGGAACGGGCGCGCGCGGCTTTTCAGAAGGAGGAGCGCGAGCGTCGGTACGGGGACGAGTACGACGCCGATCTCCAGCTGGAGCGGTTGCGGCACGACCGCATCTCGAGCGAGTGGACCGGGGGCGTGGAGGCGACGCCGGAACCGCCGCCGCGTGTGCCTGGTCGTCAGAGCCCTTCGGCGATCGAGAGCGAGTCGGGGATTGGAGTCGAGGATTGGACGCACGGAACCGACGACGACGCGGATGACCGAACGACGGAACGACGGAACGGCGCGGATTCGGTGTTTCCGTCGTTGTTCGCGGGGTACCCCGCGAGCCCGGCGACCATAGGGCGGTCGCCTCGGCGCTTCGTCGTGGACGGCGAGCCGAGATTCGCCGTCGAGGACCGAAGTCACGAGAAGCCCATGTTTCTGCCGCCACGAAACGCGCCCGCCGCGGAGAGATGACGGCGCGCGGCGCAATCGGGCGTTCGACTTTGTCCGACACCGTTTGAAGACACCGTTTGAAACGTTTTTTTATGACGCGCGACGCGGGGAGAGCGCGCTCGAATATTTTTACGGAGTAGTAATAGATACCGCCGCGACGGACGACTCTTCTCGAAGAAGGTACCTTCTCTACTTTCTTTTTCACCTTTTAGCACGATCAACACACATCGTTCGTAGATAGAGTTACGCGTGTTACTGTCCTCACACCCAGATGATGTCGTGTTCATCACACGAACGCGGCGCCCTCGGAGATTTTCCGGAAGAGTTCCAGCGCCTCGTCTCGCCGCATGCCCGCCGCCGCCGCGAGGGTTTGCTGCGTCCTCCAGGGCATCCGCTCGAACGACGTGAGCACGTCTCCGTCCAGCATCTCGTGCGGCGCGGGCGCGCGCGTCTCCCGCCCCTCGAACGTCTTGACGTGCCGGAAGCTCCGCGAGTTCAGGCCCGCGGCAGAGTTCAGACCCGCCGACGTCAAACGCAGCTGTAACTCGCGCAGCTTCGCGTGCGTCTCCGCGTCCGTCGGCGCGATGACGCCGAGCGACCCGTCCAGCGTGCCGTGGAACGCGGCGTGCCGGTTGGCGATTCGTTTTCGTTCCGCGGCGCTCGGCTCCGGCGCGTTCGGCGGAAGCGCGGGCGCGCTCAGTTTATACCGCACTAAACGATTCACCGGCGACCCGACGTGGAACGAGGCTTTCGTCAAGAGCTTCTGCCCTTTCCACGACTCGGTGCTTTTGGGGTCGTACGACAGCGAAAAGACGTTCCCGGTGGTATCGGCGGCGAGCATCGAGAGCGCGCTCCCGTCCACCAGAAACTCCGTCGCCAGGACGTCCATGTGCTCGAAGTCCTTCGCCAGCTGCGTCAGGTGCTTTTCGTGCCCGGTGTCCTTCCACCGCAGGAAAAACGCCCCTTTCTGAAGGTCACCGAGCAGGATGAAGTTCTTCACCACGTTGATCGTCGCCGTGTGCAGAGGCGTGTCGAAAAACGCGACGGGCGTCAGAGACTCGCCGTCCCACGAGTGCACGATGAGCTTGTTCCCGACGGCGATGGCGAGGTGCCCCTCGAGCCCGGAGAGCGCCGTGCACGCCATCTTCGCCTCGCGCACGCACGCCAGCCTGCCCACCCACTCGGGCTGCCCCGCGCCGCCGGGACCCGGCCCCGCGTGCCCGCTCGACCGCATGCGCCACGCCACGTCGAACAGCAGCGTGCGCCCGCGGCACGGCGTGTCTTCTCCGCCCGGAAACGCGGTGCCCGCCGCGAGCAGCGACTGCAGCGCGCCGGTTCGCGTGTTCCGCAGCTGCACGCTCTGGACCGTCTGGACGTGCTCCCCAGGGTCGAGCGTGTGCTGCCACGCGCTCTCCAGCGTTCCGGGAAGCAACAGCCGAATCGCGAACTGCTCCTCCACGCCGCCGCGCGCCATCGCCTTGGCTCTGCGCGTGTTGACGAGCGAAACGAAGTGCGCGTCGTCCTCGTCGATTTTCGGTTCCCGCCACTTCGTCGTCGTCGACGTGGAGAGCGCGTAGAGCTTGAAGTCGGGCAGGTAACGCACGTGGTGCGGCGTGCACTTCAGCGCGAGCTTACGCACGGGCCACGCCGCCTCGTAGTGCATCTTGCCCGGGATCTGGCAGATGCGCGCGCCCCCCGCGGCGGTCCCGAGAATAAACCCGTCGCGGCAGTTGAGGTTGTGGAAACAAGAAAACGAAACCGCGCGGTTCGCGCGCGCCTCGCCGCGCATAGGCAGCGCCAACACGCGGCTCCGGCGCGCCACCAGCCACGTCGGCGCCGCGCCGCTCACGAAGACACCGCGAATGCCCCCGCGGTCGCCGATGTTCTCGAATCGTGTCAAACGCGTTTGAACGAACGCGTGTGTTGTCGCGCCTTCCCCCGGAAAGACGAGCCCGCCCTCGACGTCGAGCGCGACGCGCGCGAAGCGGAGCTGCGGCGTTTTCTCGCTCCGCTTGACGCCGCCGGCGCCCGGCGGACACAGAAACGCGCGGTACGCCAGCACGGATCCGTCCCCTCGAACCGCGGTGAGAAGAGGTCGTTCGTGCGCGCGCTCGAACGCGTCGACGCGCATTTCGACAATCTCGGGAGGCGGCGAGGTGTCGAGCTTTTGACCTACCGAGTCCGTATCCGGAGCGCGTCGCGAATGCTCGCGCGCCGCGCGGCTATGAAGGGGCGCCAGCGTGGCGACGCCCTCCGACAGCCCGTCGGAGCACCACAGCCGCGCGCAGGAAGGCAGCGCGTACAGCTCCACGGACCCGCCGACGCGCGCGAGCGCGAGCATGGAAGTGGACGGCGTGTCGAGTGAAGAATCGCCTTCGGCTTCGAGGCCGACCGCGCACCCGCGCCTTAAAAACCCGGGCGCGCGCGCGTCGAGCCCGGGGTGCGTCGCCGCGGGAACGCCGTCGTCCACCAGGCACGCCGCGGTGACGTCCGCGCCTTTCGGCAAATTCGCCTTTAGAGCGTCTTTCGGGAGCGGGGCCAGGGTCGCGGTGGACGCGTCCCCTATGAGCACAGCCATCGACCCGTCCGTGAAACGGCACAAAACGTACGGGTCGCACACGGACGCGGTGAGAATCTCGAGACCGTCTTCGGCGTCGGCGCCCAAGTCGTTCGTCGAAAAGTCCTGCGTCATCTTCGGCCCGTCCGCGACGCGCACGCCCTTCGCGTGCACCTGCACGACGCGCGCGTTCTTCCCGTTTTCGCCGCGGAGGAATACGTTGCCGCAGCACACCGTGCTTTTGTCCGTCACGAGCTCCACCTGCTCGGAGACTTCTTTCAGCTCCTCGCCCGTTTCTAGGATCATCGTCGACGCCGCGAGCGCGATGACCAGGTACGAGTGGAACGGCGGCGTGCTGGGCGTCGCCGAGCCTCCTCGGCTGTTTTCGTCGTCGAGTCGCGCTCGGTACACCGTCCACGTGCCCCTGAGACCGGGAAGCGTCCCAGCCTCGACTTCCGTCACGAGCTCGGGCTGGATCCCGCGCTGAAGCACCGCGAGCGCGCCGTTCTTGCCGTGCCCGCACGCCGCCACGAGCTCGGCGCGCTGCTCGACGTCGCCCCGCAAGGACGCCGACGCGCCCACCGTCAAGTCAATCACCGGCGAGATGCCCAGCACGGAGTCGCGCACGGTGAACGCGTAGCCAGGCTCGTCCCGGGCCACCGCCGCGGCGGCGCGCAGCGCGGCCGCGCCCACCGAACCGACGCCGTCCGCGGCGACGTCGCCCCCGAGAGAGCCTTTGTCGGCGCCGGACTCGGCCGCGACGCCGGCGCCGCCACCCTCGCCCTCGCCGTAGAGCATAGCCTCGAGCTCGTCCTCGTCCTCGGCGTCCGTCGCCGCCGCGCGCGCCGGCGGCGCGGGCGCCTCCTCCCCAGCCTTGCGCTTCTTCGGCGCCGCCTCCGGCGCCGCCGCCGCGGCCGGGCCGGCGGGCGGCAGCGCCTGCGTCGCGGCCGGGTCCTTCTCGTGCATGCTGACCAGCAGCGAGTCGCCCACCCTGGAGCCCAGGAACAGCAGCCGCCGAGTCACCAGGCACATGCCGCTCGAGAGCACGGCGCCCCCCGCGCGCCGCAGGTGCATGGCGCCGTGCCTGGCGAGCCTGCGCCCCTCCACGCGCAGCGTCAGGAGCATCAGAGCGCCTTGCTTCGTGGTGAGCAAAACGCGTTTTTCGGAAACGACCGCGGCGTGCGCGGCGTCCATCTCCACGGAAACGCCCAAAGCGCTCTCCGTGCCCTCGCGCGACGCCAGCGCGGCGGGGGGATTCGCCAACGAAGGGTCTTGCGCGGCGGCGTTCCCCGCCGTCGTCGCCAGCGCCGCCGCCGCCGCCGCGGCTTTGTGCGCGGCCCTGGCGGCGTCGTCCCAGCCCGCGTTCCCGCCCGCCAGGGGGTTGAGCGCGAGCGCGCGCGAGCTCTCCTGGCTCTCGTGCATGATGAAGTTCTGCGACAGCACGAGCGCGCCGCAGAGCGGCTCGGGCATGGCGCATAGCCGGTAGCACGAGTGCGGCAACGCGTCGCGGCGCCAAATAACCGCGTGTCGCTTGTTGTCCAAGTCGAGCGTGATGGCGCTCACCGCGCAGGTGTCCGCGACGAGCGCGAGCCGCCCCGCCCACGTCGGCTTCTTCTCGTGAAGCACCAAAATCGTGGGCTCGCCGTAGCCGTGCAGGAAAACCGCGTCGCGCGCGCCGGAGATTTTCATCTCCCGCGCCAAATCTAACACGTACGAATCCTTCACGGAAGCCGCCGTCCCGCGCGCGCGGACGTCCCCTCCGACGGTCGTCGTGCTCGCACGTCGCGCGTCAGTATCGTCCTCGGCGTCCGAATCGTCCGAAGCGTCCGCCTCCTCCTCTCCGCCGAAGCTCTCGCCCTCCACCGCGGGGAGCAGCGCCAGCCGCGAGCCGCCCTCGCCCCGCAGGAGCACGGCGGCGCAGCGGCCCTCGGGGTCGGCAACCGCGAGCGGAGGCAGCGGCGCGACTCTGTGCGCGCTGGGCACGCCCCCCGCACCCGTGGGCGTCTCCCAGGAGTGCAGGGACGAGTTCACCAGCGACTGCGTCGCGGGGTCGAACTCCACGACGCTGAGTTTGTTTTCGCGCACGGCGACGCACAGCGCGTCCCTCTGGTTCCTGGGCGCGCCGAATCGTCGGCGGAGCGCGCACAGGCTGCCGACCGTGCCGTGCAGGTCGAACTCCGCGACCACCTCCAGGGACACCTCCACGTCCGCGCCGACGCCCGCGTCCGCGCTGGCGGTCTGCTTCGCCCGCGCCACAGCCCGGGCGCCCAGCTGCGCGTCCGTCGCGGTCGAGCTCTCGCGGCGTATGGCGAACACCGTGAGATGATTCGCCTGCGTCACGATGAGGTTCGGAGGGCCGCCGTCGCCGATGGGGTGCGTGAAGTACGCCGCGCACGCGTGATCCACCCCGGTTGGGGGGTGCACCTGCTTGTGCATCGCGTACGACATCGCGACAGACGCCCACGCGGACCACGGGCGCAAACCTAACCGCCGGTGCGCAGAATCTTTGATCGCGCCAAAAGTTGACAGCGCGCGGCGTCCACAACGAAAAAAAGTGCCGCCTTTCGCCTTCTCGCCGGTTGGGTTTCACGAAACTCTACTCGACACCTGCCGCGCCGCACTCCACGGACGCGCGTCCGCGGCTTTCCGCCTGGTCGACGTCGCCCATCGCGAGCGATCCGCGAGATCACGGGCGCCGTGAGCGCGATGGCGGCTGCCGTGACCGCGCGCGCGCCGTTCGCCGCCGCGCGCGTCGCGACGCTTTCGGGGAGACGTGGCAGCCCGTCCGCGGCGAGACTTCCTCCTCCGACCGCCTTCGCCGGGTCGGCCGGGAGACGCGGCGACACGCGGACGACCAGTGTTCGAGTCGAGCGGTCGCGCTTCGTGATATCGCATCGCCGCCGACGCCCGTTCCGGTCGTTCGCTACCCCCCCCGACCGCCCCGCGGTGGGGACGGAGGCGGAGGCGGAGGCGGAGATCGAGGCGGTCGGCACTTCTTCTCCGATTGCGATCGCCGCGGGTGACGGGGACGCGCCGTCGGCGACCGGAAACCGCAGACTGCAGATCGCGGGCGTCAGCGTGACGCCCGAGGTGGCGGCCATCGCGCTGGTGTACTTCGTGCAGGGCATCCTCGGCCTCTCCCGCCTGGCCAAGGAGTTCTTCGTCAAGGATGAGCTCGGCCTGGACCCCGCGGCGGCGTCGCTCATCTTCACCGTCTCGAGTTTCCCCTGGCTGGTCAAGCCGCTCTGGGGCTTCGTCAGCGACGCCGTGCCCCTCTTCGGGTACCGCCGGAAGTCGTACCTCGCGCTCTGCGGCGTCCTCGGGACGGTCGGGGGCGTCGCGCTGGCGACCGTGGTGGACGACGTCCCCTCCGCGGCGGTCGCCTTCACGCTCGGGTCGCTCAGCACGGCGTTCGCCGACGTCGTCATCGACGGCGTCGTCGTGGCGCGCGCGCGCGAGGCGGAGTCGCCCGCCGCGGGGGGCGCGCTGCAGTCCCTGTGCTGGGGCTCGGTGGCTTTCGGAGGCATCCTGAGCGCGTACTACAGCGGCTCGCTCATCGAGACGAACGGCACGAGGTTCGTGTTCGGAGTCACCGCGATGTTCCCGCTGCTCATCGCGTGCGCCGCCGCGCTCGTCCGGGAAGACCCGGCGCGCGACGCCGACGAAGGAACTTTTTACGAAAACGAAAACGAACAAACGAAAACGGGAAACGTCGCGCCGCGCCGCGCCGCGACTCGAGCGCTCGAGTTGGGAACCACGCTGTGGTCGGTCGGCAAACGGCGCGCTATCTGGGCGCCCGCCTTGTTCGTGTTTCTGTGGCAAGCCACGCCCAACCCGGGCACGGCGATGTTTTACTTCCAAACCAACGAGCTGGGGTTCCAGCCCGAGTTCCTCGGGCGCGTCGCGCTGGCGCGCGCCGTCGCGGCGCTCGCCGGCGTGTGTATCTACAACGCCTATCTCAAGAAGACGCCGTTGAAGAAGATGTTCTTCGGGAGCGCCGTCGCGGGCGCCGGTCTCGGCTTGACGCAGCTCATCCTCGTCACCGGCCTGAACCGCGAGTGGGGCATCGACGACCGGCTCTTCTCCCTGGGCGACTCGGTGCTGCTCACCGTCCTGGGCGAGGTGAGCTTTCTGCCGGTGTTGGTGCTCGCGGCGCGCGTGTGCCCCGCCGGCGTCGAGGCGACGCTCTTCGCCGCGCTCATGTCCGTGTTCAACGCGGGGGGCGTGGTGAGCGGCGCGCTCGGCGCCGCGCTCACATCCGCGCTGGGCGTCACCTCGGAAAACTTCGACAACCTGTTCTGGCTCGTCCTCGTGTGCAATCTCTCCAGCCTCGCGCCGCTCGCGGGCCTCGGGTGGCTCGACGAAGCCCCCGAAGACGACGAGCCGGGAGGCGCGCCGGAGGCGCCGCGGCGCGCGTAGCGAGAAACATTCATTCAGCCCACGTAGCTAGAGTACTATTATTAGTCGCATGATGTATTAGAACACCTATAGCTAGAGATAAGTACCTCACGTGGGCGTTTCGCGTATTCGCTGTCGCTTCCGATGACACGAGTAAACGCGCGTTCTCGCGGCGAACTCGCGCGCGCGACGACAAAAAACCGGGCGCCGCGATGTTCCCCTCTCCGTCGGTCCTTCCGTCTCGTCGGGGCTTCGAACCCCCTCGTCCCGTCTTCAGGGCGCGCGCGAGACACCCTCCGGCGAGGAAAACGCTCGCCATCATCGGGGAAGAACAAAAGGAGCGGTCGAAACGAACCGCTGCTCAAGAAGTCAAGTGTCAAGTGTCTGAGACGAACGCACACGTAGCGAAGTGACGAAACGGTGACGATCCACATACCTCTCCTCCGCGAGCCCGTCGCGCCTGATCCCGCCTGATTAGAGATCCTGTCTGAAATATGCGCCCCTGAAATCCTTCCCGTCGCGAAAAATCCCGTAACCCGCTGCGCTCCCCTGTTGATCCGCGCCCGCCGCGTC
>Ga0181560_10005686_pt1 | contig 11097 bp, 19 predicted proteins | sample 011ome_20_FD_133751 | JGI IMG/M metagenome (GOLD analysis project Ga0181560, IMG submission 133751) | Coastal salt marsh microbial communities from the Groves Creek Marsh, Skidaway Island, Georgia - 011509CT metaG (megahit assembly) | ecosystem: Environmental > Aquatic > Marine > Intertidal...
TAAGTAAATGGTTATATTGGAATTAAAAAAAAATAAAAAAAATACATTTTAGGGGTTTACAAATGGGTTTGGATATACTATATTAGTAGTATAAAGAGAATCGGAAGGAACTAAAAATGATTGATTATATTTCAGCTAACAACGGAAATATCGAAATGTGGGATGGAAACCAAATAGTAGCAGAAGCATGTACTGCTAAATCTATTTGCTACTTCATACAAGAGTTCGGTTTAGCTGACAACGTTTTAGGTTCATCATCTATGGATTTTGCTTCTGAGTACGGCTTTGAAGCAGATGACTATGCAATCGAGTTGTGGAATCACGGCTTGAAAATGTACTCAATGTCTGGAGCTTAATATGACAACACCTTGGATTCAAGAAACTCGTAATGGCTTTGAAATAGCCGAAGAAGAAATCAATCGTCTTGAAGCGTCACCTGCTCAAGGTGAGCAGTCTTGTATGGTTCAGTCCGATATGAAAGCATGGGCTGTTAAAAAAGGTATTTGGCTATCCGAACACTATAAAAATATTATTGTTCTTCATGCTATTGACCGGGGATGGCTTCAAGAGTATTCCACTGGAATGGAGATTTATGATTAATGTTACAGGATGCAATTTATCATGGTCAAGTAGCACTTGACATTTTAGAATTTGATTTTCACAGACCATTTAAAAATGGTAAGTGTAATCGTGAAAATATTGAAGAAAAGATTATTGAAGGTATTCTTTCAAACGAACTTGAACCCATGAATGATCAAGATGTTGATATTATTTGTGATTTGATTGATAGTTTAATACTTGAACTAGGAGTGAAGAAATGACTGAAGAATTATTAATTACCATTTGTATTGGTGTCTTATGTCTAACAATTGGTGCAATACTTGGTTTACGCCAAGGATGGAAAGATGCTAAACAGGTTTATGGAAAAGATAATCCATATGTAACAGACGTTAATTGAGTTAATGAATTAAGGTTCCTTAGCTCAACTGGATAGAGCAACTGCCTTCTAAGCAGTAGGTTGCAGGTTCGAGTCCTGCAGGGACCGCCAAATAAAAAGGATATATTATGCGTAGAGGAAACAAACCTGAAGCAGAAGACTATATAAAGGTAAGGTTAGAGTTTCTTCACGAAGAAAAGAAAAAGAATGATAATCAAACTGCACATCTAGTATTAGATAAAGCAATTTATGAATTAAGCATTGTTCTTGATCTTTTAACAAGAAACGGAGTTTAGCGCAGCCTGGTAGCGCATCTGCTTTGGGAGCAGAGGGTCAGAGGTTCGAATCCTCTAACTCCGACCAGAAATATTCCGGCGTAGCTCAGTGGTAGAGCAGTTGACTGTTAATCAATTGGTCGTAGGTTCGACCCCTACCGCCGGAGCCAAAATAGGGTCTGTAGCTTAGTGGTTAAAGCTGCCCGCTCATAACGGGTAGATCGTAGGTTCAAATCCTACCGGACCCACCATATATTATGAGGAGAAGTGAATTGGAACTTTTATATACTATAGCAATTATAATCGGTATTTTTCAAGATGGAAACCCATTATCTCTTTGCATATCAAATTGCATCGGATAGGCGCAGGGGAAAGCCTAGCAATCTCGCTAAATGTACCCACTAAAAACCCTATTCACGTTAATCGCTCGAGCGGTGTTTAGGTTGGTAAAGTCGCTGGTACCAGGAAACCCAGACGGTTGTTGCATACGTTAAATGCAAATAGAAAGGGAGGCTCTGCAGTAAGCCTCCCTTTTGATATAAATATTAATGTCTAAAAGGAGATATTAATATGAATATGAAAGATGTTGCGGATCTACAAAAATATGCTATAATGCAAGCATCCATGTATAGACCACCTGTAGATCAGTATCCGAATTCCGAAAATATTAAACCGCCTATGAAAAAAGATAAAGTACGTGTTATAGAACAGATGAGTGGATCGCCGGTAGTATATGATAGCACAAAAGACTTCCATAAAAAATTAGATGAGCTTATGGAACAAAGGCAAAATGCTGAAATAATTAAATATAAAAAAGATGGTTCAATAGATCCTGCTATGGTTGATGTAGGTCAACTATTGGATATAAGCGTTTAAATTATTTATACTTTTATTTTTTATAAATACTTTCTATAAGAACATAGGAGCTAAAAATGTTATCCAGATTATCATTTAAAGAAAGAAGTTTGTTATTTGGTAGGCTAGCAACTATAGCATATTTACCTTTTGAAGATGCAAAAAGAGCGGCTAGACGATTAGGTTTTTCGCAAACTACTTTTTATGATAGGGATGGTGCACAAGCATATAGATTTATGAGTAAATATGATATTGTTATTGCTTGTAGAGGTACTGAACCAACCCAATGGAATGATGTAAAAGCAGATTTAAAAGCTATACCAGTTATGGCTGAAACTATAAGCAGAGTGCATCAAGGATTTAAAGCCGAAGTTGATGATCTATGGCCAATGATTAAACCACATCTTGAAGTTAAAGTAAATGTAAGAAAGAAACTTTGGTTCTGCGGACATAGTTTAGGTGCTGCTATGACAACTATTATGGCTAGTAGAGCATTTCACGATGAGAAGCTTGCAGATCCAGTTGAAGTCTATACATATGGATCACCAAGAGTTGGCTGGAAAAAATATGTTAAGAGTCTAGGAATGACTCATCATAGGTTTGTAAATAATAATGATGTAGTTACTCGTGTTCCACTTTGGATTATGGGCTATAGGCATCATGGCACTATGCATTATTTTAATAGACATGGAGATTATAGTAAAGCTACAGGTTGGAGACGAGTAAAAGATAGATTGATGGGCATGTGGATGGGCTTAAAGAAAGGCAAGATAGACAACATTGGGGATCATCCAATGGGTGCTTATATGCCATGTTTAGAAAAAATGCAGTAGGCGTTTTCTGTTTAAGTTTTCTTATAGCGTGTCAACCTATAGAAGAAACTTTAGATATATCCAAACCGGCTGAACAATATATTGGCTTAAACGAATATAAAAACAGAAAACAATTAAAAGAATTAGTAGGTGTTGATCCGGTTCATACTGAATGGTGTGCAGCATTTGTAAATTTTGTTCTTGATATACAAGATATTCCTGGTTCAGAATCCGTAAGCGAATATCCACTTATGGCTAGATCATTTTTAACTTGGGGCGAAGAAGTATTAGATAAGCCGATGAAAGGTGATATTGTTGTGTTTCCAAGAGGTGGTAAACTATGGCAAGGTCATGTCGGTTTTTTTATAAAAGAAGTTCGATATGAAAATAAAATAAGGTGGATAATCTTAGGTGGAAATCAAGATAACACTGTGAGTTATGCAGAATTTAATCCTAAGAAAGCTATAGCAATTAGAAGAAAAAAAGTAAATTAGGGGTTTACTTTTACTGAAAAATATATTAGAATAGTAAAATCTAATGGAGAAAAAAATGAAAAAAACTTTAACTGCAATGGTATTAGCTATGACTGCATCTGCAGCTTTAGCTGTTACAAAAGGTGCTGAAGTTTGGTATATAGAAAATGTTAATGTTCAGCAGCAAACCCAAGAACCTGTACAAGAATGTTCAATGCAACAAGTACCCATATATGGAACTGTTCATAATCAACATGCCACAGGTATGAATAATAATGTTCTTGCTGGTGCTATTATTGGTGGCTTAATTGGTGGAACCTCTAAAGGTAATGATTCAGGTATTTTGCCCGGAATGATAGTCGGAGGTCTTCTTGGTAGTACAACACCTGGAGCTCAGAAACAAAAAATAATTGGTTATAAATCTCAACAAGTTTGTAACACTGTTTATCAGCCAATTAATCAACAAGTGCAAACTCAGATTGTTCATTGGAAATATGGAAATCAACGTGGATATTTTTATAGCAATGAAAAGCATTATGTTGGTCAAACCGTAATGGTTGATGTTGGAATGTAAATTAGAAAGATTATATTATGAGAAATTCAAATGCACAGAATAGTTTTTCTGTAGATAATGATGGGCATATTCGACTTAAAACAAATTTATCGCCTAAAGATTTAGGTATTCAAAACTCAGATACATTTGTTGTTCTAATTGTTGATGATGAGGCAATTTTAGTTAAAATGGAATTAGAACTAAAAGCACATGTGAATGTTTAGTCAGAAAAAAATTGAAGAAATTGTTGACTTACTCATTACTCTAACATCAGAAACAAAAATTTACTTCGGTTGTGATTCAGTAAGATACTTTAAAAAGAATAAACCGCATGCTCGTTATGCTACTGTTATGATTGTTCATAAGAATGGTAATAATGGGTGTAGAATTTTTTCAGATGTGTCTTATGAACGAGACTATGATCTAAAAAAAGATCGACCTAAAATGAGAATGATAAATGAAGCAAAGAAAGTTTGTGAATTATATTTACATGTAATACCATTTATTGATGAATTTGATGTTGAGATACATTTAGATGTTAATACTGATCCTAAACACGGGTCCTATTGTGCAGTAAATGAAGCAGCTGGTTATGTTTTAGGTATGACTGGTATTGAACCAAAATTAAAACCGCACGGTTTTGCTGCAAGTTATGGTGCCGACGGAGTTGCACATGGAAGAGGATAATATAAGATCACCAAAACTAATTTTCTTAAAAGATATTCTTGAAACCAAAGTTCGTAAAGAACAAGAATTGGCATACTATCAAAAGAAATTAGAAGAACTTGAAGTAAAAATGGGCTATCTTCGTCAGGATATAAATTTAACAAATACTATTATTAATATTATCGAAGAAGAAAAGGTAATTGATTTTAAAGAGCAAATGGAAAAAAGATTACTCGAATAAATGAAATGCGAAAAGAAACATTTACTTTTTATACCTCTTAAAAATGGTGATCATCAGGCTGTTGATGCTTGGTGTGGATGTGAAACAAATAATAAAATTTGGTTTTGTTCAGAAGAGTGTAAAAAAATATTTGAAGAAGGCAAAAAATTTAATGACTAAACTATCATATGCGTTTAAAAGAGATTTACAAAATTTAATTCAGAGACATCGAATAGATGATCTTTGTGGAAAACCATCTTATACAGTAACGGAATATATAATGAGACAAATTGAAACATTTCAGAGACAGCATATACAACCAGCAAATTGGTGGAATGATATAAATAGTAATGCACCCTCACCGGTTTATGAAAAAGGCTATCCTTCTTATGAAGCGGTTAATAAAGAAAAGCCTGTTCAAGAAAGATACCACGAATATATGGGTCGAATGTTAAAGGAAGAAAAAGATGAGTGATATTTTTGATTTTGGTTTTACAGCCGTAGATGAAGATGAACTTCAAGCGGTACAACAAACTCAAGCATTGGCTAGTAGTGCAGAACAAGCAGCTACTACAACACAAGATAAACTTGATAAACTCTATAATGCTATTGTCCCTCTTTTAAATAATCTTAAGGCTAACCCAGAGAAGGAATATATTCTCTGGCCGAATCGGTTAGCGAAGGTAGAAGCCTTTGAAACGCATTTAACAGATATATACAAATCATAAAAATTATAAGTTATTCTTTTTATTAGATTCTTTTTTCTTTACATTACACATAAAATATGATATGTTGTAAGAGTAGAAAGAAAAAGGATCTATAATGCAAATCGTAATTACTTCAGACCAAAGAGAACTATTCCACAGTCTTAAAGCAAAGAACTGGAATCGTGAAGCCATTGCTGCTTATCTAAAGTATGAAAGTAAAAAGAAATCAGTAATCCGTAATAAAAGAATTACACTTGGATCTGATTCTCAAAGATCAAAAACTTATTCTGCAGAATTTGCTTATCATAAAAAGTTTGGTTATGGTAAGCAATTCGAGACAATCAAAGATTGTCAGAAGTATGTTAATAAAATTATTAACTCAGCTACATGGAAAAAATTAATAAAAGAATCTAGGCATGATCATCGCAGAAATGTTTCGGTAGAAACTCTTGGTGGTCATAGATTTGCTGGTATGTCTTACGGATACAAAATTCGTCTTAATACCACAGGTATGAACGAGTATGTCATACTTCACGAATTAGCACATAGTGCGGGTTATATGCACCACGATGTTGGTTTCCGTATTTGTTTACTAAAGCTTGTATCACGTTTCTTAGGTAGAGAACAGGCTCAAGAATTAAAGAGCCAGTTCAAAGCTCGTAAACTTAAAGTCACGATTAGTAATCATATTAAATCTCCAGAGCAGTGGCTCAAGTCATATGAAAGATTAGAAAGTGCTAGGGCTGCGAGAGCAGCCTAATACTTTTGGATATGGAAAAGATAATGAGTATAGGTATGCATTTTAGGGGTTTACAAATCATTAAAAGTGTGATATGTTGTAAATATAATAAAAAGGAATAAATATGATTGACAATATGAATAAAATAATCTTAACCGACTGCGACGGTGTTCTTATGAACTGGGAGTTTGCTTTTAATCTTTGGATGAAACATAAAGGTTATAACGTCTCTCCAGAAAATGAACATGCTTATGATATGGGTCTACGTTATGGCTTAGATAATCAGACTAAAAAATTAGTTGTTCAAACTTTTAACGAGTCTGCAGCTATTGGTTTTTTGCCACCATTACGTGATGCAATGTATTATGTAGATTTACTCCATCGGAAACATGGTTATGTTTTTCATATGGTTACTTCTTTATCATTAGATCCTTCAGCTCAAGCTCTTCGGATCGAGAATACTAAAAAACTATTTGGAGAAACCGCTTTCACTAGTTTCTCTTTTGCTGATACTGGTGCAGATAAAGATGATGTACTAGAACCCTACAAAGGTAGTGGTTATCTTTGGTTAGAAGATAAAATAGAAAATGCCGAACTTGGCGATCGGCTTGGACTAGAAAGTATCCTAATTGAACATGGTCACAATATGGATAATAAACAATTCCCATTAATGAAAAACTGGAGCGATCTGTATGAGTATATCACTGGCTGAACTATTAAGACTACGATCTGAATATGAAGACTTGGCAAGAAATTTTGATGTTGCTGAAGATAAGCGTCATGGAGTTATAAATAGCTTAGAGTGGTTTAAACGATATGGTAATCGTAAAAACAGATTTAGAAATGGTTATGACAGAGCTATAGAAATATGTAATGTCATGCTAAAAGAAATTAAAAGGGAATAGGAATGCCATCAAAGTCAGTCCTTATAGCACAAGCTTTTAGTAAAACAGGGGTCTTATCTACAGTTGTGGATTCGGCTCCTTCAGTCGATACAGGACTTGAACAAATTACTTCAGTTGACAATTTACCAACATCGGGTAATAATATTGGCGATCAACTTTTTATTGAAAATACTAATAGACTTTATATTTGGAACGGTTCAGGATGGTTCAATATTGCCCTAATTAATACTACTCCGACATGGGACTCTGGTGGACAGCCGGTGTCTTCTTATGATTTAAGTTCAGATAGTCCACAAACAGCTACAATAATTAATCTATCGGCTTCGGATCCTGAAGGCATTCCCATATCTTATACTTATGTTACTAGTGGCCAAATGGATTCAATAGCAACAGTTTCTCAGGACTCAAGTGTCTTTACGATTACTCCAAAGACAGAAGCTCAAGCACCTGATGGTGGTACCGGATCCATTACCTTTAGAGCGACAGATGGTATTAATATTTTACCTCAAGTTTCTAGTTTCACTCTTAATTTTATTTCTATTATAGAAAACAGTAAATATACAACTTTATTAGCAACAGCAGACGAAACTTCGGATAATAATAACATTGCTGATGCATCTTCAAATAACTACAGCATTACAGTAAATAACGATATCCACGCTGGCACGTTTAGCCCTTATCGGAGTGGGGGTTATTCTACTTACTTTGATGGTAGTGGAGATCAGCTAAAATATGAAAATAATGATTATAATTGGGGTGTAGATAATTTTACAATAGAAGCCTGGGCATATTTAGAAGAATCTGGTTCAACAAGAATTATTTTTTCACAACGAGATGAAAGCGGACCAATGATCCGTGTAAATGATACAGGTGTAGTTAGATATTTTTACGGTAACGGTAGTAATCAAAAAACCTCTACTGTTCAATTTCCAGTTAATCAATGGAATCATGTTGCACTAGTTCGCTCTGGAACTGGCGCGGATCAAACTAAGGTATATTTAAACGGCGCAGAAATATTATCTTTTCAAGAAACTGCAAACTTTTCAGCATCAACTGCTAGAATAAGAATCGGTAGTTATTCAAGCTCGTTAGAAGTATGGAAAGGATATATTACAGATGTTAGAGCGGTCAAGAGTGCAGTTTATACAGCTGAATTTACTAATGCATTACCTACAGAGCGCTTAGGGGTAATTGCAAATACTTCACTTTTAACTTGCCACTTACCTTACCTTGTTGATGATTCAACTCACAATATATCACCTATAATAACTGGAAATCCTTCCATAAAACCTTTCTCCCCCTACGATTATACCGAATACTCAGCGACAGATAACGGTGGGTCTGTGTATTTTGGTGGTAATACTACTTACTTAGAAAACACATCTTTTAGTGATATAACCCAAACTTCTAACTTTACTATTGAGGCTTGGATATATCCTACAGCAAGAACGGCAGGTCACTCATCTATAATATCAACTAGAACAGATGGATCTCAGAGCGGTTTTGATCTTAGATATACGCAAAGCACTGGCACATTAAGTTTCTACTTTACTGGAGGTCAAGGTTCTGGTGATACATCTGCTATTCCCCTAAACCAATGGAGTTTTGTATCAGTTGTTAGAAATGGCACTACTCTTGACATATATATTAATGGTAATTTAGAAGTAAGTAATACTTCTTGGGTTGATAGACCATTAAATCCCGGATTTAAAATTATGTCAGCTGGTAACATCGCTTCTTCCAGCAATAATTGTATCCAAGGATATTTGTCAGATCTTAGAATTTTACCTTCATCTGTTTCAGATAGAAATCCTCCTACAGAATCTTTAAGTTCTAATAACTCTTTATTGCATATTAAAGGCACAGACGCTTCTATCATAGATAAATCTCAAAGTGCTAACCTAAAGCTGGTTGGTAATACTACTGGCTCCACTACTCAGGTTAAATTTGTTGGTTCGAAGTCAATATATTTTGATGGAACTACTGATTATATTATTTCTCAAGAACCTGTACTACTCGGCACACAAGATTTTACAGCAGAGTGTTGGGTGTACTACCAATCTGGTTTGGAACTTATGGGTAATAGAACTATCAGCGATTCTGGTGGATTTAGTGTCAGAATGACCGCAACTTCACTTACTGTGGGTAATTCTTCTGGATCTGGCTTTGGTAGCGTTTTTAGCGGTAGTACATCATCTTTAACAAATGCTTGGCATCATATTGCAGTATCTAGATCATCAGGTGTCACTAAGATTTATGTTGACGGCTCATCTATTGCATCATATTCCAGTGCTATAGACTTTTCTTTAAGTAATCCGTTTGTAATTGGATATGCTTATACGAATGGTAGCGGCGCAGACTCACTACAAGGATACATTCAAGATTTTAGAGTTACTAAAGGTTACGCTCGCTATACCGCAAACTTCACGCCGCCAACAGCTCCGTTGGAAGCTTAAAAATGACCAGTAGAGCAAGATTTATATCAACAGCTTTTAGTAAATCGGGTGTATTATCCACAGTTACCTCAGATTTACCTGAATTTGATAATCAAAAATCTTCAGTCAGTTCTATTAATGATCTTCCAGATATTGGAAATAAACTTGGTGATCAAGTTTTTGTTCAAGAAAACAATAGACTTTACATGTGGAATGGATCTGGCTGGTACAATATTGCCTTGATTAATGCCACTCCTACATGGAGCTCACAACCAAATGCCAACTATAATCTAAATACTGATACACCACCAACATCAACATCAATACAATTGTCAGCTTCAGATCCAGAAGGACTGCCTATTTCATATTCTTATATAACAGGTGGATCAATGGATAGTATTGCTACTATTTCACAAGATTCATCAATATTTACCATTACACCTAAAACAGAAGTTCAAGCTCCAGATGGTGGTACTGGTACAATAAATTTTAGAGTAAGTGATGGCATTAATATACTTGATTATCAGTCTTCATTTACATTAGCTTTTGGTTATCAGATTGCCTATCTGGTTGTAGGAGGAGGTGGTGGAGGAGGAGACAGACACGGCGGAGGTGGTGGTAGTGGTTCCGTTGCTACTGGTTCTCAACTTGTTTTTCCTGGATCAACATATAATTTTACTATTGGATCAGGAGGCGGCGCAGGAAATTATGAAGCTAATGTAGTTAGATTACGCAGAGGGCAAGGGTTAAATGGAGGAAATACTACCGGTTTTGGATTAACAGGTTATGGTGGTCAAGGCGGAAATACTTATGATGGAAACTCAGCTTCGTATATGAATGATAATCCTGGTGGTGGCGGCGGTGGAGCTGGAGGAAGAGGTAGTGCTGTTGGTGGAACTGGAGCTAATGGAGCTGGTGATGGAGGAGGTAGTCCTGGTAGTAATGGTGCTGCTGGTGGAGGCGGTGGCGGTGCTGGAGGAAATAATGGCGGTCCTACTACTAACGGAATAGGCGGAGACGGGTATCTTTGGACAGAAAATAATACATATTATGGTGGCGGCGGAGGTGGCGGTACTAATGCTTCTGGCACTACTTATGCAGGCGGCACTGGTGGTGGCGGCACCGGTACATATAATATTTCAGGTTATGATGGAACTGATGGTACTGGTGGCGGCGGTGGTGGATGTCGTTCTACTCCAACAGCTACAATAGGTGGTGCTGGAGGATCAGGTGGTGTAGTGATAAGATTTGCTGATAGCGTTACTCCAGCAGCTACAACAGGAAATCCAACTATTACAACAAGTGGTGGTTATAAAGAATATTGGTTTAAAACTGCAGGTTCTGCCTCTATAACTTTTTAATTTTTCTAATAATTTTTTATATAAATAGTAGCAAAGACTATTTAATAGGAAAGTTATAATGGCTGCAGTTACCTCAAGAGATGAATTATCAGAGTATTGTTTAAGAAGACTTGGCGCTCCGGTTATAGACATCAATGTAGATCCAGATCAAATAGAAGA
>Ga0181560_10005693_pt1 | contig 11087 bp, 10 predicted proteins | sample 011ome_20_FD_133751 | JGI IMG/M metagenome (GOLD analysis project Ga0181560, IMG submission 133751) | Coastal salt marsh microbial communities from the Groves Creek Marsh, Skidaway Island, Georgia - 011509CT metaG (megahit assembly) | ecosystem: Environmental > Aquatic > Marine > Intertidal...
CCGGCAGTCGCCCTAATGATCTGGACCGCGGTTATGTGGTTCTGGTTGTATGCAGAGCGTATTCCCGCGCTTATGCGGCTGACTTGGAACCACTAGATTTGGGCTTGGCGGTGTGAAACTCTACAAACTTGGGAGATTTACTTTTCAAATAACTAACATCAATGCCATCCGGGCGCTCTTGCAAAGCTTGTAAACCTTCTTCCGTGATTTGCATATAACTTTGACGTGGTCGTGTTAAAAATCCAGCCTTAGCGAGGTATGTACTCGACCAGCCGCATCGATTACGAACCACTGTTTGCTTTCCTGAGGGAAGCATTTCCCTTTTTTCATCATCTGTCAGATGAAAATGGGAACACACCGCTTCATATGCTTCGTTAAATGATTTTTCTGCGCCATCGGATAAAGCATCCAATAAGGGCCTCATGCACTCCTGGAAATCTGGAATAGCCATGTCTTACTCCTGTAAAAATTATTCTTCTAACAACCCCTTAACCGAATCCGGTAAGTTCTTCTTGGATTTGGCACCGAGTTTTTTCAGGTTTTCCACGCGTCTAACAACATTGCCTCTGCCCTCTGAAAGTCTCTTGCGGGCTTGATCGTAACTGACCTGGGTGGCTTCAATCTTTTTGCCGATGTCGTCGAGGGATTCCACCAGCAACACGAACTGGTCGTAAAGGCCGCCGGCTTCGTCGGCAATTTGCTGGGCATAGCGATTTTGTTTTTCGTAGCGCCAGATATTGGCAACGGTTCTAAGCGTTGCCATTAATGTGGTGGGGCTGACGATGACCACGCCTTTGTCATAGGCGTTCTGGAATAGCGTTTGATCGCTTTGGAGCGCCAGTGTGTAGGCCGGTTCGATGGGCACAAACATAAACACGAAGTCGAGGCTGTTGATGCTATCAAGGGCTTCGTAGTTTTTGGCACTGAGCCCGGTGAAGTGGTTTCGCAGAGAGCTAATGTGTTCTTTCAGGGCCTTTTCTTTTTGCGCGTCAGTCTCGGCATTGAAGAAGCTCTCGTAGGCTTTCAGGGATACCTTGGCGTCGATGACGATGTCTTTTTGGTCTGGCAGGTGGATGATGACATCCGGCTGCTTGAGCTTGCCTTCGTCGTCCCTGTGCGAGGCTTGGGTCTCGTACTCCCTGCCCTTTTCCAGGCCGGAATCTTCCAGCAATCGCTCCAGCACCATTTCGCCCCAGTTGCCCTGAGATTTGGATTCACCTTTTAGCGCTTGGGTCAGTTGGATAGCATCCTGACCAATTTTGCTGGCCTGTTTGTGCAGTTCCTGAATTTGGCCTTCCAATCGGCTGCGCCCGGCCACATCTTCGCGGTGGGTGTCTTCAATGCGCTTGCGGAAACCTTCGATCTCTTTTTTTAGTGGATCGAGGCTGGCATTAAGGGTTTTCTGGCTATCGGATTCAAATTTCTTGCGGCTGTCTTCGTAAAGCCGGTTGGTGAGCACTTCGAAGTCTTTTTGCAATTTGGCCTGGGCGTTTTTCAGCTCTTCGTTAAGCTGTTGGTGGTGTTTGAGCTGTTCTTCGGTCCGGGCTTCGGCCACTTTCAGTTGCGAACTGAGTTCGGATTCCCGGCTGCGCGCTTGCTCCAGTTGGCTTAGGGCATCATCCAATTCGAGCTGGGTAGAGGTTAGGTCTTGCTGGGCGCGCTTATGTGCAACCCTCTGGGTATACCAGAGAAAGGCAAAGAACAGCTTCGCTGCTGCCAGTAGGCCACCGACAATAAGAAAGATGATTAAAGAGTCCATTTAGCTTCCGACTGCGTTCTTGTCGAAAGTCTATGCCATCGGGACGATATACGCCACGGCAATGCGCAAGGTTGCTTTTGGACAGGTTTTTTAGAGGGCTATTACGGTAAAAAAAGGAAAAAGCGCCTTCCGGTAACCAATTGATAAATGGGGAACCCAATCGACGGCTGTTACCGGAAGACATTCCTACTTCTGGGGGGAGAAAAATCCACCAAGGGAAAATCTTTAATTTTTACTGTTCAGGAAGCTACCGAGATACCAACAGCTCTCAGGCTGGCTTCGTGCGAAAGTTCGCGCTTAATGCGCATTTCTGTTCGCAAACGTGAAGAAACAACACGCATCATGTCCACAGCAAAATCCGGATCTTTAACTAATTCGCGAAAACGGTCTTCACAGATCACTGCGACGGTGGAATCTTTTACGGCGTATGCCGTTGCCGTGCGATCTTTTTGATCGATTAGGGCCATCTCACCGAACACTTCGTTTTCTCGTGCTGTCGATATGTAGTTACTGCCCAGGCGTATTTCGATCTCACCTTCGATAACCGCATACATGTCATAGCCACGCTCGCCCACAGTAAAAATGGTCTCGCCGGCTTTGTAGGTTCGATAATTTTTCTCTTCGCTAAAATCAAACATGACTTTTCTCCACCTCTCATCATCAAAGGCGACTTAGAACACCGTACACAACAAAGCGACCCAGACCATCAAGCTAAGAACAAATGCGCCAAGACGCATTAACACGATGGAAGACGGGGCTTTTTCGCTGTGAACCATGACTGGCATTCATCACACCTCTCTAATAAAACTGCCTAGATGGTGCGCCCGGCTACTGTAAGCAGGCAAGAATTGATCAGAGATTGATCAACCAAAGAGTTAAAAAATTTATGAAATGCCCATGCAGTTTGTGACTTTAGTCCCAAACATGGTCAAGTTTGACGAACAGGTAGAGTCAGAAGAGCAGCCGAACGCGGCCGAATTAACTCACCAGAATTCCTTCATTTTGGTCTCAGCACGTAGCCGATTGATGAGAACCCGAATAATCTGCAAAGCGAAATCGTGGTCTTCCTTTAGCATTTCGATAAAGCGTTCTTTGGAGATAACCGCCAGGGTTGTGGCTCCCATTGCATGAGCGGTTGCACTGCGCGGCTGGCTATCGAGAACCGCCATCTCTCCGAAAAATTCATTTTCGCGCACTGAGGTTACAAATTTCTCACCCACACGCATCTCGACTTCGCCAGTAACCACAGCGTACATGAAATCGCCTTCGTCACCCTGTTTGAAGATAACGTCGCCGTTACTGTAATTCTTGAAGTTTTTTTCCTCTCGGAAGTCAATCATGCAGAGACCCTTTTCCTACCTTAAGCTAGATTTGTTAAGACTCACGATAGTACCAGCATATCCCAGCTCTGAAAAAAACTGTAGCGTCTAATTGATCGATAAAAGCCGTTAATTGCTCTTGCCATCCATAGCCCTTCTGGCGAGAATCACTCGCCATGCAAAGCACACTTGATTCGCCAACTCTTACTGAAACAAAAAACCGTTCGGCGGCGCGCGCGCTGATTTTTGATTCCGGCGTAGGCGCGCTGAGTGTTTTTGCTGAAATCAACAAGCTACAACCCCAGCTGGAATGCATTCTGGCACTGGATAACGCCAGATTTCCCTATGGGGTGATCAATGAAAGTGATTTGCTCGAACGGGTGATTCTGGTCGTTGGCAAGCTCATTGGGCAATATCAGCCCAATCTGTGCGTCATTGCCTGCAATACCGCCAGCACGCTGGTTTTGGACGAGCTACGCAAACGTTATGACATACCTTTCGTGGGCGTGGTGCCCGCCATTAAACCAGCCGCGGCCAACTCCAAAACCCAAACCATTGGTCTTCTGGCCACCCCCGCTACGGTTAACCGCAGTTACACCAACAACCTGATTCAGGATTTTGCCCCCGAATCTGAAATTCTGCGACTGGGAAGTTCGGAACTGGTTTACATGGCCGAGCGCAAATTGCGCGGTGAACCCGTCGACCTGGTGCTGCTTGAAGAAATACTCTCCCCTTTTATCGAACACCCAACCCTGGATACCCTGGTGCTGGCCTGCACTCATTTCCCATTGTTACACGAGGAAATCCGGCAACTGATGCCAGAGCGCATCGCCATTCTGGATTGTGGTGCAGCGATCGCCCAGCGCGTGCGCTCCCTATTGCCCTTGGTTGAAGATCAGCAATTGCGTAACCATCAGTTATTGCTGACCTCGGAAGACATGGATATTGGCGCCATGCGCGCCTATTGCAGTACGCTGGGCATTAACTCGGCTGAGGTTTTTAAATGTTAAATGAGGTTGCTACGTCACCAACCAATTCCGCACCTCTAACTCTCACTCCCAACCTTCCCCTGGCGCAGCAGCTTCGCCGCGCGAGACTTCTAAAAGCCAATTTAAAAGCCGCTCCCAGCGCCCCTGTGGAGCCACTTCAGCAATGGCTAACTAACCGCATTCAGCCATCACTCCCGCTGGCTACAGACGCTCAACAGCAGCTGATTTGGGAACAGATCATCCGGCAGCACCGGGACAAAGACGAACAGTTTCGTCAGCTGAATCCAGCCGTGCTCGCCGGGAGGGCACTGACGGCCTGGCAAGGCCTGATACGCTGGGAAATCCCATACGAAGAGCTACGCAAGGCAGAGACCGGACAGCTCATCAGCTTTAGCGATTGGGCTCGGGAGTTTGAAACACATCTACAACGCCTGGGAGTCACCACACTGGATTTGGCGCTGAAAGATCAGCTGGCAGCAGGCGTTGTTGCCAGAGAGCAAATGGTTCATCTCTACGCATTTACCGCCCCACCCCCGCCTTTGTGGCAACGCTGGCTGGAATCCAGCTTTGAACGCATCGAAGCACGGGAGTTTGCCGCACTCAATGAACAAGACCGCCATGCCGGCATCGCTGCGCTGGATAACCCCCAAAAGGAGCTGGAGGCCGCCCTTGTATGGGCAAATAACAAGCTGAGAAGCAACCCTTACGCCCGAGTAGCCATTATCGACGCCAATCTGGGCGATAACCTGAAAAGTACCCAACGATTGGCCCGGCAGTATTTTCGGGCAAAGGTACCCACGCATTTTGGACGGGAGTTGCCCCTATCTAATCAGGGCGCCACTCAAATTGCCCTGGCGCTTCTGGCGCTCAACAAACATGAAATTGATCTTCCATATGCACGAATGCTTGCCCAATCAAGACGATGGGGGAATTTTGCGCAGGAATACGATGCCAGGGCCGAGTGGGATCGAAATATATGCGCCCTTAAAGAAAAACAGTTTTCTGTGGTTCGATTTGTAGAGGCGATTGGCGATCAAGCGTTACGTGATTATCTGACCCGCCCCTTTGCCGATAAACGGCAAGCCAAGCGTTTGTCTCCTCTGGAGCACGCAGCCCGTTATCAAGGTCAACTGGATGCCCTTGGGCTATTTGAGGTAAACCCAGCGTTTCATTGGGACAGGTGGCAGCAGGTACTCGATGAATTCAGTGCTTTGGGCCATGTCACCGGCAAGATAGACGTCGACGAGGCCTTGCGTCTGCTAAATCGCAGCGCCGGCAAACCACGAGCCCAATCCAGCCCTGATGGCACCGGATTATATTTTCTCGATACGGTAGAAGCCGCGGCCGATTTCAGTCACATCTGGATTTTGGGAATGAACAGCCAGAACTGGCCGGGCGCACCGCAGCCTAACCCCCTGCTCCCGGTGTCACTGCAAGCCCGCTACCAAATGCCACATGTAACAGCCAGCCAGGAAGCCCAGCTAGCCAAGCAGTTGATCGAGCGCCTGAAATGCGCGGCAAAAGAAACCATTTTTAGTTATTCACGCCTGCAAGATGATCTGGAACAAACTCCCTGTGCCCTGATTGCTGACTTGCCCGTATTTGCCCCAGAGCTTGGCGATAGCCAGAGCTTTGAACAGGTTCAAATGGAATGGGTGGATTGTTCGCTGGCGCCAAAGGTTCCGGAAGAGGAACGGCAAATCAGCGGTTACGACGGCAGCGGCTCGGCCTTGTTGCAAACTATGTCGGCCTCACCTTTCGATGCGTTTGCCCAGTGGCGACTAAAAGCCCATCCGCTGGAAGAACCTCAAATTGGTCTGTCTGCTGCCGACCGCGGGACTCTGGTGCATCGCGCGTTGTATCTGGTCTGGCAACAGCTGGGAGACTCCGACAGTCTGCAATCTTCTGACGAAGAACAGATACACAAGCTCTGTCATGAATCAGCCTGGGAAGTACTCAAACCATTTACAAATCGGTTTGGCCGTAACTACGTGCGTCAGGAAACGGACCGGTTGGCCCAGTTGGTTTTTGATTGGTTGCAACTCGAACGCGTCCGACCGCAGTTTGTGGTTGAATCTGTGGAAGAGCCATTGCAAGCGCGCATTGGACCACTGCAATTCAAGATGAAACTGGACCGTCTGGACCGCTTGCCCAATGGAGAGCTGGTTTTAATCGATTACAAAACCGGCATCAGCCTCAGCAGCAAACACTGGTTGGATATGCCGCCACAGGAACCTCAACTGCCGCTTTATGCTCTCACCGTGGAACAGGCGCCGGATGCCATTTGTTTTGCCCAGGTGCGGCCGGACAAAATGCGATTTATCGGCATCGGCCGCGACGCATTGATCGAGGGCGTTACCCCACAGGAAAACTGGGCAGACCTTCTTGAGCAGTGGAAAGGATCTCTGGAAATACTGGCACAAGCTTTTGTGGATGGAGATGCGCGGGTTTTTGAAACTCAGGCTGCTTTTGGGCGTGTGGATGCACTTGCCCCACTGCATCGCTTTGCTGAAAGAGACCAACTGGAAAATTGGCTATCGCAAAATCCGCAGGGAAATCAGTCATGAGCCAGTTGGCTGATATCCGTCCACGCCAGATGGCGATTGACCCCAAAGGATCATACGCCGTCTCCGCACCTGCCGGCTCGGGAAAAACCGAGCTACTGATTCAGCGTACGCTGTCCTTGCTAAGCCGGGTAGAGCAACCCGAAGCGATTCTCGGAATTACCTTCACCCGCAAAGCAGCCAATGAGATGCGCGAACGTGTCAGCAATGCTCTGAACATGGCGCACAACGATGTAGCAATAGACAGTGAACATGAACAGTTGACGCGAAATCTGGCGCTGGCTGTGCTCGACCGGGATCGCGAGATGGATTGGGGCTTGCTGACCAATCCCAACCGCTTGCGGTTCCAAACCATTGACGGCCTGTGTCGACAGCTTGCCAACCAGCTCTGTCTGGAAACCGGGATTGTCATACCGCCAGATATGACGGAAGACCCAAAAGCGCTTTGCCTGTCTGCGGCGGAACGGCTTATCGATTACCTGGAAGACGAAGGGCCCGTGGGCGAGCAGCTGCGCATTCTGGTTGCACATCTGGATGGCAATCTGCAAACCCTGGTTGAACTGATACGGGATCTGCTCGCCAGCCGCGATAGCTGGTTACCGATTGTTGTGCCCGGTCATATCGATGAGGATTACCTGCAAACTCATGTCGATGCCCTAATTGAAGAGGGGCTGATGCAAGCGGCGGAATCACTCATGCCCTTCTTCAGTGAGCTCGAAGAGTTGCTGGATTTTGCCTGTCGGTATCGCGAAGGCGCCAACTGGCTCTCACCCAATCTGGACGCAGAGATCCCAGGAGCCCAAGCCGATCAATTGCGTCCGTGGAAAGCACTTTGCAGCTTTTTGATGACAGGCAGTGGTGAGTTTCGCGGGAGTGTCGACAAGCGACTTGGGTTTCCAACGGAAGCTGAGAATCTGTCAAAAGCGGACGCCAAGGCGCGCAAGGATCATATGAAAGCCCTGCTTGCAGGATTGGCAGAAGATCAGGAGTTAAAAGCCCGGTTACAGCGAGTCAGCATTCTTCCGGAAATGGATCGGGATCAATCCGGACCGATTAACCAAGCGCTGTTTCGCATCTTGCCGGTGGCCGCTGCTGAATTTGACTTGCTTTGTCAGGAACGCGGTGAAACCGACTACACCGCGGTGGCCATGGCCGCCCTGGATGCATTGGGCACGCCAGGTACACCGGACACTCCGGGCCAACCCACCCCTTTGGCCCTGAGACTGGATTACCGCATAGAACATATTTTGGTGGACGAGTTTCAGGACACTTCCAGCATGCAGGTTGAACTGCTGCGACGATTGACAGCTGGTTGGCAGGACGGCGATGGTCGCTCGTTGTTCATTGTTGGCGATGGTATGCAAAGTATATACGGATTCCGCAAAGCCAATGTCAGCCTATTCATACGTGCGCGGCGCGAGGGGATCGACCATGTCCAGCTGCAACCAATTGATTTAACTTCAAATTTTCGATCAGACAAGCAGATCGTTGACTGGGTAAACACCAGCTTTTCGCAGATTTTTCCCGAGCAAGACAATCTGGTACAGGGACAGGTGGCATTCCGGGAGGCCCAGGCCACACGACACCCAAGTGATTGGGGGATTCAACTAAATGGCTATGCCAGCGAGTTGCAGGAGGCCGAACAGCTCGCCACTGATATTTCGGACAAACTGCAGTCGGGTGAAACTAGCCTAGCGATACTTGTTCGTGGTCGATCACACCTTAGGGAGATCCTCCCCGCATTGAGGGCCAAGGGAATTCAATGGCAAGCACAAAACATTGATCACCTCAGTGGCCGCATGGCAGTTACGGATATACACAGCCTGACTCGCGCCCTCTGCTGCCCGGCAGACAGGATCGCCTGGCTGTCGATTTTACGTGCGCCCTGGGCAGGATTGAACCTGGCAGATCTGCTTGCGTTATCTCAATGGCAAGCCGACGAACTCAGCGATGACAACCCTGCTATCTGGACCAGCCTCACAAACCATGAAGACAACCAGCGCTTAAGTGCCGAAGCACAGTTGTCATGCCGTCGATTAGTAAGCTCATTCGAATCGGCGTTCGAAAATTTGGGCGTTCTCGACCTGCGCTCCGTGGTCGAAAAACTATGGTTCGATCTGGACGGCGATCAGGGGCTGCTGGAGTCACGAGATCAAGAGGATGTCAGCGATTATCTGGATCTTCTGGAACGTATGGAATCTGGCGGGGTTATCGCCGACTGGATGCGCTTTGAGCAAAAGCTGGGAGAGCTTTATTCCCAACCCGATGTCACCGATGGCGCCGTGCAAATAATGACCATTCATAGCGCCAAAGGGCTGGAATTTGATCATGTTTATCTACCTGGCTTGCACCGGCAACCCGGCGGCAACAGTGATGCGCCCCTACTACTTTGGTGGCAGCGCGAGTTTGAAAATGGTGAGGAAGCTTATCTGCTTTCCGCCAAGCCAGCTGCATCGAGTGAGCGAACGCCGGACCTATACTCTTACCTGAAAGCCGAAGAGAACCAACGCCAGCGCCAGGAGACAGCTCGCCTGCTTTATGTCGCCACAACCCGTGCGCGCAAATCGCTGTTTGTCTCGGGCAAGCTGAACTGGGATGACGAGAAAGAAAAAGTGCGCGAGCCGGACAGCCGAACCATGCTGTCTATCCTTTGGGCGCTATACGAGAACGAGTTTATGCAGAGCTTTACGCCCCCCAGTGTGGCTCTCGATAGTTCGGCTCTCGACAGTTCAGACAAGGCAGAAATCAATGTTTTGTCAGGTATCCGTCGACTGCCCCCGGAAAGACCTTTGCCGCAGTGTTCTGAAATGCTGGAGGCCATCAATGACCAAGTATTAGTGACGGGTTCTGAGTATTCACCGCAATCCTATATGGAAAATTATCAGGCCCGCCTTTGTGGTGATTTGATCCATCACAGCCTGATGAGGATTGTCCGCGAACAAATAAATGAGCCTACGCCAGAGATGTTTAGCACTGAATGGAGCAAGGGGCTGGAAAGTAAAGGGCTGGAGGCTGAACGCAAGCAAGCCGTTCTCGACCGATTAAAGTCGATGTTAAACGCGGTTATGGCGGACGAGAAAGGGCAATGGATACTGAACTGGAACCATCAGCAGAGTGCCGCCGAGCTGGAAATGGATTACCTGAATTCATTCGGCGGCCTACAGCGCGCGGTTATCGACCGCACGTTTATATGCGATGGCACGCGCTGGATTGTTGACTACAAATCCAGTGCTCCCTCAGAGGGACAGAAAATGCAGGACTTTTTGCAGCATCAAGTCGAAACCTATCGATCCAAGCTTAATCACTATGCATCCCTTTTCGATGAACCGGTCAAGGCCATGCTGTATTTCCCGAGCATCCCGGCCTTCACCGAAGTGGAGTTATGAGCCAATATGACTAACTCTATGGATTTAAATGAGGAACACCTGATCAAGTTGGCGCGCACCCCTATGCCTTTTGGCAAATATCAGGGATATATGATTATCGACCTGCCGGAGGAGTACCTGCTCTGGTTCCAGAAGAAGGAATGGCCCAGAGGTGAACTGGGCACCCTGATGCAATTAGCTCTCAGCCTGAAAATAGAAGGACTGGAAGGACTGGTGAAACCTTTGAAGAAGACAAATAGCTAATCAGGCCCTCTCAAGAAACGGCTACAAAAGCTCCCAATGCTTTGAATTGGCCAGCTTTTCTCTTTCCTTGTCATTAGCGAAATATCGAATATAACCACAATCGCCACATACAACAGGAACGAAGTCGGCTCGAAAGGTTATCCCACTCCCAAGCTTTGGCAGCATATCCGGCAAACACTCAGGGTTGGTACCAATGGTTTTTTTGTATTTATAAACGTTCTCAGAACCACATTCTGGACAGGGTTTCATAGCCTTTTCCTCATAGTTGAGGTCATGGACATCTATCTCGAATGCTGAGGCCAGAGCCTTTTTGGACTGCAATGATGCAGAGGCCCTCTTTTCAATTCTCTATACCGTTTTTAAATTAAGCCCTGCTGCGATTGCCAGCTCTTCCTGAGTCCAGCTCTTCCTCATTCTTAGCTGATATACCAGCTCCGCATTTATTTTCATGTCTCGACCTGTGTTTTGAAGGCAATGAAACTTTGAATGAAATTACAGGAAAACCTAAACCCAAACACCCCTTGTATAAGGGGCAACTATAGGACAGTTATAGGACCTTTATCTGTTGTTAGAATGTTGATACTTTTTTCTGTAGCCGATTCGAAGCTACTTATTCTTCTCTTCAAGAATCATCTGGATTTATCATACAGCGTCAACTGCATGCCCGATTTCATGGTTTGAGTCGCCAGATGAACTTCTCGCAGAAACATCAACAGGCCAACAATTAATACCAGCATGGCACCCACAAACAAGATAGATATCACCGAACTGAGATTCAAAACGGAATAATGTCCCAGAAAGATAACCGCGATCACCATACACACAAG
>Ga0181560_10005694_pt1 | contig 11086 bp, 11 predicted proteins | sample 011ome_20_FD_133751 | JGI IMG/M metagenome (GOLD analysis project Ga0181560, IMG submission 133751) | Coastal salt marsh microbial communities from the Groves Creek Marsh, Skidaway Island, Georgia - 011509CT metaG (megahit assembly) | ecosystem: Environmental > Aquatic > Marine > Intertidal...
GGCGCATTCCGAGGCTTTGATGGGGTCGGATATGGTTGTACTCTTTGATCCAGCGATTGATTGTGGCTTGGGCTTGGCAGGTGGTTCGGAACCAGTTTGCGTTGAGGATTTCGTTGCGAAGCGTGCCGTTGAAACGTTCGTTATATCCATTCTCCCATGGCGAGCCTGGGTAAATGTGAATGGGTTCAACGCAGCACAACTTAAAGCGTTGATTTATAATCTAATTTTATCATGAAATGGTGCCCCCACACGACTTGAGAGTTCTGTTTCCACTGGCTTGCAGAAGATCGAAAAGTTTTCGAAAAAATAAATCCCGAAAAACGAAAATTACTCCTGAAGCACCTTGGCTCAGCATGACCTCCATTAACAACAGATGGAGGCGCAAATGCGTTACCTTACACTTAACGATGTTCAGAACATCATTGGGGGCCGTTCTCGGAGTAGCATCTATCGTGATGTCGAGCGGGGATATTTACCGAAGCCAATCAAGTTGGGCAGCCGCCTCTACTGGGATGAAGCCCAAGTTATTCAAAAGCTGCGAGACTTCCTACCCGAGGAGGCACAGCAATGATTATCAACGCAAGAAGCTCCGAAACCAGCGACCTCTACATGAATGTTGTAGCGCGGCCGCTTAGCAACCTGCGCATCGCTGTCTGCCGCAATGCAATCCAGTGGCTTGTTCAGGTCAGAGACGGCTCGAGGCACGGACCGAGGCGCAAGATCATATCTACACAATCCGATGGCCTCAGAACCAAGGTCCGAGGTCCGAGCCGCACGGTCTCATAAATGGGGTCCATCTAAAGCTGCAAATATAGTGGGGCGCTTGACAGCAAGTCGGTCTTGAGCAACGATATATATTGAACGGTTAGTTCGAATATGAACAATAGAAGTCGTGTTGAGTGCTACGCCATAACCCATACGTTTCGACGACCGGACAACTCCTTCGCCAGACTACGGGAGGTATTTCCTATTTGGAACGCCCGGGAGTTGGTGAGACGCTGGTCATCCTGCATGGCATTGGATCTAATTCGGACTCATTCGCTCCCCTTTTAAAAGGTTTTCCACCAGGACCACGTCTGCTCGCATGGGATGCTCCAGGCTACCTGCTGTCAAATCCTTTGGAAATGGCACGACCTTCGACGCTGGACTATGCTGAGGCCCTGGGGCGATTTCTCGATAATTTAGGTGTACGGTCTGTTCATCTCGTTGGGCACTCATTGGGCACTTTGATCGCCGTGGCCTTCACGCAATTTGCGCCAGAGCGTGTGGCGACGCTGACGCTCGCCTCCTCAGCCCAGGGGCACGGGAGGTCTAAGGAAGACACTTTGGCAGACAACGCCCGCCAGCGACTTGATGAGCTGAGTCGTCTGGGGCCTGCGGATTTTGCCGAGGCGCGTGCGCCGCGTCTGATATTCCAGCCCGAACAGAACCCGTCAAACGTTGCGCGCGTGCGCGAGGAAATGGCGCGGATTAACCCTGATGGCTATGCACAGGCCGTACATATGCTTTCGACCGGTGATCTTGCAGCATCCGTTGCGGGGGTGTCCATTCAACCTGGGTTTATCATAGGAGCCGAAGATCAGATCACGCCGATGGCACAGACTGAAGCAGCGATGTCTGCATGGGCTAGCGCCCACGGCAAGGCGCCGCGCTGTATCGTCATACCGAAGGCGGGGCACGCCGTTTACGTTCAGGCACAACCCGAGTTCACTGATGCTGTAATGACACTGACCCGGGGCCTCCAACCAGAGACCTTACGTTACGCCGAAGGAGACCTTCATGACCAATGAACTAAGAATGGGACAGCTGCGTAGCATCGTTATGCGCGCGCCAGGCATCACTGAGACGGCGGGATTCTACACAGACCAATGGGGTCTGAGTGTCGCCCACAAGGAAGATGGCATTGTCTATCTGCGGGGGACCGGCGCGGAGCCATTCATTTACGGCCTGAGGGACGACGACGTTTACGGCATCGAATACATCCATTTCAGCCAGCCGGATCGCGCGACAGTTGATGCCTTTCATGATCAGGTGGTCGCTCGAGGCGGCACCGTTTTAGGTTCGCCGGCACCTATCGACGGCCCGTTTGGGGGCTACGGGTTCGAAATTCTCGACCCCGACAATCGCAGATTGCGCGTGACGGCCGATCTGGACATGCGCACACCCGACGACGTTTATTCCTATCCGCGCAAGATCAGCCACGTCGTGTTGAACACAGCCGACATGGAGGGCGTGCAGGCGTGGTACGAGGGCGTCCTGGGTTTCCGAGCCAGCGATTATTCTGCTGATCAGATGGTGTTCTTGCGCTGCGGCACCGACCATCATTCGATTGCGCTGGTGCGTAACAAGTATCCGGCGGTGAACCACGTCGCCTTCGAGATGCAAGGTATTGACGATTTCATGCGTGGAATTGGCCGGATGAAACAGAATGGCCAGTTACCCAGTTGGGGTCCGGGAAGGCACGGGCCGGGAAACAACCCATTCGCATATTTCGTATCTCCGTCAGGTTTCGTGATCGAATTCACTGCAGAGGTGCAGCAAATCGACGAGGCTACCCACGAACCGAAGGTCTGGTCGCGCACTGATCCCGAGGCGATGGACCAATGGATGACCGCCGGCCCACCTACGCCTGCGCAGCGCACTGTCATGGCGGGCCGGCCCGACCCCGGTTTCCCGGTGCAGGGCTGAACGATGGATCTTGGACTTACGGGAAAGACAGCCGTTGTAACCGGCGGATCGTCAGGGATCGGGCTGGCAACGGTTCGCGCCTTTCTGGAGGATGGGGCGAACGTGGCCTTTTGCGCACGCGGTGTAGACCGGTTAGAAGCCGCGCGCGCCGCCCTTGCGGATGAGTTTGGTACGACGCGGGTCTTTGCTAGGGCGCTCTCAGTACTTACCGCAGAAGATGTCGGAACGTTTGCGGATGAGACCGTTGCTCGCTTCGGTGGCTGCGATGCGCTGGTCACCAATGCCGGGCAAGGGCGTGTGTCGACCTATGCGGATACCTCCGACACCGAATGGCGCGACGAACTGGAGCTGAAGTTCTTCAGCCAGCTTCACCCGATTAGGGCGTTCGAACCGCATCTGCGCGAACGCGGCGGCGCGATTGTAGCGGTCAATTCCCTGCTAGCCTATCAGCCTGAACCACATATGGTATGCACCTCAGCGGCGCGCGCAGGCGTACAAAACCTTCTGAAATCACTAGCGACGGAACTAGCCCCCGACATCCGGGTCAATTCCATCCTCCTTGGTTTGGTGGACAGCAATCAATGGCAGAAACGCTTTGCAGCGCGCGCCGATCAATCACAAAGCCGCGATGGCTGGTATACCGATCTCGCTCGTAAAAAGAACATTCCGCTAGGTCGGCTTGGTCGGGCCGAGGAAGCTGCACGTGCGCTGGTGTTCCTCGCCTCTCCGGCGGCCAGCTACATCACCGGTGCGCAGCTGGAGATATCCGGCGGTGTGTCCCGGTTTGCTTGACATGCGCGATTTGAAGGAAGGAAACCTCATGACACAGACAGTGGGCCATCAGATCGCGGAAGGTCTTGCAGACGCAGGCGTCACAATGGTCTTCGGTGTGATCTCAATACACAATATGCCGATCCTAGACTCATTGGCAGAACAGGGGCGCATCCGGTTTATCCCGGCACGTGGCGAGGCAGGTGCGATGAACATGGCCGATGCGTTCTCACGCGTCTCAGGGCAGATCGGCGTGGCGCTGACATCGACCGGAACGGCCGCTGGAAACGCAGCAGGCGCACAGGCAGAAGCGCTTACCGCTGGAAGCCGTGTGCTACACATCACAACGCAGGTGGATCGCGAATACATGGACCGCGACCGGGCTGCTATACACGATGTTCCAAAACAGCCCGAAATGCTGCGTGGCGTCTCAAAGTTGGTTTTTCGTGTCTGGGACGAGAAGGGGGCGATGGGCGCGCTTGAGGCAGCCTTACGGGCTGCTGTCACGCCGCCGTCTGGGCCGGTCAGCCTCGAAATTCCGGTTGATGTTCAGCGAGCCGCATCTGTAGGCGGGCGCCGGCTGTCACCTCCCCAACCGGCTGTGGCCCTGCCGGACAACACCAGCCTTGATGATATCGCGGACCGCGTGCGAGCCGCTAAACGCCCGATGTTGTGGCTGGGGGGCGGCGCACGCGGCGCATCGGCGCAGGCCACGGCTTTGGCCGGGTTGGGGTTTGGCATCGTGACCTCGACTCAGGGTCGGGCGACGGTTGCCGAAGATCATCCTGGCACTCTTGGGGCCTTCAATATGACGCCCGAAGCTGCGGACATCTACGCTTCAAGCGATCTGATGATCGTCGTGGGTTCGCGCCTGCGCGGCAATGAGACCAAAAATAACAAGTTGGCCTTGCCGAAACCGTTGTTCCAGATCGACGCAGAACCCACACAAGCCGGACGCAATTACCCGGTAGACGGATTTATCTGTGCCGACGCGACTTTGGCGCTTCAGGGTTTGCTAGACCGGTTGCCGGACAAGCTCGACACCGATCCAAACTTTCATCACGAAATTGCGATAGCCCGTGCGAAATCCGAAGGCGCGCTGCGTGGACGGCTGGGCCCTTATCAAATTGTGGCGGATCACCTGCTAGCGCGCGTTCCTGCTGGTAGGCACCCGTGGGTGCGCGACGTCACAATCTCGAACTCAACCTTTGGCAACCGTTACGTCCAGATTGCCGCACCGCATCTGGGTATTCACGCGCTGGGAGGCGGGATCGGACAAGGAATTGCCATGGCCATAGGGGCTGCTGCAGGCTCACCCGATGCGCGCACTATCGCCTTGCTGGGCGACGGCGGGGCACAGCTGGGTCTGGCCGAACTGATCACCGCCGTTGACGAAGACCTACCGATCACATTTGTCCTGATGAATGATGCCGCCTACGGCGTCATTCAGAACATTCAGGACGCACAATATGGCGGGCGCCGCCATTACTCAAAGCTTAAGACCCCCGATTTCGGACTACTCTGCAAATCCATCGGGATGGCCTATCAGCAAGTCATCGCCATCGAGAATTTCGCTGACACATTCGATGACACGCTGGACAGCAATGGCCCAGTCATGGTCGAAGTCAATATGACATCTATTGGCCCCTTTGCCGAGGCCTTTGCTGGACCGCCCGCCGGGGCCGCGGGCCAGTCGAAATGATCCCTCGCGTCGGCATCATTGGCTTTGGCGCGATCGCGCAGGACCTCGTCACCATTCTCTGCGCAGAAGACCCGGCACCAAGGTTGGCGATCCTAGTGCGCTCCGGTCGCGAAAGCACCGCGCGGGAGGTTTTGGGCTCCAAGGGTCTACCTGATGACGCCCTCATCACCAGTGATCTCGACAAATGGCTTGACCCCGTGCCCAACGTTGTCGCCGAATGCGCGGGGCATGGAGCGGTGGAGGACTACGGTGAGGCGGTGCTGAATACCGGGGCCGATTTAGTAATCGCATCCGTGGGCGCATTGGCCGATGCAGCACTTTTTGACCGGTTGAAGAACGCCGCTGAAAACAACGCTGGTCAGGTTATCATCCCATCCGGGGCCATCGGCGGGCTTGATGTGCTGAGTGTCGCGCGACTGTCCGGATTAGTATCAGTGGACTACACGGGCCGCAAACCGCCTCTCGCCTGGGCCGGAACACCAGCGGAAGACACGCACGACCTTAGTGCTCTTGATGCCCCTACGATCATCTTCAAAGGTACGGCGCGCGAGGCCGCAACATCCTATCCCAAGAACGCCAATGTGGCGGCGACCCTTGCGCTTGCCGGACTTGGCATGGACCACACCGGCGCGACGTTAATAGCCGATCCAAAAATGACCGAGAACGTGCACGAATTTCGCGTCATTTCAAACGCGGTAGAGGCGACGCTACGCCTTGTAGGCAAACCGTCGCCTCGCAATCCGAAAACCTCGCAAACCACCGCTCTGAGCATCGCGCGTGCGGTCCAGAACCGATGGTCGGCCATTGTCATCTGAGGACAGCCTATCCAATGGATCAGAAATTTCGAGACGACCAAATCTTCGTTGCGGGTGAGTGGCGCAAAGGGCGCGGGGCTGAAATCACGTCGATTTTCGCCGCGGAGGGCGTCGAGAATACGACCCTGACCGGCGCGTCCGTAGATGACGCAGAAGAGGCCATCGCGCGGGCAAGTGCGGCGCAAGCTGATCCAGCGTGGCAAGGCCTCAAACCTCATGAACGGGCACGCTATCTTTACCGCATATCAGACGGAATCGAACGAAATATTGACCGAATCGCTTGGGTTCAAAGCCGTGATACGTCCAAGACGCTGAGCGAGACACGCGCACTGGCTGCATCCGCAGCAGGCACGTTCCGCTATTTCGGGGCAGTTCTGGAAACATCTGACGAAAGTTTGACTGTCCCGCGCGGCGCCTATCAGACAATGTCAATGCACGAGCCGTTGGGTGTCGTCGCAGCAATTACCCCGTGGAATTCGCCGATCGCGTCGGACGCGCAGAAGGTTGCGCCTGCACTCGCTGCGGGAAATGCCGTAGTACTGAAACCGGCAAGCTGGTCGCCATTGGTAAGTCTGGAACTGGCGCGCATCATCGAGAAGGCAGGGTTGCCAGCCGGGCTCTTTTCTGTCCTACCGGGATCAGGGCGCGAGGTAGGCAACCGACTTATCGCACATCCCGATATCGCCAGGGTGTCATTTACGGGTGGCACCGAAACTGGAAGGCGAATCGCGCGCGCGGCTGTGGACAAACTTATGCCTATTTCATTGGAATTGGGGGGAAAATCTCCAACCGTTGTTTTTGATGATTGTGACGAAGATGTCGCCATCGCGGGTATTTTGTTCGGCATCTTCTCGTCCTCAGGCCAAAGCTGTATTGCAGGCTCACGCCTGTTTGTGCAGCGGTCGATCTACCACCGCTTTGTCGCGAGACTGGTCGAGGCTACTCGACGACTGCGCATGGGCCACCCGTTCGATCCGCAAACGCAGGTTTCCTCGCTGATCCATTCTGATCATCGCGCCATGGTCGAGGATTACATCGCCGCCGGTGTGGCTGAAGGTGGTGAGATACTTGCTGGCGGCGTGCAACCTGATTTGCCTGAGCTCCAAAGCGGTGCGTATCTGTCGCCGACCATAATCGCAGGCCTTGGCAACGACGCCCGCATCTGTCGCGAAGAAATTTTTGGTCCAGTTCTGGTAGTTCTTCCGTTCGAGAATGAGGCGGAGGTTATAGGTCTGGCCAACGACAACGACTATGGCCTTGCATGCGGGATTTGGACCCAAAATTACCCCAAAGCGCAGCGCGTTGGACGGGCGATCCGCGCGGGCACCGTCTGGATCAACACTTACAAGCAATTCTCAATCTCAACACCGTTTGGCGGGGATGGCAGCAGCGGGATGGGACGCGAAAAGGGGCGGCAAGGTATACGCGCGTACCAGCGCCAGAAATCCTTCTACACAGATCTGAGCGGCGCGCCGCATCCCTGGGCCAGATGGCCCACCAATGATTGATATCATCCCCTCTTTGGCGCTCCCAGAAGCACCGAGGCCTCCAAAGCGGCCCTGCACACTGCGTCGCGGATTCGCGAGCCGCTCTCGGGATCAGTAAACTGGGTGTCCGGTCCGGACACATTAAGTGCCGCCGCAACAGCGCCAGTGTGATTGAAAACCGCCGCCCCGCACGACCCGATCCCTACTTCAAAATTGCCAACGCTCCAAGCATATCCTTTGGCCTTGTCGTTGGCGGCCTGCGAGATGACCGCCTCGACTGTTGTGGGTGTCTTGGGGGTCACGGCGTCCAGTGTCACCCCTGCCAGGAGCGCGGTAATGCTCGCGGCGTCCATCTCAGCAAGGATCGCCCTCCCGATTGAAGAGGCATGCGCTGGCAATCGCGCACCCGCGTGCACGTTACTGACAAGATGCGAATTGGGTGCAACTCGGCTGAGGTAGACTATGTCGGTGCCGTCCAAAATGCCGATATGCGCGGACATAGCCGTTTCCTGACAGAGGTGCTCAAGAACAGACTGACAAGTCCGCACAAGATCCCGCCCGGCAATCGCCTGCGCCCCCAGCGTCACCAGCCCAACACCAAGACGATAGCCCGCGCCGTCGCCAATATCCTCAATCATCCGCTGGTCAAGAAGTGTATGAATCAAGCGAATAAGCGTTGTGCGATTAATTCCGATGTCACGGGAGGCAGTGCTCAGATTTCGGCAGGTGTTCCCATCGCCTACATATCGCAGAAGTCTGATCGCCCGTTCGACCGGTGGGACCGAATACTCTTTGCTCGGAGATTTTTCCTGAACGTCTGTCTTCATCGTTGGGCTTTCATTCCAATGGTTTATCCTCGTCTGGACAAAATAGTTGACCGAAAAATCGGGCGCGCCTATCCTTTGAACATAATGTTCATTATAGAACAGTTGGCAAGAGAGGAAATGACCGTGCCGGGCTTGAAGATCGCGGTTTGCGGAGGTGGTATCGGCGGCTTGTCCGCAGCCATTGCCCTAAACCAGTTTGGCAATGACGTGACAGTTTTCGAAAAGACTCGCTCCTTCAATCGCGTCGGCGCTGACATCAATCTGACACCCAACGCAGTCTTTGTTCTTGACCGACTGGGAGTGGGCGAGTTGCTGAGAGAAACAGCAGCACGCCCTGCGTTCCGGATTAGCCGGGACGGGATAACGGGTGAAGAAACCTCACGGCTGCCGATGAGTTCGGCCGCCGAAGAAAAGTATGGCGCGCCCCAACTAACAATCCATAGGGCCGACTTGCTAGACGCGCTCAGAAATAGCTTGCCTAAAGACGTGGTGCAACTCGGGCGATCTGTTTCCGGCGTCGAGACCGGCGATGCGTCTGCAACCCTTCAATTTGAGGACAGTTTGTGCGAATCTTTCGATCTGGTGATCGGCGCTGACGGCATCCATTCTGTGGTACGCAACGCACTGTGGGGCGATGACAGCCCAACTTATACCGGGATGGTGTCATATCGCGGCGTGTTCTCAGCCGAAGCTGCCCGCGATCTTCCAGATCTCGACGCCTTCACCAAGTGGTGGGGAGAAGTTCCAGAAAAGCAGATCGTCGTATTCCCACTGACCGGCGGACGGGAGATCTTTGTATTCGCGACCTTGCCGCAGTCTGAGTGGTCAGAAGAAGGCTGGACCCTGCCTGGCAATGTGGATGACCTACGCACTGAATATGCCAACTTTCACCCTGACGCCCAACGGATTCTGGGCTTCGTTAACGAGGTAACGCGATCAGCCTTACATGTGCGCGATCCAATGCCCCAATGGGCGAAGGACCGAGTGACTCTGCTGGGCGATGCCGCTCACCCGATGGCGCCATTCATGGCGCAGGGTGCATGCATGGCAATCGAAGATGCAGCTGTTCTGGCACGCTCGCTCAATAGCACTGAGCCGGCAGATATCCCAAATGCTTTAGCCCGCTACGAAAACGAGCGCAAACCGCGCACTGCCCGGATTCAGGAAAGCTCGCTTGCCAACGAATGGCTCAAAAAAGGTTCAAATGCGGATTGGGTTTATGGTTATAATGCCTGGAACACACCGCTCAACTAAGACACTAAAACAGGGAGGTAATATGAAACATCTATTCAAAAGCACGGTTCTTGCCGTCGCACTGATGGCTGGACCAGCCTTTGCGGATGCCGTTGAGATCAATGCCGTCACGCTGGCGCCAAAACCGGTTTACATCAACGGCCCGTTCAGCAGCTTTGTCGAGGAAGTGAACGAAAGATTCGCGGGCCAAGTGGAGATCAACTGGCGCGGCGGCCCCGAGGTAATGCCGCCCTTCCAGCAGGCTGAGGGCGTGCGCAATGGGGCAATAGACATGACATATACCAGCCCCAGCTACTACGAGGGTCTGGTGCCAACGTCGGGTACCATGAACCTCTCGTTCAAGAACTATGAAGAAATCGCGGCTACAGATTACCACGAACGCATGACCGAAATTCATGCTGAAAGGGGCCTTATATATTTGGGAGAGATCCCTGCGACTGAGCTGAACTTCTTCATTTATATGGGCGAAGAGGTCAGTAGCCTCGACGATCTCAGAGGCAAGCGCATTCGCGTTTTCCCGACGCTGTTGCCGCTGGTCCAGGCGCTGGGAGCCGAGCCAATCGTGCTGCCGATGGGCGAGATATTCACCGCTATGGAACGTGGCGCGATTGACGGCTTTATGCAGGGCCCCCTTGGTCAGGCCGAACAGTTCGGTGATCTGGTCAAAACGGTTATCGCTCCAGGCGTCTACCGAGCCGGTTTCCCTGTCCTTATGAACCCTGAAACATGGGCCGAGATCCCTGAGGGCGTACAAGGCGAACTGGTATCGTTCCTGCGTGACGATTTCGCGCCGCGAATGGATTCGATTTGGGCAGAGCCAATCGCCGAGAGTCAGGCGCAGATGCGCGACAAAGGCTGGACTTTCCTCGAGCTGACTGGCGATGATGCGGCGGCTTATGAAAGTACCGCGATGGATGCGGCTTGGGCTATGACTGCGGCAAATGCCGGCGAGGAAATCGCCGCTGAATTGCGTGCGATGCTCGATCGGTAATGGTCGCCTTTTTATCGGTACCGGGGTCTGCCCCGGTACCGATATGATAAACACAAGGATCCCCAATGACGCTTACCCTTGATCTGGTGCGGACGGTTTTCAGTCGCATCAATTTGATCTGCGCGATCATTGGCGCGGCGCTTCTTTTTGGAATCGCAACAATCGTTTGTATGGAGGTCATTGGGCGGGCGCTCGGCGCCTCGTCACAGCTTTGGGTGATCGAGGCCAGCGAATACGCGCTCATCTTTATCACCTTTCTCGGCGCTCCCTACCTGCTGGAATTGAACCGCCATGTAGTGATGGACCTTTTGACAAGCGACCTCACCGGAGAGCGCAAGAGGATATCAAACCTGTTCAACGGAGCGATCGGTCTGATCGTGTGCATAATCCTAACAATTATCGGTATGCAGGTCGTGGTGAACCAGTTTGACCTTGGCACCCGCGAAGTGACGGTGATGCGACCACTGAGCTGGTGGATCACGTCAGCGATGCCTTTGGGTACCGGACTAATGGCGGTGCAGTTTCTGGACGTTGTTCTTCGCAATCTAAGA
>Ga0181560_10005695_pt1 | contig 11085 bp, 5 predicted proteins | sample 011ome_20_FD_133751 | JGI IMG/M metagenome (GOLD analysis project Ga0181560, IMG submission 133751) | Coastal salt marsh microbial communities from the Groves Creek Marsh, Skidaway Island, Georgia - 011509CT metaG (megahit assembly) | ecosystem: Environmental > Aquatic > Marine > Intertidal zone...
CTCCGCCGGGTCGGAAAAGGCGGCGAGCGCGCCCGCGCCGCGCACAGTCGCGCGTAACACGAACCCATCCTCCGAGCCGGTGAGCACGCCCGCGGGCGCGTCCGGCGAGTCCTCGGGGGGGGGAACGATCGCGACCGGGTGCACTTCGCGCCTTTTTAGAGGTTTTAGGGGTTTTGGGGGTTTTAGGGGTTTTAGGGGTGGTGGTGGTGACGTGTTGGTGTCGGTGACGTGCTCGAGGTTAGGGTCGGGAGTGAAGCCGCGCGGCTAAAAAAAAACGTAAAAAAAAACGCCGAGTCACGAAAAAAGAAAAGCGCGACGTCGCGCGCGTTCGCGGTACCCTCAGAATCGCCTTTTGACCGCACGAGCCGCGTCCTGACGCCGCGCGTCTCCGCTGCCGCCGCCGCGTCCGAAGCCGGGGGCAACGAGGCGTGACCGCGCGGGTCGTGCGCGTACGCGGCGCCTCCCTCGGTCGCGCGCCGCGACCGGGGTCTCGGATTACTGTTGTGGAACGTCACCGGGTACCGAAAACGAAAAACGAAAAACGAAAAACACCCTTCGCGGGAAAAAAAAACGGAACGGTCGCGTACCCGTGCGACCAGACGTTGAGCGCGCGCGCGCGCCACGTGCGCTCGCCCGCCTCGCCTTCGTTTTCGTCCGCATCGATATGCTCCTCGCGCCGCGCGCACTCGGTGAGCCTGCCGTTCTTGACGAACGCGAACGCGAACGTCGCGTCCGCCGCGCTCGACGCGCCCGCCGCGGAGACGCCGGAGTCGGCGCTCCGCATCAGCAGCGAGAACGGCCTGCGCCACCCTCCGCACGCGACGCGGAGCGTCTCCGCCTGGTCGCGCATGTCGCGAATCACAAAATCGGTCTCGCGGAAACCCGCGACGTAGTCCGGGTTTGCGGACGAAGACGCCGTTTGCGTTGAGAGCCCTTCGTCGCCCCAGAGCGCGCCGTCGACGGAAGACACGCCGGTGACGGAGCTCGCGGCGTCGCGCTCCAGCCGGAACGGCGCGGCTACGGCGAGCGACGCGGCGCGCGCGGTTTCGACGCGACCGAGCGCGGCGGCGACGGCGCGGGCGGCTTTCTTGCGCGTCTTGTCGTCCGCCGCCGCGAGCGTCGCTTCGCACTCGGTGACAGCCTTGCGCTCGAAGTCGACGCGACGCGCCGCGCGGTGCGTCTCCTCGTCCGTCGCGCCCGCGGATTCGCGCAGCGCAAACACGCACAGCCGCCCGTCGCGCCCGCCGGTGACAATCTCCGCCTCCGTCGCCGTGCCCTCCGCGCCGCCGCCGGCGCCCCCGCCGCCGGGGAGGCGGATCTGCACGAAAGACACCGAGTGCGCGCCGTGCGCGCCGCGCTCGGCGGCGAGCAAAGGCAGCGAGGCGGCATCGCCCGGTGCCTCCGGGTTTAGTAACCCGCCCGGAACTGAACCGGCGACCGCCGCGCCGCCGGAGGCGTCGAAAACGGCGACGTTCCCGGACTGGTCGCCCAGCGCGAACACGCCGCCGCGCCGCGACGCGCACAGCGCGCGCTGGCGAAACGGCGAGTGCGCGACGCCGTCGGCGACCCACGTCGCGCTTTTTCCCTCGTTCCCCTCGTTCGCCCGCCACAGCGCGACCGCGCCTCCGACGACCACCGTGAAGATGTCCCCGCCGTGACCGACCAGGACGTCCAGGAGCCTGCGCGGCGGGGACGCCCGAGCGGACCACAGCGTCGTCGCCGCCGTCGCGCCGTCCGCGACGGCGATCACCGCAACGCGCCCGCTCGCGTCGCCGATGGCGAGTCGCGCGGTGGATCCACCGTATCTTTCGTTCGCAGTGAGACGCGTTCCGCGCGCGCGCGCGTCCGCGACGGAGACGATCGCCGCGCCCGAGGGTTCCGCGAACAGGTTCGCGCGCCAAACCCAGCCGCGCGCGTTCGACTCGCTTTCCGCCGACATCTTCGGACGTCGCGCTTCGTGCACGGCGCCGCGCTCGGTCCCCACGAACACCACGCCAGGCGCCGTGAGACACACCGCGCGCGGAGTGTCTCTAGTTTCCTCCGTTCGGGAAGCGCATTCCTCCGGCATCGCGTCGCCCGCGAACGCGTCGACTCCCCGGTCTCCGGCCGTGGCGCTCGCCTCCCCGTCTTCTTTTTTCGTTTTTTCGTTAAAGGGCCCCGCCTCATACTCGGAGAGGTCCCAGAGCTTGATGCTGGCGTCGGCGCCGGCGGTGACAAGCGTATCTGATCCGCGCGGGTTCCGAACCGTCACGCACCGCCACACGCCGCGGCCTCTGTGCCCGCGGAGCACCGCCACGGGGTCCTCCTTCGCGCCTTTTTGTTTTTCTTTCGTCGGAGCTCCGAGAGAGCGCTCCGACGGCGTCTCCCGTACGGGAGACTCGTGGGTCGTGTCCTCCCACAGCCGAACCGCGCAGTCCTCGCCCGCGGTGACCAACAGACGGCGCTGCCCGGCGCGCGCCGGCTGGCAATCCCAGACGCGGCCGCCGTGCCCGTACAACACGGAGTCGGCGCGCGCGCGTATTTCTGTCCCCGTCGCCGCGGTCGCCGCCGCCTCGCCGCCGGGGTCCCCGCCCCGGTCCGCGTCCCGGTCGGTGACCCGCCACGTCCTCGCCGTGCGATCGTCCGAGGTGGAGAACACGCGCGTCCCGTCCCGCGACCAGGAGACGCGCATGATGCTCCCCTCGTGCCCGCGGAGAATCGCGAACGGCGGAGGCCGGCGGACCCCGTCGCCGGACGTCGCCTCCGACGCGCCTTCTGTTTTTCGTGAGACGGCCGCGTCCGCCGCGCCCGGGGCCCACAGCTGGACCTCGTTGAAGATGGTGCCTCCCGCGACGCGCAGGTCCGCCATGCGGCTCCCGCGCAGCGCGAGCGAGTACAGCATGGAGCGATGCGAGCACTCCACGCGGCGCAGCAACGCGGGGGGCGAGGACGCCGCGGAGAACGCGTCCGCGCCGCCCAAGGACCACTGCTCGACGGCGTTGTCCGCGAGACCCACCGCGACGGTGGTCTCGGCGAGCGCGTGGGCGTCCGGACGCATCGGGCGCGCGTCGTGCACCCAGTGCCCGAGCGGGGGAAGCGCGCGCGTCACGCGGAGCTCGCGCGCGTCGGGCGCGACGCCCGCGCCCGCGCGGAGCGTCGCGACCGCGACCCTGCGTTCGCCCCAGACGAGGATCGCGCGCCCGCCGCTCGCGCCGGACGCGCTCGCGACGAACGCGTCCAGGTCGGGAGAGGGGAGGATGCCGTGCACGCGCGCGGACGGGAACACCGTCGTGGAGAGCAAAGGGACGTCCCCGCCGGCTCTGAAGGGATCGTACCACTTCAGGCTGGCGCCCGTGCCCGCCAGCAGGGTGTCGTGCGCGCGGGGTCTCGCGCCATCGGACGCCGTGTCGGCGGCATCGGCATCGTCTCCCGTCGGCGGAAGCGCGCAGAGCGCCGTGACGTCCCCGACGTACACGCCCCGCGTCAGCCGACGCGGAGACGACATCGCGGCGTTCCCGGCGATCGGCGAGCCGCTCCGCGAGACGCGCGCAGCCTCGAACGCTGCCCGCGCGAGTGTGGCGCTTCGGCGCGGCCTTCGGTTAAGCTGTGCCTTCTCGCACTTTTTCGAGCAACTGCCGAGAAAAAAAAGTTGGCTCGATCCACGTTGTGTTCCGCGAAAAAGCGCGGGGCACCCTTTTCTTTGAGGGAATCCGGGGTTCACAGACCAGGGCGACTCGCATCCACAGAGACCGAGCGCGAAAACATGCCACGTCGATGGTCGACGCACGGACGCCGTTCATCCTCGCTTTTTTCCGCCTTTTCGCGAATCGACGTAAGCGCGCGCGCCCCCTTCCCCCGCCACAACCCGACGCACGCGCATCAACACGCGCTCGTCGATCCTACTTCCCACTCATCATGCCGGTTCCCGTCTCAGTGTCGGGCTGGAAGAGCGAGGCGGGCGGCGGCGTCGACGTCTCCGCGTCCGTGATGGAGACCGCCGGCCCTTTCGCCGCGCTCGCCAAACGCAAGGCTGAGCTCGAGGCCGCGGGCACCTCGGAGGTGACCGTGACCGCCGACGCGGCGGCCGTCGCCAAGGCGGCGGTCGTCACGACCGACGCCCCGGTCGCGACGATCGCGCAGCCCTCGGAGTGGGGCGTGAACGTGAACAACCTGGACTGGTCCTATCCCGGCATCGACGGCTCGCCCATCGTCGGCAGCGAGCCGCTCATCAAAGGCATGGACCTCAAGCTCAAGCCCGGCTCGTGCTGTTTGCTGCTCGGCGCGAACGGCGCGGGCAAGACCACGCTGCTTAAGATCCTGGGCGGAAAGCACATGGTCCCCAAGGACAAGGTGCTGATCCACGGCCGCGAGGCGTTTTACGACACCGGCCTCACCACCTCCGGCCAGCTCTCGTACATCGGCGGCAACTGGCAGCGCGACGTCGCGTTTGCCGGGTACGGCGTGACCCTCGCGGGTGACTTCCCCGCGAAGAAGATGCTGGATAGCATTCCCAACGTCGATCCCGCGAGGAAGAAGCGCATCATCGAGGTGCTGGACATCAACCCCGAGTGGCGCATGCACCAGGTTTCGGACGGCCAGCGCAGGCGCGTGCAGCTCGCGTACGGGCTCATGGTTCCGTACTCGGTGCTGCTTCTGGATGAGATCACCGTCGACCTGGACGTGCTGGGGCGCGCCGACCTGATGGGGTTCTTGCGCCAGGAGTGCGAGGAGCGCCAGGTGACCATCGTGTACGCGACGCACATCTTCGACGGGCTCGAGCAGTTCGCCACGCACGTCGCGTTCGTGGCGGGCGGGCAGCTCCGCTTCTGCGAGCCCATGGAGGAGATCGAGGGCCTGAAGGACCGCGAGCCCGGCGCGCTGCTCGCGACGGTGGAGGTGTGGCTGCGGAAGGAGGCCGAGATCAAGAAGCAGGAGCTCGCGGCGAGGGGCATCGTCAAGAAGAAGGTGTTCGAGTACCAGCGCAACTCGGGCTGGGGCGAGGGACGCATGGCGTCCACGGTGAGCTTCGGACCGGAGCTCGGGATGAAGCACACCGGGATCAAGGGCAGCTCCAACGCGGTGATGCGCAACTAAAGGTATAGAGCGCGTGCGGCCGCCGCGATACACGCGAAACGTAGGTCTTTAGGTCTTATTCTTTCTACATAATAACACGAAAGCCGCGCGCCCTCGCGTCGAGGGAGCGCGAGCGCGAGCGAAAACGAAAGGAACGCGTTTTGTTGAAGCCGCCGCGATTCGCGCGAAAAGAAGGAAGGAACGCCTTCGGTCTTCACCGCTACAAAGCCTCAAACCTCAAAACGTCATAGTCTATCGTCTACACTCCACGTACACCGAGACCGCGCGTTTCACCTCTCTCAGTTCGTGTTCCAGCGCGTCGAACGCCTCGGCCATGGCGCCGTACCTCGCGTCGCGTCGCTCGCGGAACGCCCTCCGGGCCTCGCGCGGCGCGCCCCGCGCGCCGGCGAACTCGGCGGCGTTCGACTCGAGCGCCGCGTGCATCGCCATGTACGTCGCGTAGTGCTCCTGGTACACGCGCCGAGCCTCGCGGAACGCGGTGTCGGAGGCGATGTCCCATCTCGAAGAAGACGAAGGGTGTCGGTTGGCCTTCGAGAGACGGGTGCCTTCGCAAACGCCATGCATGCGCTCGACGCACCTCTCCGCGGCGCGTTCCCACTCGCCGTCCTTCGCCGCGTCACCCGCCGCGCGCGCCGCCGGTCCCTCCCTGGTCCACAACTCCTCGTCGTCGTCCGTCAGACCCGCGGCGACGTCCTCGTCCACGAGCCTCCTCGGCGATCCCACGAGCACTCCGGAGGCTGGCGGCTCGGGGAAGCGCAGCGGCGGCGTGGTGACCTGGTCCGGGACGTCGCGCTCGGCGGCGGCGAGCAGCTCGGCGCCCTCCGCCTTCGCCGCGTCCAGCAGGTGGTACTTCCCCGGCGCGCGGTACGTCGCCAGCTTCTTGAGAGCGTCCTCGAAGACGCTGCGATGGGGTACGGCGATGCCGGCGGACGCGAGGCCCGCGGAAACGGCCGTGTGCACCGCCGAGAACGTCAGCGGCCGCGACGCGAGAATCGCCAGCGCGGCGGCGCGCAGCTGGTTCGCCGCGCGCCCGCTCGCGGCTTTGGCGGCGGACCCGGCGAGCTGCGCCAGGCGCTCGGAGACGCGCGCGGGAGGCGCCGCCACGGGACGCGCCGCGTTTTCGAGACGCGCCTTCCCCGTCGTTTCGTTCGTTCTTCCGCGTTTTTCCGTTTCCCCAACCGCCGGCGTCCCGCGTCGTTGTTTGGTTCGCCGCCGCGACGCGTCTTCGTCGGGCGGCGCCACAAACTCCGTCACCATCGTTCTCCTCGCGCGCCGCTCGCCCGCCTCCTCCTCGACCCTGCGCTTGACGCGCGCGGCGAGTCCGTCCGTCCCCGCGAGCGCGCGCTTCGGCTGCAGGCGGCACCGCAGCGATCCCGCGACGCGCAAGGCGCGCGACTCGGATTCGAGGCTGCCCCGGATTAGGTCACCGGGCACATCCTCGGGGATGGAGGCGAACGTGAAGGCGTTGTCCCCGACGCGAAGCGTCGCGTCCCCGGTGGCGTTCAGCGTGATCGCCGCGCGCCCCGGCTGACCTTCGAGGCACGTCAGCATCGCGGGCGTCAGGCGCACGACGGCCGCCCACGGCTTGCACCCGCGGTGGGGCTCGAGGGTGAATCCGGCGCCCATGGTTTTCACGCGCGATCGCGCCCCCGTTTTCCCCCGCCGCCAGATCGCGCGCCCCCGCCGGTCGCCGCTCGAGATCTCCGAGTGCGCTACCACACCACTCACGCCCGCCCCCGCGGCGGTGAGTGAAGCGCTCCGCGTACGTCAGCGAGGGACGCGCGCGGATGTCTGGCGCGGCAGATCGGCGCGCGACAGGGTTTCTGTTGTTTTTTGGTTTTTTGGCGCGCGAACGCGAGGACGACTTTGAGAACAAGCTGTGAGAAGGGCTGGCGGGCGGGCATTGCGAAGAAGACAAGAAAACAAAAAACGATCGAGCTCTGATAAAAGTAAGTGTATGACCGAATTTTACGACGCGACAGACTCCTCGACAGACTCCTCCGCCTTTCCTCTCGTGGAGTAGTGCGACCTGTCGTAGCTGGCGCCGTAGTCCCAGAGCAGCTCCTCCCCCGCGCGCACGTCGCGCAGCGTGTACACAGTCTGCACGCCCGCCTCCCCCTCGCGCACGGCGATGTTCGCGCGCCGCTCGCGCCGCAGATCGCCCGCCGCGTCATCCGCGCCGTCCGGCTCGTTCGCCAGGCTGAACGTGGCGTCCGCGACGACGCGGAAGCCGCGCTCGCGTTTGGGAAAAAAGAGTGACCGCCACACCTCACGCAGGCCGTGGGGCACGAACAGAGACACCGTCGGCGGGACGATGCGCGTTTCGTTCGCGTTTCGTTCGTTTCGGAAACCGGTTTCGGAAACGTTTCGGAGGGCATTCTTTTTTCCAAAAAGCGTGAATCCGGCGTCGGCGTACGAGTACGCGCCTCTCTCGCCGCCGACGTCGTTCGCGGGCTCGGCGAAGCCGCGCACCGCCACGCCGCCGGCGGCGTCCGTCGGGTCGAGCACCCACCCGTCGCGGCACATCAGCCCGTACGCCAGGCTGCGCCCGTTCGTGCGGTCCGCCTTGGCGCAGTAGTCCGCCAGGCTGCGGCGCACGCCGGGGTAGGTGCCCAGCGCCGTGCGTCGTCTGATGTCCGTGCGCGCAAACACGCCCGCGCCGGCTTTGGTCGACTCGCGAACCTCCACCCTGGACGAATCCGCCCCGCCCTGTACCCACCCGCACGCGGAGAGACACTCGAGCCACCGCCACGCGCGCCGGTGCGGCGGGAAGGCTGCCTCCGTCTCGAGAAGTGACTCGATGGTCGCCGCGTACGGCTCTTCGGAATCGACGCCCGCGTCGTCGTCGTCACCGAACGGCGCGTCGCCGCGCGCCGCGCGGGGAAAAAGGTTACGTCGGTTCGCGGTCCAATCGTCGTGGCGAAGCACACCGCGGCCGACGCGGCGCGCGCGGGGGGGAAGCACAGCGCGGTGCCCCGCGGCGGGCGCGGCGAGCGCGAAATGCGCGTACATTCGCGCCGCGGGCCCGACTGGCGTGCGCTCGGCGTGTGTGTGTCACGCGCCTCGTGGTGATGAACACGAACGCGGGCATTCCGCGTTGGTCGTGGTACCACTGTGCGATGGCGATGTTAGTTTTTCCGCTACTGTAAAAACAGGCGTACTATTACGTAAGACGACTCTCCGCGCGTCTTCTCAGAACACCTCCAGCTCCGCGTCCGGGTAACCGCACGCATTCTTGTGCTTGTCGAATAGAGCTTTCAACGCGTCGACGAACGCTGCGTGCGTTTTGTCCACCAGGTCACGCGTGATCAAATCGGGCTCGACTTTCCGCACCCGCATCGGCGTCCCCACGACCACGGCGAGCGTCCCCGGAATCGGAAGCGGCGTTCCCCACGCGCCCACGAACAGGGGAATCGCGATCCGCAGGTGCTTCATCAGCGCTTTCCTCGGTCGCATCAGGAAATCCGTCGTGTGGTACATGTCCGTCTCCCCGAACGCGTACACCGGAACCAGGGCGCTGCCGTGCTCGATGGCGAGCTTCACGAATCCTTTCCGGCGTTTCAAAAACACGCGGTGCTCGCCGCGCCGCGTCAGCATCTGCTCCGCCTCGCCCCCGGGCAACACGTACAGGTGTTTGTTCGCCTTCAGGCACTTCTTCGCGGTGCGCTTCCCCGCGTCGACGCACCCGAGCCACATCAGCAGCTCCCTGTACCCGGGGACGGCCAGCGTGATGGATGCCACCAAATCGCGCCGCTCGGTGACGAACGTCGGGAACTTGGTCATGAAGCCGGCCGTGTCCGTCATCAAGACGCCGTGGTGGAACGAAACCACGCCGTGCGGGAAACACGCGAAGATGGACCGCTCGCCGCCCTGCGCGTCCGGTATCAACCCCCGCGTCTCCGCTGCTTTCAGCGCCTTCTCGTCGTCGTACACGATCCTCGGCTTGAACCACGAGCGCTCGCCGGCGCCGATGATGACGTGCAGACGGCGCCACCGCTGGAATTTTTCCCACGGCTTCCCGAGCTCGTACTCCGTGCCGTCCATGTAGCTGAACACCACGTAGTACGCCACGGGGATCCACAGCGCGAGCGCGGCGGGGGTCAAGGACGACGCGTTAGCGTACGCGTACGAGACGAACGCGCCCTGCGGTCAGCGAAGGTCGTGGGCGGGACGGTCAGCGAGGACGACGGACCCGGCGCGGCGCGCTGGTCCGAAGGGTTGCCACGAACGAGGGTTTGGGTGGCGCGCGGAAGCGTCGCGGCGGTCGCGCGGTAGGTCCCGCGGGACGCACCAAGACGGCGATCTGCGCGAGACGCATGTCGCGAGAGGAAGCGTCGCGCCCTCCGACGACGCGACTCGAAGACACACGCGCGCGTGCGGCGCGCGTGTGACACCGCGCGCGAGTCGAAACCCGGCATCGCGGGTGGTCGCGAAACGCCTGCCTGGAAGATTTGCGAGACCGGTTTTTTCGTTTTTTTTTTGGTTGGTTCGCGTCGCCCTTACATCACTGGACCATCCACCCCATGCGGCTCGCGCCCCGCTCCGACGTCGCGTCGGTCGCGGGCGCATCGGCGTCCTCCCCCGCGTCGTCCATGCGCGCGTACGTCCCCTCCGACAACTCCGCGACGGCGGGCGCGTCTTCGTCCGTCGGGTCAAACGGAAAAGCGCTTTTGTTTTTTTTCTCAGCCGCGGCCTTTTTCGCGTCCGCGCGCTCCGCCGCGACGTCCACGCCGAACTTCGCGAGTGCCCACTTCTCCAACAGCCGCCCCCGCCGCCGCGTCTCGACAACCGCGGGTACCTCGTGCGGTACCTCGCCCCCCCGAGAAGGAGCTGTCTGTCCGTCGAGCGCCTCTCTCAGTCCGCCGGTCAACGCGACGAGCGCGGCGCGCAGGAAGTTGTGCCCGCCTTTTCGGGCGACGTCGCCGAAAGAAAACTCGGAGAGGTCCTCGTCCTCGAAGAGCGTCTCCGCGGCTCGGTCGAGCTGCGCGGCGAAGGACGCGGTGAAGGCCTCGTAGAGCCGCGCGTGCGCCGCCGCGCACGACCCCGCGGCGTCGCACATCAGAGCCGTGGTGGCTTTCCAGTGCGCCAACGCCGGTTCCGAGCCGAGCAACAAGAACAACACGAACGCCGTCTGATTGGAACCCAGGAGATGGGCCCAATCCCCGCCGCGCGAGGCGTCGACGGCGCGTCGCAGGCGCGCCTCAGGGTCGTGGCCCAACGCCGTGATCTCCGCGGGGGACGCGCCCGCGGGCGCGCGGCTCGCGGCATCGCCGAACGAGGGCGCCACCGGGACGTCGTCGTACGTTCCGGAGGCGCCGCCGCCCGCTGTCGCCGTTTTTTTTTTTTCCGCTGTCGCCGCTCGCGCCCGCGCCGCCGCCGCGGCTTCCGGCCCGCCGCGCACGCACGCCTCGAGGGGCTGGTCCGGGTCCCCGGGCGCGACACGCGTCCCGAGCGGCACGCCACACCGCGCCAGCACGTCCTCCGTGACGTGCGACGTGAGCCTGCGCCACACCTCCGACGAACGCGCGGGGTACGCGCCGGTGGCGGCGTCGAAGTCGTGTCGCCGCGCGCCCATCTGCAGCCGCGCCGTCTGCTCGGGGTCGTGCCCCGTGCCGCGCGCGAAGGTCTCGGTGTGCGGGTCCCACCGGCGCACGTGCACGTCCGCCGGCGCGACGCGCACGAACTCCGCGACGCGGGTCACGTCGTTCCCGGCGGCGCCCAGCAACACGAGGTGCAGTCCGGGAGGCACCATCTTGACACCCCGGAACTTCTCGCCCACCGTGAAGAGGGTGCAGTCGATCCCGAACTCCGTCCCGGGAGGCACGTCCATGATAATGATCGTTCCTCCGTGCTCCACGCGACGCAGAGCCTCGTCGTTGGACATCTCGTCCCCATCGCGCGCGGCCATGGCGCGTGACCCACCCGCGCGCGCGACCCACAGTCGCGTCGTACCGCATCGTCGCTGCAGCTTCGTGGTCGCCAAACGCCACCGAACGCGCACGAACGTTTTAC
>Ga0181560_10005696_pt1 | contig 11084 bp, 5 predicted proteins | sample 011ome_20_FD_133751 | JGI IMG/M metagenome (GOLD analysis project Ga0181560, IMG submission 133751) | Coastal salt marsh microbial communities from the Groves Creek Marsh, Skidaway Island, Georgia - 011509CT metaG (megahit assembly) | ecosystem: Environmental > Aquatic > Marine > Intertidal zone...
CTGTACCTGCACGAGCTGCGGGACAGGAAACCGAAGCACCGGGTGTTCGCGTTCGCCGGGTGATGCGAGGACGCCGCGGAGAACGGCGACTGACTGGCGACTGACTGACTGACTGTCGTCTCGTCGCGAAACGCGCCGCGCGCGATTTTTGAGACTAAAGAGCGGAGGATGTAAAAACGCGTCTTCCCTGATGAAAACGAGTCCTCGGCGCGCGACGTACTACCTCCCGCCTCCCGCCTCTACGCCGTCCCGTTCTCGGAGACGGACACCGAACGCAGCAGGAACTCGAACGCCGGGTCCGTCGCGAGGTGCGGGGGTACCTGCACGGCGTCCAGGTCGATCGCCGTCGGCGCGCCGGAGATGTCGTCGACGGTGAAGTGGATGGACGAGTCGTCGTCCAGCAGGAACGAGTTGGACATGTTCGTGTTCTGGTCCTTCATCATCAGCTCCTTCATCGCGTGCAGCACCTCCTGCGAAACCGTTTCCGTGCCGTACTTGTCGTCCCAGTACATCGTGCTGATGCGATACAGCTGCTGGATGGACAGCACCGGGCACAGCTCAAGCGTGATCTCGTTCAGCGTCTTCTTGGGCTTCTGGTGAATCACCAGCAGCTGCACGGCTTGGCGGATGTACCGAAGCTCCTCCCACGCCGCGCCGGTCCACTCCTTGCTCTCGATGAGCCACACCTCCAGCTCCGCCAGGCCGGTCTTGATGTACTCGCCGTTCGAAAACGAGCAGCACTCGCGGCGCAGCAGCAGCGCGTTGAACAGCTGGACGTTGACGAAACAAAAAATCTGCGTGAAGAACTTGCGCACCAGAAAAACGGGCACGTGGTTCGCGCGAAACGTCACCAGCAGCGCGTCGAGGCAATCCAGAATCGCGCGCCAGTGCGTGCCGAGCTGCGGGCCGTGCGCGCCACCGTCCGCCGTGGAGGTGGCCGTCTGCGTCCCGGCGCCTCGGCGCGCCGCCGCGCCGCCGCGCGCCGCCCTCGGAGCCTGGATGCAGCTCCCCAGCTGCGGCGTGATCTCCCGCTTCACGTTATCCCGCAGAAAACCGTAAATCTTCTCCACGAACGCCGTGAGCTGCTGCTTGAACAGAAACGCGGGGTACTTAGCGTCCACTTGGGAAACGCCGGGGATGCCGGGAACGGAGACGTCCTTCGAGGGATCGTCCGCGGTGACCGCGGCGGAAGAAGCCGCTCGTAACCGAGAGTTGAACCGCTCGAAGATCCCCACGCCCGAGCCCAAGCCGGCGCGGCGCCTGGCGCTCGCCGCGCCCCCCGACGTCTTCAAAGTGCGCTGTAACAAGTGCAAAAGCGCGAACGCGTTGCTGAGCCAGTACGCGAGCTGCGCGTTGTTGTCCGTGTTGAGCTCAACCGCGCCGGACATTCCGCTCATGAGCTGGTCGAACAAACCCGTGCGCTCGAGCTCGAACGACTTCCAGTGTAACAGCGAGCGAAACGTGACGCAGGCGAGCACGGGCTGGCCGCCGGAAAAACCAATCTCGCTGGCGCGCGCCACCGTCGCCAGGAGCGTCTCGTGATCCTCCTTGGTCTTTCGCGCGGCGGACGATTTCGCCTCCCGCTCCGCCTCGACCCGCCGACGAACCTCGAGGTCGCCGGGCGTCGACGCCGCGGAGTCTGGCGTCGCGGGCGATGCCACGCCGTACGCGTCCGCGCCGCGCGGCGGCGACCGCGCGGCGTCCCCGACGCCCGCGCGCATCGCCGCCACGTTCATCACGTTTTCCTTCGCCATACGCTTCAGCCGCGCGTTTTCGTTCTCGAGCATCATCGCGCGCTCGGCGAGCGACTCCGCCTTGGTCTCCGACGCCTGGAGCAGCTCACGCAGCTCGTCGCACCGCGTTTCCAGCACTCGCGAGCGCTCGCGCTCGGCGTCCAGCTCGGTCGCCGCGGCGGCGCGCGCCGCCTCCGCCACCGAAGCCGCCTCGGCGGCGGCGGTTTCCAGCGCCGCCAGTCGCGCCGCATTCGCCGCGATTTCGGCTTCCTTCTCGCGCTCGCGCGCCGCGCGCGCCTCCTCGTCGCGCCGTCTCTGCTCCGCGACCGCCGCCTCCTCCGCGCGCCGGCGCGCCTCCGCCTCCGCCGCCTCGCGCTGCGCGCGCATCTCCTCCTCCAGCGCGGCCATCTTCGCCGCCGCCTCCTTCGCCTCCTTCTCGCGCTTCGCCTCCGCCTCCGCCAGGCGCCGGCGCTCGAGCTCGGCGCGCGTCCGCTCCAGCTCCAGCTTCTTCTCCAGCTCGGACTTCGCCGCCAGGAGCGCGCCAGCCTCCTTCGCCTCGTGCCGCAGCCGCCGCGCGCGCGCGCGCGCCGCCTTGGCGCGCCACGCGCACTGGAACGCGATGGCGGCGAGGCGCGCGCGCAGGAAAGCCTCGCGAGCCGCGCGCCCGCGCTGGAAGGCTTGCAGCTTCACCGCGGCGCGCTCGCGCCGCATCGCGCGCACGCGCGCGCGCGCCGCGGCGGCGCGGCTGGCGGCTTGGATCGCCGTGGCTGCCTTTTTGCACCTGTTGAACTGGCGCACCGCCAGCGCCGTGCGCGCGCGCGCCTGCGTCTTGATCGCCGCTCGTTCAAGCCGGAGCGCAGCCACCAGGCGACGCGCGAGCATGCCTCGCGACCACTTGGCGACGCACAGCGCCGCGCGCTTCACGGCGTCAAACTCGCGCTTCTTTTTACGCCCCCGCGCCATCTTCTGAATAAACGTCGCCGCGCTCGTCATGCGCTTGTGCCGGATCATGTCCAGGCTCGCCATCTGGCCCGCGCGCAGGAACACCTTGGTCTTCCCGGTCTGCCACAGCGTGAGGCCCGCGTCGTTTAAGATGGCACGCGCCACCGCGAACTCCTCGCCGGGCGTGAACAGCTTCGTCTTGTCCGGAGCGAGCAAACCGAACCGGTCCAGGAACTCGTCCACGGGTTTGCGCGAGGGGTACCCCGCGCACGAGATGCGCACCGCCTCCAGGACGCCGCCGCACCGCAGCTGGTGCAGCACGTTCGCGTTCTCGAAGGCGCTCGGGACGTTGCGTCCGTTGGGCTTGATGCATCGGATGTAGTGCGGCTCCGTCTCGTTGAGCTTCGCCATGAGCGCGCCGAGCTGCGTCTTGAACGCCGCGCCGATGGAGGAGAACTTCATCGCCGACTTGGACGCGCGCGCGCCGGGCGCGGGCGCCTTCTCCTCTTCCGGCGCGAAGATGTCACGCAGCAACGACTCTTCAGACTCCGCCAGCAACTTCTGGTGGTCCGCAACCACGAAATCCTTGTTCTTCTCGATGAAGTGGTCGCACTCGTACGTCACTTCGCCCGCGTAGTGGTCCAGCGCGAACGCCGTCGTCGACCGCTTCGGCTTTTTAAATCTCGGTTCCTCCTTCAGCGCGCCGTATAGCTTCTGCGCGAACTGCTCGTGCGTCGTCGCCGGGAACAGGCACGCCTCGTCCAGGAGCGAGATGATCCCCGTCGGTCGCTTCTCGATCAAATCCAGCACGTCCTGGTTATCCACGAACTCGATGTACGACCAGTCGATGGCCTCGCGCTCGTACTCCTCCTGCTCCGACTTGAACACGTGCTGGTTGAAGTGCTGCTGTAGCTTCTCGTTCGCCAGGTTGATGCAAAACTGCTCGAACGAGTTCGTCTTGAACGACTCGAACCCGTAGATGTCCAAAACCCCGATGAACCTTTCCGACGAAGCGTCCTGGCCGATGGATTGGTTGATCTTCCGCACGAGCCAGTCGAAAAGCCGCGCGTACGTCGTCTTCGCCAACGAGTCGCGCGCGTCCGTCGCCGCCTTCACGTCCAGGGGCTTCTCGATGGCGCCGTCGCGCGTCTCGATGACGCGCGTGCGCAGAGCCTTCTCCAGGCGCGCGGCGTCCACGCGCAGCACCGCGGCCGCGTCCGCGAGCGCGGCGCGAGCGGCGTCGCCGGCGAGAACGCACCCGTCGTCCGCGGCGTCGTCGTCCCCGGCGGCGAAGGTCACGTTGCCGAGGTGCAGGACGCCGGCGACGACGCGCATCACCGCGTCTTGCTCCGCCCTCTCGATGCCCACGACGTCCATCGCGCGCCGGGTCGCGCGATACTCGTCGGCGTTGTCCACCCCGCCCAGCGTGTGGCAGGACGATGCGCTCAGGTACGCGAACTCGGTGGACGCCTTGAGCCGCAACGCCCGCTTTTCGGCGTCGTCCGCGCCGTCGCAGAGCTGGTAAAACACGTGGAAGTTCCGTTCGGGGTCGTCGATCGCGACGATGCGCGACCGCTCCAGCAGGTACGTGCGGATCGCCGCGCCGCTGATGGCGTCGTTCTCGTCGAACTGGATCTCGATGAACTTCCCGAATCTCGACGAGTTGTCGTTACGAACGGTCTTCGCGTTCCCGAACGCCTCGAGCAGAGGGTTGGACTCGAGCACCTTCTGCTCCACCGGGCGAGAACTTCGCGAACGAACTTCGTCGCCGGCGGTCGCGGCGCCGTCGCCGTCTCCCGCCCGCCCGCCCATGTGCGCGAGGTAGTGCATGATCTGCTTCGCGGTCTCCGTCTTGCCCGCGCCGGACTCGCCGGAGACCAAGATGCTCTGGCTCGCGTTTTCTTTGCGCATCGCCTCGAACGACGACTCCGCGATGGCGAAGACGTGCGGGCTCAGCTCGCCCAGCTCGTGCCCGCGGTACTGATCCATCATGTGGCGGTCGTACAGGTGCGGCAGACGCTGGAACGGGTTCACCTGCGCGTCGTCAGAAAGCACGTAGGGACACAGGGCCGTGTATAGGTTCGTCAACAACAGAACAACGAAAACGCATCACGTACGGCTCGACAGCGAACGCCGCGGTGCCGCGTCGGCGAAACGACGCGTCGTTCCAAACTCGGCGTACGAAAGAAAAAAAAAAAGTCCGACTGTCCGACGAGCTTCGGGGGAAACGTCCGTCGGTTCCGCGTCGGTTCACGCGCGTGACGTTCGCGGAGACGAGGCGCGTGTGCGTTCCGTCCGCCGCGTACCGCGATGAGTATGTTCCCCGTGTACGTGTATATCTCGTCCAGACCGTAGCGGTTCTTCAGGTTGTGCAGCACGCCCGGCTCGTGCAGGTAGTTGAGCGTCACCATGTCCTCGCGGTCCGCGTGCTCCACCAGGCACAGGTCCGCGTGCTTGAGCTCCGCCTCGCCCGCCTCGGTGGCCACCTTGACGGCCTCGCCGGAGACGGACACCACCGAGCCCGAGACGTACGCCTCCGCGGGGTCGGGGACCCATACCTTCACCCCAGGGGAGATGCGGTTCGCCTCGTCCTCCGCCATGGCGCCCGCGCGGCGACGCGACGGACGCGACAGACGCGTCTCCAGAGTGGAGAGTGGAGAGCCGTTAGCGTTCGAGTCGACGATCGACGCGTCGTCTCGGGAACCTCGAACGCGCGCGTTCGCCGATCCGCCGGCGAGGTGCGTCCGTCGAGATCGCGCGCGCTCGCGACCCGCGACCCGGCCGTGCCGATACGTGCGCTGGAGATCCTCCAGGCGCGCGAGGCTGTGCGCGGCTGTCGTGAAGATCTCGACTTGGCACCCACACAAAGCTTTCGCGTACAAACTCCAGAACGCACGACTGTTGGCCTCCGCATGGTAAATTCGTATGGGGACGCAGTCATAAAAAAGTATTATTATGTACGACCAGGTGGCAAATTAAAACGTTTGCCCACTCAACGTCGCTTCTCGCGCGCCTCGCCACAGCATCCCGCGGTGCGTTCGGCGCGTGCCGCGTCGCCGTCGGACAGCGAAGGCGTCGGCGCGCGAAGCCGAGGCGCTCGCGGTCCGTGCGCGGGCGCGCTCGTCCCGACCGCCGCGCGTTTCCGATCATGGCGACCGCCGCGCCCTCGTTCCTGGGCACCTCCCGGAACCTGACGGACACGTTCCTGCGGTTCAGGAACCAGGCCAAGGACACCGGGGGCTTCGGGTACAGCGCCTCGCGCGAGGACCTGGCGCGCGAGAAGGCGAGCGCGCGCCTACTGGACGCGGCGATCGGGAGCAGCAGCGGCGTTCCATCTGACGGCGCGCGAGGTGGAGGCATCGCGGGCATGTCGTCCACGCTGCCGCCCGCGTGGGTGGATCTCAGCGAGGAGGCGTCGGCGGACATCGCCGCCATCAAGGACAAGCTGCGCGGGCTGAGCTCGGCGCACGCCAAGGCGCTGCTCCCCACGTTCGACGACGTGGGCGGCGCGGAGGACCACGTCGTGGAGGTGGTGACCAACGAGATCACGCGGCTGTTCAAGCGCTGCGAGGGGCGGCTGAGGAGGCTCGGCGAGCGCGCCGGGGATGGCGCCGGCGGCGACGCCGAGGAGCGACGCGTCGTACGGAACGTGCAGACCAAACTCGCGACGGAGGCGCACAGGCTGTCCGTGGTGTTCCGCAAGACGCAGAAGGAGTACCTGCAGCGGCTGCAGCAGCAGGAGGGGCGGGGGCCGGGGGGGGCGGGCGTGGACGACATATTTTCGAACGCGAGCGACGCGAACGCGGCGAGCGACGGCGACCCGGGGTTCTCGTCGCAGCAGATGCGGCGGGTGGACCGCGTGGAGGCGCATTCGTACGAGCGCGACCGGGAGGTGGTGCACATCCTGCAGAGCGTGAACGACTTAGCGGGGGTCATGAAGGACCTGTCCGTGCTGATCATCGATCAAGGGACGGTGCTGGACCGCATCGACTACAACTGCGAGATGGTGGCGACGACCGTGGAGGAGGGGCGCAAGCAGCTCGCGAAGGCGGAGGATTACCAGAAAAACTCGCGGCTCATCCTGTGCATCTACTTCCTCGCCGCGATGGTGGGCGTGATGCTGCTGGTCGTGATCTTCCAGAAGATGGGGTAGATTTTGTTTTATAGAATCGAAGGACGTAAAGCACAAAGTACGACGGACGCGGTAGTCGCGCGACGATGAAAAGACCGTTTATCGTTAAAAACGCAATTCGCGACGCGCGACGCGCGACGCGGCGGCGTCACGTTCTGTTGGCGTCCTCGAACGGGTCGAACGGGTCGCCATCCTTGGTGATGCCCAGCGGCGGACTCGCGTTCTCGCTGCCGCTGCTTCTCCCGCTGGTCGCGTCCTCGTCCACCACCGTCAGCGAGACGTGCGAGCTCTGGCTGTGTGACCGCGAGACGTACCCGGGCATCGAGCCGCCCGACCCGGCGAGGGGGGGGTGGACGCCGCCGCGCGACGGAGCGGACGGCGTGACGGAGTGGTTGGCGTAGGCGACGTTCCCGTCCCTCACCACCACGTGATCCGCCGAGACGATTTTGACCGACGACTTTGTTCCCGCGTCAGCGCCGCCCGCCCCGGGACCGGCGGGACCCGGCCCGAACGGCACCGCGCCCCCCTCCGCGTTGAACACCATGCGCGCATCCGCCGCGGCGTGCGCGGAGCCGCCGCGGCTGACGCCGCCGCTGCTCCCGCCGCGGTCGCTCCCGTTGCTGGAGTTCTCCATCACCTCCGAGAGCGCCATCGCGAACTTCGCGGCGTCCCCCGCGCGCACGCGCATCTCCATGGAGTGCTCCCCCCCTCCCGGCGTCTTGAACGTGAACACCGTGGTCTGGAACTCCGTGTAGCTCCGCCCGCCGTGCTGCGACGCGTCCATGCCCTTCATCTCGTCGCGCACCTTGACTCGCAGCGAGCCGAGCGCCTTTTTAATGAGCAGCAGCGTGATCCAGGACGTGACCCCGATCCACGCCACGGAGCTTATCAAGAACACGACGTTGGCGCCGAGAATATTGCCCCCCGACGCGCATCCCATGAACAAACCGCAGATCCCGCCCTCCTCCGCGCTCCTCGGGTGGCCGTAGCGCATGACGTAGTCGCTCTCGTTCGTGAAAAGCGCCGGCGCGATGATGCCCCACGCGCCGCCGATGAAGTGCACCGGGACGGCGTCCACGACGTCGTCGATGTGCCACACCAGCAGGGAATACGACGCGATGACGTAGTTGAACCCAGCCACGGCGCCGATGAGCAACGCCGCCCACGGATCGATCAAGCCCGCGCACCCGCTGACGGCGACCAAACCGCACAAGATGCCGTTGTTCATCCGCCGCGGCTCCAGTTTCTTGGGCCAGACGTACGCGTCCGTGAGCATCGTCGCGGCCCCCCCCGCCGCCGCCGAGAGCGTCGTCGCGACCGCGGCTTTCGCGGCGAGCGCGGCGTTGCCGTCGCTCAGCGTCTGCACGGAGACGCAGTTGAACCCGTACCACCCGAACCACAGAAACATCGTGCCCGCGGTCTGGAACACCGGGCTCTGCATGGGCATCGGCATCGGCGCGCCCGCGTTGAACCGCCCGACCCTCGGTCCCACGACGAGGCACGCGATCAACGCGCACAGACCACCGGTGACGTGCACGACGCAGGCGCCGCCGAAGTCCACCGCGCCGCTGCCGAATAATCGCGATCCGGGCTTCGTGGGACTCGCCCACCCGTCCGCGCTCCACGCCCAGTGCGCGACGATGGGGTAGAGCAATCCGGTGATGACGGCGCTGTACAGAGCGTACGCCCTGAACATGAACCGCTCCGCGAGCGCGCCCGAGACGATCGTCGAGCTCGTCGCCGCGAACGCGAACGCGTACACGAACCGCGCGTGTGCGCGCGCGGCGTCGCCGTTTTCCGAGATGGAATTCGTGAAGTGCACCGTGAACGCGTCGCCGGAGGCGGCGAACGCGCTCGCGCCCGCGAAGCCGTTGCCCTCGCCGTACGCCAATCCGTACCCGACGAGGTAGAACGTCACCGCGCCGCAGCACACGTCCAGCAGGTTCTTGAACAGCGTGTTCTTGGTGTTGCGGATGCTCACGCTGCCCACCTCCAGCAGCGCGAACCCGACCTGCATGAAAAACACCAGCGTCGCGCCGAAGAGCATGAACAGCACGTCCTGCGGATCGGATTTGTCAAAAAGTCAAAAAGCGACGATCGCGTTACACGGAGTTACGAACGAAACGCAAACGCGCGAGACGACGGCGCGGCGGGCGGGCGCGGCCGCGGGCGGGCGGGTCGAACGGGGAAGGCGCCGGTCAGATCGTGCGCGTGAGGCGAGCGCGCGGGGCGGTGTCGGTTCGGACGCTTCGGCGTGCGCGCGCGCGGCGCGCCGGTCCCCGCGTACGCCGAGACTTTCGCGAACAGCGACGGTGGCAACCGCGACGGCGGCGGCGGCGAGTGGAGCGACCGACCCTGCGCGCGGTGCGGCGCGACGCGCCAGAGGGAGGCTTCGAAGCTCGCGGGGACGCATCGACGCACCAGTCCACCGCTATCTTCGGCGTCGGAAGCCGCATCCTGCAGCAGACGGCGACTCATGGAGCGTCTCGTGGTCGTCGAGCCCAGTCAGCACGTCGACGGCGTGTTCGTTGTTTACCCGGATCGAGAAAGGGTTCGAGATTGCCGCGGCGCGACCGGGGGTCGCGGTGCGTCTCCGCCGAAGACGCGCGGCGCGAACGGCGCGCGCGATGAGACGCGGCGAACGCAGGCACGAAAGCAGGCTCGGCGCTCCGGCTCCGAACCCGCGCTGGCAGGTGTGCCTGCGGCGCGTGGCGTGCTGGCGTCAGCATTGGTAGTACTTTCCACGTTCGGGGGCTTCGAGTTTTCCGACAGGCTGCCCCCCGCGTACGCCGGAATAATTAACTCCGGCGATTTTCATGGCGGTCTATGAACCAGAAACTGCGCCGCAATTTCATCATTCTTTCCAGAAACCGCCGTCACCGAGAGTCGGTAATATTCCGGTCTTCCGAACGCGCGACCTGCCAGCCTGCGCTGACCCATAACGCCTGCGCGCTTGACACAAGAATGCCGTAACCCGACGTGGTGTCATGTCCGCCGCGGCGTACTGCGCGCTGAGCGTCTTGGTGTCGCTTCTGAACGCGCACGTGGTAACGTTCCTGCCGAGTGTCACCCTGCTGCTGGCCGTGCAAGCCGCCTCGACGTGCCTCGCGCTGGCCCTCGCGTCGCGCGTCTCCCCCCGCGAGGTATGCGTCGGGGCTGTCCGAGAGTTTCCGCTCGCGTGCATGTGCAGCGCCGCGCTGTGGACGCGCCTGGAGGCCAACAGGCACGCCTCGCAGAGCACGATCCTAGTCGCGAGGCACCTCGTGCCGCTCGTAATCCTTCCCATGGAGCGCGTCGTCCTCGGGAGGCGGGCGTCCGCGGAACTCGCCGCGCCGCTCGTCGCGGTCGCCGCGGGGGCGTTCGCGTTCGCGAACGGCGGACGGGAAGCGGAGGACGGAGCTGGCGTCGTTTTCGCCGCCGCGGTTTCTTCGCCGCGTCGAGGCCGCGTCGTGCTCGCCGCGCACGTCTTCGTCACGGCCGCGCAGCTGGTGATGACGAAGCGGTCGGTGGGGTCCGGTCGCGAGCGGGGCGGCGGGCGGCGACGGCGCGCGGCGTACGCGGCGGGGGTCAACGCCGCGATGGCGCTCGTGTTTCTCGCCGCGAGCATCCTCCGAAAAAGCGCGTTTTCTTTTTCCTTCGCGTTTTCTTCCCGAACGTTGACGAGCGCGCGGCGGTGGACGATCCTCGCGACGATCCCCGCGTCGATCGCGATCGTGCGTGTTCAGACGGAAACGCAGGCTGCCACCAGCGCGGCGGGGTTCGCCGCGCTCAACAACGCCGCCAAGGCGTTTTCCGTCCTGGTCGCCTTCGCCGTCGGCGAGAAAGCGCCGACGTCGGCGTCGCTCGCCGGCCTCGTCGCGACGTTCGCGGGGGGGCTGTGGTACGTGCGGGTCTCGGCGAGGCTCAAGGCGGGCCCCGAGGCGTCTCGACCGGGAAAGACCAAACGGAGCTAACAGCGACGGTGGCAGACGGAGGGTGGGTTTGTGGGAGTCTGCGATGGATGAGACGTTCGTTTATCACGCGAACAAAAGTAGCGGTAGGTATTATGACCGTAGGTAGATAGGATAGCTCCTTTGAAGGTTGTCGCCTGTACGATAACTATAGCTAGCTAGTAGCTATAGCTAATAGTAGCTAGAGGACTCGCGTCCTACTATAGGACTCGCGTCGCTTTCCCCCCCCCCCCTCCGTGAGCGAGGACCAGTCCAGGTCGTTCCCGGACACGTCCAGGTGTTCCAGCGAACGGCCGGTGAGCAGACCGGGCGGGATCGCGCCTTCGA
>Ga0181560_10005697_pt1 | contig 11084 bp, 6 predicted proteins | sample 011ome_20_FD_133751 | JGI IMG/M metagenome (GOLD analysis project Ga0181560, IMG submission 133751) | Coastal salt marsh microbial communities from the Groves Creek Marsh, Skidaway Island, Georgia - 011509CT metaG (megahit assembly) | ecosystem: Environmental > Aquatic > Marine > Intertidal zone...
CCCATGGAGTTTTCCCGGGAAAATTCGCGAGATCCGCTGCCGAGTCAGTTGTACAAGTCGTTCGCGTCGACTGCCTCGCCGTACGTACAGGCGGATTGAAGTGGTCCGCGCGCGCGGACTGGCTGATGAGAATGAGAACGTGGAATCGTCGCGCGTACGACTTCGTCGTACCGAAAGTATTCATACGTTATCACACGAACGTACCGCCGTACCGCCTACCTCATCGCCCGAACACACACTCTCTGATCACTGATCAGCCACTGATCACTCTCCCACCCCGGTCACGAGCGCGTGCGCCCCGAAGAGCACGAAGAGCGCGCCGCCGGTGACGGCGACGGCGCGCTCGGACACGCGCGTCGCCATGTGCTTCCCCCCGATCACCGCGGCGCCGGTGCACACGGCGTGCCCCAGGACGCCCCCGAGCGTCACGCCGAACGGGTCCTCGGACGCGGCGAGGCCTATGGTGGCGATCTGCGAGCGGTCCCCCCACTCCGCGAGGAACGTGATCACGAACGTCTCCGCCAGAACGCTCGACGAGAGAAGCGCGCGTTTCGCTTTCGTCTTGGACGACCCCTTGGCATCGGCCAGCTCCTTCTCCGTCTCCGCCAGCTCCTCCCGCATGCCGCCGCCCTCCCACGCGAGCAGCGACTCGTACAGGCTCCTGCACCCGAAGAAGAAGAACAGCGCCACGGCGAGGTAGTGCGTGTAGGTCTTCGAGATGAGCGCGGGCGCGGCCCACCCCAGCGCCGCGCTCAGCGCGGTCATCACCCCGAGCGCGCCGACGGCGCCGGCGAACACGGTGGCGCGGGAGTGGCGCATCGCCATGATGGCGGCGATGAAGAACGTCTTGTCCCCGATCTCGCTGATGAGGATCATCGTCCCCGACTTCACCGCGCCCTCGAAGAACTCGGCGGTGGAACTCATCGTGCCGGTCGAGGCAGCGGCGGTGCGCGCGGGTGTCTCAGAGCATTGCGAAAACCCAAAAAAACCTCAAAAAAGTTCGGCCGGAGCCTCGGAGATCGTCCACGGATCGTCCATGTCGTGGCGCGACGATTTCGCGGCCGGCAATCGAGTCCTCCCGTGACGCGGAAAAAGTTGTGTGGGTGTTGGAAAACCACGGCGCGCCATTCGTCGGGGGCGCGGCATGGGGGAGCGCGCCGGGGAGACGAGCGCGTTGCTGCCTCGGGGCGGCGTCGGGTCGGGGGTCGAGGTTCACGCGGAGACGCGCGAAGGGCGCGACGATGCGCCGGTGGTGTTCCAGTCGTGCTACCCGAACAAGCGGTACCGCCGGTGGGTGCTTCTGCTGTTGTTCCTCATCGCCACCCTGCAGACGACGGATCGGAACATACCCGCGATCTTGCTCCCGAAGATCGGCCCGGAGTTCCACATGACGGACGCGGACGCGGGCATGCTCAACGGCGCGGCGTTCGTGCTGATATACGCGCTCGCCACCATCCCCCTCGCGAGGCTGGCGGACATGTGCGGCCGGAAGTACCTCCTCGCGGGCTCGTTAGTGGTGTGGTCCTCGCTCACGTCGCTCAGCGGGCTGTCGCGGAACACCTCGCAGCTGTGCTTCCTGCGCGTCGGCATAGGGCTGGGCGAAGCGGGGTGCACGCCCGCGGCGCAGTCGCTCATCGCGGCGATGTACGGCCCCGGCGAGCGCGCCAGCGCGATGGCCGTGCAGCAGCTGGGCCTCGCCGCCGGCGCCGCCGCCGCCAACCTGCTGGGCGGGCTGCTGGTCGACCGCCTCGGGTGGCGCGGGGTCTTCGGGGTGATGGGCGTGCCCGGGTTCGTGCTGGCGGGCTTGCTGCTGCTGACGCTGGAGGACCCGCCCACGGCGACGCGCGGGAAGTACGGCGACGCGCGTGGCGTCGGGGCTTCCGGGGACGGAGCTTCTGGGGACGGAGCTTCCGGGGACGAATCGGAGGCGGCGCTCGCGGGGCCGGGGCCCGCCGGCGCCGGCGCGACGCGCGCTTCGTCTTCGTCGTCGCGGGCGGCGGCGAAGGGGAACCGGTCCGCCGGGAGTTCTTGGTCGCGCGTGATCACCGACGGGAGCTTCTGGCGCGACATGTGGGACGGGATCGTCGAGTGCGCGACGCACCTCGGTCGGAAGCCGTCGTTCATCCACCTCTCCGTCGGCGTGATGATCCAGGTTGGCGTCGGGCTGAGCATCATGGCGTTCCTCCCGATGTTCCTCGTACGCGTGCACGGCATGTCCACGAGGGACGCGGGCGTGCAGATCGCCGAGATCGGGGGCGTGTTCGGTGGGGTCGGGATCGTGGCGGGCGGCGTGGTGGGCGACTACCTGGTGCGCACGTCGGGGGACCAGCGCTGGATGCTGTGGTTCATCCTGGGGTGCAACGCGGTCGCCGCGCCGCTGATGGTGGCGGCGGCGCTGGTCGAATCGACCGAGACGTCCGTGTACATCTCTTCGGCGGTGGTGGCGCTTTTCATGGTCATGGTGGGGCCGCCGGGCGCGATCGTGCAGTCGTTGGTGCCGGACCGCATGCGCGCCACGGCGGCGGGCTTCTTCGGCGTGGTGGCCAACCTGGTGGGCGGCTCGCTCGGGCCGCTCGCCATCGGCAGCCTGTCCGACGCGCTTCGCGGCCGCTACGGCCGCGAGAGTATTCGGTACGCGCTCGCCTACTCCATGCTGTTCTGCGTCTGGGGCCAGGTTCACTGGTACCTCGCGGGGCGCGCCATGCCCGGGGACGTGCTCGAGACGAACGTCCATGTAGTGACGGACGGGGCGCACGAGGAAGGGGAGGAGGACGAGGAAATGGGCGAAGAGACGCGACGCGCGAGGTAGACTGTAGACGTACAGTACATACCGTAGTTACGTAGATTCCTTTCGTAGTTCCTTTTCGGCGTCGCCGCGCGCGCGCGCTTTCGTAGTCGCTCACGCGCTCGCGGCGCTCTCGGTGCTATCACGGCTTCTCCCGCAACCACGGCTTGAGCGATGCGAACGCGCCCTTGTAGGACAACCCCGGGTGTTTGGCGAAAACGGCCGAGACGAGCGCCTGCGCGCCCGACTGCGTCAGGCCCGCGCGCGCGGCGTCGTCTCCGTTTGCCGCCAGCTGCATGACCACGCCGCCGATGCAGTGCGCCACGCCCTCGTGCTCCTTCGAGTCCTCCCACTCGTCCTCACAGTGCTCGAACAACCCGCGGTCGATCAGGCGCTTCTCTAGCTGCGTACCGGAGCGCGAGCCGAGGCGCAGCAGCGCCCACAGCGTCGCCAAGCCGGCGTGCTGCACCTGCACCACGCCCGGGGTCTCAGCCAGCACGTCCAGCAGCGTGTGCGCAGCCGAGCCCGAGGCGACAGCCTCGGCGTCGCGGAGCGCGCGCACGACGCCCGCGCTCGTGCTGGTCGCGAGTACGCGCAGGAGCTGCAGCGCGGCGTCCGGGCCGGGCTGCAGCATGGGCTTGCCGTCGCCCTTGGTCTTGCGCTCGACCCACATATCCATCGCCGCCGCCGCCGAGCCCGGCGCGCCCAGCGACGCGACGAGGAACGGCCGCCCGCCGCCCTTCGCCGTCAGGTTCAGCAGCGCCGCGTGGCACCGCAGCCGCCGGCGCCAGTCCAGCCGCGCGTCCGCGGACATGTTCACCAGCGCTTTCAGGCAACGTCTACGCGCCAAGTACAGGTCCGCGTGGATCGTCTCCGCGGACTTGACGTTCCGCGTCGCGGCGCCGGGCGCCGCGGCGGCGCGCCCCGAGAGTTTCGCCGCCGCTTTGGCGGTGACGTTGGAGGTGCCGGCGTCGGCGTACCTGCGCGCCGGCTCGGGCTTCGCCTTCGGCCCGGGCTTCTCGAGCCGGCGGCGCAAGTCCGCCACGCGGGCCGAGACCGCCTCGAACGCCCTCCTGGCCTTGCCCCCGACGCTCACCACGGAGTCGGCGTCGTCGTCGTCGTCCGCGTCCTTGGTGAGGTCGTGCTCGAGCTTGCGGAACGAGTACGAGACGGCGAAGCTCAGCGTCGCCACGAACGCGCCCGCCGCGGCGGCGAGCACGCCCCAGCGCGAGAACGTGACGTTCGTGACGAACGCGACGAAATCCACGGGGAACATCGCGATCGCCGCGCCCCAGGAGCGCTGGTTCGCGCGCTTCGCGGCGAGCGCCTTCTGCTTGCGCAGCAGAGCCTCGCGCTGGCGCATCTTCTCGGCGAGCTCGCGCTTCGCCGCCGCCAGCTCCGCCTCCTCCTCCGCCTTGAGCTGCGTCTCCTCCAGGTCAAGCAGGTAGTCCGCCTGGGGGGTCAAGCCCGCGTTCGAGTCCGCGAGGGCGACGTCCGCCGCGAGCGCCTCCAGCGCGTCGTATTGCTTCTGCTCAGCCTTGCTCCTGCGCCGGCGCCCGTCGCGGCGCGCCTCGGCGCCGCCGGCGGCCATCCGCGCCTTGGCCTCCGCCAGCCGCCGCTTCAGCCGCGCGGCTTCCGCCAGCATCTCCGTCTGCGGGTCCGCGGTGGTGTTGCACAGGCCGGTGGTCTGCAGCACGAACGTGGGCGCGACGCAGCACGCGCCCTTGTCGTCCCGCGCCGCGGGCGGGTCGCGGCACTTGCCGTCGCACCCAAACGCGCTCGAGCCGCCGCACACGCCGCGGCAGTCCACGGCGTCCGCGCCGCGGCAGCGCCCGGCGCAGTCCCTCACGGCGCCCGAGTCGCACACCTCGTCGCAGCCCATGACGCCCGGCCCGTCGCACCGCACGATCTCGCGCGTGCCGCAGTGGTTGACGCGCGCGCGGTAGCCGGACCCGCACCGCGCGCTGCACGCCCCCCAGTCGCTCCACAGCGTCTTGCGGCACTTCTCGCCCCAGCGCAGGCGCTCGAGCGTCGGCGCCTCCGGCACCTCGAGGTCGCCGCGCAGCTCTGGGTAGGTGCAGAAGTACACCGCCGGGCGCACGACCGTCGCGACGAAAAACCTGTAGACGTTCACGGGGAACATGTACACGGGGCGCGCCGTTCGCGCCCACGAACGGAACGCGGGGCCGAGCTCCTCGCCGACGGATTCCTCGAGCGTGAAGTAGGCGTCCTCGGCGGCGTCCGTGACGGCGTCCTTGGCGCCGACGAAGACGGGCTCGAGCCCGTCCCAGACGAAGTCCCAGAACGGGAGCACGAACACCACCGCCGGCCGCACGATGGTCCACGACAGAAACGCGACGTTCACGGTGTTGCGCCAGGTGAACGCGGCGGACGCCGCGACCTTGGCCCAGGCGACGTCGAGCTGCAACTCCGTCGCCGCCGCGTCGGCGAAATCCTTCGCCAGGGGCGCGGAGGTGTCCACGGCGTACCACGCCGCTTTCTGCGCGACCCAGCCCGTGCCGGCAACGGCGTCGAGGGACTTGCGGCAGGCGAGGCGCGTCAGGTGGTGGCTCGTGGACGAGACGCCGAGGAAGCGGTCGAGGTTGTAGACGTCGGCGAGCACGCCGTCGCCGAAGAGCGCATCCTTAGCGAGCTTGAACGAGTCATGCTGGTTCTGCACCGTCTCCGGCACGCCCGCGTCCGAGGCGAACACGGAGTTGTACGCGGTGAGCACGAGCGCCACGATGGCGTAGGCCTGCACGATCGCCCACACCGCGGTGAGGGGAGACGTTCCTTGGGTGCCTTCGTCCCCGGGGCGCACGTTCTCGCGATGGACGTTCTTGCGTCCCAAACGCGCGAGCACCGTCTTGGTCGCGCGCGAGGCGACCGTCGGGCCCGCCATCGTCGCCGCCTCCGGTCGGCGCGGGCGAGGGGCGGGGGACGGCGCGTCGAACGGGCGACGCGCGGGGAGTTGTGGCTGCGGAGGCAGACGCGACGCCGGTCGAGCGAGCCATTTGGAAAAAACCACGGACACTAGCCTGTACAGGCTAGCGCGAGAAATCCAGACTGTTTGTGCGTTAACTATACCGGCAACACCCTTGTGAGACTAAATAGCTATACGCATTGACCCGCCTCGCAAACATCGCGAACCGGCACTCCACGACTCTTCGGAATTCGGCACTCTCGATCGAGATCGGGCAATCGGCGGGCCGCGTCCCGATCAGATCGGGCAGCGCAACCCACCTTTGATTCGCGAGCGATGGGCGCCAAGGAGACGCACCCGCTTGCGAGCGCGCTGGGCGCGCTCGCGCGCGTCCTCGGCTTGGCCATCGCCTGTTTCTTCGCGTACGACATCCGGCTCTACGCCGTGCGCGAGTACGGGCGCATCATCCACGAGTTCGATCCGTGGTTCAACTTCCGCGCGACGCAGTACCTCGCGGACAACGGCTGGGCCAAGTTCAGCCGGTGGTTCGACTACATGTCGTGGTACCCGCTCGGGCGCCCGGTCGGCACCACCATCTACCCCGGCATGCAGGTCACCGCGGTGGCCATCTGGAGGACGCTCGGCGCGCTTGGCGAGTCCTTCCGGATGTCGCTCAACGACGTCTGCGTGTTTTTCCCGGCGTGGTTCGGCGCGGTTGCCACGCTGCTCACCGGACTGCTCACCGCCGAGTGCAGCGGGGACAAGAACGCCGCGGTCGTCGCGTCGCTCGTGATGTCCATCGTGCCCGCGCACACCATGCGCAGCGTCGCGGGCGGGTACGATAACGAGAGCCTCGCCGTGACGGCGATGGTGCTCACCTTCTTCGCCTGGTGCCGCGCGCTGCGCGACCGGAAGAGCTGGCCGATCGGCGCGCTCGCGGGTTTGGCGTACGTTTACATGGTCGCCGCCTGGGGGGGGTACACCTTCGTGCTGAACATGGTGGGCCTGCACGCCGCCGTGCTGGTGCTCGTGGGCAAGTTCGACGGCGCCACGCACAAAGCCTACTCGCTCTTCTGGATCGTCGGCACGCTCGGCGCGATCCAGTTCCCGGTCGTCGGCCTGGCGCCCATCAAGAGCATGGAGCAGCTCGGGCCCGCGCTGGTGTTCCTTGGGTACCAGGTGCTTGAAATCACCGAGCGCGTCGCGAAAACGAAGGGGCTCGTCGGGCACGCCAAGTGGCGGTTCCGGATCCGGTGCTACGCGATGGCGGCGGCGTGCGTGTTGGCGATGGCGGCGGCGCTCGCGCCCACCGGGTACTTCGGCCCCCTGTCCGTGCGCGTCCGCGGCTTGTTCATCAAGCACACCAAGACGGGTAACCCGCTCGTGGACTCGGTCGCCGAGCACCAGCCCGGCTCGGCGGACGCGTACGTGCGGTACCTGAACTTCCCGTTCTACGTCGCGCCCGTCGGCTTCGCCATCGCCTGCGCGCACTTCCTGCGGACGAAATCCGCGGCGGCGCTGTTCCTGCCGCTCTACGCGGTCGTGGCGTACTACTTCGCGAACCGCATGGTGCGCCTGATCATCTTCCTCGGGCCTATCGCGTCGTGCCTGTCCGGCGTCGCCGTCGGGCACCTCTTGGAGCAGGTGGCCGGGAACCTCGCCTGGTTCGCGGCGGGGGGACGCGAAGACGAGGCGCGGGTAAAGACGCCGTCTTCGAAGCCGGGAAGCAAGGGAGGCAAGGGAGGCAAGGGAGGCAAGGGCAGGCCGGCCTCTTCTTCCGCTTCCGAGACCGCGGCTTTGGTGGACGCGTACGAGCTCAAGATCGCCGAGCCTGTGCGCCGACTGTGGAACGGCAAGCCCTCGCGCGTCGCGCGCGTCGCGGTGGCGCTGACGTTGCTGTCTTTGGGGTCGTCGCGGGTCGCGTCGTTCTGGAGCTACTCGCACGACATCGCGCGGGGCATGTCCCAGCCCTCGGTGATGTTCAAGGGCCAGCTCAACGACGGGCGCACGATCATCGTCAAGGACTACGTCGAAGCCTACCACTGGCTGCGCGACAACACCCCCGAGGACGCGCGCGTGATGGCGTGGTGGGACTACGGGTACCAGATTGCGGGCATCGCCAACCGCACCTCCATCGCCGACGGCAACACGTGGAACCACGAGCACATCGCCAACCTGGCGCGCACGATGACTGCCACGGAGGAGAAGGCGCACCGCGTCATCCGCCACCTCGCGGACTACGTTCTGGTGTGGTCCGGCGGCGGCGCGGACGACATGGCCAAGTCGCCGCACCTGTTCCGCATCGGCAAGAGCATCGGCCACGACACCGGCACCGTGGACATGCACGAGATCCAGAGCAAGTTTGGCGTGGACCAGTACGGGCGCCCGACGCCGCTCATGGCGCAGTCGCTGCTGTACAAGCTGGTGTCTTTCCAAGGCTCCGTCAGCGACCAGCGCTTCGAGGAGGTGTACACCAGCCGCTACCGCAAGGTGCGCATCTACAAGGTGGTCAACGTGAGCGACAAGTCCAAGCGCTGGGCGGCGGACCCCGCGAACCGGCTCTGCGACGCGCCGGGCTCGTGGTACTGCCCGGGGCAGTATCCGCCCGCGCTCGCCAAGTTCACGGGCATCATCAAGCCCGCGTACACCATGCCCGCGTTCCACCAGCAGCAGCAGGCGGAGCGCGAGAAGCAGGAGCGGGTGGAGGCGCAGAGGATGGCGGACCGAGCCGCGGCGGCGGCGGCGGCGGCGAACGCCGAGACCGAAGCGGAGTTGTGAGTGGCGTCGGCGTTGAAATCCGAATCAATTTTTTTGTGTCATGCGTCTGGTCATGAGTCTGTCAAGTTCTTTTCGCCGAGGATAATCGATCGATCGATCCGAGACGCGCCACAACGGCTCGCCCGGGAGCGACGTGTCCTCTCGACCGCCACGCCGTCGTCGGCGCGCGCAGACATGGCCGGCGGCGAGAAGCGCAAGGCTTCGTCCTCGAACGCGCCGAAGGGCGCGTCGAGGGGATCCGAGAGCGACGCGCGCAAGAAACCGAAGGCGAAGACCGCCGCCGCCGCCGCCGCCGACGATTTCGCGACGGACCACTCGCCCTCCGAGCTCGCATACCTGCGCTGGCTGCGGTCCGCGGGCGTGCGGCTGTCCGGCGTGACCATCGGGCGTTTCCCGAGCACCGGCCGGGGCTGCGTCGCGACGCGAGACCTGCACGTCGGGGACGTGGTGGTGGAGGTTCCCGAAGATGCCATCCTCACCGCGGACACATCCGTCGCCGCCGACGCGCTGCGCTCCTTCTTCGGCGGCGACGGCGCGTCGCCGCGGCTGGATCGCGAGGCGCTGGTGCTCGCGGTGATGGCAGAGATGGCGCGCGGCGATGCGTCCCGAGTGAATGCCTACCTGGACGCGCTGCCTTCCCTGCGCGCGACGCACTCGCCCCTGGGCTGGACGGCGGCTGAGCTCGCCGAGCTCGAGGGCACGTCGTGCGCCGAGCGCATGTTCGCCGAGGACGAAGACTGCGAGCTCCCTTGCATGACCGTCGAGCACTGGAAGCACGTCGCCGCTCCGTTCTTCAGACGCTTCCCGGAGTTCGCGGTTCGCGGTCCCGCGGACGCCGCGGACGAAACCGAAAGGACAGAAACCGCGACTCTGCGCAAGGCGTATCTGCACGCCGCCGCGCTCGTGGCTGGCTTTTCCTTCACGCTCGGCGAGGAGGAGGAGGAGGAGGAGGAGGAGGAGGAGGAGGAGGCGCGCGAAGTGCTGTGCCCTCCCGTCGACGCGCGGAGCGACTCCGACGCGCACACCGGCACGCAGGCGATGGTCCCGTTTTGGGACATGCTGAACCACGCCTCGCCCTCCGCCGCGAGCGTGCGCCTGGAGCACGACGCGCGCGCGGCGACGCTGAAGATGGTGTGCGTCCGCCCGGCGCGGCGGGGGGACGAGGTGTTCAACACCTACGGCGCGCTGGGAGACGACGAGACGCTTCGGCGGTACGGGTTCGTCGCGCGCGCGAACACGCACGGGGGCGGCGCGGAGGTGACCCTGCGCGAGCTCGTCGCGGCGGCGGCCAAGGCGCGGTTCGTGGTGCAGGGCACGTACGACGACGAGGACGGGTCCGAGGGCGGGAGCGAGTCGGACGGCGACGATATTTGGATCAGTTCGCGGAGAGCCCCCCCGACGTCCGACTCTGAGGACTCGGAGGAGGACTCGGAGGAGGACTCGGAGGAGGACTCGGAGGAGGACTCGGAGGAGGATTCAGACGACGACGCTTCGCGATCGGTGGACGCGCCCATCGAGCCTGATGGTTCGTTGAGCGCACGCGAGACCACGGAGCGTCTGCGTCTGCTTCGTCGGTTCGGCGTCGCGTCGCGCTCGACGGATCGGTTCGCGATTTCGCGCACCGGGAAGCCCAGCCTGGCGCTGCGCGCGGCGGCGCGCGTCCTGGCCATGCACGCCTCGCAGTTCCAGCAGCTCGCCGCCGCGGACGCGTTCGAGCGCGGCGACAGGAACGACCAGTCGGGCGTCTGGAGCGACAGCGACGACGAGGGCGCGTTCGCGGGGCTCGCGCCGGCCACCACGGAACGCGTCTGGGACGGACCGGCGGCGACGGAATCGGACGGCGAAGGTACGCGAGCTCGGAAGGCGTTCGGGTCCGTCGTCGGTGACTATCGCGCATATCGGGGTTTTCTCTTCTCGCCGCGCGCTCGACTCTTTTTGTTTTTCGTGAAACACCTTCCGGGGCGAGCCTTTCGCGACGGTCGCCGAGTGATCATGACACCTTTGTGGGATCTCCTAGGGACTGAAAAGTTCCCTTGACGAGAAACGAAGGAGCGCGTTAACGCGCGCGACGTTCTGACGGCGTCCTTCGCCCCGAACCGACGCGCGTCTCTTTTTTTAGTGTAAGTCGACTTCGGTGCCGACTTTTTTTTAGTTAGTCAACGCCGACTGACCCGAACGACGCCGTTTCCCGAAAAACGCAGGCGTGGACTCGGACGACGACGAGACGGAGGACCGCTCGGACCAGATGACCCGCGTGGCGGCGACGCTGCTCATCCTCGCGGAGGACGCGCTCGAGCGGAGGTTCGCGACCCGCGGGCTGGCGGAGGACCGGCGCGCGATGCGCGCGCTCGGCCCGGAGGCGCCCTCCGAGCGCGCCGCCGCCAGCGTCGGCGGGTGGAACCGGCACGGCGCGCGCGAGAAAACGAGCTCGAAGCACGCCGTGAGCCGGTCCACGCACAGGCGGAGAATGGCGCTCGTCGTCCGGCTCCGCGAGAAAAACGCGCTCGACGCTTTGTCGCGGTGGGCGACGCGCGCCGCGCGGAGAGAGCAGGAGCTGCTTCCGCCGTTACGCGAGCGGTGAGAAATCCGCGTTTTTCG
>Ga0181560_10005702_pt1 | contig 11077 bp, 8 predicted proteins | sample 011ome_20_FD_133751 | JGI IMG/M metagenome (GOLD analysis project Ga0181560, IMG submission 133751) | Coastal salt marsh microbial communities from the Groves Creek Marsh, Skidaway Island, Georgia - 011509CT metaG (megahit assembly) | ecosystem: Environmental > Aquatic > Marine > Intertidal zone...
GGGACGGAGAGCGGTACCGAGCTCTCCGTCAGTGACTTAGAAAGTACTTAGAAAGTAAAAACAGTCTCTAAAGTATCGCGCGCGTCTCTCATGAGAGTCGCGCCGCGCGCCGCGTACGTACGCGTCTCGTTTCGTATTCCGCGCGCGTATTCGTCGCTTTTCGCGATGACTCACAACCGAAATCAGTCGACGAAATCAGTCGACGTTCATCGACGTCTCGAGCGCCGCGTCGTCGTCCGAGGAGTCCACCAGGTCCGGAAGGTCCGGGACGTCCTCGAGCGGCACGTCCTCGTCGTCGGAGGAGTCCACCAGCGCGGGAAGCGCGTCGTCGCGGGTCGTCGCGGGGTGGTCTTCGTCCATCTCGTCGTCGGCGCCGCCGCCGCCGAGCGCGCCGAGCGCGGCGCGCCCCTCGGTATCCGCCGAGCGCTCGAACTCGCGCGTCGAGCGCCGGAGTATTCGGCGCGCCTCCGCGTTGGTCATGCCGAGCACCAGGTCGTCGCTGTCCTCGCTGTCTTCGCCCCCGAGGTCGTCCTCGTCTCCGCTCTCGAAAGACTCGTCCGGCGACGACGCGTCCGCGCCCGGGAACCGACGCCCCGCCCCGCCCCGCCCCGCCATCGCGCGCATCATGCTCTCGAAGACGGCGGCGGGCACGAACCCCGGCGGCGCGCCCGGGAAGCGCGCGCCGGCGCCGGCGCCGGACTCCTCCGACTCGTCCGCCTCTCGCGGGGGTTCCCCCTCTCCCTCCGCGTCCGACTCCGGAGCCGACTCCGGCTCCGGCTCGTCCTCCGGGTCGCCGCGCACGCGCTCGAGCACCGTCTCGCGGCACATCGGGCAGGACGGGTTGCTGTGCACCCAGTCCTGGATGCACGCCGGGTGGAACAGGTGCCCGCAGTCCAGCGCGCACAGCGTCTGTCCGGGCGCGATGGGCTCGGCGCAAATCGGACACGTCGTCTCTTTCGCCTCTTTCACGTTTTTTTCGTCGACGTCGAAGCCGGGGATGGCGCCCGCCATCGCCGCCAACCCGCCGGGGGGCACCACGGCGCTCCGCCGCTCGACGCTCTCGCGAGGCAGCCGCGCCTCGAAGCCGCGCAGCGCCTCGTCGAAAAGCTGGTACGCGACGTGTAGCCTGAACTCGCTCTGCTTCAGCGCGCGCGCCTGCGCGCTCACCACCTCGTTCAGGACGTTGGGGGGCATGTCCGACGCGTTGAGCGCGCGTAACAGCAACTGGTGCTGCCTGCTCAGCAGCACGTGCGCGCGCGCGTGCGCCGCGCGCCGTCCGCCGAGCGGCCCGCGCGACATCTCCTGCTTGACGCGCGTGCGCTTCGCCGAGCGCGTCGCGAAGATCTCCGCCTGGAGCCGCCGCGCGCGCTCGCGCATCGCGCAGCACTCCGCCTCGGCGTCGAACTGCGCGGTGCGCCACAGCCGCCACCAGTCGCGCTCCGCCGGCGTCATGCGCAGAACCTCCAAGGAACCCGGCCGTCCCAACGTGGACTTATACGGCGTCCGTCCGGGACCGGGGGGTCCCGCCCGGGAAACGCCGGCACCGCTCGCTACACGCCCGCTTCTCGTCGCCACGCCCGCGTTCGTTTGAACCCCAGTCGTCTTCTCGGATACGAAAATCTCCGCGCGCTCGTCGCACTCGGCGCCGGCATCCACCGTCTCGACGTCGTCGTCGTCAAACGCGCACGCCGCGTCGCCGCCGGCGGCGAAGTCGTCGGCGCGCTGGAACCCGAAGGTGTCGCGGTACGCCTCGGTGTACGCGTCGAACGCGGGCGCCGATCCCGGCGCGCCGGGGGCCTCGCCGGGCGCGGTCGCGAGCGCCGCGAGCGTCTCGCGCGCCAGAGGCGGCGCGGAGACGAGGCGCGTGGCGCGCAGGCGGTCGACGAGCGCGTCGGCGGGGGCGGGACCGAACGCGGCGGCGGCGCCGGCGGCGCGCTGCGCGGCGTCGAGCGCGTCGAAGACGCCCGGCATGACCTTTTCTGCGAGTTTCCACCTGGCCAGCCTGGCGACGCGCGCCTCCACCATTGGCGTGAAGCACGCCCCCACCGCGGGCTCGAGCCGGAACACGTCGTTCACCGTGCTGGCGTGCTCGAACGCCTCCTCCGGGCGGACGAGCTGCGAAACCTTCCCGGCGATGGCGCCCGCCGCGTCCAGCGCACCCTCGCACTTGGTCTCCGCGTCGGAGAAGAACAGCCGCAGCCGCGCCGGGTCCCGCGCGTCGTCCTCCACGAGCAAGTGGCACAGCTGCTCGTCCCCGTGCGCGGCGTGCGAGACGACCCAGCGCCGCGCCGCCGCGTTCCACTCCACCACCTGAAACACGTAGCGGGTCTTCGCGTCCCCGCCCGGAATCACGATGGTGCCGATCCAGACGCGCCCGGGTCGGAACCACGCGCGCAGGCCGGTCTTCTCCTCAGCCTGCGCGCGGGGCGTCGGGAAGGGGAGGGGGGAAGAGTCAGGAGGGGTTCGAGTCAGCGGCGGGTGCGACGACGGGTGTCGCCGTCACGCGCGTCCGCGGGAGGTGCGACGAAAAGACGAAAACCACCTCGCGCGGGTTTCGATATTTTCCAGATGCGAGCGCGTCGGGAACGCACCGGCACGTCGTCGTAGTCAGGAAGCGGAGAAGTCCCGGTCGCGAGGGCCTCCTTCCTCAGCGCGTGTACCCGCTCGATGCGCGCCACCGCGCGGGCATCGTGGGGGTTTGAAACCCCGGGGGGGGCTGTTGCGGCCGGAGGCGCCATCCTCTGATGAAAGAGCGGTGTGCTTGCCCAAAAAAACAGCTGGGATGTTTTGCTGACGGTGATCTCACTGCACGCTTTTAGCGCGGTCACCATTTCGCGAATTTCGCGACTGATGCTTCGTGTGTAAAGTTTTCGCTGCCACTAACCCTATCTGAGGGTTCTGGTGCGAACCAACCAGGGTCATTCCCCCGATCGCAGATCGAGCGAACGCACCATGTCAGCCATCCTCCGATCCCGCGTCGCCCGCCAGGTGCTCACTAGCACCCGCGGCTTCGCCTCCGTGCCCGAGGTCATGGTACGTGAAAGACCCCCGCGCGACCTCGACGCGCGGTGCCGTCCCACCGACGTCGAACGCATCAACTCGCTTTTTCTCCTTTGACGTCCGCTCGCGACCGCCTCGGCCCTATACCCGCGCCTCACCGCCTCGGGTGCCATCGCTGACGCCCCATCATTTCGCGCCTGTTCATTCCTTTTACCACGCAGCGCGCCGCCGTGGTGCGCGAGACCGGCCCTTCGTCCGTGATGAAGGTGGAGCACGACTACCCCGTCCCCAAGCTGGCGCCCGGCGGCGTGCTCGTGGCGAACAAGTACTCGGGCATCAACTTCATCGACACGTACCACCGCAGCGGTTTGTACAAGCGCGAGCTCCCGTTCATCGGCGGGCAGGAGGGCGGCGGCTTCGTGGCCGCGGTCACGCCCGAGGCGGAGGCGCAGGGCGTCAAGGTTGGCGACCGCGTCGCCTACTCCTCCGTGTTTCAGACGTACGCCGAGTACACGGCGGTGCCGGCGAACAAGTGCGTGACGGTGCCCGAGGAGGTGCCCCTGGACGTCGCCGTCTCCTGCGGCGTGCAGGGCATGACCGCGCACTACCTGACGCACAGCGCGCACGCCGGGCTCGTCAAGCCCGGCGAGTGGATGCTCATCCACGGCACCGGCTCCGGCACCTGCCAGTGGGCGGCGCAGATGGCAAAGCTGCGCGGCTACAAGGTGATCGGCACGTGCTCCGAGTCGAAGCAGGACATTGCGCGCGCCACCGGGGTGGACGAGCTCATCGTGTACAAGGAGGCGCCCGGGACGAGCTACGAGGATTACTCCTCCGTTGACCTGGTGCCGAAGGTGATGGAAATCACGGGCGGCGAGGGTGTCAAGGCTGTGATCGACGGCATCGGGCTCGCCACCTGGGAAACCTCCATCGAGGTGCTCGCCCGCCGCGGCATCTTCGTGTCTTTCGGAAACGCCTCCGGCGCCGTGCCCGCGTTCCCGCCCCTGCGCTTCATCAACAAGTCTGGGTTCTTGACCCGGCCCAAGCTCAACGACTACACCGTGACTCGCGAGGAGCTCCTGTCCCGCGCGAACGACATCTACGGCTGGATCAACAAAGGGGACCTGAAAGTCGCGGTGCGTACCGTCTCTCGCTCTCGTTTTTTATCGCGCGGTTTCTCGCGCTTCGCGGATGTCGATGAGACAAACCTCGGTCGCCATCGTGGTCACACATGCGCGCACACCAACATTAAACAGTCGTTCGAGGCATCGCGGAGCATCAGAGGCATCGCGTCACGCGTCGCGTTTTTGTTCGCCGTTTTTGTTCGCCGCACAACCGCTGACCCCTCGCGTTTTTCTTTTCCTTCGCGCGCCGCAGGTGGACCGCTGCTTCCCCCTGGAGCAGGCCGTGGAGGGCCACGACTACCTCGAGGCGGGCAAGTCGCGCGGCAAGGTTCTGTACGAGATCTAATGAATCGCGTGTTCGTCGTGACACTCGTCGAGACTGCGACGAACGCCGGTATCGAGAGCGCGTCGCGCGCGTATCAGAGCGACGACGACGCCGTACATACTATCACTACTACTATCACGCTCGATACGTCACAAACTAATAAAAGAGTAAACCATTTTTTTCTTGAAAACTCCAATCAATCCGCTACGCGCCGCGGCGGTCGGTTCCGCCGCCTCCTCTCTCCTCTCTTCGAACGGCTTTTGTCCCTACACGCGCCGGTTTTGCGCCTCAGCTCATGTCCCCCCACCTGACGTTGTACCGCGACGCGAGGTAGTGCGCGCCGATGGGCCCGCGCGAGCCGTACGGGTAGAGCTCGGGCGAGACGTTGTCGTCCTCGATCTGGTCCAGCACGGGCGTGAAGAGCTTCCAAGCCGCTTCCAGCTCGTCGTTGCGAATGAACAGCCGCTTGTCCCCCTGCACGACGTCCAGGATGAGCCGCTCGTACGCGTCGGGCAGCTCCCCGTCCCCGAACTTGGCTTTGTACTGCAGGTCCAGGTCCGTCTGGTCTAGGCGCATGCCGAGACCGGGGATCTTCGAGTTGAGCCGCAGGTAGATGGCCTCGTCCGGCTGGATGCGGATCACCAGCTCGTTGGAGTTCATGTCCGAGGAGGCGCCGAGCTGCTTTTTGTACAGGTTCCCGGGCGCGTGGTGGAACTGCACGCGGATCTCCGCCTCGCGCTTGTGCAGCGCCTTGCCCGCCTTGATCAGGAAGGGCACGCCGTCCCAGCGCGCGTTGTCCACGAAGAGCGCCATCGCCGCGAACGTGGGGCACCGCGAGCCGGGCGGCACGGTTTCGTCGTCCAGGTATCCCGGCAGTTTGTTCGCGCCTTTGTACTGCCCCAGCACGACGTTGGCCATGTCGATCGGGCGGATGGAGCGGATCACCTTCACCTTCTCGTCGCGAATGTCCTCCGCGTCCAAACTCGCGGGCTCCTCCATGGCGAACAACGCCATCACCTGCAGCAGGTGGTTCTGGATCACGTCGCGGATGATCCCGTAGTTGTCAAAATAACCGCCCCGTCCTTCGGTGCCGAAGTTCTCGGAGAAGCAGATCTGCACGTTGCGGATGTGCGCGCGCGACCACAAAGGGGAGAAGATGATGTTGGAGAACCGCAAGACCGTGATGTTCTCGATGAGCTCCTTGCCTAGGTAGTGGTCGATGCGGTATGTGTTCTCCTCCGCCAAATCCGCCGCTAGCGCCGCCGTGAGCTCGCGCGAGCTCTGCAAGTCGCGCCCGAACGGCTTCTCGACGATGACCCGCGTCTCGCCCGAGTCGGACGAGACGTGCCGCGCGGCGTTCTGCGCGACAGGCACGAAGATGGACGGCGGGATGGACAGATAAAAGACGCGCATGGCTTTTTTCGAACCTTCCTTCTCCTTCATCGCCACCGCGAGCTTCTTGAAGTCCTCAGGGTCGTCGTACTGCCCAGCCTGGTACGAGCACCGCTCCAGGAACTTTTCGACGTACTCCGAGCAGTCGCCCTTCGCGGAGATGCGGCAGGGCAGCGAGTCGCGGATCTTGTCCGTAAACTCCGCCGTGGTCATGCCCGAGCGCGCGTACCCGAACACCACGAAGTCCTCGGGCAGGTGGCCCTCGTAGAACAGCGCGAAAATGGCGGGGTACACCTTCTTCTTGGCGAGGTCGCCGGACGCGCCGAACACGCAGATGGACAGGATGTCGTCCGACGCCTTCGCCGCCAAAGACGCGAGGTCCGCCTCGGAGTCCACGAAGTGCGGGGGCGTAGACGCCGAACTCGCGTCGCCTGCTGTGTCGCGGTGAGTGCGCGAGAGAGACGCGCGAGACGCGCGCGAGACCGAACAGAGCGGCGGTCAGCGAACGGGACGGGGTCGCGTCGGGCGCCGGTCGAGGTCCGCGCGAAAAAGGTACAGGCAGACGCGCGAGGTGGAAACCGGAGAGGGATTTTTCCAAAAAAAAACACGATGATGTGTCGTCGCGTTCGTGCCCGACGACGGGCGCCGAGAACGAGGGCTCGACGAAATCGTGCGTCCGGGTCCGTCGCTCGCGCGCGTCGGTGAGACGGGCGGATCGCGGGCGCGACGCGCGGGTCGTTTCCGACGGGTAGGGAACCGGCACCGCGCGCTGGGTCGCGCGGCAGGTGCGATCGCGAAGAAGCACGCACCGTTCGGGGCGGTCGCTCTGCGGATATTTTGCGCCCCGCGTGTGACGCGCGCGGCCCTGTTCCACGACGCGGAGCGCGACGCGGCGGCATCGCGCGCGCCGAGCGCGACGCCACGAGCCATCGCGCGCGTCCGCCCGACACAGACGCGGCCGGCGTTCGCGACCGCGCGCACGGGAGTGCGCGCGCGAACGGACCCGTTCGAGACACGAACGCCACGCGCGGTTCCGTTCGGGATCGGGGTGGTCACGCGGCACGCGCCGAGCGTGGCGGCGTCCATCACGAGCTCGTCTCTCCTTCTGTTGAAACGAGGGAGACTGGAGTCCCGGCGTCCTGCTGGACGGCGCGGGAGAGTGTGCGGTCGCCGGCGAGGGGGGAGCGTTTGGGTTTCGTTGCGATCGACGCGACCGCGCGAAAAGCGGAAAAGCGCTTCCGAAGCGGCAGAACCGGGCAGATTTTTTACCCGAAGTCCGAACGACGCGCGAACGACGCGCCTTTTCGATCAACCCGAGTTTCGCGAAGAAACGAGTCGCCGCTGCTCGGTCGCGAGACCGTCAAATCGTGACAAATGGTGTGGCGGGTGAAAGCCATCGTTGTTAAGTTTGACGCGTCGGGCACGCGTCCGCCCCGCGTCCGACGATGTTCACCCTCGCGCAGGCGCCGTCCTCGGCGTTCCGCGCTCCCTCGGCGGCGGGGACGCGCGCGCGCGGCGGCGCGTTCGCGGCGGCGCGCGCGTCGCTCGCGCCGGGCACTGTCGGGCGCGGTTCGCCGAAACGCGTCGCGCTTCTTCGACCGCGCCAGCTCCCCTCGTCGAAATCCGGCGCGCGCGGCCGCGGCGGCGCCGTGCGTCCCGCGCGCGCGGCGCCCGCGCGCGTGCCCGATCCGAGCGCGTCCCCCTCGACGTGGGTCTCCGCGCTCGCCGCGCTCCCGGCGGCGCTGGAGCAGAACCTGCAGGAATTCGCCGTCGCCGCGGCGGTAGTGGCGTTCGCGTTGGCGGCGTTCCCCGCGCTCGCGCGGCGCGCGTGGGAGGTGGTGCACTCGGTGACGCACCGCGCGGACGGCGCGACGTTCCTGTTCCCGGTGCGCAGCTTCTCCGTGGCGGACGCCGAGCTCGGCGGGAAGCTGCGCAGCAAGTCGCGCGAGCTGGCGAGCTTCGAGACGTCGGTGTTCGCGGCGGCGGTTGCGCCCGCCACGGTGGCGGTGATCGCGACGGTGGTCACGAGGCTGCTCACCGTCACCGGCTTCAGCGCCGTGCTGTTCGAGATTTTGTTCGCGCGCGTGGGGTGTGTGGTGCACACGTGGAAGCTGCCCTGGCCGGTGTACGTCGCGTCCGCGTGGTGGTTTCTGGACGGCGCCGTGCGGAACGCCAAGCACAGGGCGCTCGCCGCGGTGGAGGGCGTGCGCGGCGCGCGCGCGCTCGAGCCGCGCATCACCACGAGCGCGAGCACGGCGCGGACGTTTCTGGCGCTTCCCATGCTCCTGCTCTGGCTCGACACCGTGGGCGTCACGCTGTCGTCCGTGTGGGGGCTTCTTGGGTTCGGTGGCGTCGCCGTCTCGCTCGGCTTGAAGGACCTCGTCGCTGACTTCATCGCCGGCTTGATGATGCTCACGAACCCCACGTTCAAGGTGGGCGACAACATCAAAGCCGGCGCGGTGATGGGCACGGTGATGGGCATAGGCGCCACGAAGACCACTCTGCTGACGCGCACGGGCACGGGCAAGACCCCGCACACCGTCTCCAACAACGTGCTCAGCTCGCACAGCGCCGGGCTGGTGAACATGTCCCTGAGCCGCGCTCGCTACTTCGACCACGAGATGTGCGTGGACGCGAAGAGCATGGCGGCGGTGGAGAAACTGTGCGCGGACGTGTCGGCGTACCTCGTCGCCCACCCGCTGGTGATCCTCGACCCGATGGACAGCGGCGAGAAGCCCTGGTGCGCGCTCACGAGGCTCGGGCCGCACGGCGTGCTGATCGGCGTGAAGTGCTGCCTGCGGAAGATGGGCGGCCAGGCGTTCGCGCTCGAGCAGGGGCGGATGCTGCTCGCGATCGGGAAGATCGTCGAGGCGAACCAGGGCGTCGAGCTGGACGAGATCATGACAGGATACGGGAAGTAGCGGGAAGAGCGTCCGAAGGATACTTACTTATTACGTACTCCCTTCGTATTAATACGTAGAGCTACTCTATAGGCGTGGCACTATCACGACTCTAAAGAGTCGTTGCTAGACGCGAACAGTGACACGTTTGTCACTCTGGTGTGCCAACACGCACCCGTGCGGTGTTCGCGCCGGCGGTCACGCGTCGGTGAGCGTCTCGACGCGCTCGACGACGTCGGCGACATCGGCGAAGCCGTTTTCGTCCGGCGCCGCGAACGACGCGAGCCGCCGCGCGCGCTCCGAAGAGAGCCCCTCGCAGTGTCGCGCGAGGAAGCGCGCGAGCGACGAGACGTGCACGCGCCCGCGCGGAGTGGCGCTCGGCGTGGGGACCTCCGCGAACGCGGCGAGTAACTCGCGCCTGGTGAACGGCAAACGTCTGACGCCGCCCGCCACCACGCGCAAAAACGCGTCGAAATCAACGACGCCGCTTCCGTCCACGTCCATCTGTTTGACCGAGACGTCCACCTGTTCCCGGTCGTTGCTCGGCATCCCGAGCAAGTCCATGAGGACGGCCACCTCTCGCGCGTCGATCGCGCCGCTCTTGTCGTCGTCCACCAAGTCGAACACCGCCCTGAACCCGCGCAGGTCCTCGGGGGCGAGCTCCACGCCGTTCACCACCGCCATCTTCGAGCGCGGGTGCGGAAATGGAAACGAAACGCCCGTCGGGCAGCGAAACGTTTTGTCTCTTTTCGACAAAAATCAAAAAGTGTCTTCAACGCGGTCGGTCACTTTCTCGATCGCAAGCCTCTCGCACCATGACCACCCCCCAGCAACGCAACCTCATCTCCTCCGCCGGCTTCATCGGCCTCGTGGCCGCGATGAAGGAGCCCGCCGAGACCTACGTCAAATGCAACCAGGTAAGGTTACGCGCCTCGCGTTCGCGAACACGATCGCATAACGTCACCCAGTTCTTTCCGACAACACGCGCGATGCTGACACGGACCCCCAATTCGTTACTTCAACCCGCAGGCTCTGCAGCTCGGCCTCGGCGCGTGGGGCGTCATCGCCGCGCAGTTCGTTCTGATCCCCGATCGATTCATGGATGACATGTTCGACCAGCCGAGGCCCACCAACCACGCGCGCCTCGTGTGCCGGGTCGCCGGTACCGGCATTTTCACCGCGATCGCCGCCTTGATGGAGCTCAAGAACACCGGCAACGTCAAGAAGGCTTGTAAGATTTTCGCCGTCGGCAACACCGCCGCGCTGTTCTTCGGTCCTCAGACAGCTGAGCGCGAGCTCAAGGGACACTGCACGAAGAAGCACATCATCCCGCACCTCGCGCTCGGCCTGAACGGCCTCGCGCTCGCGGCGACGCTCCTGTAAGGTAAACCCAGACGCGCGAAGGGCGTCCGCCACGGAGGGAGACGTGTTGTTAGTTTGCAACAAACGACTTTGCTTCCCCCGACATTTTTTGTGTCGCCGCTTCCGAGCGTTTTGCTTCGCCGTTTCCTCTCCCGCGCGACCACGACTCCCGTCTCTTCGCGGCGCCGACGGACACACCGCCGGCGCGCGTCCCCGTGTCGGGCTCGAGTCGCCGCGAACATCGCCGACGACGCCATGCCCGTTTCCGACCCGCCCCCGCATGAGGTGCGTCCTTGCGCGGACCCCAACGACGCGGGGACGTCATGGCGCGCCGAGAAGCTGAAAGATCTCGTGTGGCGCGCGAAGTGCCTGGGCGTGCGTGACCTCCCCGCGGTCCAGGCGCTGGAGCGAGAGATGCGCGACGCGACGGCCGCGCTGGACGCCATGGCCGTCGAGCAGAGCGCGCCCGGGTACGCGCGCCCCTGGTGGAAGGACGGCGAGTACGACGAGGCGCGCGCGGAGGCGGCGAACGACCGGGGGATGGAGGCGTACGCCGAGCGACGCTTCCGGGACGCGCACGCCGACTTCACGGAAGCCGCGAGGTTAGAGCCGAGGCGCGCGGGGTACCACGCGAACCGAGCCGCCGCGGCTTTGAAGCTGGGCGACCACCGCGCCGCCGCCGATGACGCCGAGAACGCGCTGCGGCTCGACGCGACGCACGTCAAAGCCATGCTGCGTTTCGGCGAAGCCGCGCTGCGGGGGAGGCTCGACCCGCGGCGAGCGCTGCGGCGCTCCCGGGACGCCGGCGCGCGCGCGCGGGAACTCGGGAGCCCGCGAGATTTGGCCCTCGCCGCGCGAGGCGAGGCGAGGGCGGAAGAGGCTGTCGCCGCGGCGGACGCGAGCGATACGCGTGCGGACGTGTCCGCTCGAAGAGGCGACCGCGCGCCGTTCCCCGACCACGAGTCGTGGCCGGA
>Ga0181560_10005708_pt1 | contig 11066 bp, 5 predicted proteins | sample 011ome_20_FD_133751 | JGI IMG/M metagenome (GOLD analysis project Ga0181560, IMG submission 133751) | Coastal salt marsh microbial communities from the Groves Creek Marsh, Skidaway Island, Georgia - 011509CT metaG (megahit assembly) | ecosystem: Environmental > Aquatic > Marine > Intertidal zone...
CCCCGCGTCACCTCCGTCGGTCCCCTGTCCGGGTCGACGTACTCCTTCAGGAGTCCTCGCTCAAAGTTCTCCTCGCACCACGTGAGAAAGTTGTTGTCCGGGGTAGCGTGCCTCCCGCGGACGTGCGGTGGCGGGCACGGCGCCGACGCGCGTCGAACCCTCGCGAGTCTGCTCCCCATGCCGCCCATCAGCGCCGGCGTCGCGTGCGGCCGCCATGGCGACGACGCGAGCGCGACGCGTGCCATGGCGCGCGCGCGGAAGTGACGAAGGCGCTGAGATAAACCTCCTCGACGCGGCCGAAGCGGACAGCGGCCGGGACGATCGATTCTCCGCAAATCCGGGCGAAACCTAGTAAGTCTACTGTACGTTCAACACTACACGTACCACGCGCGCGCGCACCCACACGTCACGCCGCGAGCGCCTTCCACTCCCTCAACACCGCGTCGTGCAGCTTCACCCCAGTCCCGTCCCCGGACGGCCCCAACGCGAGCTCCTCCGCGGTCAGCCGCCTCGTCGCTCCGCCGCCGCCGCCGCCGCCGCCGCCGCCGCCGGCGTCCGACGCCGACGCCTCGCCGTCGTCGTCGTCGATCGACCCCGCGCCGGCGCCGCCGCCCGCGCGCTCGCGTCGCCGCGGCCTCAACACGTCGCCCGTGAACGCCTCCAACCACCCGGCCGGGTCCTTATCGATCGGCTCGAGCGTCTCCGCGGAACGGCTCCGGTACTCGAGCGTCGCGACGCCGTCGCTTCGAACGAACGCGGCGAGAAGCAAGTGGTCCCCCGACCACGTCACCGCGCTGAAACACTCGCACGCGGCGCCGCTCGCGCGGAGCTGGTACCCGCCCGCGCGCGCGAACGGCGCGCGCTTCTTCTCACGTTCCCGCTCTCGCTTCGACCCGCCCGGGCGCTCGCCGCGGAGGGCGGCGACCGCCACCGCGAGCGCGTCGCCGGCGAAATGTTCCAACGCCTGCGTGGGTGAAGCGATCGGTCAGTCGAACGTCTTACCGGTCAAACGTTGAAAGGGAAGCGCGGGTGAAGAGTGGCGACGGGAAAAGTCCTTAATAAGGAACGGCGTGCACCACGCGAACGGGGTCGTATGGGAAGCAGTCTCACCGCCGCGGCGACGCGCGCGCCCGCCGTCGGGACCTCAACCTCGTGCGAGATGGTCGCCGGGAGGAGGCTCCACAGCCGGTCGAAGTCCGCGAGCGACGTCGGCGCGGGCGCGAGGAGCTCCGTGAGCGGGACCGCGTACGCGGCGCATCGAAGCGTCGCGCGTCCTTCCGGGCCGTCGTAAATCACGAGCGGGCGAATCGCGACGCGTCCGAATCGAATCACCGCGACGTCGACGGCGACGACGGACTCCTCGTCGCATCCAGCGCCGACGGTTCGTATCGCGTGCCCGGGGACGCGGCCCTCGCGCGGGGGCTGAAGCGTCGCTCGCTCGACCGCGGCGGACGGCGTCCCTAACCTCGCCGCCGCGCTCGACGCGCCGTCCACGAGCGCGCACGCGCCTTCCAGGCCAATCTTGAGCAACCCGGCGAGCGCGGCGGCGGACGCGCCCGCGGCGTTCGGCGCGTTCGACGTCGGCGGCGGGCGGCAGCGGAAGATGACCGTGAGACGTCGCGCGCCGGGGGACGCGACATGCGACGCTTCGACGTACAGCGGGTCCGACGTTCCGCTGAGGGGCACGCGAGCGACGGGCGGGCGGCTCGCGAAGCCGTCGACGACGTCCGCGTGCAGCGCGCGCCACGCCGCGGAGGTCAACGACCAGTCGCTCTCGCTCGACGCGCCGTGCGTTCGACCGCCGCCGTCGGCGAGGTGGGAGAGGAGCAGCGGCGGCGGCGGCGCGGACGGAGGGAAGACGTCCGGCGGCGTCGGCGGCGTCGGCGGCGGCGGACGCGACGGCGGCGTTCGACCGCCGTTCTCGCCCGCCGCCGCGGCGTCCGCGCCCGTTTCCGTCGCCGCCGCGGCGAGCGCGAGCCGCGCGCGCGTCGTCTTCGCGCGCGCGCTCGCGGCGTGCCCGATGTTCTCGACGCCGCCCTCCGTCGAGTTCCCCACGTCCGTCATCAACTTCGCGAGTCCGGGGATCATCGCGGGGCACCGCTGCGCGAGGAGGTCGACGCACGCGAGGCCGGCCATCGCCGCCGCCGCCGCGGACGCCTCGTCTCTCGCTTGCTTCCCGCCGCCTTTCCCGCCCTTCCCGCTGAGCGTCCCCGCGGATCGCTGCTCGCTCGCCGTTTTCTTATCCCAACTCGCTCTGCCGACGCCGCCTCGGAGTAACCCGGCGACTAACCCGGTGACGACCCTCGCGGTCGGACCTCCGGGCGTCCCGACGCTCCCGACCCCCGAGACCGAGGGAGACGCGAAGTCCAAGTGTCTCGACGCGATCCACGCCGCCGCGGCCGCGGCCGCGTCGTCCAGCGTCCCCTTCTCCGCCGCGGCCGCGACCTCTTGCGTCAGCGCGGTGAGCACGCGCTGCGCGGCTTTGTGCGTGCCCTCGGCGTCCGTCGCGCCCGGTCGAGCGTTGACGCACGCTCGCGTCGTCGCGCACAGCCTCGCGAGCAACCGAAACGTCGCGTCCGCGGCGGCTCTTCTTCCGCATAACCCCTGCCACAGCGGCACGGTCCGCAGCGTCGCGGACGCCTCGAGCGCGACTTGTAACCACCCGGAGAGCTCCACGTCGTTTCGAGGTTTGATGCTCAGGATACCCTCCACCGCGGCGACGACGAGTTCTTCGCGGAACTGCGTCTGTTTCATCGCGGCGTTGGCCTCCGCCGCCGCGGCTTTCAGACCGGGAAGACTCGCCTCGACGTCCGCGGTCTCCGCGCGCGCGATCTTTCCGCCGATCGCTTTCCCGTCCTCGTTCGTCCACGACGCGATCTGTCGCTGCGCGTTTTGAACCGCCGCGGTCGCCGCCGCCGCCGCGCGTTTCGGCGTCTGATCTTCGTCCATGTACACCGCGAGAATTTCCCCGAGCGGGGACATGACGATGATCGCCTCCGGGTGCGTGCGCATCCGCGCGTGCGTCAAGAGCGCGATCGCGAGGACCGCGACGCGGAGGTCCGGGCGGTCGCAGAGGCCCAAGCGCACGCGGTTCACGAGCGCGCGAATCGCGGGAAGGGGTTGATGAATCGGCATCGTCGGCAACGCCGTGGCGATGGCGAACGCGACGGCGGCTTTGGACACCGGCGCGACCGCGTCCGCGCCGTCGCTGGGGCGCCATTTCGGGAGGCGCAACGCGTCGCTCGCGGATTGTTTCGACATCGAGTACGTCGCCTCCGCGAGCGCGTCCGCGCGCTGCTCCGCGGCGGACCGCGCCGGCGCCGTCGGCGCGGCGGCGGCGGCTTTTTTTCTCCCAAAGAGCCCGCGCGCGGCTTTCCCCGCCTTCGCCGCGGTCTCCGCGGCGGCGCTCGCGCCGCTCGGGACGTCGAAGTTAAACCCCGCGCCGATCGGACCCCTCGGCGTCGGCCGGATGTCTTCCATCGCGACCGCGGCGTCGTTGACCTGCGGCGTCTGCGGCCGGTCGAACGCGGCGAACAACGCCGCGCACCCCGCGGACGCCCAATCCAACGGCTGCGCGTGTTTCGGAAGCGACCCGGACAGCGATAGCATCCCGAACCCGCACGCGAGCGCGCACGTCCCTCCGGTGCTGTACCCGCCGCACTGCGACACTTCCACGAGCGCGCGGCGCATGAGGCTTTCGCCCGCGGCGTTCGCCGCCTTCATCGCGATCGCGCGGAGCTTCTCGAGATCCTCCACGAGCGCGGCTTGCGCGCCGGCGACGGGGAGCGCCGCGCACCCGGCGTCGCGTAACCGCATTAAAACGTTCACCTTCGACGCGTTATCATCCTCCGCGAGCGCGCCGTCCTCGCCGTCGCCGCCGACCGGGTCGTCGATCGTCCGCGGTTTCGGCGGCGGCGCCGCGCGGAGCGCCGCGCACGCCGGCGCCGTCGCGACGGCGGCGGCGACGCCGCGCCACTCCAACGACAACGCGTTCGCCCGCGCCGTCACCGCGTCCGCTCGCGTCAGCACGTGCACGCACGCTTCAAACCGCAGCGCGGCGAGAAGCGGGCACGCGGCGCCGGTCGGGTCGTCCCCAGTCGCGCTCGTCGCCGCGCCGCGCGCGATTCCGCCGTCGCCGTCGGACGCGGCGCCGCGCCACCGCGCTTCGTCCGTCGCGCCGCCGCCGCTGTAGTACCCGAACCTGCTCGGGTCCGGCGCGTGCAGCGCGAATAATCGCGGCAACACCGGGTGGCACCCGTCGAGCGCGGGGCCGATCAGCAGCGCGACCGCGTTCAGCGCGGAGATTTGCACGCGCGGCGACGGCGGCGGCTGGTCGTCCGCGCCCGAGCACGCGCCGACGACGCGGCGCCAGAGCGACTGCGCGAATCGCGCGCCGTCGCTGTACGCGCCCGTCGCGTCCGAGCCGTACGGCGCGACGCCGACGAGGGCGTCCAGCGCGGTCGCGCGGGAGAGGCAGCGGCCGATCGCGGCGATCGCGGCCGCGCGCGCGGCGTCGGGGACGAAGAACCGCCCGGCGACCGCGGCGGCGGGGGTCGTCGCGTCGGAGTCATCATTCGCCGGCGCCGCCGCCGTCGGCGGCGGCGCCGGCCCCGCGGCTTCTCCGCCCTTGACGTAGCGCTCCACGAGCTCTCTGTCCGCCCACACGATCGACGCCGCGAGCCGAGGCGGCGCGTGCATGAGAAGGCGCAGATGCGCTTCGAGGCTCTCGTCCGCGGTCGCGGGGAGCGGGCCCGCCGGGCCCGGGCCGCCCGCGCCCGCGGCTTCCAGCGCGCGCATGTCGGTTTCGAAATTTCGCCGTCGCGAGATGCCCTGCCGGATCGTGAACGCGAGCCCCGCCTCGTCCTCCGCGACGACGTTCGCGTGCCCGACGACGTCCACCGCGAGCCTCAGCTGCGACGCCGTGCTGTTGTTCTTCGCGAGGAGGACGTGCCGGCATATCGGCCCGACGAGGTGGTCGGCGCGGTAGCCCTCTCGCTGTTGCGCGCGGAGGACGGTCGCGAGCGCGGTCTCCTTGCGCGCGGCGATGACGACCGCGTTGCGCTTCGGCATAGCCTGCGCGCCCTTCCCGGGGATTAGGATCGGGTCCGTGCTCCCGGTGATGTCGTTGAGGATCTCCGCCTCGTCGAACTCCGTCGCCATCGCGCCCGTCGACGAAGAGATGACCCTCGGGCGCGTGAGGTGTGAGGTGCCCGCGTGAGGTGCTCGAGATTATTTGCTCCGATTGCTCCGATTGCTCCAGACAGGATCTCGCGCGACGCCGTCCTCCCGAGCGTCCGACCCTTCGACGCGCCGAGCTAAGCGCCGAGCGAGGAGCGCGCCGACGCACTCGCGCGCTCGCGCCCGTCCCCGCACCCCTCGGGCGCGTGAGGTGTGAGGTGCCCGCGTGAGGTGCCCGCGACGCGTTTGAAAAAGTTGACGACGAACCTGAGACTCGTTCGAGACAGCTGTCGTCCTGGTCGTTGTTGCAGTGATGAGTGGCACTGCGGAGGTACGTACACGTACACAGTACGTGTACACAGGGCGCTTTCGTTGAGGCAACTTACGTTCATAATGTGCTATGCGCATACACTACTCGTGTTCCGCCGCCGCGTGCTCCACGTCATCGGGCGTTCGGACTCCTTCGATGCGAAAGGATTCGTCCGACGCCGTCACGGCGCCTCTCAGCCGTTCGTTTTTTTTTCCGCGCGCGGCGCGCGGCGGACAAAAAAACGTAACAACTCGGGCGTGGAGGACGCCTGCGGCGAAGTGCTCCGCAGACCCGGGATTCATCGCGAGCGAGCGATCGACATGTTCGATCGCTTACTTCCCGGGTCAGCACTTTCGTCAGGAACTCGCGCCGGCCGCGGGATCTGACGCCTTCGTCGGCGACGTCGCTGGCGACGGCGGCGGATTCGGAAGCGTATTCTTATCGAAAACCTTCGTCTTCGGCGGCGAGTGCGAGTGCGAGTGCGAGTGCGACTGCGCGCGACCCGCGACGAGCCCCATCTCGACGTCCACGACGCCGTGCGACTCATCCTCCGCGCGTTGCCGTTGAAGCGTCGGGGACGCGGGGAAGAACTCCCGCGCGTGGTGCGTCTTCGCGACGCACGCGTCCTTCCCTCCGAAGAAAATTCCCGCGGCGGCGCCGGCGACGCTCCCGCCGGAGCCGATCATCCCCGGGTCCTCCCCCGCGCGCTCCGTGCTCCGCGCGTTCAACACCGTCATCCCGTTGAGGATGACCACGAGCGCGGTGCCGACGTCCGCGACGACAGCCTCCCACAGCCCGGTGTACCCCATCAGGGACAGAACCAACACGATCGCCTTCGCGACGATGCTGAAGACGATGTTTTGCTTGATCTTCTTGACGCACAGACGCCCGATGGCGACAGCCTCGCCGACGCGCGAGAGGTCGTTCGTCAACAGCGCGACGTCCGCGGTCTCCATCGCGGCGGCCGCGCCGGCGACGCCCATGGCGACGCCCACGTCCGCGGCCCCGAGCGCGGGCGCGTCGTTGACGCCGTCGCCGACCATCGCGAGCGTGCCTCTCCCCGCGAACCGCCGCCGGAGCGATCCGCGCGCGTTCGCGGCGCGTTCGAGCGCCCCGACGCGCTCGACGATCTCCTCCATCTTCCGCGCCGGGGACAGACGCGCGTGAACGTTCGCCTGGTCGATCCCAACCTCGGCCGCGACCCGCTGCGCGCTGCCTTCGTTATCCCCCGTCAGCATGATGACCTCGGTGCCAAGATTTTTCAGCCGCGTCACCGCGCCCGCGGCGGTGATCCGCGTCGCGTCTTCGCATCTCAACGCGCCGGCGACGGCGCCGTCGATCCCGACCCACACCACAGTCGCGCCTTGCCTCTCCCACGACGCCACCGCGCTCGCGAGCGTGGCGTCGTCGTCGATCCACCCGCGCCTCGACGCGAGCGCGGGACCGCCGACCTCGACGAGCCTCCCGTCCACCGTCGCGGACGCGCCCTCGCCCGGGAGGGTGGTAAAGTCGCGGACGTCGCACGCCTTCGCGGCGACGCGCACCGCGGCGCCCGCGCCCGCGAGGATCGCGCTCGCGACCGGGTGCGACGCGCGGAGTTCGAGCGCGCACGCCCAGCGGAGTAACGCGCCCGCGCCGAGCGCCGGGCGAGGTGGTTTTCCGACGCCGCCGCCCGACGTCACGGGCGTCGCGAGCGTCGCCGCGGTGAGCGCGAACGCGCCCTCCGTCAGCGTGCCCGTCTTGTCCACGCAGATCACGCGCAACTTTCCGAGCCTCTCCAGGTGCGCGCTGCCTTTGACGAGCATGCCTCGGCGCGCGGCGCGTGTCAGTCCACACACCGCGACCACCGGCGTGGACAACACGAGCGCGCACGGGCACGCGACGACGAGGAGCACGCACGCGATGTACACGTACTTCGTGCTCGTCTCCCCCGCGGCGAACGGCACCGTGGCGAGTAAAATCGCGGCGAGGACGACGATCGGGGTGTAGTGCTTCGCGAACGTCTCCACGGCCCTCTCCACGTCGCTTCGCTGCGCTTGCGCTTCTTCGACCATGCGCACGAGCCGCGCCACCGCGGAATCGCCCGCGAGCGCGGTGACTTCCACTTCCAAGACGCCGCCCTGGTTGACCGTGCCGCCGTATACTTTCGACCCGATCGTCTTCTTCACAGGGACGCTCTCGCCCGTGAGCGCGGACTCGTCGACCGCGCTCCCGCCCGCGACGACGACGCCGTCCAGGGGGACCTTCTCCCCTGGTTTCACGAGCACGACCTCGCCCACGCGCACGTCCTCCGCGGCGACGGGCTCGCCCGGCTCCGCCGCTCGCGTCGCGCGCTCCGGCCGCAACGCCAACACCGCGCCCATCGCGCTCGACGCCCTCCCCATCGCGCGGTCCTCGAGCCACTCGGAGATGCCGAACAGCGCGACGACCGCGGCGGCCTCGCCGAACTCTTGCAGCGCGCACGCGCCCGCGACGGCGCACATCATCAGCGTGTTGATGTCGACGACGCCGTTGCGGAGACTCGCGATCGCTTTCCGGACGATCGGCGGCGAGCCGATCGCGACCGCGACGAGCGCGAGCCACCGCAGGTGATAGATGTCGTCGCCCTCGTCGCCCGCGTAGTGGAGCAAAGAGACGAGGAGCAGAGCGCACGCGATGAGGATCGTCCACGGCGGAAGCGGGACGTCCGCGCATTTGGATTTCTTTCCGCCGTAGTCGCGCCCGTCGCCGACGACGTTGGCGATGGACGCCTGAAGCCGCGCGCGGTTCAGCGCGTCCACGATCGACGCCGCGCTCGCGACCGACGGCGCGTGCTCCACGAGCACCGTCTTCGTGGGGACGATCACCTTGACCGCGCGCACGCCCGGTCGCTTGTCGAGGATGCCGTGAATCAGCGGAACCTCGCTCGGGCAGCAGATGCCCAACACCTTCAAGCGCGCGTGCGACGACGGCTCGTCGCCGCCCGCGTGCTCGTCGCGCACGGCGACGTGGATCGCCTCGAGATGCGACGCGAAGTCGTCCGACGACGAGCGCTTGTTTTTCTCCCCGAGCAGGGAGCTCTTCTCGCTGAGGTCGCCGCCGCGGTCGTCGTCGGCGGCGGCGAAAACGAGCGGCCGCGGCCTCGCCGCCTCCGCCTCCGCCGCCGTCGTCGTCGTCGTCTCGTCCGCTCCCGCGCGCGCTTCCTTCTCGCGCACGAGCGGCATGTACCGCCCGGCGCCGACGCCGCCGTCCGTGGACCCGAGCTTGGCGCGCGTCACGTCCACCGCGCCGTGGTCCATCAACGCCGGCGCCGCCGCGTGCCACGTCCCGGCGCGTCGGCAGTCCTCGCCGCACGTGTCGCCGCCGGTTCGATCCCCGCCGCCGCCTCCGACGACGTGGACGAGCGTCCCGTTTATGAGGTAGTCGATATGGTCTCCGTGCGGGACCGCGTCCGCGCGCGCGCGGAGGAGGAACGCTCGCGCTTCCTCCGGGTCCGCGGGGATGCCGAGCGCGAGGCACTGCTCCGCGGTCATGGGATCTCGCGAGATGGCGCGCGTGCCGTCCGCCGCGCGCGCGTTCGCGCGCAGCGTCGTCGGCGTCCACGCGCCGTCCTTCCCTCGGACGACGAGCTGCCCTTCGACGAGGTACGCCTCCTTGCGCGCGCCGTCGCCGTCGCCGTCGCCGTCGTCGTCGTCGTCCGAAGCCCCGAGATCTCGCGAGGCGACGTGCAACACCGTCGGGTCGACGCACAGGCCTTGGCTCACGCACGGGGCTTCGAATTCGCAGCCGCTGCACACGGCGGCGCTCGAGGGGACGCCGCCGCCGCCGCCGGGCGGGGCGTCGGAGGACATCGCGCTCGCCGCCTCGCGTTATGACCCGCGACTCAGCGACTCAACTTACCCGTCTTCTTTGAAAAAGGTGACGAGGCTGATGAGATCTCGCTGACCCGACGATCGCGATCTCGCGCTGGCCGCGCCGCGCGCCTGCCGAGATCTCGTTTTTGTGCGCGAGCGCGACGCGCCGGCCGCGCACTCGACCTCGCGGCGTCGTCGACGCGTCGGCTCGCGCGAAGACTCGCATCATGGGCGGCCCGATGGGCGGCAGCTCCGCGCCGCTCGCGCCGGAGAAGGGCGTCTTCCCCTTGGACCACTTCGGCGAGTGCAAGAAGACGATGCGATCGTACCTGAGCTGCCTGAAGAGGCACGGCAACGACGCGTCCGCGTGCCGCGAGCTCTCGAGGGCGTACCTCGCGTGTCGCATGGACCGCGAGCTGATGTCGCCGCAGCCGCTCGAGGAGCTCGGGTTCTCGAAGGAAGACGCCACGCCGGGGGGGAAGCGGCGGGGGAAGCGAGGGGGGAAAGGAGAAGAGGACGAAGACGCGACGCGAGCGGCGAGGGCGGAGGCGGCGGCGAAACCGCAGGGAGGATTCGTCGGCGGCATGAAGCACGTGGAGGGGCAGAAAACGGAACGACGAACGCGGCGGATCGGAATTTTCTAGCCAACCTTCGAGTAACACTAGTCCTAGAATATAATAGACGCGCTAGCTAGATGAGGCTCGCGACGTCGTCGCCTTCCGCGATGGCGCCCGCGACGGGCGTCCAGTCGCCGCCTCCGCCGCCGCCGTCGCCGTCGCCGTCGTCGCCGCCGCTCGCGCGCCGCGCCTTCGCGACCTGCGCGGCCTCGCTCCCCATCAACTCCGCGGCGGTCGCGGCGGCCATCCTCACGTCGCCGCTCCGCGCGTCGCGAAACTCGCGAACGAACGGCTCCGACGCCGCGCCGATCGGCCACCACGTCGACCGAGGCACGAAACACGCCGACGCCGCGAGCTCGATGAGCGCGTCGTGTCTCCCCGCCACCTCCGCGAGATTCCCGTTCCCCCAACCCGCCGGGTCCTCGCCGTGGTCGCGGCACATGTCGCGGAAGCGCGTCTGCGCGCGATAGACGTGGTCCAGCGCGACGACCGCGGCGTCGAGCTCGGAGTGCAACGCGGGGGGACCCGCCGCGGCGACGCCGACGGAGCGCTCGGAGCTCGCGCCCGCCTTTTGCGCCGCGCGCAACGCGGCGTAACACTGCAGCCGGAACGGCTCGCCGCTTCGAATCCCCACGGTTAACAACGCCTTGACCGCGGCGGCGCGCGTCGTCCACGACGGCGACAGCAGAAGCGCGCGCGTGAGCGCGTGGATCGCGCGCGAGAGCGGCGGGTGCCGCGCCGCCGCCGATATCGCGCCGCCGACGCCGCCCGAATACGCCACCAGCGCGTCCGCCGTCGTCGTCGTCTCCACTTGCCAGCTGTACTCCCCGGCGTCGTGGTTCGTGTTCTCGCCGAGGTGCCACACGATCGCGGCCTCGAGCGCGTGCGCGCCGTGCGCGCGCGCCGCGGACGCGAGCGCGACGGCGCCGGCGAGGCACTTCTCCCGCGCGCTCGCGCGTTTTCTCGCGCCCTTTTGCGCCGCCTTAGGGTCGTTCCATACAAAGCGACGTCGGGGTGGAGTTAAAAGACGTCAGGTGGAGTTGAAAGGCGTCGAGGTCGGGGATTGAAAGCGAGGGACCCTGGGCGGAGAGAGACGACGGCAAAAGTCCTTAAGGATCGGCGTTCACC
>Ga0181560_10005709_pt1 | contig 11065 bp, 10 predicted proteins | sample 011ome_20_FD_133751 | JGI IMG/M metagenome (GOLD analysis project Ga0181560, IMG submission 133751) | Coastal salt marsh microbial communities from the Groves Creek Marsh, Skidaway Island, Georgia - 011509CT metaG (megahit assembly) | ecosystem: Environmental > Aquatic > Marine > Intertidal...
AAGGACTAGCCGCTTCCAATAAAAACCATAAACCGGAGAAACCCCGATGAAAGTCTATAAGGCCGTCCTCGACCAGCTGATCGGCGCAGGCGTTACGTATTTTTCAGGCATGATCGGCTCGACTGCCGCTCCCTACGCCGCGACCCTCGCGGACCGCAACGACATGCGCTATGTCGGCGTCCGCCATGAACACACCGCCGCGTCCATTCTCGACGCAACGGCGCGGCTGACCGGCAAGCCGGGCTGCCTGATGGTGCATGGCGCTTCCGGATTTCTAGCCGCCAGCGCCGGCATCGCCTCGGCCGCCCTCGATTCCACGCCGATGTTCATCCTGAGCGCCACCCAGGAACGCCGCGCCATGGAAAGCGGCTGGTGGCAGACCATGAATGTGCAGACGCCTTTGAGCGACGTCCTGAAATGGCAGAAACGGGTCGAGCGGCCGGATCAGGCGATCGAGGCGGTCCGGGCGGCCCTGCGCGAAGCAGTGTCGGGCAAACCGGGCGTGGCGCAGGTTGACCTGCCGATCGACGTATCCGCCGACGATCTCGGCACGGCGGAAATACCGAAACCGATCCCGGTGAGCACGCCCCTGCACCGCCCCTATCCGGACCCGACCCTTGTGGCGGAAGCGGCAGACCTGTTGCGCAGGGCGGAACGCCCGGTCCTGCTGGTCGGCGGCGGCGCGGTCTATTCGGGCGCCGCCTCGGCGCTGGTGGCGCTGGCCGAACGGCTCCACATGCCGGTCGTCAACACGCCGACATCGCGCAACGCGGTGCCGGAAACTCATCCGCTGGTCCTTGGGCCGTCGGGGATTGTGGGCTACGAGCCGGTCGGCGATGCCATACGAGAAGCCGATCTCATACTCGCCATCGGCTCCCGCCTGTCGGACCTGCAGACAGCGCGCGGCGCGCTGCTGCCGGCCGGCGCCCCGATCATCCAGGTCGATATCGACAGTGCCGCGATAGGCCAAAACCACGCGGTAACGGTCGGCATCGTGGCGGATGCCCGTGCCTTTGCGGAAGCCCTCAACGACGCGCTTGCGGCGCACAGCAGCGACATTCCGGCCACCCGCCGGGACTGGGCGACGAGCCTGGCAACCCGCATCGCGGACTGGCAACAGGCCTGGTTCGATTCAACGCCCGATAACGGCAAGGTGCAGCCGCAGGAAGTGGTCCAGTCCCTGATGACCCTGCCGCCGGAGACTATTTTCACCCACGGCGCCGGCGATCACGGGTTTTACGGCTATATGGTGCCGGTGGCAGCGCCCGGTGCGCATCTGGTCTCGACCCGTCTCGGCGCCATGGGCTGCGCCCTTGGACTGGCGCTGGGCGCCAAGATGGCGCGGCCGGACCAGACGGTGATCGGCTGTGTCGGCGATGGCGATTTCATGCTGCAGATCGGCGACCTGGAAACCATGGCGCGGGAAAACCTCGCCGCGGTGATGGTCGTGTTCAACAATTTCCGGCTCGGCTCCCAGCGCAAGCGGGTCGAAGCCTATGGCAACGTCATGGGGGTCGATCACGGCAACCCGGATTTCGCGAAACTCGCCGAGCTGTTCGGCTGCCGAGGATTCCGTGTCGATACGCCCGGTCAGTTCGACGCGGGGCTGCGCGCGGCGCTTGCCACCGGCGCGCCCTGCGTCATCGACGTGATCATGGACCCGGACGCCCGGCCGCCGCGTATCGCGGCCAGCCGGGAAGCCCGGTGATCAGCGAACGTTCGTCCCGCCGGTAACCTGCCCAAGGGCCTTTTCGAGGCTGGCGACCGTGCGGTCCACGTTGTGCAGCTTGTCGAGCCCGAACAGGCCGATGCGGAAGGTGCGGAAATCGGCCGGTTCGTCGCACATCAGCGGGACGCCCGCGGCGGTCTGGAGACCGACGGCCGCAAACTTGCTGCCGTTGTGGATTTCCGGATCGTCGGTATAGCAGACGACAACGCCGGGCGCTTCGAAACCCTTCGCCGCGAGGCTTTTAAAGCCGTGCGAGGCCATCAGGGCGCGGACCTTGTCGCCCAGTTCCTGCTGTTCGTCACGGACCTTGTCGAAACCGTAGGCCTCGGTCTCCTTCATCGATTCATGGAATCTCACAATCGCGTCGGTCGGCATCGTCGCGTGATAGGCATGTCCGCCGCCTTCATAGGCTTCCATGATCTGCATCCATTTTTTCAGATCCGCCGCGAAGCTGGAACTCGCCGTATCGTCGATGCGGCTGCGCGCCAGTTCGCTCATCATCACCAGCGCCGAACAGGGAGATGCGCTCCACCCCTTCTGCGGGGCGCTGATCAGAACGTCGACACCGGCTTTTTTCATATCGACCCAGATCGTGCCCGAGGCGATGCAGTCGAGGACAAACAGGCCGCCGACAGCGTGAACCGCATCGGCGATACCGCGCATGTAATCTTCCGGCAGGATCATGCCCGAGGACGTTTCCACATGGGGGGCGAAGACCACGTCCGGCTTTTCAGCGGCGATCGCGGCGACGACTTCGTCCAGCGGCGCCGGCGCGAAGGCCGCCTGGCTGCCCTCTTCGACGGGCCGGGCCTTGAGGACGATTTCTTCGGACGGTATGCCGCCGGCCTCGAAAATCTGCGTCCAGCGGAAGCTGAACCAGCCATTCCGGATAACCATGCACTTCTTGCCGTTCCCGAACTGGCGCGCGACCGCTTCCATGCCGAAGGTGCCGCCGCCCGGGACAATAACCACCGAATGGGCGTTGTAGACCGTCTTCAGCGTCGCCGAAATATCTGTCATAACACCTTGAAAAGACTGCGACATATGGTTGAGTGAGCGGTCGGTGAAGACCACGGAATATTCAAGCAGCCCATCTGGGTCGATATCGGGATAAAGCGCGGACATGTGATCCTCCAAGTGCCGGTGATTGTTGAGACGGTTTCTGACAGAGCCAGCGGTAAAAGTCACCGGGGTAACGGCGCTTTTTTAGGCACCGTGGTCAGGCCTCGTATACACGAGATACGCGGCGGGTCCCCCGCCGGATCAGACCGCAAGCAGGCGACGATCAGTCGTCGCGCCGGTTAATCCCCTCGCAGACCAGTTCGAGGCTCTCGATCGCAATTTCGTTTGCCTGAGCGTTCAAGTCGGACGCATTTATCCGGCGCGGCCAGGCACTCGCCAACCGCCATGTCATTGTCGGTTCATACTCGGCATTGAGCAGCGATATCGTGATATCCCGGCGCTCGACCGTCCCTTTTTGAGCGGTATTGAACCACTCGGCGAATTCGTTGTCGCGGGACATCATTCCCCGCTTCAGTGTGACGACGGCCGGCGGCTTCAACCCGGGGATCAGGACCGGGCTGTTCATAGTGCTCGACCCCTCCCGATACTCGATCACGGCTACTTCATCGGATAGCCCGGACACTTCGGTGAAGCCGATGCGGGTGCCGCCCCATTCGACCGTAAACTGAAACACGGGTTGCAGATCGCTCATCGTGTGTCCCTCGTCCTTTTCGATTTCATGTACGCGATCGCCAGGCGATCGAATCGTAAATAAGTTCAAGTTCTTCCATCGCAATTTCATGTGCCATGGCGTTCAGGTCCGGTCCGGTCCAGCGGACGGCCCTTGCATCCGTCAGTTGCCAGATACAGGCAGGCTTGCCGCCGGGGCTGTCGAGCAGGGTTATCGTGACCGGACGGATATCTTTCTTTCCCGCCCTGCAGGCCGCATTCCAGTCATAAAACGTCCGGGAATTGCTGACAGCGCGCCGCAGAATGACGGTCTGCCGCAAATCGGGATCGGTAAATTCGGTCTCGGCCAGATGCAGGGGAGAAACCGAGGCGACGTGGACTTCTTCCGCACCGATGAATACGCGAAAACTCGTTTTGGGCAGCGGAAAACCCGCCTTGCCGGCAGCGCTGAGCCGGGGGGCGGCCGCTTTCGCCGCGTCACACGCGCCTGCCCCGGTTGCAGGCTTGCGGGACGCTGCACTTGTCACTGCTTTTGCCGCCCTCGCCGGGAGCACACGTCCCTTTGCGGGACGTGCCTTTTCACCCCTGGCCCTGGGCGGCGGCCGCCTTCGGGAATCTGTCACGCCAACCTCTTTAAGACCTTTTCAGGCCCGAATTAGTCCTACCGCCTCGGATTGTCGGCGGCAGGAGGCGGTCCGTCAAGCCGGCGCCGTCGGCCCGAAGCTACTCGGCCGCTTCCCGCGTCTGGAAAAAGCGGTTCTCCGGGCGCGGCAGACCCAGATTTTCGCGGAGCGTCGTGCCTTCGTATTCAGTGCGGAACAGACCGCGGCGCTGCAGCTCGGGAATTACCTTGTCGACGACGTCGTTCAGACCTTCGGGCAGGAACGGGAACATGATGGTGAAGCCGTCGGTCCCTCGGGTGTACAGCCACTCTTCCATCTCGTCCGCGATGGTGGCCGGCGTGCCGACCATGGCAAGCCCCGAATAGCCGCCAAGGCGCTGCGCGAGCTGCCGTACCGTCAGACCCTCTTTCTCGGCTGCCATGACGGCGCGCTCACGGCCCGATTTGGTCGCGTTGCTCTCCGGAATTTCGGGCAGGGGACCGTCGAGATCGAACTTGGAAGCATCGCAGCCGAGGGTGATCGACAGCGACGCGATCGCGCTTTCGATATGGACAAGACTGTCGAGCTTGGCGCGCTTCGCCTGCGCCTCTTCAACCGTATCGCCGACGACGACGAAACAGCCCGGCATGATTTTCATGTGCTCGGGGTTGCGCCCCAGTTTCTCCATCCGGCCCTTCACATCGGCGTAGAACGCCTGCCCCGCCGCGAGATCGCGCTGCGAGGTAAACACCGCCTCCGCCGTTTCAGCGGCGAGCTGGCGGCCGGGCTCGGAGGCGCCGGCCTGGATGATGACCGGCCAGCCCTGCACCGGGCGCGCGATATTCAGCGGCCCGGCAACCTTGAAGAATTCACCTTCATGGTTGAGGCGGTGCATTTTGTCCGGATCCATGAAAATGCCGCTCTCCTGATCCCGGATAAACGCGTCCTCGGCCCAGCTGTCCCACAGCCCGGTGACCACATCGTAAAATTCCCGCGCCCGCCGGTAGCGTTCCGAATGTTCGAGATGCTCATCCTTGCCGAAATTTTTCGATGCGTCGGGGTTGGATGTCGTCACGATATTCCAGCCCGCGCGGCCGCCGCTGATATGGTCGAGCGACGCGAAACGGCGGGCGATATGGTACGGCTCGTCATAGGTGGTCGATCCCGTCGCCATCAGCCCCAGATGTTTCGTCGCCTGTGACAGCGCCGATAACAGGGTGAACGGCTCGAACGAGGTCGGCGTCGTCGACCGCCGCAATGCTTCGGGCGGCATGTTCAGCACCGCGAGATGGTCGGCCATGAAAAAGCCGTCGAAACAGGCGCCTTCCAGGCGCTGCGCAAAGGCCTTGATATGGTCGAAATTAAAATTCGCATCCGCATACGCGCCGGGATATCGCCACCCGCCGCTATGGATGGTGGTCGGGCGCATAAACGCACCAAGGCGAAGTTTCCTGTCATCACTCATGGTTTGGGGCCTTCCGATCACATAAAGTTTTGCCATCATAGCCAGAAAAGCGACCGTTGTCGGTAGCGCCGACCGCGAAACAGTTTTGCGGAATTCCCGTCAAATAGGGCGGCGGTCAGGCGGGTTCCATCCGGCGCCCGTTTGCCCGCAGAAATGCGCGCCCCTCCTCGGAAACCCGCACCATCCGGCCCTTCCCCTGCCCCCTTTCACGGGTGACGAACCCCCGGTCGACGGCATCTTCCCAGACCGGCAGGCGCGGGCAGGATGTCCGCCAGGCCTCCATGACATCGTCCAGCGGACGGGGCTTCTGCGCGACCCATTCAACCAGGTCGAGCACGAGGGATTCCGGTGCATTCATGATATCGGTCCTTTCTTTCAACCGGCCAGAATCAGGTAGCCGCCATAGACGATATGCAGACAGGCAACGCTCAGGAGCAGCCAACCACCCCGGCGGACAGCGCCTGACAGAACCCAAAGCACCGCCATCACCCATATTATTAATATTGCTATAGATACGGTCATTCCCGCCACCAGCCTGTTTACACGCCCTATTATCTGGCGTGTTGCCCACCGGCAGCAAACTGGATTACCTTATCCATAGACATAGTTATTTTAAGGGTACCGTGCGCAATCTGCCTTCGCTGAACGGCATCCGTGCATTCGAAGCGGCGGCGCGCTGCGGCAGTTTTGTCGGTGCGGCGGACGAGCTGAACGTGACGCCCGCAGCCATCAGCCGCCTTGTCCGGCTGCTGGAGGAACGCCTGGAAGTCCCCCTGTTCGTCCGGCACCCGAACAATCTGACCCTGACGGCGGCGGGTGCCGCCTATCAGCCGGGCCTGACCGCGATGCTGGATTCTCTCGCCGCCCTCACCGACCGGGTGAAGACATTGTCGGGACGGCAGGCCCTCACCGTCGGGGTCGGCCCCACATTTGCAATCCGCTGGCTGATCCCGCGTCTTGCCGGGTTCCAGGCAGCGCAGTCGGGAACCGATGTCCGCATCACCACCGGTGGCGAGGCGGTTCCGTTCGGCGACGACTGGACCTGCAGCGTAACACTCGGCAAGGGCGACTGGCCGGGTCTTCAGGCGGAACCGCTCTTCGCCGCAAGACTGACGCCGGTCTGTAGGCCGGCGCTCGCGGCAAAACTGAAAACGCCCGCCGACCTTCGGGATCAGACACTGCTGCGCGTACGCGTCTCGCACGCGGTGGATGACTGGTCACGCTGGTTCGGGGAGGCAGGCGAAGCCGGCATTACCGCAGACGGACCGGAGGTCGGCTATTACGACCAGTCGTTGCAGGCGGCGGTGGACGGTGTCGGCGTTGCGATGGGTATCACGCCCTATATCGATGACGATCTCGCCGCCGGCAGGCTTGTGGCGCCGTTCGATATCTCGATCCCGAAAACGCTTCGGTGGTATCTGGTCTACCGCGAGGCACGGCGCGAAGAAGCCGCCTTCGCGGCGTTCAGGGAGTGGATAAAAAAGGCCGCCGGCGCACCTGAATAGATGCGCCGGCGGCCCCTGAAAGCCATCGGATGAAAAGGGCTTATTTCGCCATATTCTCGGCGGCGAAGTCCCAGTTGATGAGTTCCTTGAGAAACACGCCGACAAAGGCGGGCCGGGCGTTCTGGTAATCGAGATAGTAGGCATGCTCCCAGACGTCGCAGCAGAGCAGTGCGCGCTCGCCGTGCGCCAGCGGCAGGTCGGCGTCGCTGGTGCTTTTGATCTCGAGACCGTCCTTGCCGGCAACAAGCCATGCCCATCCGCTGCCGAAATGGCCGGTGGCGACGGCTGTGAATTTTTCGTTGAAGCCTTCGACACCGCCGAATGCATCGTCGATTGCGGTTGCCAGCGCCCCAGACGGTGACGTCGCTTCAGGAGACATGGAATTCCAGAAGAAATTGTGGTTCCAGATCTGGGCGGCATTGTTGAAAAGCCCTTTATCCGAACGTTCCTTGGCGGCAAGAATGATATCTTCGAGGCTTTTGCCTTTCAGATCGCCATCGCCGATGGCTGCGTTGAGCTTGTCGACATAGCCCTGATGGTGCTTTCCGTAGTGAAACGAGATCGTCTTTTCCGAGATATGCGGCGCTAGCGCGTCCGGGGCGTAGGGCAGCGAAGGCAGTTCGTACATATAGAAAGTGCTCCTTGGTCAAAATTCAGGTGCCGCAACAGGCGGTCACCCTTCACATAGTTTTCCGACAGGCAAATGCAATGCAGCCGACGTCCTTGCATAGCATTAAAAGATGTCGTTTTGGCGTCGCGCCCCCGCGACACAGGCCCGCACCCGCAGCGGCGCGGCCGGCAAGCCCCAACACCGCCACCCGGACTGAGGAAACTATCCCCGCCGTTTCTCGATCACCGACAGTATCGCATTCACAATCCCCACATAGCCGGTGCAGCGACACAGGTTGCCGGCAAGTTCCAGCCTGACGCGGTCTTCATCGGCATCCGGCAGGCGTGTGACGATGTCGCGGGCGGCAACCAGCATGCCCGGCGTGCAATACCCGCATTGCAGGGCGTGATTTTCATGGAACGCCTGCCGTAGCATGGTCATCGGCTCGTCGTCGTCGAAACCTTCGATCGTCGTGATCTCGGTGCCGTCGGCGACAACGGCGAAGGTGATGCAGGAACGGACGGGCTCGCCGTCCATCAACACGGTGCAGGCGCCGCAGACGCCATGCTCGCAGCCGAGATGGGTCCCTGTCAGTCGGCGGTGGTCACGGACGAAATCGGCGAGCGACAGGCGCGGCTCCACATCCGCCGTTACTTCTTCACCGTTGATTTTCAGAGTCAGTTCGGTCATGCGAAGGCCCTCCCCACGGCCCGGCTCAATGCAACGGCATGTATCTGCAGGTCATAGTCGTCAAAGCCCGGGTCATGGACGGCGATCATGTGGCGCGCGTCGGCAACGGATACGGCCGTCGCCCCCCCGGCGAGTTTCTCTTCCATCGCAGTCACCCGGAACGGTGCCGCTTCGGTCGCCCCGCAGACAGCCCGCGCCACAGATCCGATCACGACGGCGCCGATGGCATCCGCAAATTCACCCGGCTTGCGGTTGACCTTGTAGTAGCCGCATTTCGCACCTGCACCCAGGGCCGGCAGTTCAAAACCTGTAAGGATTTCCTCGAAGCCGAGGCCGGTGGCGAACGGGCCGATCTGAAAGCCATCCAGCGGCATCCGGCGTTCACCGTCCTGTCCGGCGATCACAACATCGCCGCCGAGCGCCAGCAATGCGGACGGCCAGTCCGCGGAGGGGTCCGCATGGGCGACCGAGCCGCCGATGGTCCCGCGGTTCCGCACCGAACGATACGAAATCCCGGACGCGACAAACTGCATATAGGCCCCGGTGAGACCCGGCACCTCGCCATCCTCAATCCGCGCATGGGTCACGCGTGCACCGATACGGACGATATCGCCCGAAACCTCTATCGCGTCGAGGCCGCTGACCCTGCTGATATCGATCAGCAGGTCGGGCTGTGCCAGGCGCAGGTTCATCATCGGCCCGAGCGACTGCCCGCCGCCCATGATCCTGGCTTCTCCATCGGCGCTGCCCAGCGCCGCCAGCGCCTCGTCCAGCGACGATGTCCGCTGATGATCGAATTTTGCGGATTTCATGCCGCGTCTCCTTGTCGGTTCTTGTTTGCCGCCGCGATGGCCTCGAGAATACGGCGCGGCGTGAACGGCGTTTCTGTTACTTCGGCGCCAATTTCCTTCAGCGCATCGTTGATGGCATTGCCGATGGCTGCAGGCGTCGGGATCGTGCCGCCCTCGCCCATTCCCTTGATCCCGTATTCGGTGAACGGGGACGGGCTCTCCATGTGGTCGATGCGGTAATGCGGTGCATCCGTTGCGCCCGGCATCATGTAATCGGCAAAGGTGGATGCGCCGGGGTTCCCGAAAGAATCGTAGGTGCTTTCTTCCAGCAGCGCGGTGCCGATCCCCTGGGTCGCCCCGCCATAGGTCTGCCCTTCGACGATCATCGGGTTCACGATGGTGCCGCAGTCTTCCACGATCGCGTAGTCGAGGATTTTCACCTTGCCGGTGTCGATATCGACGGCGACCTTGCAGGCATGGCTGGCATAGGTGAACGCGCCGGAATCGGGTTCCGGGCGATATCCCATCGTCACCTCTACCCCGCCCTGATCGACATCGTCGGGCAGTTCGTCGGGGTTGAGATACCAGACTCGGCCGATCTCGGCGAAGGATACTTCGCCCTTCCCGCTGACGACTTTGCCGCCGCGCACGCTGACCTCGGCGCGCTCGCACTGCAGGAGATGCGCCGCAATGATTTCCATGCGTTCAGCGAGAACACGGCAGGCCCGCGCCGTGGCGCCGCCGGCCATGACCATGCTGCGCGACGCATATGTGCCGGTCGAATAGGGCGTGAGCCCCGTATCGCCATGCGTGACCATCACCTTTTCCGGATCGATGCCGAGGACCTCGTAGGCCATCTGCGCCATGGACGTTTCCATGCCCTGGCCATGGCTCTGGACGCCGATCCGCAGTTCGAGCCCGCCATCCGGCGTCAACCGCACCGTCGCCTGTTCATAGCCCGGCACCATGGCGACGCCCCAGCTGGCGAAGACCGACGTGCCATGCGCCGTCTGTTCGACATAGGAGCCCATACCGACCCCGATCAGACGGCTGTCGTCCTTTGCGGCGGCCTGTTCTGCCCGAATCTTGTCGAGCCCGATCATATCGACGACCATTTCGACGCTTTTCGGATAATTGCCGCTGTCGAAATGTTTCTTGGCGATCGACATAAAGGGAAGCTGTTCCTGCTTCACCATGTTCATGGCGCGGATCAGATGGGATTCCATGCCGATTTCGCGGGCGAGCGCGTCGATCATCATTTCCATCGCATAGCACACGCCCGGCCGGGCAACGCCGCGATAGGGCATCAACGGCGGCTTGTTCGTCGTCATGGTCTGGGTGCGGCACCGGTATACTTCCAGATCGTACGGCCCCGGCAGGTTGCCATGGGCCATCGCGCCTTCAAGTCCGTTGGTGAACGGATAGACCGAATAGGCGCCGGCATCGATGGTCACGTCGCAGTCGAGACCGAGAATGCGGCCTTCGGGCGTCGCGTGGATCGTCACGAAGTAGTGGTGTTCGCGGCAGTTCGCGCCGGTCACCAGATGTTCGCGCCGGTCCTCGATCCAGCGAACCGGGGCTTCGAGATGACGGGTCAGCCAGCCCGCGATGACCTCTTCGGGCTGAAGCAGGGCCTTGCAGCCGAACCCGCCGCCGACATCGGGCGCGATAACCCGCACCTGGCGCTGATCCAGGCCGAGAAACTCCGCCAGGCCGGTACGGATAAGATGAGGCACCTGTGTCGAGGTCCACATCATCAGCTGATCGGTCCGGTCGTCCCATTCGGCAAAAACCGCACGGCCTTCCATGGGGTTCATCGCATGGCGCGCCATCCGGTATTCCCGTTTGACAATGACCGTCGCCCGGTCGGCGATCCTGCTGAAGTCATCGTCCGCGAAGGTCTCCATGACCAGGTTGTCGTCCCAGTCCTCATGGATGCGCGGCGCGTCGGGCGCCTTGGCCTCGAGCATATCGACGACCG
>Ga0181560_10005715_pt1 | contig 11059 bp, 12 predicted proteins | sample 011ome_20_FD_133751 | JGI IMG/M metagenome (GOLD analysis project Ga0181560, IMG submission 133751) | Coastal salt marsh microbial communities from the Groves Creek Marsh, Skidaway Island, Georgia - 011509CT metaG (megahit assembly) | ecosystem: Environmental > Aquatic > Marine > Intertidal...
CAGGCCGTCTTTTGGCGCCTGCACAGCGCCCGATTGTCGCTGTACCCTCAGTGCATCCTGCATCGCTTCAGGGGCTGCCACATTGGGCGTGCCTGCGGTACTGAGCACGCGAAAGGTGACCTGGGGTTGGACTTGTTTGACCTCCAGCAAGAGCCGTGCGCCAGGCTGTAGCGGAATATCAGTAGAGGCCGTGACCCGCTCCGCACCAACCCTCAGGACCATTTCGCCAGAGGGGAGCTTATCTGCCACTACCGCGTTCAGCACTTGACCAACCTGTGGCGTGCGCAGCCACAAGCCGAAGTTGCGTTGCTCAATCCTCGCGGGAGTCAGTGAAATCTGAAGCTCTTCCACAACACCTCAATATTTGCGCGATTGCCGAGGTTAACGTACCCTCGCTACTGCCTTATTTGGCGGCCCTAGCAACGTAGCAACGGGGGTTCAGACGCCTCGCGGTAAGCAGAGGCCCGTTCACACTGTGAGGTACCACAATGGATTTTGCAACGCTCCTTGGCATGCTATCGGCTACTGGATTTGTAGGCTACGCGATTTTTTCGAAGGAAGGCGCCGAGATATTCGTCAACCCCCAAGGCCTTCTCATCGTCGTTTTCGGCACTGCCGGTATCGTGATGATCAAGTTTTCTTTCAAGCAATGGCTGGGGGCGTTTGCAGCCGCAGGTTCCGCGTTCCGTAGCAGCGCAGATAACCCCGATGCATTGATTTCTCAGATGGTTGAGCTCTCAGGGATCGCTCGGAAAGAGGGCATGCTGGCTCTGGAAAACGTTGAAATCGAGTACCGCTTTCTCAAGCAGGGTGTCCGGATGCTGATCGACGGATCAAGTCGCGAGGTGGTCAGTGAGGTGCTCTACAAGGATCGGCAGCAATTTCTGGACCGTCAGACTTGGGGCACGAAGGTATGGTCTGCCTGGGGAGAAGTCGCGCCCGCTATGGGAATGATTGGCACTCTGGTGGGTTTGGTGCAGATGCTGGTGGATCTGAGCGATCCTAAGGCGATCGGACCGGCAATGGCCGTGGCCCTGCTGACGACGCTGTATGGCTCCCTCATTGCCAACGTTATCGCCATTCCACTTTGCGACAAGCTGACGCTGCGAAAAGCCAATGAAGGCCGACTCATGGCGATGTGCATTGACGGCGTACTGGGCATTCAGGCTGGCCAGAACCCGCGCATTCTTGAATCCATGCTTAAAACTTACGTCGATCCCAAAAAACGCGCCACGGAAGATGAGGACTAGACGTGGACCTCAACTTACTTAAAGAGGACGACGACGACGAATCAACCCCTGGTGCCCCTCTGTGGATGGCTACGTTCGCAGACTTAATGTCATTACTGGTGTGCTTTTTCGTGCTGATCATCTCGATGTCCGAAATCGACGTGATTCGTTATAAGAAAGTGGCGGGGTCGATGAAAGACGCCTTTGGCGTACAGCAGGACATCGTGACCTACGATATTCCCAAGGGCACCAGCATCATCGCGTTGGAATTCTCCCCCGGCAAACCCGAGCCGACGGTGAGGAAAATCATTCAGCAGGATACAGTGGACCCCACTCGCCCATCGCTCAAGATTGGCAACCCCGACAACCCCATTGAGGTTCAGCCCGAGACACTGCAGAAACTCCTCGAGGAAGAAGAAGAGCGCCAAGAGCAGCGGCAACAAACTGAGGCCGACGCGGCTGTATTGACAGAACTGCTCGAAGAAGAAATTAACGAAGGTAAAATTGATGTAGAAACCGACGGCCCGACCATTATCATCAAAATCAGAGAGCGCGGTTCATTCACCTCAGGTTCAGCTACCTTAGATCCGGGCTTTCTTCCCACGCTAGGCACTATCGCTACTGCTCTCGGAGAAATCTCTGGCGAGATTGTCGTAGAGGGGCACACAGACAACATCCCTATTAACAGCGTTCAGTTCCCTTCGAACTTTGCGCTCTCAGCGGGCCGGGCTCTTTCGGTAACCAGCGTTTTTCTCGATGACCCCAATATTTCTATGGACCGGCTGAGTCTGCGTGGCTATGGAGAGGTTCGCCCTGAGGCCACTAACGCCACCCGCGCAGGTCGCGCTAGGAACCGTCGCGTAGAAATCAAGATTAACCAGACTGACGAAACGGGCGATTCACCCACAGAGGAGCGCGAAGTGAGTGCTGAAACGCTCGGCGTGCAGTGACCGTATCAGGGAGATAGCGAAATGAGCACCGAAGTAGAGAAGCGCGAGTACTACAGAATAGATGATCAAGTGCTCGTGCACTGTGCGCTGGCTGGAGACGAGCCCGACAGTGATTTAACCCAAGAAGCCGACACCCCGGAGCTCCAGCAAATGAGGGCCGCATCGGAGGAGCTAAGCGCGCTGATTAACGCGATCAATAACGAGCACAAGGCGGTCGCCCAAGCACTGGGGCTTATCAATCGCAAGCAGCAACTGCTCGAGAAACTGGTGTTAGGTGTTCAGAAAACAGGCCCAGAATACACGTTGGTCTCAGCGAATATTAGTGGCGCGGGTATTTCCTACGTTAGCGCTAACCATTTTGACCAAGGTAAAACAGTGCGCGTGTCCTTGATACTTCAGCCCTCGCAGTTGGAGGTATCTTTGCTCGGGACAGTGCTGGAGTGCTCCGAGACAAATGGGGGGTATCAGCTGCGGGTCGATTTTGACAAAGATGAGGCTGCCCGGGAGCTGATCGTGCAGCATGTCGTTCAGAGCCACTCCTAGCACGTTGAAACTTAGCGGCCTATAGATTCCCTAATCTTGAGCGCAGCCGAGCCAGCGCTTGGCCATGCAACTGCGAGACACGTCCCTCGGTCACCTCCAGCACTGCTGCAATTTCGCGGATATTCAGCTCTTCTACGTAATAGAGAGACATCATTAGTTTCTCTCGTTCGGGGAGCATATCGATTCCAGAACGCAACAGTCCGCGAAGCTCCTCCTCGCTGTACTCCGCCTCAGGTTCGGCGGCCGCTACAGGCAGTTCATCTGCGCCATCAGCGCTCGCATCGAGGTAGACGAGCCTTGCGGCAGAGAGCTGAGTTGTCAGCTCCCGGTATTCATCCAGTGAAAGCGCCATGGCTTCAGCCACCTCGTGATCCTGAGCAGTGCGACCCTCTCTCGCCTCCACTTTCGCAATCGCTCTAGAGACCTCGCCCAATTGCGTTTGTACTGATCTCGGCAACCAATCATTTCGGCGCAGTTCGTCTAGGATCGCTCCGCGTATCCTGATGGAGGCGTAGGTCTGAAAATTGGCTCCCTGATTAGGATCATAGGACTGGCACGCGCTGAGGAGCCCAATCAGGCCTGCCTGCGTCAAGTCATCAAGTTCGATAAAGTCAGGCAGCTTCACCCTTATCCGAAGCGCAATGCTTTTTACCAATGGCAGTAATTCTTCGACCACATCCGAAGGGTTTTGCAGCGCGATATCGTCGAAGCGGGTGGTTTGGTTCATGACCGGCGTCAGCTCATATCATGTGTTTTGAAGAGCGCGGCAATGCCATCTGTCTCGATGTCACTGTTCAGTAGCTTTTGCACCCCTTCAGCGATGTCACGAATAGCCGTGGATGCCTGAGAACGGGGATATAAACTGACGACCGGCGTTTTCTTCCTAATGGACTCCAATACCCGTTGATCAACTGGCACGGCTCCCAAATAGCTCAGATTCACGTCGAGGAACTGATCGGTGGCGTTAAGCAACTTTTTATAGACCTGCAAGCCATGCCCTGCGCTTTTGACTTTGTTAGCGACGATTTGAAAGCGGCTGACACGTCGCTCAGTGGCACTGACCTTGATCAAAGCGTAGGCGTCGGTCAGTGATGTCGGTTCATCGCACACGACAACAATGACATGCTGTGCACCGGACAAAAACGAAATCACGTCCTGTCCGATACCCGCTGCTGTATCCAAGAGCACCACGTCGTATTGGCGGCTGAGTTCTGCAAAGGCCAATCCCATTTCGAGGCGCTCGGATGACGACAGTTCAAGCATTTTAGAAATGCCTGAAGCAGCGGGTATCACACCCAACCCTTCTAGCCCCTGGATCACGATTTGCTCGAGTGTTTTCTCGCCCGACAACACATGATGCAGGTCAAACTGGGGTTTCAGACCCAGAGTAATGTCCACATTGGCAAGCCCCAGATCGCCGTCGCACACCAAGACCTTTTTACCATTGGCCGCCAGCGCAACCGCTAGGTTTACGGTGAGGCTGGTTTTTCCGACCCCCCCTTTGCCACTGGACACTGCCACCACATTACCGGACATAACTGTTTACCGTTGCCAAACTCGCAGCCAATCAGGCCGTTGCTGGAACATACCTTATGGCCTGCGCGGCCTGACCGGTCTGTCGCTCGTCAAATAAATTCACTGCACGCTCCACAAATGCTACCGGATCGGTGTCATTGGGCACAACGTTAGGGTCCCGATTATCGACCACCAGGCTGAGCGGCAGTCTACGCTTGATGAGTGTATCGATCACGCCGCCTAGGCTGACCGCCTCATCCACTTTTGTAATGATGGCACCGTCAAGCCGAGTCGAAGCCAGACGCCTCAGCAGCTCCCGCGTGGTGCCCATCTGAGCCGTAGCAGAAATCACCAGCATCATGCGAATGGGTGGGATTTGCTCGGTCAACCATCTGAGCTGCCGCTTCATGTTGGGGTCGCGAAACGATAAGCCGGACGTATCGATAAATACCCGGTCCTTGCCACTCAACTTTGCAACAGCCTCTGAAAGTTCCGCTTTGGTCGCGGCCACTAGCGTTTCAATACCCCTCAGTGCGCGATGACTATTGAGATAGCCGTCCTCTGGAGACACTTCATTGGTCAACGCGATCACCCCCACAGCGTCATCCCCAAATTCCATGGCTGCTTGCCTCGCCAACTTGATCACACAAGTCGTCTTGCCAGAGCCCGTTGCACCGACACACGCAACCAACTTACTTTTTCTCACTGAGTCAGTTTCAATGAGCGGGAGACAACTTGTTAGTAGTTGAATAGACGAAGTCCACTGCTGCTCAAGATTACCGTCGCCTCTGACGTTATCGCTAATCCACCCACTCAAACTCTTGGACAGCCCCAAAGCGCCCAACCGCTGCCCCAACGTCGCACGCGCCGCCGGAATATTGGCTGAATCCTGCCAACTCCGATTTGCCAGAAGCTGCTCCAGAGTGTCTCTCAAACTGGTCAATTCGTTCTGTAAGCTCTGATCCCGAATATCGTTTCTCCTGCCGCCTCGAGCGCCTGCAGGTTCTTGCGCCCACTCAGGCTGGTTAAGGTCGGTTGTGGCCGTAATTTCAATCCGATCACCTACCCGCCTATTGCGGAGAATGATCGCATTTTCCCCCAGCTGCTCCTTTACCTGCATTAGGGCACCGCGGCTGTTTTTGTCTATAAACGTTGAGACTCTCATCGGTCTGCTCCCTTTCTTAAATCTATGTGGCCGCGATCGCAGCGTTGTTGCCCGCTCCGCCCACGGTTGAAATCACTTTGACCTTCTTATCTGCCGGCACTTCCTCGTATGCGAGGATGTAAAAATTGGTCATGCGACCGCGCAAAAGGCGGGACAGGAAGGAGCGAATATTGCTGGCCACGAGTAGCACCGGGGTAGTGCCCGCAGCCTCCATTGTTCCCGACACCGATCCTACCTGCTCGATCATTCCGTCAATCAACGTGGGCTCAATGCCACCGCCGTCGCTGTCGACGGCTTGCATTAACATCTGCTCCAGCCTCGAATCGAGCACCATCACGCTGAGCTCGGGTTCAGTCCCGTTGACTGTTTGATAAATCGCCGGACCTAGTGCAATCCGCACTTGTCGAGTGAGATCATCAGGGCTTCGATTGCCCTGACTGTGATCGGACAGCGCACCAACGATGGTGCGAATATCACGAATTGGAATACCCTCCTCGAGGAGGTTATGCATGACCCGCGTGACATCGGCGAGGGTCATCATCCCGGGCACCAGATTTTCAACAAGCTTCGGTGAAGTTTTAGCGAGCTTGTCCAGAAGCTCCTGAACGCCATCCTGACTAATGAGCTTGTGGGCATTATTTTTGAGCAATTGGCTCAAATGTGTGGCAATCACAGTGCTGCTATCAACGACAATGCAGCCCAGGCTTTGCGCTTGATCACGGTCGCTTGGGTCGATCCAGACTGCATCAAGTCCGAAAGTCGGATCCTTGGTTTGAATGCCCTCCAAATCACTGGTTGCCTGCCCCGGATTGATCGCTAACTCACGATCGGGGTACACCTCCCCTTCACCGGCAACGACATCGTGCAAACTGATGCGATACTGATTAGGAGAGAGCTCAAGGTCATCTCTGATATGAACCGAATTAACCAGGAAGCCCAACTCCTTGGAGAGTTTTTTCCGCACACCTTTAATACGGCTCAGTAAATCCCCGCCCTGAGCTTTATCTACAAGTGGAATCAATCGGTACCCCACCTCCAGGCTGATTTCATCAACCTGGTTGACGTCCTCCCAGCTGAGATCGAGCGTATCTGGCTTGGCCGAATCAAACTCTTCAACCTCCTCTACCACTGGCTGGGCGTTGGCCTGTATCCGTAAATAAGCGAGCACACCAAGTAACGTTGCTACTGATAAGAACACTAGGTTGGGCATGCCCGGCACAATGCCCATCAGACCAATAACACCTGCCGCGACAATTAGTACGCGGGGATTGCTGGTGAGCTGACTGGTCACCGCAGCACCCATGTCTTGGGCACCTGACATACGCGTCACAATAATGGCGGCGGCTGTGGAGAGAAGCATGGAGGGAATCTGTGCTACCAAGCCATCTCCGATTGTTAACAGGATGTAGTTCTCAGCGGCCTGCGCAGCGCTAAGGTCATGTTGCAGGGTGCCTATGGCAAAACCACCCAGAATATTGATCAGCAGAATCAAAATGCCCGCAACGGCGTCACCCCGAACAAACTTACTCGCACCGTCCATAGCGCCATAAAAGTCTGCCTCTCGAGAGACCTCATCTCTTCGTCGCAACGCGTCGTCCTGACCAATCAAACCTGCGTTAAGATCGGCGTCGATGGCCATTTGCTTGCCGGGCATTGCATCCAAGGTAAAGCGCGCCGTCACTTCCGAGATGCGGCCCGCACCCTTGGTCACCACTACAAAGTTAATGACAACAAGGATAGTGAAGAGCACTAACCCTACGGCGTAACTGCCGCCGACCACGAAATCACCGAATGCCTCGATCACATTTCCGGCGGCTCCTGTGCCGGTATGACCCTCCAAAAGCACCACTCGAGTGGAGGCCACATTCAGACCCAGCCGCAACAAGGTAGAAATCAGCAGCACAGAGGGGAATACAGCAAATTCAAGAGGGCGGGCAGCGTAAATTGATGCCAGCAAAACGATGATCGCCAGAGCGATGTTGAAAGTGAACAATAAATCCAGTGCGACCGGTGGCAGGGGCAACACGATCATCACCAGAAGCAGCAACATGACCAGTGGCGTACCGAGGCCAGTGAAAATGCTCTTCACCCCAACACTCAAGGGGGATGTCGATACTGCGGTATTAGTTGCCATGTTGATCTACCTCTTCTTGTTCTCCGAGCGACTCTTCTCCGAGCGCCTCTGGCGGGATGTCGAGATCATCGGGCTTGGGCACATAATCCGTCGGGTTGGCATTTTGGAGCTGGAAGACATACGCCAGAACCCGAGCCACCGCCATGTAGAGAATGTGAGGAATTTCATGACCAATCTCAGTCGACCGATATAGCGCACGCGCCAAGGGTGGCGCTTCAAAAAGCGGAATGTCATGTTCGGTCGCTATAGATCGAATGCGCAACGCAGTTAAATCTTTGCCCTTCGCCACGACCTTCGGGGCACTGCCTGGACGATCCAGATATTGCAACGCGACGGCATAGTGTGTCGGGTTGGTGATGACCACATCAGCAGTTTTGACGTCTTCCATCATGCGGCTCTCTGCGAGCTGGCGCTGCATCGTGCGGATGCGCTGCTTGACCTGCGGGTTCCCGTCGGTCTCTTTCATCTCGTCTCTAATTTCTTGCTTGGTCATACGAAGCTGCTTCGAGTGATTCCAGAGCTCGAAGGGCACGTCGAGCGCGACAATAAGAATTGTGGTGGCACTAAGAATCAGCAATACCTGCACTAGCACTGTTACAGCCTCTACGCCCGCCGCCTTAGGGTTCATGCTGGCGAGGGACAGCAACTGCTGATCGATGCTGAAGAAGATGAGAATTGCGGCACCCAACAACAGCAGAAACTTCGCTAATGCCTTGGCAAGCTCCACCAAACCTTTAAGCGAGAAAATCCTCGCAAGACCTTTTATAGGATTCAGTTTTTCCAACTTGAAAGAAATGGTCTCAAGACTGAATGACCAGCCTCCCATCATTAGCGGGCCAGCAAACACGGCAACCAGCATGACCGCCATAAATGGCAATAAGGCCAGCAGGGCCTGCGAGGCCATATACATAAACTGGAATGGCAGCTGGCTGGGGTCGAATATCAGTTCGCGGGACACAGAGAATCCTTCAACACTGATCTTCATGATGTTCTGGGAAATATTGCCGCCCAGCACCAGCAAAGCGATCGCTGCCAACATTAATGACAGCATTGTGTTCAGTTCTCGTGATCGGGGCACCTGGCCTTTTTTGCGCGCCTCCTGAAGCCGGCGCTCTGTCGGCTGTTCTGTGCGTTCCTGACCCGTCTGCTCTTCTGCCACAGCGCCCCCCTTATCCCAAAACCATCAAGGTTTGGTTCATACCGGCCTCGAAAAATCGCTGCATTGCAGCGATGAAAGCGGGCATACCGAGGAACAAAAACACGAGCCCGGTCACGATCGTGACGGGGAATCCCACTGCAAAAATATTGAGCTGCGGCGCGGCGCGGGTGATGACGCCGAAGGCGACATTAATAATCAACACCGCCGTCAACGTCGGTAGCGCTAACAACAATGCACTGGCAAAAAGCTGCGATCCCAGTGACACCAGATTCTCGAATCCGGTCGCGGCAAAGCCCGGATCTGTCAGGGGCACCAGTGCAAAGCTCTCGAATACGGCGGAAATCAACATCAGGTGACCATCGATTGCCAGAAACAGCAGTGTCGCGATGACGACCTTAACCTGGCTCACAATCGGCACCTGCACCCCGTTTTGCGGATCGACCGACATGGCAAAACCAAGGCCCATGCCTGTCGCGATCGACTGTCCGGCCAGCACGACGGCACCAAAAATCATTTGCATCACGAAGCCCATCGCAAGACCAATTGAGATCTCGCGCAGCGCCATGAGAATTCCGGGTGCTGAGAAGAATTCGATATCTGGGTTGATCGGCAGTATCGGTGCCATCAGAGCGCTCAATAAGGCCGCCAGCACCACTCGTATTCGCACGCTGACAGTGCCGGCACTAAAGACCGGCGCCACCATCAGCATCGCCGAGAGGCGCAAAAATGGCCAAAGGTAGCCGAGCGCCAAGATTTCGAGTTGCTCCACCGGGATCATCAAACCACCCCTACCCGATCAACCCGGGAATACTGGTGATCAGTCGCTCACTGAACGTGACCAACACCTGGATCATCCAGGGTCCGCCCACGAACAATGCAATGACCAATGCCAGCAGTTTCGGAATGAAGCTCAGCGTCATCTCCTGAATTTGAGTGGCCGCCTGGAAAATACCGATTATCAGACCGACTGCGAGCGCTGCACCCAAAAGCGGCCCCGCGAGCAGCACGCTCATCCAGAGGGCATCCCGCCCAACATCCAATACCGTTTCAGGACCCATCACATTCCCCCTCAGAAACTCGATACCAAGGTGGCGGTGATCAACGTCCAGCCATCGATCAAGACAAATAGCATCAGCTTGAACGGCAGCGAAATCAGCATCGGCGAGAGCATCATCATGCCCATCGACATCAAGACTGCGGCCACGACCAGATCAATAATCAGAAAAGGTACGAACAGCAGGAAACCGATCTGAAACGCGGTCTTCAGTTCGCTGGTCAGGAACGACGGCAACAACACCACCATTGGCACCTCTTCCTGCGAGGTAAACGGGCCGTAATTACCCAGGTCACTAAACAGTGCGAGATCCGTTGCCCGCGTCTGAGAAAACATGAACTCGCGGAAAGGCTCTTTCGCCGCATTTAACGCGGCCTCGAAGCCAATCTGCTCTGACATGTAGGGCATCAGTGCAGCGTTGTAAGCCACGTCAAAAACCGGCGCCATGATGAACAAACTCAAAAACAGAGCGAGGCCGAGAATAATTTGGTTGCTGGGCGTGGTGGTGGTGCCCAACGCCTGCCTCAGTATGGCCAACACGATCAAAATGCGGGTAAACGAGGTCATGGTGATGAGCGCTGCAGGCAATAGCGTCAGCAGCGACATCAGTAAGAGTATCTGCAGACTCAGAGAGTAATCAGAACCGCCGTTCGCGGTGGGCTGGGTGGTAATGAGCGGGATCGATGCCTGAGCCAGTGCCCAATCGGGCAACAGGAGGCAAAGCGCTGCGATCATCGAGACGAGCAGGCGCATTATTTTGTGCTCCCAAACGGGTTGACTGATTGCCAGACTGCGCTGAAGTCCGCGGGCTTGGCGGCTTCGACAGCTTCAACTGCCAGGGGCTCGTCAAACACGTGCAAAGTGCGCACATTACCCGGCGCCACGCCGACAAGAATCTGTTGCCCCGCGGCGTTAATAAGCACCACTTTTTCTCGCGTGCCAACGCTGGTGGAGCCCATCACCGACAGGCTCGCTTTACCCGTTGAAGGGGATCGGTTCACCCGCTTGACGACAATGGCCATCAGCACGACCGCACTAAAAACAATCGCCAGTGAGCCGATCACCTGCATCAAATAACCTGCCGACAGTAACTGCGGCGCGTTGGCCACATCTGACAGAGCGCTATCCTGCGCCCAGGTTGCGGGAGACGCAGCGAGCAGAGGCAAAAATCCGTATCGCATCATCAAGCCCTACTTCAGCGGCTTCAGCCGCTCATCCGGGCTGACAATGTCAAGTAACCGCAGACCAAACTGACCCTCTGATTCGACCACGTCGCCGCGAGCAATCAGAGTGCCATTGACCATCAGATC
>Ga0181560_10005716_pt1 | contig 11057 bp, 7 predicted proteins | sample 011ome_20_FD_133751 | JGI IMG/M metagenome (GOLD analysis project Ga0181560, IMG submission 133751) | Coastal salt marsh microbial communities from the Groves Creek Marsh, Skidaway Island, Georgia - 011509CT metaG (megahit assembly) | ecosystem: Environmental > Aquatic > Marine > Intertidal zone...
GCAGGATCCGCGAAATCTTTCCGCGGACACGCAGAAAGCGTGACGTCGACAACTTCTGGTCTATCCGCCCGGGACGCCCCAGTAAGTGACGCGCCTCGGTGGACGCGAGGTACACGAGATGAGTCACGCGTTTGCGGTCGCGGGCTCCCTCCCGGGCTCGGCCCGCGCCGCCCCGGCGGCGCGTTCCGGCGCTTCGGAGGGCTCTTCCCGGCGCGGGCGCGCCGGCGCCTCAACGTCCGGGACTGTCGTGGCGGGCGCGTCTCGAGCCCCCATCCGCGGGCGACGCGCCGCGGACGCGGACCGCGCGAGACGGAGCGTGGTGACCCGCGTCGCCAGCACCGCACCCCCCGTGATGGAAGAGACTGACCTCGGCGATTTGCCCCCCGTGAAGGGCGTCGTGTCCTCCATGGGCGTCGGGGACGGCATGGTGCCCGTGACGGATGCGCAGCGAAAAGCGCTGCGACGCAGCGAGGCGGTGAAAGACTACGACCCCGAACGCGCGGCGAGGTACTACTCGAAACGGCCGCTCGAGCAGCTTGTGCGCGTGACGCAGATCTCCACCGCGCTCGGGGGGTTCGCGCTGGACGTGGCGATGGACAACCAGCGGGGCGACTTCGAGAAGAACGCCAAGAAACGCGCGGACCAGCTCCGGTCGAAACTCACCGCCCTGGGCCCCGCGTTCGTCAAGGTGGGCCAGGCGCTGTCGACGCGCCCGGACCTGTTGCCGGCGCAGTACCTCGACGAGCTCACGTCGTTGCAGGACGCGCTGCCCACGTTCTCGGACGCGGACGCGTTCGACTGCGTCGAGCGCGAGCTCGGTAGGCCGCTGGAGGAGATGTTCGGGATGATCACGCCGTCACCCATCGCCGCCGCGTCGCTCGGGCAGGTGTACCGCGCGACGCTGCGCGATTCCGGAAAGGAAGTCGCGCTGAAGGTGCAGCGCCCCAACATCCCGAACGGCCTCGAGCTGGATTTCCACCTGATTCGCGAGGGCGCGAAGCTAGCGGACGGGTTCGTGGACTCGCTGAACACCAGCATCGTCGAGCTCGTGGACGAGTTCGCGGCGCGCGTGTTCCAGGAGCTCAACTACGTGCAGGAGGGCATAAACGCCGAGCGGTTCGCGCGGCTGTACGGCGACCGGCCGGACGTCGTCGTGCCCGGGATCGAGTGGGACTACACCTCCCCGAAAGTGATCACCATGGACTGGATCCAAGGTACCAAGCTCTCCGACCAGGAGTCGCTCAAGGCGCAGGGGCTGGACGTGCTGCAGCTGGTGGACACCGGCATCCAGTGCTCGCTGCGCCAGCTGCTGGAGTACGGGTACTTCCACGCCGACCCGCACCCCGGGAACCTGCTCGCGACGCCGGAGGGGAAGCTCGCGTTTTTGGATTTCGGGATGATGAGCGAGACCCCCGAGCGCGCGCGGTACGCCATCATCGAGCACGTCGTGCACCTCGTGAACCGGGACTACGAGGCGATGGCCCAGGACTACTACGCGCTCGAGTTTCTGGACGAGAGCGTGGACGTCGCGCCAATCGTCCCCGCTTTGGCGGCGTTTTTCGACGACGTGCTGGACGCGTCCGTGGAGGAGCTCAACTTCAAGACCATCACCGACGGGCTGGGGGGCGTTTTGTACCAATATCCGTTCAACGTGCCGGGGTACTACGCCCTGATTTTGCGGTCGCTCACCGTGCTGGAGGGGCTGGCGCTCTCCACGGACCCCAAGTTCAAGGTGCTGGGGAAGGCGTACCCGTACATGGCGCGGCGCCTGCTGACGGACCCGCGCCCGCAGCTGCGCGACGCCTTCTCCGAGCTCCTGTTCAAGGACAAGCAGTTCCGCTGGAACCGGCTGGAGAACCTCCTCAGAGAGGGCAGCAAGAACGACGACTACAACGGCTCGGAGGTGATCCCGCCGCTCATCGAGCTCGTCGTCGGCGAGGACGCGCCCGGCGAGGTCAACGAGCTGCGGCCGCTGGTGGAGGCGGAGGCGATCAAGGTGCTGGAGGCGCTCCTGCTGGGGCAGAGCGTGGAGGCGGCGCGCAGCGAGCAGCTCGCGCCCGTGGTGGCGCTCCTGCCCGAGCAGCTCAAGAGGCTGCCCCCCATCAAGGTGGGGAGCCCGGAGGAGGAGGCGCGCATGATGGAGCTCCGCACGCAGGTGCTCCGCGTGACGACGATGCTCTCCTCCAGCAAGGGCTTCGACCCCGCCGCGCTCCAGCCCCTCACGGACGCGCTCCAGACCCCCGCGGCGAGGCGGTTCGTGGAGACCGTCGTGTCGGGGGTGGCACAGAGAATCACCGCGAGGGTCCTCAGGGAGCTGCTGGGCGAGGAGAAAACCGCCGCGGGGACCGCGGGGACCGCGGCGTCCGCCCGGTGAACGCTTTCGAGCCTCCTCGGAACGCGAAAGCACCTTTTATATAATTCATTTTTACTTTGTGTGTAGCTACGGATATAGATAGACATTCATTTCGGCGACAGGCACTCCGCCGTCGCGCGCGTCGTGGCCGCCATCGCGTCCGGGCACCGCGCCCAGAACAGCCGCGTGAGGCGCTCGTGGAACCGCGCGTCGACGCGCGCGTCCGCGCCCTCGGGCGGCGTCGCGGAGACGACGACGACGGCGTCCGACTCCCACGCGTCGCGCGCGCGCCGCGCGGCGGCGACGACTTGGCGCGAGGTAAAAGCGGTGGCGACGCGGAAAAGCAGGTCGGGTTTCCCGAACTCGTCGCGCATCGCGCCCATTAGCCGCGGCGGAGACAACGAGGCGGACGGCACGCCCGTCTCCTCCGCGATCTCGCGTAGGACCGAAGCGAAGAGCTCTTCGCGCACGAGATCATCGCACGTTCTCGAAGACGTTCTCGAAGAATCGCTTTTTACGAGCTCGGGCTCGGGGTGGCCGCTCGGCCCGTTGAACTTCCCGACGCTCCCCACGACCCCCGCGGCGCGGCGCAGGAGAACAAGGCCCCCGTCGCTGGTCTCGAGCGCCGCTTCCACGCCCAGCGCGTCGCTGAAATGCGCGGACGCCGAGCCGAAAGTCGCGAGGCCGTCCTCGCGTAACGCGCGCCGCGCCGCCGCGTCGCGGCTCGAGGTGCAGGTGCCGACGTGCTCTTTGTACGACGTGGACCCGACGCGAAGGAGCACCGCCGGAGCGGCTCGGCCGTCTCGGCGGTCGAGCCGCTGGCGCTCTGGGCCCGCGGTGGTTCCGCCCGCGGTCGAGGTGACGAGGACGCTCGCGAGCCGGAACTTGGGTGCGTCCCACGTTCGCGGGGCGGAGAGGAGTTGTCGTCGCCACGCCTCATCGATGCCGTCGTCCGAGACGTGCGGGACGCGGTCGTGCTGCTCGCCGAAATCAACCTCCACCTCGGTCTCGCCCAGACCCGAGGGAACGCCCGCGCCGTCGTCGGCGCGGAAGATCAACGTGTACGCCGACCCCTCCGGTTCCGAAGCGCGCGTCGAGCCGCCGGCCGAGCGCGCGGCCATCGCGCGCTCGCGCACTGACGCGCGATGTTATTTTCTTGGCGTTCCTTTCCGTGTTCCGATGAAAGCGCCCGCGAAAAGAACGCAAGTGGCACGTTGTTTCCGCCAAACGCTCCCGCGCACCCGGGGTCGGACGCCACGGCGAGCATGAGCGGCGAAGGTTCGTCTTCGGGGCAGCTACATGAGGCGCGACATTTCCAATATTCGCGGCGGATGATCACGCCGACGCACCCGGTGGAGGGGGATTGGCTGAAAATCGAAACCGAGGAGGCGATCTTCGGGTTGCTCTTCGCGTGGATGGGGTTCTGGATGTTCAAGCAGCTCAGGGGGCTGTGGCGGTACTGGGCGGAGGCGAAGGCGAGGGCAGCGATGGACCCCACGGGCGTGGACGTCGTCGATGACTCGTCAAGCGACACGGAAGGCGAGGACGAGGACGTCGACCCGAAGAAAAAAGATTAACGAGTCGTGTCCGGAGGCTCGGACGGACGCGACGAGAAACGGCGGCGGAGGAGGAGTCGCGCGAGCGCGGGTACGTCGAGAACGAGGTGGGTGAGGGGTGAGGAAAACGGGTGCCGTGCTTCTGGAACGCCAAATATTCGCCGTCGTCGTGTCGTCGTCGTCGTGTCGTCGTCGTCGTGTCGTCGTCGTCGTCGTTGTCGCGATCGTCACAAAAATCAGTCGTCCGCCCGTCTCTCGTCGTCTTCGCGCCTCGCGTCGCGCCTCACGACGGCCTCGCGGCTTTCATACGCTGCACCTTGATGTCGGCGTCCGCCGCGTCCACCGCGCTGATGTCCTGCGGCGTGATGAACAGGAACTGCTTCTCCGCGTTCAGGTCGTCGCGCGCGAACTCGATCAGGTTATCCATGGACACCTTACGGTTCACCGCGTCCATGAACACGTCGAACTCGTCCATCGCGCGGAACGGCGACTCGATCGCCTCGCCCAGCGACAGCGTAAGCGCCAGCGTGCTGTACGAGCGCTCACCGCCCGAGAGCGACCGCGTGTCCTTCACCGTGTTCCCGGAGCCCGCCATCTTCACGTCTAACTCAAGCGAACCAGCGTGGTAATCGACGGTGATCTTGCCCGCGTTGCCCTTCTTCTGCAGGTACAGGTTGAACCGGTGCGACACCTCCTTCTGCACGTTCGTCGAGGCCTCCTTCAGCAGCCGCTGGCGAGCCTTCACCCCCCGCTGCAGCTTCTTGCACGGCTCGCGCGAGTTGCGCAGCGTCTCCCTGAGGCGAGCGAGGAGGCTCGTCTGCGCGTTCAGCTCGCGCTGCACGCGGTCCTGGGGCCGACCCAGCCTCTGCTCCTCCTTGGCCATGCGCCGCGTGGCCTGGTCGTACAGCTTCTGCAGCTCGGCGACGGCGAGCTCTTTGCCTTCCAGCGCGGGGTCGAGGTACGCCTCGGCTTTCTCGCGCGGGCACACCCTCTTGGCGCCGCGCGCGCAGAGCGTCACCGCCTCGCGCAGCTGCGCGACGCTAGTGTCGTTCTCCGCGATCGTCGCCGCGAGCTCCGCGCGCTTGCCCTCGTAGTACTTCGCGTGCTCCTGCGCGGTTTTCAGCGTCTCGGTCGCCGAGGTCACCGCCGCCTCGAGCCGGACGCTCACCGGCGTCTGCTCCTCCGCGCGCGCCTTGAGCGCCTCGTGCTCGTCGTGCGCCAGCTTCGCCGCCTCCGCCGCCGCCGCGAGCGCCGTCTTCAGCTCCTCGCCCTTGCGGCGCAGAGGGCCGTCGAGGTCCGCGACGATCGCCTCGAGCTCGGTCTCGAGCTCGCGCACGTCCACGCCGGCGACGCCCAGGTCCTCGTCCGCCGCGGCGCGCGCCTCCGCCAGAGCCTCCTCGGCGCGGCTCATCTCGCCGCGCGCGTCGCGCGCCTCGCGGCGGTCCTCCTCGCGCGCGCGCGCGACGCGGTTGGCGCGCTCGCGCGCCGCGGCGAGGTTCTGGGTGAGCACCGCCAGTTGCTTCTTGCACTCGGCGATGCCCGCCTTGAGCGTCGTGACGCGCTCCTTCTTGTCCGCGGAGAGCTTCGCGCGGAGGTTGAACCGGAACGCGGTGTCCATGCGGGTGTTCCCGCGCTTCACGATCTTGCGGTCCTTGGTGAACGCCTCGGCGACGTTCGCGTGCTTCTCGACGACGTCCATGGCCATGCTCTGGTTCTCGACGAGCACCACGCGCTCCACCTGACTGGTGTCCACCACGTTGTTGAACACGGCGTCGTTCTCGAACTCGAGCACGTCGAGCATGGTCTTGAAGCTCCTCGGCGGGCGCTGCGCCGCGTTACGCTCCAGGTCGTACCGCTCGCGCCGCACGTTCATGGACACGATAGTGACGCCCTGCATCTGGCAGTCGTGCTTGATCATCTTGTTCAGGACGTCGCGGTCGCTCATGTTCCCCACGAGCCAGCTCCCCAGACCTTGGCCGATGGTCTCCTCCACGGCGTCCGCCCAGTACTCCTCCTTGAGCTTGACGTACAGCCCGATGGGCCCGATCGGGGGTTGCGAAAACTCCTTCGCGCGCTTGCGCACCAGGTCCACCAGCTTGCGCAGTTTCTGCGGGCCGTTCTTCCCGGCGAGCTTGTCCAGGAGCTCGCCTTTGTCCGCGCTCGCCTCTCGCAGCTTGGACTCCATGTCACGCAGCTTCTCGGTTTCGTCCTTCACGGCCATCTCCGCCGAACGCAGCGCGCCCTGCGCTTCGCGGTCCGCGCTCGCGCGCGTCTCCGTCCGCGCGACGATTTCGTCGTGGCGAGCCTTGAGCTCGGCTTTCTTCGCGGTTTGCGCCTCGACGGCGCGCTGCAGCGGGTCGTCCTGCGCCTGCGACTGCTGCTGCAGCGACGCGCGCGCCTGCTCGATGGCGTCCTCCAGCTCTTTCCTGGACCCCTCCGCCCTCGTGATCTCGTTCGCGTGCGCCATCGCGTTGGTCTCCGCGCGAGTCTTCTCGCGCAAGAGCGTCGACTGCTTCTGGTGCGCGGCATGGATGTCCGCGATCAAGGTGGCGGTTTCAGCCTGGAGCTCGGTCAGGCGCTTCTCCGCCTCGTTCACCTCCGCCTGGCAGTTCGCGACCGTCTCCGCCTGGTCGCGGATGTTCGTCTCCAGCGTCGGCCGTAAGTTGCGCAGGTTCTCGCCCTCGTCCTCGGTCTGCTTCAGCATGATCTCCGACTGGTACACGTCCGCCCACGCCAGGCGCCGGCGGAACTCCTGCACCTGCTCGCGCAGCTTCTCGATGGCGGTGTAGCTCTCGAACTCCTCCTTGAGCCTCGCCACCTCCTCCTCCACCTTGGGGAGCTTCTCCTCCTGCTCCTGGATCTGCTGGTCCATGCTCTTGACGAGGTCCTTGATGTACGCGATCTTCTGCTGGATGTCCTCCAGCAGCGTCGCCTTGACGAAGAACCTGTACTTGTCGCTGTCCTTCCCCGAGTGCAGGAACTGCCGCGAGGAGTCTTGCGACATCACCACGATGGGGTTGTCCACGTCGATGTTGAAGTGGTCGGTGACGCGCGTCAGCGCGTCGCGCGACGAGCCCATCTCCTTGCCCCACTGGTTCCGGATCTTGAACGGCGCCGCGCCCGTCGCGTTGATGGTGCGCTCGACCGTGATCACGTTGCCGTACAGATCCGGTTCGAGCGCGTCCTGCCCGACGTTACGGATGCTCACCTCCACCTTCGCCTGCGTCGAGCCCTCGCGGATGAAACCCTTCATCCCGCGGTCGCTGCGCTCCTTGGCGGCTTTCTTCATGCCCAGGCACACCGACAACGCGGTGAGCACCGCGGACTTCCCCGAGCCGTTCTCGCCGACGATGAAGTTGATCCGCGGGCCGAGGTCCACCTCCAGGTTCTTGTGGCACATGAAGTTGCTCACCTTCACCTTCATGATCGTGCCGTTGCCGTACGGGATGTCCGTCCCGGGCTCGGGCGCCTTGCGCTTCTTCTCCGACTTGCCCATGTCGCTCGCTCAACAGGCTCGGACGAAAGCGAGGCACGCGTCCGCGAGCGCGCACGCGGGGAGTGCGACGACCGAACGCGTGCGATGCTACCTCCGACCGCGCTCGCTCGCGGTCGCGGGGAGGGGCGAGTGACAGACGGCGTCTGCTGCGCGCCGCGTGCGCACCCGTCTGAGGCGACGGAGAGGTGCCACGGATCGCGGAGCAGATCTGCGTCGAGTCACCGCAATTTGAAAACAAGATCGTGACATTTTTTCCATATGGGCTTTTAGTGATATAGGATAGGCACGGCGGCTCAAGAGGTGTGCCTACGTACGTCCAGTCAGTTCACGCCAGCGCATAGGCCTACGTCAAGAAAACGCTTTATTTTTTCTTCTCGACAAACCCTCGCCGCCACTCCGGGAAGCGCTCAACCCGCGATGTCCTCCACCGTCGCGCCGTGCTGCGCAGCCTCCGACCCCGGCAGGCCGCACGTCCGCGCGAGCGCGGCGCGGTGCGCGCAGGTCCGCTCGTACAAGTACACCTCCCCCGACGACACGCTCTTGGAATCCCTCATCCTGAACCGGTTCTGGGCGTTCGCCGTGCGCGCGTTCGTCCCCGAGTGGGTCGCGCCCAACCTGCTGACGTTCGTCGGGTTCCTGCACGCCCTCGCCGCGTACGCGCTGCTCCTGGCGCACAGCCCCGCGCTGGACGGCTCGGCGCCCCCCTGGGTGTACGTCGCGTGCGCGGCGTGCCTGTTCGTGTACCAGACGATGGACGGGATGGACGGGAAGCAGGCGCGTCGCGTCGGCGCGGGGGGCCCGCTGGGCGAGGTCGTGGACCACGGCGCGGACGCCATCGCGTCCTGCGTCTACGGCGTTTTCCTGGTGGACGTCTTCGGCATCGGGTGGGAGTTCGCGTACGCGCCGAGCCTCGGGCGGTGGCCCGCGGTGTGTCTGATCACCTACAGCCGCGCCGCGTTCGCGCTCGACTCCGTCGCCTCCGCGTTCACGGGCCGCCTGCCCGTCGCGCGCCTCGACGCGCAGGAGCTGCAGGCGGTCATCCAGCTGACGTGCCTGTGGAACGCCGCGCACGGCGTCGGGTTCTGGCACAGACTCGTGGCGTTCGGCGCGCTCGGCGTAAACGACCCCATGCCCCTGGGCGTCATGGTGGTGCTGCTCGGCGCCGGCGCCGGCGTCTACGCGCGCGTCAAGAGCGCCGCCGCGACGCTCCGGTTTCGAAAGTCGCCGCACTTGCCGGCGTACGCGCGCGGCCCCGCGCTCATCTACGCGCGCGTGCTGAGCTTCGAGCTCGTGCTGACAGCCGCGATCGCGCACTGCGCGCACTTCCCGCTGTGCCACGTCGTCACCACGGTGGCGTTCGGGGACTGCATGGTGAGGCTCATGCACCTCAGAGTCGCCGACCCCGAGTTCGGTCCCCTGTCCAGCGCGTACTGCTCCGCCTACGTCGCGCTCGCCGCCTGCGTGCCGGCGGCGGCGGGCGCCGGAGACGGCGCGGGCGCGGGGTCGCGCGCGTGGACCGAGGAAGGGCTCGCGGCGACGTGCGCGGCGCTCGTCCTGGCGGCGATGTGGGAGTATGCCGCGCTGTTCAGCACGCTCGCGGCGCAGCTCACGGGGTGCCTGGGGCTGCCGGCGAACCCGTTCGTGCTCGCCGAGAAGAGCGGGCGTCGCGAAAAAGGCGCGTGACGACGAGCGCGAGCTCGAGACGACGCCTCATCTCTCTCTATCACTATTACCACCACTAGCTAGTCTACCGCATCTCCTGTGTGTGCTCCTTACCGCGCGCGTGGTTCCTCTTCTCGCGTCAGACTGATCCCGTTGAGTCTCGCCACCTCCTCGAGCTCGCGCTCGTGCTCGGCGTTCCGCTCGCCGAGCTCGGCGGACATGGACTCAAGCTCGCGCAACGAAACGCGGCTGTTCGCCAAGGCGTCCACCGCTCGCTTCGCGTCGTCCAGCCTCCGGCGGAACGACTCAATGTCGCGGATGGACGCAGCGGTATCTCGCGAGGCTCGGTTCGCGGTGGCTTCCCAGTCCTCGGCGGACGCGGCAGAGAGCGGGTCGTCTGCGCTCGGGATTTCGTTTTCGTCGCCCGCGGAGAAGACGTCGGTGGTGGTGGGCACAGCGCCCGGGGTCTGCACGTTTTCGCGATCGATCTTCGCCTGGATCACGCGGAGTATATCCTCGGGGTCGTCGGCGTCGTCATCCGAGGCGGAGGACATGCCGGTGTTTCGTCCGTGAGGAGCGAGAGCGCGGGGGAGTAGTGTTGCACTCACGCGTGGGAGAAAAAAAAAATCAGCGTCTACAGAGCAGTTAGTCAGACGATAGCATGTGCAAAAGTTTCGTATGGGTATTTTGTGCTTCAAAGTTCCGCATGAGTAATTAGTCGCAAAACTATTTAGGCTCAAAAGTTTTGTATGAGTATTTAGTCTGCAAAAAATGTCTGCCTCCTCCGGGAATCGAACCCGGGTCAATTGCGTGGGAGGCAATTAGTCTACCACTAGCCCAAGAAGGCGCCCGTATGAGCATTCAGCCAGGATTTCTTCATTGAGAATCCCAACTAATTGCCCATAGGCGTTGTAGAGTTTCTGCTTTTCCTCGTTGAACCCAAGGTCAAGTCCCACCAGCAATCGTCTCGATGGACGAATCTTGACCGCAGGCGTGATTCAGAGAGTATATCTTGGAGTACTGCACACGCGGGTTCATACGATTTTTGCGTCTTTCGAAGAAAACCCGCGAAACCTTCGAGATGCTTCGTCTCCCGCTCAAAATCCGCGCGGACGAGTCGTCCGATACGACGATAACATCAGAGCTCTCCGCCCCCACGTCATCACAGACGAGGTGCACCGAGCCGGGTCGAAGGGCAAGGGTACCGAATCGCCGCCAGGAAGGCTGTGCGATTTAGTGTGTCGCAGTCTCGTGGCACTCTTCAGGTCGAGGACAAGACGACCCGCGCTGCTGGGAAGCGCACGACCACACACGAGTGTGAAAAAGAAAGCCATTGCCATTTAAAAAAATGACCACCACGACGGAGCCCCCGTCGTCGGGATCTCTGCAGCACCTTCCTCCCCGCAAGCGTCTGCTGGCGCAGATGATGGCGCAGGGAGGGACCGGCGCTCACCCTACGGAGAACCAGCCTTTATTAGACGGCAAAAAGGTTCACGGAGTATCCGCGGTCGTGCCTCCGCCCGAGGTGATGCACGTGTTGCACGAGAAGAACAAAAAGCCGAGGCCGATGATCCCCGAGTCGGACGTCATCAAAGCCGCGCGCGCGCGCGCGGCGGCGGCGGGAGCCGAGCAGCCCGCGGTGGTCGTGTCCGCCGCGGCTCAAGAGCTGAAGGCGTCCGCGAAGGCAAAGGGCGAGAAGGCCGCCGCGGCGAGGCGGGCGGCCGTCGCCGAGGCGGCGAAGGCGCAGGCCGCCGCGGCGAAGGCGAGCGAGCTCCGGAGCCTCGCCGAGGAGGCGAAGGCGGTGGCCGCCGGGCTGGAGAAGGCCCGCAGGGCCTCGCGCGCGAAACAGGACGAAGATGAGAAACCGAATCTATCTTGATGATGTCGCATCCGACGAGCTGGCGCGTCGTCTGCGTTCGGAGATGAACGCGTCGCCGCGGCTGAGCCGGGGCGGCGAACGCGCCGCCGCGTCTTCGTCCGTCGTCGTCGC
>Ga0181560_10005718_pt1 | contig 11050 bp, 7 predicted proteins | sample 011ome_20_FD_133751 | JGI IMG/M metagenome (GOLD analysis project Ga0181560, IMG submission 133751) | Coastal salt marsh microbial communities from the Groves Creek Marsh, Skidaway Island, Georgia - 011509CT metaG (megahit assembly) | ecosystem: Environmental > Aquatic > Marine > Intertidal zone...
AATTCTCTCTCTCGCGTCATAATCACGCGCGGCGGAGAGAAAAGCGTGACCGCGAGAGCGAGCGCTTTCTTCTTTCTCGCGGGTTTCTCCCCCCACACACGCGCAGCACTTCCCCCCGCGTCGTTGTTGCATGATATCGCGCGTGTTCGTATCGTTCTCGTCGGCGTTTCTTCCTTCTTTTTCCGGTAAAAAGATTAGCAACAGCAACGACAACAACAACAACAAAGAACGTCGTCGTCGTCGTCGTCACCGAGGAGGAAGAGGAGGAAGAGCAGCAGCGGCGGCGATGGTCGCGCCGTCTTCCGCGAACGACGACGACGACGACGAAAAATGGTGCTATAAACTCGGTCTGACTGGATCTATCGGCACCGGCAAATCGACGGTTTCGAAAATGTTTCGAGAGAAACTGAACGTTCCGGTGTACGACAGCGATAAATCGGTCCACGAGCTGTACGACGTAAACGGCGACGCGGTGAAACCGATACGGGAACTGTTCGGCGAGGACGTGCTGGAAGCCAACACCGGGGGGATGTCGATCGATAGGAAGCGGTTGGGGGAGAAAGTTCTCGGTCGCCCCGAGGAGATGGCAAAGCTGGAAGCGATCGTGCACCCGCTCGTGGAGGAGAAGCGGAAACGGTTCGTCGAAGCGCAGCGGGCGGCGGCGCCGGCGGCGGACGTGTTGGTGTTTGACGTGCCTTTGTTGTTCGAAAAGAAGTTGGAGAATACCGTGGATGGGATTTTAGTGGTGTCGTGTTCGCCGGAGACGCAAAGGGAGAGAGTGATGAATAGAACGGAAGGCGCGAAGATGAGTTTGGAAAAGTTCGAAAAGGTTCGGGAGATGCAAATGCAGGACGACGAGAAACGGAAGAGAGCGACGTGGGTGGTGGATACCGAGAAGTCGCTGGAGGAGACGGAGAGAGATATCGAGCGCATTATGAAAGAGATTAGGAGTAAGAGAGAGAAGGATGAGACAGGCGGTAGCAATTAGAAGAAGTAGAATGATTCGTTGTTGTGTATGTAAAAATAGAAGAAGATTAAAATAGAAGGTTACGGGCCCTGGCCAATTTTACCATGCCGCGTGCTGTTGCTGTGGTAGTACTTCTATTCAAACAGTTATTATATATTTACAAACAAATTTGGCTAGCGTTTTCGCCGCGAGTCTTGTTGCTATTCTACATGCTTCTATTGTTTATCCGTGAACATTGCGCGGACGTAGTGGTCTAGATTTTCTTCCTCGCACGGAGGCGGCGGTAAACGGATGTTCGTCTTCGTCTTGGAGTCTCCGCTATTGCTAGAGGACGTTTTGCGGATGAGCGTGTGCGGTACATCGACGACGTCCCATCCGTCTTCTTCGTTTTCATCGTCGTCTTCTTCGTTGTTTTCCAACACTCGCGCCAATCTCAAATTCTTCTCGATCTTCTTTGTCGGTTCGGCGACGAAGCCCCATACGCTTTTAATCATCGATTTACTCTTCTCCGCGAGTTGTCTCTTACGGCTGCCGCTCTTTTTGCTCTTCATTTTCGTCGTCGTCGTTTTGAATAATGCCGTGTTATCGATGTTTCGCAGAGAGGAGGATACCACAACAACCGGTTCGGGACCTTCGTTATCCTCGTCATCGGAGGAGAACAGCTCTTCGCACGATATTGACGACGATGAAGATGCGCTCGAGCAGTAATACAAATCCCGCAATCGTTTTCTTTCCGCGATTTCAACGAGCGCTTCAAACGCTACCAGTAACGAGCAAAACGGACCGCTACGACAAGTGTTGTTGTTGTTGTTGTTGTTGTTGTTGTTGTTGTTGTTGTTAATATTTCCACTCAATTCTCTCATCAAGCGACGAGTATAGCGATACTGATGTTCATCCTCCTCCCCTTCGTCTTCGTCGAAGATATCGCTCGTTGCGAGCTCGGTAACTTCTGCGGCGAGGTGCGAGGCGAGTATTTCGCACGATTTCTGCAGTAAACGCAAGGCACGGAGAAAACGTTTCTTCTGCGTTCGGGTATCTTGTTCTTCGTCGCTTTTCTTTGAAGCGATGCAAGTGTAATACAGCGGTAATATCTCGCACTCGGGCGAGGCGATGTCTCCGTACACAACCACCTCTTCGCTTCCAAACGTTTTCCTGAAAAACTCATCCGCTTTCACGGCTTCGTCTCGCGCGTAATCGTCGTCGTCGTCGTCGAAAGACTCCTTTCCGCCTCGCTCGAAGTTTCTGCTCGAAGATGTCGTCGTTGAATCTACTGGTTTCCATATCTCCGTCGCGTTCGTCACGCCCGGAGTCGATCGATGAAGCGAAGGGCAAAAACTATACCTACCTAAAAGCGTGACAAACCTATTCATCATCGAAAGCGTCGCGGCAATTTCGTGTTCGTTTTCGTTCTTGTCACCGTAAATCGCCTCTATGAACGCGTCCATATCTTCTTTGTTCGTGCAAGCCGATTGTTGTTGTTGTTGTTGTTGTTGTTGTTGTTGTTGTTGTTGTTGTTGTTTCGAAGAGTACGCAAACGCGTCCACATCCGGAAGATTCTTTCCGTAACTACTAACGATACGGTTTTTCGTTCGGCGCGGCGTCTTCGTCGCCTCTGCGCTTTCCACCAACGCGAAGACGTTCTTTACGTCTCGAAAAACTCGCGAGCGTTCGCAACGCAACTCGAACTCGCAACTCTTCAATCGGATTTTGATCAACTCTCGAACATCGTCCGCGTTGTTTTTCTCGTTCTCGTTCTTCTTTGCTCTTTTTGCCATCGCTCGCGCCTCTTGTCTCGCGCGTTCCTCTCGTTTGCGCGTGTTCATTTCCATCGAATCGTTTCGACGAGCTTCTTCCTCTAACGCCTTTTCGAGCGTTTCTACGAGCGCCGCGCGTCTCTCCGTTTCCTTCTCCACCAAGCGCAACTTCTCGCGCACTAGTAGTAGGAGTTTCCCTCTTCTCTTCTTCACCTCTTCTTCTTCTCCTCCTTCTCCTTCTTCGTTAAAATCGTTCAAAAATCCACTACTTTGACGACACGGACGACGATCGCGCGCGACCAGAGTCGTCGTCGTCCTTTCTGTCGTCTCCTTCAAAGTCATCAGAGACGACATCTTCTTCGCCAGCTCGTCGCGCAATCGCGCTCTTCTCTCTCGCAGCTTTTCCACACGCGTCGTCGTCGTCTCTTTGTTCTCCTCCTCCTCTTTACCGAGACGCGTTGTCATTTTTTTTTTCGTGATAACGAACTCTTGTGCGTTTGTTTCCCGAAAAGACGCTCTCTCTCTCCTCGTTACGCGCGCGCTCGCGCGTTTATTCGCGACGACGATGATTCCTCCAAAAGACACTCATCACCAAAACCAGAGCGAGAAGAATAGAAGAGAGTCGAAGAAGAGAGAGAGAAAAAGGAGCGCAAATATCGTGTGCTTTTTTTGCGCGGGAACACACACGAAAATCTCTCTCTCCGCGAAGGAGAAAGAGGAAAGTTTTACACGCTTTTTAGGGTTTCACTCAGTGCAAAAAAAATCGGCCAGAACACACACACACGAACCAAAAAAAAAATGGAATAACTTTCTCCACAGAAACACTAGGCGCGCGCGCACACAGAACCGACCCCGAACGACCCCGAACGACGACGACGCGAGGGTGAAAAATCGTTTCGATCGCGAAAATATGACGACGAAAAGTGTTTCGAACGAGAATGCGATGCCCTCGATCGGGGAGAAGGAAGGGTACGAGCCCCTCGTCGCGGACTACGACGAGGACGAGGAAAATGGAAAAGGTTGCCCTCCGCATCACCATCATCCACACCACCACCACCACCACCGTCGAATGATGAACCCGTACAAAGTCGCCTTCTTCGGTTTGCTCGGTTTAAACGTGGTTGGGATTCTCAAGAAACACGCGATGATGCGACGAAAAGCCGAGTGGTGCGCGCACCACCCGGAGAAGTGCAAGAAATGGAGGAAGATGCACGGCGTGGACAAGAAGGGAAAAGGAGGACCGCGCAACGCCATCGCGGAGTATTTCTGGCCGCAACCGCCAATGTGGATGCGCCACCACCATCATCACGGCGGAGACGACGACGATTGGTTTTCGACGGTGAAATTTGAAGGCGAAACCTTCCCACCGGAAGAGTTGGGGAGCGAAAACGAAGGTATGGAAAGTTTCAAAGTTCCGGAGAACTGGGCGTGCCGCAAACGTAAAGGAGGAGGGAAGAAAGACGACAGCGACAGCGACAGCGACAGCGACAGCGACAGCGACAGCGACGACCACGACCACGACCACGACCACGACCACCGCGGCCGCAAGCACAGAGGCGGCGATCGTCACAAAAAAGGCGGTCACCACCACCCGCGCGACGAAAACGACGAAAACGACGAACCCCTCGAAACCGTCGTCAACGACGCCGCGCTGGCGGCGGCTCGCGCCGCCGAAACCGTCGTCGGTGGTGGTCAAAACTAACGAACGATTTGTATGATTTTAAATGTTGCGTTCCGCGCGCGTGTATTATTTTTTGTGTTTTATATGTAGTGTGAGAGTGATTTTAATAATGAGTGTTTGTACTTGTCTACTCAAAAAAGAAACAAAAAATATCTCTATACACGTATGCTCTCTTCTTCTCCTCTGCTCTGCTCTGCTCTCGTGTGTGTTTGGTGCGATTTATTAAAACACCCCAAAACTCTTTACACAAACACTCTTCTTTTTTTAATTAAAACGAGAGACGCTGTTTGTGTTGTTTAACACGCAGACGAGAAAACCCCGCGAGGAAGAGGAAGAAGAAGAGGAAGAAGAACTTCTCGCGCGGTTGCGAAGCAGTTTTTAAAGGTGTTTTCATCATCGTCAGACGCGAACGAAAACTACCATCGCAACAACAACAACAACAAGTGCGCTCTCGATTGATTCAAAAAAAAAAGAAACATGGACGAAGAAAAGTTCACCGCGAACGAACTCATCCTGGCCATGAAAGACGGGTTTCTTTACCCGGCGAAAATCATCGACATGCGCACGCTCGAGGACGGATCGTCTGGGGTGCTCATTCACTATCAAGGATGGAACAAAAAATACGACGAGTGGGTGGAAGAGAAGGAGACGTGCAGGAAGATGAACGAGGAGAACGTCAAAGAGCAGAAGAGGTTGTTGGAGGAGGAGAAAGAGAAGAGAAGGAAAGCGGCGGAAGCGGCGGCGGAGGAGAAGAAGAAGAGAGACGGTTCGAACAACAACGCGAAGAAGAATACGAAGAATAGTAATAATAAGAAGAATAGTAAGAGTAACGCCAAGGACGCGAAGAGCAGCGGTAGTAGCGGCAACAAGAAGAACGCGACGGCGAAAGGCGCCGGCTCGGGCGAGAAGAGCCAATCAGCCGGTAAAGACGGTAAGAAGAGTAAATCTGAAGACGCGAATAACAATAGTAAAACGACGACGACGACGACGACGACGACGACGACATCTACAGCCGCGAAAAAAGATGAAAACGAGGGCAAAAAGAAGGAGAGCAAGAAAGAAGGAGAGCAAGAGAGACAAGGACAACAAAAACGAGATCTAGACGCGACGGCGACGGAAGCCGCGGGAACGACCAAGGAAGAAGACGGTACGGAGAAAAACGCGGCGAAGAAGAAAGTCGCCGCGAACGGTGGTCGAGCGTCGAAGAAACAAAAGAGCGACGCGGATGCCGCTGACGGCGAAGGAGAGGCGGAAGCAGATGCCGCGGCGGCAGCGAACGCGCAACCGACGAAAGGAGGAAAAGGCGCAGCAAACAACAACAACAACAAGAGAAAGAACGCGGCTTCAGAGAAAGGTGCGGCGAATAACGCCGGCGCGAGTAAAGAAAAGAAGAGCGCGAAGAAGAGCGAGAAAGATACGGCTCCAACGAACGCAAAAAAGCAAAAACAGGAAAAAGAAATCGAAGAAGAACAACAGCCGCGGCAAGAACAACAAGCGCCTTTGAAACCAAAAGTGAAAGTCATCTTGGCGACGGCGTTAAAAAAAGAGCTCATCAAACAGCACGAAGCGCTCACGCACAACCGCGTTCTGAAGCTTCCGAGAGAACCTGCGGCGCATACCGTCCAAAATCTCTTCTCCGATTACGAAGTCGAAGCAATCGCGAAAGCTCGAACTCCGAAACAAATCGAACGCGCGAAAGAAATCGTCGCCGGTCTCAAACGCTACTTCGACGCCGCCTTACAAAAAGCGTTGCTCTACGACAAGGAGAAAAAATACTACGACCTCGCCGTCGCTAAGAACGACGCGTTAAAATCCAAACCCGCCTCGGAAATCTGCGGCGCCGAACACCTCCTCCGCTTATACGTGAAACTCCCGGATTTCATCCCGGTTGAAGCTTTCGTCGGCGAAAAAGGCGAGAAAGAAGCGCAACTGATCGGTCACCAACTCGGCGAAACGTTGCGATGGTTACAAAAGCGATCCCACGAAGCTTTCGACGGCGCGTACGTAGAAATCGACGAAGCGACTGGGAAAGTCATTCGCGAGATTCGAAAAGGCGCCGAAGTGGACGAAGAAGAAGAAGAAGAGGAAGAAAAACGAGACGAGAAGATCGAGGAACAGGAGAAGGAAGACCATCGCGAGGCGGCGGCGGCGGCTCCTCCTCCTCCTCCTCCATCGCGAGAAGAAGAACAAGAAGAACAAGAAGAACAAGAACAAGAGCGAGAGCGCGCAGCAGCGACAGAGACGGAAAAAGAGACGCTGGTACCAGCCGTTTAAAATCAACACGATGTATATACACGCGCGCAAGAGTATAAAGTTTAAAATGAAAGAGAGAGAGTAGAGCGTTATTATTAATATTAAAAATTAGTTTTTCTCTTTTTTCTTTTTCTCTCTTTCCGACAAAAAAGGAGACACACAGCCGCCAAAAAAAAGAGAGAGAGAGAGAGACGCGCAACATACAAACGCCATCACACGAACACTTTACGCGCGCGTGAGCACATAAACGACACGACGACATGGGAAAAAAAGCGAAAGGGAAACATCGCTTGGATAAGTTTTACTACCTGGCAAAAGAGCAAGGTTTTCGCGCGCGTTCGGCGTTTAAGCTCGTGCAATTGAACAGAAAGTATGACTTTTTATCGTCCGCGAAAGCGACGCTGGATTTGTGCGCCGCACCCGGCGGTTGGCTGCAAGTTGCGCAGAAGTACATGCCGATGCAATCGACGATAGTGGGGATCGACTTAGCGGCGATAAAACCGATTCGCGGGTGCACGACGTTGGTGGAAGATATCACGACGCCGAGCTGTCGAGCGGCGATAAAACGGGTCACGCCGGATGGAATGAAATACGATTGCGTGTTACACGACGGCGCGCCAAACGTCGGCGGGAACTACGCGAAGGAGGCGTATTCGCAAGCGGCGTTGACGTTGGACGCGTTGAAATTAGCGACGGAGTTTTTAACCTTGGACGGGTGGTTCGTGACGAAAGTGTTTCGGTCGCAGGAATATCACGCGTTGTTGTACGCGTTTCAGCAGTTGTTTAAGAAGGTGGAGAGCACGAAGCCGGTGGCGTCGAGAGACTCTTCGGCGGAGATTTTCGTCGTGTGTAAAGGATACTTGGCGCCGACGAAAATTGATCCGAGGTTGCTAAAAGCGGAGTATTTGTTCGCGAACGTGGAAGATGGCGCGGGGCAAGGGAACGCGAGCAAAGGAGGGCAGCAGAGCAGGGACGTCTTGAAGGTGGAAAAAGCGAAACGGAATCGAAGCGGCTACGAGGACGGTTTGCATTCGCTGTATAAAGAGACGTACGCTGAGAATTTCATCACGAACGAAAAACCGGCGGAGATGTTGGGAATGTACCACTGTTTCATATTAGACGGCGGGAAAGGGAAGAAAGGTACGAACGTGGTGCCGCCTAAGGATGGTTTTATGGATTTGGACACGTGCGAGGAAACGAACGAGGAAATCAGGACGCTCTTTCGAGACTTGGGCGTGTTGAACAAGAGCGATTTTAAGATGTTGTTGAAGTGGCGTTTACAAGTCAGGAAACGGTTAGGAATGGAAGATAAAAAGAAATCGACGGCGGCAAACGCAGACGAGGACGAACGAGACAAGAAAAAAACGGCGACGCCCGAGGATGAAAACGAGCGCTTGCTGAGCGAAATGGAGGAATTGCAAGGAAACATGGACGCCGAGGCGAGAAGGAAGAAGAAAAAGCAGGCTAAAATGAAACAGAAGGATAGAATACGCGCGCAGCTAGGATTAAAAGGAGACGGTGAAGCTATAGTGGCGGAGGAAGATTTGTTCTCTTTGGTTCGATTGAAAACAAAGGTGCGTTGGTTGTTAGTAGCGGTGATTGAGGCGCGCGCGAGCGTTCGTTCTCACGTCGTTCTCGAGATTTTCTCGTTTTCTTTGTTTTTTGTTCGAGTTTCTCTCTATTCAGAAAGCCAGTGAAGATACTCGCTTACTCACTTGAGCGGCGTTAGAACCCGCGCAAACTGAAAACCTTATGCAAAAACATGCCGTTTACCCATCTGAGGCTTTCTTTTTTTTTTAATTTTCTCTTTGGTCTTCCGCATTTTTCGATGCGACGACGATATCACGCGTATATACTGACTTTTGGAACAACATAACAACAACAACAACAGGAGGACGTCGATACGGTCGCAAACCAAGCCGCTCCGTCTGTTCCCGCAGACTATTACGAAGACTCTGACTCAGAATTGAACGCGACTCGCAGAAAACAAAGTCGATACGATTCCGAAGACTCCGATGCGGAAAATGACATTGAAAACGACACGTCGCGGCTGGACTCGAGTTTAGACGCTCTGTACAAACAGTACAAAGAAAGACAGAAGAAGAAAGGCCGATCGGTTGGTGAAGGCTCAAAATCCACGGGACGCGATAAGAGGGCGACTTTAGAAGACGACGGCGATGGAGAGCTCGGTTCTGATGATGATGACGAGGAGAGCGATGAAAGCGACAGCGAGGAGACGCACTTCGACGAAGACGACGACGCGCCGTTGGAATGGGAAAATGACGACGATGACGAAGCCGAAGAGAAGAAAACGAAGAAAACGAATAAGAGTAAAAATAATCTCATCGTCGAGTTTGACCCGAGCAAAGTGAAATCAAGCGCAAAAGCGACTGCGGACCGATGGTTCTCGAACGACCTTTTTTCGGAAATTGAAAAAACAACCTCGGCGACAGAAAAGAAAAACGCAAAGACATCAAAGGGGCAAGCAAAAGAAGACAAGGAAAAAGAGAAGAAGAAAAAGGAAAAGGCAAAGAAGAAGGTAAACGAAAATAACGACGAGGATAGCGACGAAGAAGACGAAGACGATTACGAAAGTTTACGAGAAGAAGCGAGAGCGAGGAAACTCGAAAAGGCAAAAGAAGCTGCGAAAATTGCCAAAGAAGGTGAACTGAAAACCAAGAAACAACAGGATAAGCTCGATAAAAAGCGAAAGAAATCGACTGGGGGTAAAACTGGCGTTAGTGGTGACACGACGTACGATTCAGGCTCAGACGATGTGGACGTCGGACGTAAAAAACGGGCGCTGCGCGCCGAGGCTGCCGCGGCAGATTATTTGGACATTGTTCCCAGAGGAAACGACGATGATGATCAGTACGACGACGATGACAACGACGTCGACGATGCATCTGATGGAGGTGCGCGACGAAACGTGAAAAATAGAAATCGTCGACGACGCGCTGATGGGTCCGATAGCGATGAATCCACAGACGTCGATGAACTCTCGGATGGCGCCCGCGCCGAAATCCTCGCCATAGGCAAAAAAATGCTTCGAAGAAAGCAACGCGAAGAAATCATCGAAGATTCGTACAACCGGTACGCGTTCGAGGACGACCCGCGAGACTTACCGGATTGGTTTGTCGACGACGAGCGAAGATTCATGAAAGCAGAACCGATATACGACCAGAGCGATTACGAGGAAGCTCTAGCGAACGTCTCCATTAAAGTCGACGAACGTTCGATCAAAAAAGTCGCCGAGGCTAAACTGCGCAAGAAAAAACGCGCCAAGGATAAAATGAGCGAAGCTCGACAACGCGCCGGCGCCATCATGGATCAAGACGACATTCCCGACGTTTCTAAAGTCAGAGAAATTGAAGCGATTTACGCCAAAGCGAATAAACTCGCTAACCGTCGCAAGAAGCAAATAAAACACGTCGTCGCGAGAAAAATGCATAAAGGCAACGCCGGCGGACCCTCCGTAGATAAGCGAATGCTCGCCGATCGACGAGGTCAAAAAGCCGCCATGAAAAGAGGAGGAGGAGGTGGTGGTGGTGGGAAAAAAGCGGGAGGGAAGAAAGGTTCTTCTTCCGTCGGTAAGCCTAAGAAGAGTTCTCTGAGAAAGAACAGACCGCGGCGGTAGGATATTGAATTTAATTGATCGCGACATTCAATAATATATAAATACTCTTTTCGCTCACCACCCTCTATGTGTTCTGTGCCAAACTCTCTCGCTCGTTTCCCTCCTTTCCTGCACACTCCCACTCTCTCGCTCGTTTCCCTCCTTTCCTGCACACACACACACACCCCATGAACGAAAAAAATTCAAAAAAAAACGCCCCCTTTCCCCCTCTTTGGTTTTGAAGAAGGACCGACGAGAAAAGAACGAACGCGCTTCAAAACAGAAAGAGGGGGAAGCTCTCGATATCGATAACCCGCGGAGGAAGTTTATTGGGAAATAGAAAAGCCTAGGAATTATGTCGTCGTCGAAAAAAAGGTGATATCGCACATCAGGGCGAGATGTTGCCGACGACGACGGAGAGGAACGATCGTCGCCCTCACGTGCTACCGGTCTCCTCTTCCTCTCCGTTCTTCTCGAAAGAAGCGGAAGAGGAAGGCACTCGTGGGAGAGACTCGCGCTCCGGTACCGATGCAAACGGGTTCTTTGGCGGAGACTCTCCTTCCTCGATGTTACCTGATGGTCGTCAAAATCAATCGCCGTCGTCTTTGACGCCACCAGCGGCGATAAAAACGGCGACGACGATGCAAAGCAACAGAGATTTCGCAAAGAGCAATCTCTCGGAGTACAACTTGCTCGACTTAGTCGGGGAAGGATCGTTCGGGAAAGTGTACAAAGCGAGGAAAAAATTCACGGGAGAAACGTCGGCAATTAAATTCATC
>Ga0181560_10005725_pt1 | contig 11044 bp, 10 predicted proteins | sample 011ome_20_FD_133751 | JGI IMG/M metagenome (GOLD analysis project Ga0181560, IMG submission 133751) | Coastal salt marsh microbial communities from the Groves Creek Marsh, Skidaway Island, Georgia - 011509CT metaG (megahit assembly) | ecosystem: Environmental > Aquatic > Marine > Intertidal...
CCAACTGTGCGAAGTGCTGTTTCCTGGAGTTCGGTAAAGGATTGAGCATTTCCAAGATTTTGCCCCACTCGTGCTAGCCTTTTCAAACTGGAATCCAATTTCTTAGCCACCGCCAATCCACCCGCATCATCGGCGGGATTGACTATCCGATTACCTGATGACAGGCGTGCCAGTGACCTGCGATGAGCGTCCATTGCCTGCGACAGGTTGTGACTCGCAGAAGTGGCGGATGGGTTACTGTTGATGGATAAATGCATGGCGAAAACACGGGTGTGCGGATGCGCTCCCGTTAATTTATATAGTCGAAAGGAATAGTGAAAACTTAACTAATTCTCTATTTTATAGGGCTAAATGAGGGTAAGTTTGAGTTTTATCTATCGGCTAAGAAGTTTGACCTGACTGATCTCTGGTGCTTGGGTATTTGAATGACATATCTCCCCTTTGTATTCATCCTCATATTTATACTTCCTGGATGCGGTTCGGGGAAATGGAGTCAGGATTTAGAAAACGAATCAGTTGACTGCAATCAAGTAAAGGAGACCGAATTATGTTGAGGCCTTTAATTAATACATGGATGGTTCATTGCCAGCCCTTACGAGCATTGGCGTTATTCTCAATTGCTCTGCTCTTATCCCCCTTTTGCATAGCTGAGCAGTTTTCCGGCTTAAAAGTACACGGTGATTACAAAAACTTAACTCCTTTGGTGGCCAAGGTGGGAAGCAATAAGGCGGACATTACTGAGGATGACTTGTTGAGAATTGCTAAAATCAAACTGATGAAGGAAGGCATCAATCCCGTGCGATCGGAAACTCCCTACCATTACCTTTGGGTGGAGTTGTTGATTGTGGGAAAAGGAACCAAGTTTAGTCTGGAGCTTTCCTTGAAGAAATCTGCCCAAGCCTATGGACATGATTACAAAATAGTCGGGGGTTTTTACAAGCCACCTCAGGGTACTTATGGTTCGATTGGTGATGCCAGAAAAAATAAGAAATATATTTTAAAGGCCCTAGATAAAGCCTTGGACAAATTTCTTTTCGATTACATCGATTCCAATACCTGACTCTTTCCCGCAACCTAAGATTTGTTGGGAGCGGAGCCCTCCAGTTTTTGCCGGATGGCATAGCGAATCTTTTCTCCGGTGAAATCGAGCACGGTTACTACGACTAAGATACAAAGCAGGACGAGGGAGAATTTATTCCAACTCTCCGCCGATTCTGCATAGAGCTTGAGGTGAAGGCCGATGCCACCGGCCCCGACATATCCGATAATGCTGGCCGAGCGAATATTGTACTCAAGCATCCACAAGCAATGACTCCAGATAATGGGCCGGGCATTGGGCCAGAGACCATATTGAAAGGCTTGCAAGGGACCTGCACCTAGCGATTTTAAGGCACTCTGGGCACTTAAATCGGTGGATTCAAAGGTTTCACTGAAAAACTTGGCCAGGTAGCCCACACTATAAAAAGTGAGGGCAATGACCCCGGCAAGGGAATTGGAACCGACAATGACCACGGCGATCAAGGCCCAAAGCAGGCTGGGGATGGTCCGGATCATATTCAAAAGCATACGGGTGGGCCAGAGCAGCCAAAGTGGGGCTACATTCCGGGAAGCACCGAGGGAAATAATGAAGGAAAGGAGGATGGCGAGTAGGGTGGAGACCAGGGCGATTTGCACGGTTTCGACCAACCCGGAGAGGGTGCGATCGAGAATGGACCAGTCGGGCGGAAAAAATTGACTGAGAAAACGGGAGAGGTTTCCCAGGTAGTTCAGATCCCTCCCTGATCCTTCTATGGATGGCAATGCCCCCAGGGCCGAGCCCAGAAAAATCAGGAATGTAATCCCGAGGAGATCAAACCGGCTATGCCATGGCACCTTGGACTCCATATCTAAGAGATCGGATTGGGTTCTTCCCATGACCAGGCGGAGGGATCCGATGGGTTGAGCCGGAGAATATAGTTAGAGAACTGCTGAACCTGAAGTTCGTCATGCAGAGAGCAGACAATTGATCCTCCCTTTTTCAATTGGGAGTCATGCAGGGTGGTCAGCGTTTTTTCTGCCCATTGGGAATCTAAACTGGCCACTGGCTCATCAGCAAGGAGTAGGGTGGGGCGGGAGAGCAGGCTTCTACAGATGGCCAGTCTTTGGCGTTCTCCCCGGGAAAGAGTGGAGGCCCACTGGCTGGACTTTCTTTCCAGGCCAAATTGCTGAAGCAGGGCGAGTCCCTGTTTTTTTTCAATCTGTGGAAAACCAAAAAAGGTTTTAACCGATGAGTGCCTGCCTAAAGACCCGCTGAGTACATTGGTGAGGGTGGATGCACCTTCAGCGAGTTGCAGGTCCTGAAAAATCATCGCCTGAAAGGGTGGTTTTTCCAAAGGGCAGGAAAGTTCCCCTTCGGTGGGGGATAATTCCCTCGAGATAATACGCAGGAGCGAGGTTTTGCCCACCCCGGATGGGCCAGTTATTGAAATGAATGCACTGGTGGGAATGGAAAAACTCAGATTTCTGAAGAGCCACCGCTCACCCAACCGAAGACCTATATTTCTGGCTTTGAGCAAAGTGCTTGGGCGGCTCACAGGAAGAGAAAGATAAGCTGAGGGTGATGCGGGAAATCTACGGCTTGAGATTTTTCTGCACTTCGATGGCTTCACGGGTTACCCGAAGGTGCTCAGTTGGCTCTACCTTTACCAATTCTCCGTTGAAGACCTGATCGCGCAGGGCGGGGCAATCGCGGTTCATATCGAGAAGAGCTGCTTCGATAATGGCCGCATCTTCACGGGAAATCGACGAGCGGATGCAGAGAGTGTGGGAAGGGACGGGACCCTGTTGCTGGACGATGCGTAGGCGGGACTTTTGCTCATCGGATAGGTATTTATTGTCTCCATTGAAAACATAATCGCTGACTGCGGCCACTTCCACCTCCCCGCTGAGCACTTTCTCCACCGCAGAGACATACCCTGTCCCGTAGAGGACTTCGGAAAAGTAGTCAGTAAGGGAGCGGTCGGGGCCAATGTGGTTTTTTCGGGCCAGGTCCCATACGGGAATCAGGTAACCCGATGTGCTCGATCGGCTGGCGAACGCGACCGGCTTGCCTGCAAGTTCACTGATTGACTGGTAGGGTTTTTCTTTGAGGCTGAGCCAGACGCTTTGGTAGTGAGGCTTTCCATTTTTTAAATGAATGAGCAGGATGTCCGCAGTGTTCTGATCTAAATTGCGGGCGGCATCTGTGGAGCTGAGGTACCCAAGATCGAGCGTGCCGTTGCGGAAAGATTCCACCACCACGGAAGAATCCGATGGTATGAGAACTTCGACGGCACGGTTCAATTTAGCAGAAAGGTGTTTTTCGAGAGCCTCCTTTTCAGAGAGCATTTTTTCGGGATTCTTGTTTGCTTTCAGGGCGATAACCAACTTTTGCAGGGACAGCCCTTTTTCAGATCCGGGCTGTTCGGGATGGTTGGGCGAGGAGCACGATAGAAGCCCCAGAGTGAGGAAGATTAAAAACAGGGTGAATTGGTGGTGATTTAACATGGTTGAAAGGAAGAAATGAGGCCTTTATTGAGACTGAGTCTCAGTATCAATAAAAATGGAGTCAGGGCAAGGAAATTGTGGGAAAGGTGAGGGGAGAGAGCTAAGGCGTAAGTTATCAGTTTTCGGAAGCGGGCACTTCTAAAATTTGTAAAATCTTTTCAAGGGTTAGCTCGGCAGGAGAGCCCTGCGAGTTAATCCATTCCTTGGCTTTTTGGGAAAGTTCCTTTCTAGATTCGGCAGAAAGGGCCAGGGTGATCAGCTCATTCTTTGCTTCCTTGGCGGAACCGGTGCTCCGGATTGCATTATTGAGGAGGAGGTCATTACAGGTTTGGCTGAAATTTTGAAAATTTGGACCTGACACCAAGGGAAGTCCAATGGCAATGGGCTCAATGGGATTTTGCCCCCCTTGATTGGGAGGCAGAGTTTTGCCAATAAGGGCTAAATCGGCGGCGAGGATCAGAGTAGGTAGTTCACCGGTGGTATCCGCCAGATAAACCCAGTTGTCGTCAGGTGCCTGATCACCAGAAGAACGCAAGTGATAGGGAAGCTGGGCATTTTTTAAAACCGCTTCCAGTTGGTTTCTTCTTTCGGCATGCCGGGGAATGAGCAAAAGCCGCCCGTCGATTCCTTGATTTCGAATTTCGAGAAGAGCCTGGATTAGAAGTTCTTCCTCTCCGGGCCAGGTGGAGATACCAGCTAAAACCATTGCCTCTTTAGGGAATCCGAATTCAGCACGGAGGTCTGCCGGGGTTGGTGAATTCATTTTGCGGGGTTGGGCCGCATCAATCTTTAAATTTCCCACAACCTGAATAAATTCGCCGGCAAGCCCAAGCTCGCTCCACCGACACCGCTGTTTTTCAGAGGTGGTGAATATTTGCAGTCCTTTTGGAAGGAGGAGTTTTTGGGCAAGTGGGGAGTTGGAAATCCTCCGGTAGGTAAGGTCCGAAAGCCTCGCATTGATGACCAGGGCCGGAGTGCCCCGAAGGCTGGCCTGATGAAAATGTTCCGGCCAGAGCTCACTATCCACAGTGATGATCATATCCGCCTGAATTCTCCTCCATGCCATGGAGGAAAAGGGCCACCAGTCCAGAGGAAAGGGACCATGGGCCAGCACCTGCTTACCAAACCTTTCCTCTATCTGGACCAGTCCAGTGCTGGTGGTGCCGCTCAAAACCACCTCAATCGATGGGTGGTTGAGCAGGGAATCTAAAATTTTAGAGATGGAAGAAACCTCTCCCACACTGACTGCCTGGATCCAGATTCTTTTTTTGTCTGATTCAACGGCGGGGAGTGAGGGCCAGAAGCCGAGGCGGTACCTTATTTTTTTTCCATACCCCCCTCTCCGCCACATTCTGTAAAAGTAGTAGGGGCAAAGGAGAAGTGCGAGCAGGGGGAAGAATGTCCGGTAAAGTAAGATCACGCTAGAGATGTGCTAGCTTTACCATTGCCAGAGGCAAATGTATAAGAAATTATTCAATCTTTTTTAAGCTAACATGGGAAACACAGACCGGATCGATCATCTCTTTGCTCAGGCCAAAGCCAATGGAAAAACGCTTTTTGTCGGCTACATTTGCGCCTGTGATCCCGATTTTGACACTTCATTGCAAGCCTGCAAAGTATTGCTCGAAAATGGGGTGGATCTGCTGGAGTTGGGTGTGCCTTTTTCGGACCCCCTGGCTGATGGCTTGACCAATCAACTGGCAGCCCAGCGCGCCCTGGAGGCGGGTTGTACTCAGGATATGGTCTTTGCATTGGTCCGGGAAATCAGAAAGTTTTCCGAGGTGCCCATCGTATTTTACACTTACTACAACCTGATTTTCTCGCAGGGAATTGATGCCTATGTCGAAAAGTCGAAATCGGCAGGCGTGGATGGATTGCTTACCCTCGACCTTCCACCCGAAGAGGCAGGTGAACTTTTGCAAAGTTGTGCGGAGCATGATTTAAAGAACATTTTTATCCTTGCTCCGACCACTCCTGAGCATCGCATCCCTCTTGTCGCTAAGCATGCTTCGGGGTTTCTTTACTATGTCTCCCGGGAGGGAGTAACGGGTGTGCGTGGAGACATTGCCTCGGATTTGAAGGAGAAAGTTTCCCTAATCCGTGAGCACACGGACTTGCCGGTGGTCGTAGGTTTTGGCATATCCAGTCCGGCCCAGGTAAGCGAGGTGGCCGAGGTGGCCGATGGCGTGGTTGTGGGGTCTGCCCTGGTCAATTGCATTTCTGAAAACCTGGGGGACGCCCCGGCCATCCTCAATTCATTGAAGGACCGCGTTCTTAACCTGTCCAGCGGGCTTGCTCCAACCAAAGTTTCCTAAATTTTGATCCTATGTGTGCGGAACTCAGAACTCTGAGTTTATTGGGTGGAGTTACCGCAGCAGGCAAAACTGAATTTGCCATTTCCTGGGCATTGTCGAACCGGGCCGAGATTTTATGTTGCGATTCTGTGGCCTTCTATCGAGGGTTTGATGTTGGGTCTGCCAAGCCAAGTTCAGAGGAGACAAGCAAGGTTCGACATCACGGTCTCGATCTTTGCGATCTGCGAGACCCCATTAATGTGGATCAATATCACCAGTATGCAGAGGGCGTGCTAAAAGACATTGCAGAACGGGGCAAGGAAGCGATGGTGGTGGGAGGCAGTGGATTTTACCTCGAAGGTTTCCTCCATCCAGTTGTGGACGAAGTGAATATCAGCGAAGACACGAGGGGGAAAGTCTGGCGGATTTATGAGAATGAGGGAAAGGAGGGCCTTTTAACCCATCTTAACCAAATCAATCCCGACGGGCTTGAGCAGTTGGATATTCACAACCCCGTCCGTCTCCTTCGTGCCCTCGAGCGCTGCCTGGAAAGCGGTCAATCCCTGCAGGAGTTAAGGGAGCGTTTTTCGGCACTGCCCGATCCCTATCCCCAGTGGAAGAAAAGAATGATTTGGCTGGACCGTGAAGATGCCGACCTCGAGGAGAGGATCGAGAGCCGGACCCGGGGAATGCTTGCCTGTGGATTGATTGCAGAAGTTCAGTCTCTCCTTGAAAATGGATTGTCCGAAAAGTCTAACCTTGCTTCGGCGGTGGGTTACCGTGAGGTTATTTCCTATCTCAGGGGCGGGCTTGATGAGGCGGATCTCTTGCCTGCCATTGCTTCCTCCACCCGCAAACTTGTTTCCAAGCAGAGAAAGTGGTTTAGGAAAAAATTTCCCCAGGACTCAAGAGTGCTTCTGGGCAGGGAGGAGGTCATGGATGCTTTACGCTATCCGTGGATTTCGCGTCCTTGACCGATAAGGTTATGGAGCTTACCTTTAGACATATTCACCCTTCAATCATTCCATGAATTCCCTCCGCACAGTTGCCCTCGTAATTAATCATTCCAAAGAGGGTGCCCATAGAATTGCGGAGGAAGTCGAAAGGCTCTGCCTGACATTGAGTGTGGAGGTTCGTAAAACCGAAGAGTTTCCCTTGGCCAATGGTTTTCTGGAGGGGTGTGATGCGTGCTTTGCAGTGGGGGGGGATGGCACCCTGCTTCACCTGATGGAGCAGGCGAAACAATACCGGGTTCCGGTTGCAGGCATTGGTTTAGGTAAACTCGGTTTTCTCGCCACCCTTTCAACTGAGCATCTAAACCAGTCCCTACCTCCTTTGCTCAAGGGAAACTTTCGTATCTGTGAGCGCAGTCTGATCGAGTTTGAGGACGCGGGGAATAGGCAGTTTTTTGCTTTAAATGACTTGGTGATCAAAAGTGGGGACAGTGGTCGCCTTGGCCGTTTTTGCGTCTTTTCTGAAGAGGAACGGGTGGTGGATTATGCATGTGACGGAATTATTTTTTCCACTCCCACCGGGTCCACGGCTTACAACTTGGCTGCAGGAGGTCCTATCGCTCATCCCGCGGCCGATGTGATGCTTATGACTCCGATCAGTGCCCATACCCTAACCAGCCGCCCTTTGGTATTCCCTGCTCAAATCTCCCTGCAGGTTACCATCGAAGAAAAGCAGGGTATGCCCCTTATCTCTGCTGACGGAAGAGAGGTATTTTTAGCTTCCCCCAAGTTGCCTCTGCGGGTGTCGGTGGCCAAGGAAACATTTCCTCTGATCGAAGTTTTGGATTATTCACATTTTCGGGTTTTACGAAACAAGCTGAAATGGGGATGAATTAAAAAGGTATGCTTTCCACGGGATCCAGAATAGGCACAAACCGGATTGTGAAATGGATTCGGGAAGGAGCATGCGGACAAAGCTATCAGGGGGAGCAGACGGAAGGGGAGGGCAGAGGGAAATCCCGCTTCGTGAAGCTGATTGTACGGGAGTTGTCCGAGTGCAACGGGTTTGAAGATTTTTTTCTGCAGGAGTGCCAGGCGGTGGAGCAACTTCAGGGTCGGGGAATCTGGCCACTCCTTAAATTTGGGGTAATGAAATGGAAGCACTGGGTGGCCTATGACTGGTTGAATGGCTATGAAATTGAGGTGGATGCCCCCGAGGGGGATGTCCAGAATGAACAAACACTGACCACTCTCGAAGACTGGATGCAGGCCCACCCATCCGCCATTGGACCAGACGAATTATTATCGGTTATGACAGACCTGCACTGTGGATTGGACCGTGCCCATCGGTCGGGGGTTATTCATGGCAACCTCAAGCCAAGCAATGTACTGGTGCAGAAAAAGGAAACTGAATTTGAGGGCTGGGTGACGGAATTTGGTTTGGCGAAAATGCTCACCTATCGTGCACCGGGAGAAGAAAAGGAAACGGTGAGCTATATTTCGCAGAATTCCCAGTCCCAAGACTCGCATGTAGCCACGGCTCATTTTAGGCCTGATGATGCACACTGGTTGGACCAACCGGAAGAAAGTTGGGATCTGCAGGGGCTAGGGAAACTGGTTTTATGGGTTATCAAAAAAAGTGGGCTGGATGCAAAGGTTTGGCAAGATTGGCAATCCTGGGCTGAACTTTCCGTGAGTGGGAAATTTTCCTCCATCCCCCATTCTATGAAGGAGATTCCAGGTATAGCAGACCTGGCAGGTTTTGGGATAAAAGTGGATGGGGAGGAGGAGGGGCAAAGCGAGGACCCGGATGCCTTTCGGGAGAAGCGGGAGAAGGCTTGGGAGCTCGAGCAAAAAATCAGCAGCCTACGTTTTAAGAGAGGGATGACTGCCCTGATCGGTGGAGTATGCTTATTCGCCTTTTTTGTCTCGAAAACATATCTGTTTTTCTCGCCCTCCCCGTGGACGGAATACTACCTCGACGGTGCATCTGACCGGTATCAACTGGGTGCGGGAGTTTGGTCCGGACAGGCCTGGGGAATTGTTCCTGCAAATTATGATGACGAGGGGGATGGGGGCCAGGATGTGGTCGGTACCTGGGAGCGTGTTGATGGGTTGCTTAAGCTGAGCTTTCGGAAGTTTAAAAAGCTCGATCAGGAGGAGGATGGGAAAAAACTCTGGCAGTTCATTGGTTCAGGAGCTACTTCGCCCAATGACTACCACCAGTGGGCAGACTTCCTCGCCTACGAAAAATCCACTGCTTCTTTGCGTCTGGTCAAGCGAGTGGACAGTTATGAGACTTATCTTCCGGGGACCAAGGACGGAGGTAAGCCGCGACTCTATCCGGAAATTCGGCTTCGCCGGAGTGGGGGTACTATAAAGCCCGCGGAGTTATCTTTTCACAGACTGGATGCCGGACAGTCAAGCTGGACCGTTTTTCTTGGAGTTGGATTTCTTCTGGCCTGTTTTATTTACCACCGTGAACTGGGCCGTCTTCTTCAGCCAACTGAGGGAAAGGATTGAATTTTTCCCCCTGAGGTACAAGATGAAGCCCAATGGGTCTTTTTAATTTCAGGCAATCATTGTGGAAAATATCTCTCTGCCTTGTTCTGCTTGCCGGTTGCTCCCGGTTGAATCCAAGTGGCACCTATTCTGGAGTTTTAAAGGATTGGGTACATGAGGTCTTCACCGGAATCTTGATTGCCGACGGGCTGGAATGTGATATCCGCCTGGAACTTAGCCAAGGCCAAGAAAAAAATCTTGCAGAGCTGACCTTTATTCATCCGAAGATGAGCGAAATCAAGCGTTCGGGGAATTGGGAAGTAGGCGACGGGGAAAGGGTAATCACGATGGACGATGGGAAGGAACCCTCTGAGTATTTTTTAATAAAGAGGGGGGTGCGCTATGCTTTTCAGACCAAGGTTGGGTTAGCCAATGATGATGGCAGTTCCCTTCTGCTGATGAGGCACGAAGGGCTTTCGCGCAAAGCGTCATTCCCGGTAGAAATCCACTTTGGGCAGGATAAGGAGGCGGAAGTTCGCGGGGTGGGTGGCAATCCTGCCCGCAAGGGTACCTGGAACTGGATTGGCGAGAGGATGGCGGTGGTGGTGAAGATGCCAGGAATTGAGGACGGCGAAGACAATGAAGTGCCCGCGGAAACCTACAAGTATATCCTTCGTTGGTCGTCCTCTAAACCCTCTGCTTTGGAGTTGGAAAAGTTGATTATCATGCGTCCTTTTCTCAAAAATGACGGCAGCAAAAGGCAGAGTTGGATGAGTTCGCTGATTTTTCCAGAACCTCCCCTGCTTAAGCCGAATTGATTCGAACCCGGTTCCTGCAAAAGTTTGACGTTCCTTTCAGTACCTCCATCATGATCCGTTTTTTCGCCCATCCAGACTTATGATTACGGCTATTCAAAATTTCATCTCCAAGAAGGGAAAGTTTGTTTTCATTCTTTTGCTCCTTTTGGTCATTTTTTCCTTCGTTCTTTACCTCTCCCAGGGATCATCGGTTTTTGACCTTCTGCCTGATCCAAACAAGCAGTCCCGTGACTTTTATGGTTATGACTGGAACGACCCGGATCAGCGGAGATACCTGACTGTTACCAACCGGGTGGCAGCTGACTTTGGGGTTGTCTCCCCGCCTACGGGCAAGGCGTTCGTTGAAGCGGATGAAAACTTTATGCAGGGTCTGCAGGAGCAACTCCAGCAGGCCTTCCGTGCAAACCAGCAAGATATTGATCAGGAGGCGTTGCAAAGGCTGTTCGGTTTCATGCAGGCATGGCCAAATTTTCCCCGTGACTTGAAGGTCCGGGAAATTGCCCGCTCCGGCTCCTATTCTCCCGAATTTTCTGAAGCCACTGTGCAGGCGAAGGTTTCCCTCGATGCCCAGGCGAACTCCTGGGATTTCCTTCCCCTGGAGGTCAATCACCCATCGATCAACCAGAAATTTGCCGAATATGTTTCACGGATTGATCCCAACTTGCTCGATGAGAGCAACCGTTCCAGTGCCCTCGAATTTGTGGGCAGGCGTCACGGATTTTCTCCCCGTGAGGTTGAGTCGGTGCTTTTTTCCCACTTCCGCACTTCCTTAGTCGATGATGTGTTTGCCCAAAATGGATATGCCTTGGAAGAGGAGGCCAACCTTGACCTTCACGCTGATTCTTTTGCCTGGGACGGGGAAGTTTATGAAGTTCGATCGGATCAGGCCTTGGCTGATCTCCCTGTTCTCTTCAATCTGAAGTTTAAAGAATTGCCCAAGGAGGGCACCCGG
>Ga0181560_10005733_pt1 | contig 11036 bp, 5 predicted proteins | sample 011ome_20_FD_133751 | JGI IMG/M metagenome (GOLD analysis project Ga0181560, IMG submission 133751) | Coastal salt marsh microbial communities from the Groves Creek Marsh, Skidaway Island, Georgia - 011509CT metaG (megahit assembly) | ecosystem: Environmental > Aquatic > Marine > Intertidal zone...
AACGCGCGCGCGCGCGCGCGCTCTACGAGCGGCTGCTGGACCGAACCAAGCACGTCAAGGTGTGGATGTCGTACGCGCAGTTCGAGAACGCGCCGCTGTTTCTTTCAGAGGAAAGAGAGGACGGAGAGGATGACGTTCGCGACGAACGCGCCGGCGCGGCCGCCGGCGTCGATCCGAGCGCGGCGGATCCCGAGGAGTCTTCGGCGAACCGCGAGCGTCGCGCGCGCGACGTGTACGAGCGCGCGCTGCTGTCGCTGAAGGAGACGCAGCCGGACGCCAAGGAGGAGCGCGTGATGCTCCTCGAGGCGTGGCGCGCGTTCGAGGCGGGCGCGGCGGACGGCGACGCGGCGCGGGTGGAGAAGAAGATGCCGCGGCGCGTCAAGCGCAAGCGCGCCATCTTCGCGGACGACGGCGCGCCCGCGGGGCAGGAGGAGTACTACGACTACATCTTCCCCGAGGAGCAGGGCGCGGCGCCCAACCTCAAGATCCTCGAGGCGGCGTACGCCTGGAAGAAGCGGAGGACGGAGTAGGGAGGGTAGAGGGAGACAGATAGACCGCGTTGAAAACGAAAAAAACGACCAAAGTGTGGCGTGTCGAGAACGCGTTTCGCGTGCGGCGCGTCTCCGCCGCGCTCGAAGAAACACCGAGGCGTGCACACAAAGAAAAGGCGGCGGGAGGCGCTGCGCGTCCGACGTGGCGGAAAATCTTTTGTTCATCCGAAACGGAAACAGATCGGCGTTTGATCGGGGCGACCGGTGAAACGGCGCGTCCGAAACCGTGACGACACTTTTCAAAGGCTCGATCTGAAACCGCCGCTTGGTCGTCCGGAAAATGGCACGCGCCGAGCGGACAGCTTCGCAACCGCCGCCATGTCGACGCGACGCCGGTAAGCGCGCATACCTCAAGGCGCGAGACCACGTACGGAGGGTTCGTTGGTTCGCGTTACCAGACTTCCACGGCTCCACACGCTCACGATAACCATCACGCAGTTCTCACCCACGCACGCCCCGCACACACCATGCCGGCGACTCTCTTGAGCAGTAGCTCGCAAACGCACGCGATGCTTTGTCGCGTGCGGCAACAAAATCCCGCATCGGGCGTCTCCGGACGCCACGCCGTGGGCGGCCGCGGGGCGGTCGTGCTGAGGTCCGCGACGTTCACCCGCCCGCGCGGGAACGCGCGCCGCGTCGTCGTGCCCCACGCGCAGGCTCGCGGCGAGCCCCCCCGTGCGGTGAAGCAAGACGCCGCTATCGCGGACCTCGCGCCGAAACAGCTCCCGGTTGAACAGCGCAAGGTGCGATTTCACGCTCTCGGAACCGGCGCGGAGACGCGGACGGGTGTGCGGCGCGCTCGGTTCTCGGGTTTGGCGATCGCGGCGATTACAGCGGACACGTGTCAAACGAAATACGCGCCGCGCGCGCCGAGGGGACGGTCGCGCCCGCCGGGACGGCGCGCGCGCCGGCGCGCGGGTGCCGATTATATCCCTCCGGCATTCGGGAGGATATTCTTTTCCCCGCGCGAACGACGCGACGCGCGTTTATCGCGCGTCGCTCACAGAGACTTCTCGAAAAATCGCCGACTGACCTCTTTGACCACCCAACACGATCGCATCACGACCGCCCTTCGGTGATCCTCCTCCCAGATCCTCGAGGCTCTGGCGTCGAAGTCCGTGGACGACGCGGATGAGTTCGACGCGGGCGAAGATCCCAACGCGTCGCCGGTGAGCCCCCAGCAGCTCATCGGCGGCACGCCCATCCTGGACCTCTCGGCGTACTCGCTGAACCCCAACGTGCGCATTTTGGCCAAGACGGAGTACCTCAACCCGTCCGGCTCCATCAAGGACCGCATCGCGCAGCACATGCTCTCCAACGCCGAGCGCACGGGCCGCCTGAAGCCCGGCATGACGGTTGTGGCGGCGACGTCCGGCAACACCGGCTCCGCCATCGCCATGGCGTGCGCGCTGCGCGGGTACGAGTACATCGTCATCACCAACGAGAAGACCAGCAAGGAGAAGGTGGATAGCATGAAAGCCTACGGCGGCGAGGTGCTCATCTCCCCCTCCGGCGTGTCCCCTGACGACCCGGAGCACTACCAGAACATCGAGAACCGCCTGTGCGAGGAGAACCCGGAGACGTACTACGGCGTCGACCAGTACAACAACCCGTTCAACGCCGAGGCGTACGAAGCCACGCTCGGGCCGGAGATCTGGAAACAGACCTCGGGGGAGGTGACGCACTTTATCGCGGGCGGGAGCACGGGCGGGACGGTCTCCGGCACCGGGCGCTTCCTCAAGTCGCAGAACCCGGACGTGCGCGTGCTCATGGCGGATCCGCGCGGGTCGGTGTTTTGGGACCACGTCGTGAACGGCGTCGCGGCGGCGGATGTCAAGGTGAGCAAGGGCTGGGAGACGGAGGGCGTGGGGAAGGACAGCATACCCGGCTGCTTTGACATCAATGTCGTGGACGGGATGGTGCGCGCCACGGACGAGCACGCGTTCCGCACGTGCCGCGAAGTCGCGTCCAACGACGGGTTGCTCATCGGGGGGTCCTCGGGGTTGAATCTGCACGCCGCGCGCGTGTTGTCCAGCACCGTGGAGGACGGCGCGACCATCGTCACCGTGCTCCCCGACTCCGGGGTTAAGTACCTGAGCAAGATCTACAATGACGACTGGCTCGCGGGGAAGGGCCTCAAGAACACGGCGCTGTGCGAGGAGGGGCAGGCGTGCGGCGACTTGTACTGGCGCCCGGATATCGTCGACAGCGCGGCGGCGCCCGCGGCGGCGGCGAAGAAGGCGGCGAAGGCGACGGAGGGCGACGACCTGTGGTCGCGTGAGTCTCTCGATCAGGAGATGAACTACCTGCTGGAGATCGCGCCGCAGCTGGTTGACTACCACATGGCGAGCGTCTCCGGCGACGAGCGCGTGCACTCGCGCCTGCAGTCGCCCGACGAACTCGCGGCGACGTTTCTCGAGGCTGGCGCCGAGCTCGAGCTCAAGGAGAACGCCGACCCGGTGGACATGGACGGCATCAAGCGCGCCGTGCACGCGGTGATGGACAACAGCGTGCGCTCGTCGCACCCGCTGTTCCTGAACCAGCTGTACAGCGGCGTCGACCCCGTCGCGCTCGCCGGCGAGTGGATCGCCTCGACGCTCAACGCCAACGTGCACACCTTCGAGGTGGCGCCCGTCTTGACGGAGATCGAGAAGGCGGTGCTCGCCAAGACGGCGCGCATGTGGCTGGCGCACGGGTCGCCCGCGGCGACGCCCGCGCACGACGGCCTGATTGTCCCCGGCGGCTCCCTCTCGAACATGTACTCGATGATCCTGGCGCGCGACCGCGCCGAGCCCGACGCGCGGAACAAAGGGAACAGCGGGAAGCTTGTGGCGTTTTGCTCCGAGCAGTCGCACTACTCGTACCGCAAGTCCGCGCTCGTGATGGGCATCGGCATGGACAACATGATCAAGGTGCCGTGCGACGAGAACGGCGCGATGATCGCCGCCGAGCTCGAGAAGGAGGTTGAGGCTGCCAAGGCGCGCGGCATGACCCCCTTCTACGCGGGCACCACCGCCGGCTCCACCGTGCTCGGCGCGTTCGACGACTACCAAGGCGCCGCCGACGTGTGCGAGCGCCACGGCTTGTGGATGCACGTGGACGGCGCCTGGGGCGGCGCCGCCGCGCTCTCCGCGGACAAGCGCGCGAAGTACCTGGACGGGTTCGAGCGCGCGGACTCCTTCTGCTGGAACCCGCACAAGATGCTCGGCTTGCCCCTGCAGTGCTCCATCTTCGTCACCAAGCACGAGGGCGCGCTCGCCAAGGCGAACGGCGTGCAGGCGGATTACCTGTTCCAGCCGGACAAGAACAACGCCGGCGCCGACCTGGGCGACCGCACCATCCAGTGCGGCCGCAAGGCGGACGCGCTTAAGATCTGGCTCGCCTGGAAGCACCGCGGCGACGACGGGTTCAGCGACCTCGTCGACCGCGCGTTCGGCCTCGCGGACGCCGTCCAGCAGGACGTGTCGCAAAGGCAAGCCGACGACGGCTCGTTCGTGCTCGCCGCCGAGGCGCAGTGCGCCAACGTCGGGTTCTGGTACGTGCCGCCGCGCCTGCGGCCGTTCGACCCGGCGACGGCGACGGCGAACCAGCTCACCGAGATCGGGTTCGTCGCGCCCAAGCTGAAGGACGCCATGCAGCGCGCCGGGGACGCCATGATCGGCTTCCAACCCATTGATTCCATGAACAAGCCCAACTTCTTCCGTCTGGTGCTGCCCAACCCGCGTCACTTGTCCAAGGACATGCTGCGCGACATGCTCGACCGCATGGACGAGCTCGGGAAGGACCTGTGAGTCTTTTTCGCGCCAAGCACGAAAACACACTCGAAAGGGGGAAGCGAAAGGGCTCGGTCTCGTCACTCGTCCTCGAAACCCAGGACGCGCTCATTTCTACGCGCACGACGCCAGTCGAAGCTCTCGTGGCGCGTAGAACCCCGTCTGTGTTCTTTAAAGCAGAGCACGGCGGCCGAGCGCAACTTGTGACAGTAAACATTTGAAGTAATACGTAGCTACACATTATCAGAGCCCTTTGCTCCACCAATCTACTCGCGCTACGCGTCAACAGGCAGAACGACCTTCACGCTCCGCTCGGGAACTCGCCACCCCGCGTCTCCAGCCGCGGAGGAACTGGACGCGGCTCGTCCCAGAAGCGCGCCGGCGTCGCCCGACGACGCGTCGTCGTCGTCGAAACCGTCGTCGTCGTCGTCGTCGTCGCCGGCTTCCCCGAGTGCCCCGAGCCGCGTCCCCGCCGTCTCCGCCGCTCCCGACGCCGCGAGCGCGGCGAGTGCCATCGCCGCCGCCGCGACGAGGAACGGCGCCCAGAGCGCGCCCCCCCCCGCGGACCCGCCGACCACGAGCCCCATCGCGGAGGTTCCGGCGAACGCGCCGACGCGCCCGACGGCGCCGAGGATCCCCAGCGCGGTGGCGCGCGCGCGCGTGGGAAAGCTCTCGGCGCTGAGCAGGTCCAGCGCGTTCCAGCCTCCCACGGAGAGCGCGTTGAAGAGACACGCGCAGAGCACGAACGCGAACCAGTCGTCTTTTTCGTCGCCCGCGGTCGTCTTCGCGCGCGCGTCTCGCGACACCGCCGCGACCGCCGCGAACGCCAGCGCGCTCGCGCACGCGCCGCACGCGCCGACGAGCAGCGTCTTGACGCGTCCGACGGCGTCGACGGAAAACGCGCTGGCGACGTTTCCGGGCGCGGCGGCGAGGGCGACGAGCAGGTTCTCCAGGTACACGCGCTGCGAGACGCGACCGTTCGCGTCTGAATCCCGAAACGAAGAAGAGCTTTTGTCGCGCGCGAACGCCTCCGGGAGCCAGAGCATGGTGCCGTACCACCCGAAGCTCAGCGCGAACCAAATCGCGGCGATCGCCGGGAACCGCGCGGGTTTCACTAAAAAAAGAAAAAAGCTCGTCTCGCGCTTTCGACGCGCTTCGGACGACTTTCCCGCGGCGTCTGTCCCGCGCAGTCTGAAGCCCTCGTGTAGGCGGCTGCTTCGCGTGCGCCGCGAGACCGCGCGCACGACCGCCGCGGCCTCCAGCCCCCGCCCCCGCGCGCACAGGAACCGGGGGCTCTCGGGGACGCGCGCGGCGGCGGCGGCGGCGGCGACGAGCGCCGGCGCCGCCGCCGCCGCGAGGAACGCGCGCCACCCGCTTTTCGGTATGACGATCCAGCCCACCGCGGCGGAGTAGACGGAGCCGCACATCCAGCCGCTCGCCAGGACGACCACCCCCGCGCCTCGCCTCGACGCCGGCAGGAACTCGGGGAGGAGCGTGAACGCGACGGCGTTGGCGCCCGCCACGCCGATCCCCGCGAAGAAGCGACACGCGCACAGCGCGCCGAGGTGCTCACCCACCGCGGAGGACGCCAGCGCGGAGAGGCCGTTCAGCAGCAAGGACGCGACGAGCGCGGGTCGCCTTCCCACCAGGTCGCCCGCGAGGCCCCACGCCACGGCGCCGACGAGCGCGCCGGCGAACACGGCGGCGGTCAGCGCCCCCTTGTCCGCGTCCGAGAGGTGCGTCAGGTTGGGGAGCACGAGCCCGATGCTCATCACCTCCACCGCGTCCGCGGCGTTTCCGAGGGTCAGGATCAGGGTGAGCCAGACGTGAAAGCTCCCGAAACCGACGAGCTCGACCGCGCGGTCGCAAGTGATCGCCGCAGACGCGCTCGCGGGCGCTTCATCGATCCCGAGGTCCACCTCGGCGAGCTCCACCCCCGAGGCCATGCGACCCCGCCGCGCGGAGTGGGAAAAGCGTTGTTTTTATCGGAAACTTTGTCCTTTTCGTCGTGTCAAATCATTACGCGCGGCGGCGCAGCCATGGCGGCGACGCGCGCGTTCGACGACGCGGACGAGCGGTGGATGCGCGCGGCGCTCGTCGAGGCGGAGGGTGCGCTGAATAGATGGGAAGTGCCCGTCGGGTGCGTGGTCGTGCGCGACGGCGAGGTCATCGCCACGGGCTCGAACCGAACGAACGAGCTCCGGAACGGCACTCGGCACGCCGAGTTCGAGGCGATCGATGCCATCTTAGCCAGACCCGAGGTGAACGACGACGCGTCCGCCGCGGGGTTCGACCGGTGCGACCTGTACGTCACGTGCGAGCCGTGCATCATGTGCGCGGGCGCGTTGTCCTTGCTCGGGTTCCGGAGCGTGACCTTCGGATGCGGGAACGACAAGTTCGGGGGAAACGGGAGCATCCTCGCGGTGCACGAGACGGGGTGTCATCCGTGCGGCGTCGCGGCGGCGGCGGCGGGACACGCGACGAACGACGCACGCACGAATCCTTCATCGACGTATCGTTCCTGGGGCGGTCTGTTCGCGGACCGCGCCGTGGCGTTACTGCAGGACTTTTACATCCGCGGCAACCCGAAAGCGCCCAAGCCGCACAGGCCGCTCGCGCCGGAGGCGAAGGCGCTGCGGTCCACGAGCGACGCGGGATGACTAGCTAAGAAGGAGTCGTATCTAGTAGTCTACGAGCTAGTCGTAGTCATCAGTCTTCGTAGTCGCCAGCCTTTGTTCTTCTCTAGGAGCTCGTAGCTCGTGTTACAACGGCCGCGAGCGCGCACGCGTTCGTGGTCTGTGATGGGCCGTTCGCCGCGCCGCGCGCGCGCGCATTCGCGACTACGATGCCCGCCGCACCTCGATGGTTATCGTGGACTTCTGCGAACGCGCGTCCGGGTCTATCTCGTCCACGTGCGTCGCCGTGCCGGTGTGGATGCGCGTGACCACCGCGATGCCCTCGGACTTCAGAATCTCGCTCACCGACGCGGCCGTGCCCACCGCGGCGCCGCTGCCGCACAGCGTCACGACGTCTCGTTTCGCCAAGAATTTCTGCGCGAGACGCACGTAGTGGAACAAAGGCTTCTTCGCGTTGCTCACCATGATCCTATCCCCGTCCCCGCTCGCGGAGGGCACGTCGTCCTCGTCACGCATCTCGCTCGACACGTGAGCGGCCCGCGGGCGTGCAGCGACACCGCGCGTGCGTCACTGACGCGTCCTCGGACTGCCCCGAAGTCGAAACGAACAATCTTTCTCGTTCCGACCGAAACTCAGGAGGCGGCGGTGAATTCGGCAGTGTGCGCGTCGCGCGACTCTCGCGATGCCGCGCAAGAAAGGCGGCCGGTCGGGGACGCCGGATGGATACTCGCCGTCGCCCCTCGGCGAAGAGCCGCGCGGTCGGTCGCGGTCGCCGCGGGTCGGCGACTCGCCGCGCGATTCCCCTCGCGGAGGCCGCAGCCCGACGCGCGAGGCGGTGCCGGCTCCGCGCCTCGCGCCCGTCCCGTCGTGGCGCGGGCTGCGGGCGTGCCTGCCGCGGGGCTCCGAGCCGCACGCGGGCGAGCTCGAGGCTGAGCCGGTGGCGACGGGCTTCGGCGCGCACGCGCACGTCCTCCTGTCCCCGCGCATGATGACCAACGCGGGCCTCGGGCCGGGCGACTGGGTCGCGCTCGCGATTCGGGGCGACACCTCCGGCGGCGGCGAGAGCGCGACGGATGGGTGCGCCGACGCCGACGACGACGACGCGCCGTCCGCCGCCCTCTGCTCGGCGCTTCTGGCCAGAAACCTCCCCACCCTCGTCACGTACGAAAACGCGCGCGCGCACGAGGACGAGACGGGATCCGCGGATGAACGCGCGCGTCTCGGGCGTTACGTCGTGCTGGCGCGCGCGCACCCGCACGCAAAGGCGTCGTCGCCAAACGCCGTCGCGCTGGCGCGGAAAACGTGGATGTCGCTCGGGCGGCCCGCCGGACACGCGCGCATCTGGGTCTGCCCGCTGGACGTCGCGAGGGCGATCGGCGCGGTGACGGAGACCAAAGAAACGCCGCCGGCGGAGCGGACGGACGCGAAGGCGCTTTTGACCGAAACGCGTGCGTTTCCTCTCGCCGCGCCCTCCCCGGGCGCGGCGTGCGCGTCCGCGGCGCTCACGCTGTGGGCGCTGGAGGGCGGCGCGGCGCCGGGGTCCGCCGGCGACTGGCTCGAGCGCGGGTTACGCGCAGGCGCGGTTCAGGCGGGAGCGTCCACGGACGTCTCGAAAGGCTCGAACAAGCAACTCGCGGTGCTGGAGTCCCTGGCGCGCCGCGCGCTGGACGGGCGGTGCCTGCTTCCCGGGAACCTGGTGCGCCTGCCCCTGCTGGGCGCCAGCGCGTTTTTTGTAGTGGAAAACGCGCGCGGGTTCGGGCCGGTGGGCGCGGCGACGACGGTGGCGCTGCGCGGCGAACGCGAAGCCGCTCGCGGTCCGCCTGACGCGAGTTTCGCGGCGTCGAGCGTGACGAACGACGACTCCAGTGACTCGGGTGACCCGGCGGTGACCGCCGCGGCGCGCGCGCGGCGCGCGGGCGAGCGTTTCGCCTCGGCGGCGGACGCCGCCGGCGGGTACGCGTCCCTGGGCGGCGTCGACGCGCTCGTCGCGTCGCTCCGCGAATCCGTCGAGCTCCCGCTCGCACGGCCGGAGCTCTTCGAGCAGCGCGGCGTGCGCCCCCCGCGCGGCGTGCTGCTGTGGGGCCCGCCGGGCACGGGGAAGACGCGTCTCGCGCGCGCCGCCGCGGCGTCCGCGAACGCCGCGCTGCTGGTCGTGCGCGGGCCCGAGCTGGTGACGGCGGCGGTGGGCGAGTCGGAGGCGGCGCTGCGGGGCGTCTTCGCCGCCGCCGCGGCGGCGGCGCCGTGCGTGGTGCTGCTGGACGAGCTGGATGCCATCGCGCCGGCACGCGCCGGCGGCGACGGGCTCGGGGGGCGCGGGGACGCCGGGGCCTCCGGCGGAGGGGACGAGCAGATGTCCGCGCGCGTCGTGGCCGCGCTCCTCTCCGCGCTGGACGGCGCCGGCGGTGAAAACGGTGAAGACGACATGCGCGGCGTGGTCGTGGTGGCCACCACCAACCGCCCGGAAGCCGTGGACCGCGCGCTGCGGCGGCCCGGCCGGTTCGACCGCGAGATCGAGGTGGGCGTGCCCACGCCCTCGGCGCGCCGCGAGATCCTGCAGAAGCACATGCGCGCGCTGCGCCACTCCGTGACGGAGGCGCAGGCGGACGCGCTGGCGCGGGACGCGCACGGCTTCGTCGGCGCCGACGTCGCCGCGCTCTGCGCGGGCGCGGCGATGCAGGCGCTACGGCGCGTCGTCGGTCGCGAAGACGATTCGATAACTTTGGCGTCCGCGCTCGGGTCGTCGCTGCGTCTCGCGCGTCGAGACGACGACCGCGCAGAGCGCGGCGACGCCGGCGCCGACGAAGCCGTGCGCGTCCCGCGCCAGCGCGACCGCGGCGCGACTGAACCGCGCGCCTTCGGCGACGACGCCGACCGCGTGACGTTCGCGGACTTCCTCGCGGCGCGGCGGCGCGTCAAGCCGAGCGCGCTGCGCGAGGTGGCGGTCGAGGCCCCGCGCGTGGCGTGGGACGACGTCGGCGGGCACGCGGCGATCAAGCAGCAGCTGCGCGAGGCGGTGGAGTGGCAGGAGCGGCACGGGGACGCGCTGCGCCGCGTGGGCGCGGTTCCGCCCACGGGAACGCTCCTGTACGGCCCCCCGGGGTGCTCGAAGACGATGCTGGCGCGCGCGGTGGCGTCGGCGTCCGGCCGCAACTTCGTCACCGTCACGGGCCCGGAGCTGCACAGCAAGTACGTGGGCGAGTCGGAGAAGGCTGTGCGCGCGCTCTTCGCGCGCGCCGCCGCGTCCGCGCCCTCGGTGATTTTTTTGGACGAGCTGGACGGGCTCGTCGGGCGCCGGGCCCCGGGGGTCGGCGGCGGGCCGAGCGCGTCGGACCGCGTCCTCACGCAGCTGCTCGGCGAGATGGACGGTTTGGCGAGCGATTCCAAAAATCGCAAAAATCGCGGTAGCGTGTGCGTCGTCGCGGCGACGAACCGCCCGGACCTGGTCGACCCCGCGCTGCTTCGCCCCGGGCGGTTCGATCGCGCGCTCTACGTTCCGCCGCCGACCGCGTGGGAGGACCGCGCCGCCATCTTGACGCGCGCCGCTCGAAAGACGCCGCTCGCGCCGGACGTCGACTTAAAAATGCTCGCGATGGGCACCGCGGGGTACACCGGCGCGGACCTGCAGGCGTACGTGCGCGAGGCGGCGGTCTGCGCGCTCGAGGAGGACCTCGAGTCGAGCCAGGTGTGCGCCAGGCACTTCGCGGCGGCGGCGGCGCGCGTGCCGCCGTCGCCGCCGGTTTCCGCGGAGACGGCGGCGGCGTACGCGTCGTTCGAGCGCGCGGGGTACGCGTAGCGCGTAGGGTGACTATGGTGACTAAAGTCTGCAGACAAGACGCGGATGACGTAAAGCGCGCGACGCGTCTCTCGAACGACCCATCGTGTGGTCACGTTGTTTTCCGTCGTCTCGCTTCCGTACGCGACGAGTGTTTCGTCGCGCTTTTCCCGTCGCGCGTGTTCAGCACACCAGCGCGACGGCGACCACCACCGAGCCTCCGCCGCTCGGCGTCCACTCGACGCGGACGGTTTCGATGTCCGCGAGCGACGGGAGGGCGGCATCCCAGCGCTCGGGCGCGGCG
>Ga0181560_10005734_pt1 | contig 11036 bp, 8 predicted proteins | sample 011ome_20_FD_133751 | JGI IMG/M metagenome (GOLD analysis project Ga0181560, IMG submission 133751) | Coastal salt marsh microbial communities from the Groves Creek Marsh, Skidaway Island, Georgia - 011509CT metaG (megahit assembly) | ecosystem: Environmental > Aquatic > Marine > Intertidal zone...
AGGAACGCACGACCGTGAGGGGCGCGTGCGCGGGTACTCCTGAGCGCGGGAGACGCGCTCGAGTTGTGACGAAGCGACCACACGGCTGCCGTAATCAATCGAGTTTTTCGGTGCCTGCTGGCAGTGCAAAATATCTCACGTCTTCGCGCCGTCCACCGTCATCAGACCGAACTCGCGCACCAGCCGTGTCTGTGCGCTTCGCGGCGGTGCGTCGAACGATGCCGCCTCGCGTCTCCGCCACGCGCGCGGTCAGCCTCGCGCTCCTGGCGCTGCTGCTCCCCGGCGACTCGTCGCCGGGGCCGAGGTCGGTCGAGGCGTCCGCCGTCGCGACGGACGACGCGTGTTTTTACGACGTCGCGTCCGGGACGTGCGTGGCCTCCGCGGTGTGGGTCACGGGTCAGCACGGTCTGCTGCGCACGCCGCGCGCGAACCTGCTCGCGGATGTCGTCGCGGGCATCGAGACCTGTGCGTCCGCGTTCGGGGACGCCGAGGCGTGCGCGCGTCACGCGGGCACGTGCGACTACGACGCGACGTTCATCCCGAACGAAAACGGCGGGTTCGAGAGCGTCGGCGGTTGCTTCCCGACGCTCTCGTGGGCCACCGCGCTGGCGGAGCGGTGCCTGGCGCACGTCTCCGACGCGGACGCCACGGTGTCGGCGCTGCTCGCCACGGCGGCGGCGTGCGTGGCGCGCGCGGAAAGCCGGGAGAGGTGCGCGGCGGACGCGAAGTGCGCGTGGACGGAGACGGATGCCGACGGCGACGGAGGGATCAAAGACCAGGGATTCTGCGCGCCGGCCCCCCTGGCCGCGGCGGTCACGGCGCTGGGCGCCTCGGGCGTCGGCGCGCTGGTCGCGGCGAAGACCGCGTGCGAGGGGATGATCCTCGAGACGCCCTGCGACTCGGACCCGAACTGCGAGTGGCGAGGCGACGATTCGAATCGAAGGAGGACGCTCGAGCTCTCGGACGCGGTACGCGAAAACGAAAACGACGCTTCCTCTTCCGGGACGTGCGCGGCGAACGTCGCGCACGTGCTCGTGCGCGCCGTGGACTCCCCAGCTTTGAAGGTGTACCTCGAGCGCGTCGAGCGGTGCGCGGCTGGTCGCTACAGCGCGGCGGCGTGCGCGTCCGCGGCGGGAGCGCAGTCACAAAACTGTGACTGCGCGTGGGGACGGCGGAGCGCGTCCACGAACGTCATCCCTCGCGCGTACGACGGCGACGGCGGGGACGGATCGGGCGGCTGGGTCTGCGAAGGGTCCGAAGAGATTCCCGAAGAGCCCGAAGAGAAAAGCGTTTCGTCCGACATAGGGGACATGTCTTGCTTCCCTACGTACGCCTCCATCGCGGACGCGGTGGCGCCGACGCTCGGCGTCGCCGCCGGCGCATGCGGCTCGCTCGCGCCGCTGCTGGACGCGGCGGCGGCGTGCGCCGCCGCCGGGCGCGACCGAGGCGCGTGCGCCGCCGCCGGCGCGTGCTCGTACGCCAATACCATTACTGATGTTCCCTTGAGTAATGATGACGGCGGGCGGTGCGAGCTGGACGCGTCCGCGGCGATGGAGACGTTGCTGTCCGGCGGAGACGCGGCGGTTTTTCGCGCGATGCGCGCGGCGTGCGCGGCGGGTGACAAAAACGCGACGGCGTGCGCGCGCGCCGGCGCCGAGGCGGCGTCCGCGGGGATCGAAGCCGCCGGCGACGGGAACACATCGTCGTCGGGATCCCGATCCCGTAGGGAACCCAGTCGCGAGACTTCGTCGCTGGCGTATTTCGTGCTCTTCTGCTTCTTCTTCTTCGCGCTTTTCGTGGCGCCGCCGGTGGCGTACGCGAACGTCTTGAAGAACCGAGGAGAGGACGTGTGCGACGCTTTGCCGCCGTGGGCGCGGGCCTACGTCCCGGCGGCGCTGCGGCCGCCGACCTCGCGGTACGAGGCCTTCGTCGGGCAGGAAACAGGGGACGACTTGTAGATCTGGAGGCGTGCTTCATCGTGTTCTATCGATGACGGAGTAACTACTAGCTACCGTAGGTTTGAATAGAAAGAACAGCGACTCGACCACCTCATCGCGCGAACTCGGCGGCGACGGGCTTGACGGGTTTCGGCGCTCGCCCCGCGGCTTTGTCGGCGACCACTTCCGCGGCGAGCTTCCCGGACAGCACCGCGCCCTCCATCGAGCCCAGGAACTTCTGGGACGTGTAGTCGCCCGCCAGCGTGAAGTTCGGCACCGGCGTGTGCTGAGACGGTCGGTACTTGTTCCGGCCGGGCACGGCGGCGTAGACCGAGCGCGGCGTCTTGACCACCGCCGACTTCACCACCTTCGCCTTCGAGCCGTCCGCCGCGATCTCGTTCGGGAACAGACGCTCGAGCTCACGCATCGTCGCGGCGACGATGGCCTCGTCCGGCTCGCCGATCCAGTTCACGTCCGAGCCCGCCACCTTGTCGCACGGCGCGAACACGAGCTCCAGCATGGACCGAGTCTCGTCGGCGTACTCGGCGCAGCACTCGGACATGTCCGCGTACACCGAAAGCAGCGCGCTCCGCGAAAACACGAGCCCGTCGTACGGTAACAGCTTCCGGTCGAACCAAAGGTGCACGTTGATGACCGGGATGCCCCGTAACTCGTTCAGCTGCGTGAAGAACCCGCTCGTGTTTTCCTGTTTCAGCCAAACGTCCGGCACGGAGAGCTTAAACGCGTCCACCGCCATCGCCGAGACGTAGTGGTCCCCGACGACCACCTCGCCGCTGACGAGCTCGACGCCCTCAACCGCGCCGGTGGTTTCGTTCACCAACCACTTCTTCAAAGGCGCTTCGGTGCGCACCTCGCCCCCTCTTTTCACGAAGTGCTCAGCCATGGGCGCGCACAGCCTCGCGGGCTGGTTCCCGTCCAGAAACGCCGTCTTGCTCCCGTGCGTCTCGTTGATGAAGCGGTTCATCGCCGTCAGGATCACCGTCATGCTCAGCTTGTCCGAGTCGATGAAGTCAAGCGCCTTGCCCATGGCGATGAACAGCTCCTCGCGCACGCGCTCGGGCATGCCGTTCTTCTTCATCCAACGCTGCACGGAGAGCTCGTCCTGCGCGTCGATGTAGTCCTGCCCGCCGAGGAGCATGGGCACCAAAGGCACGCCGGTTCGGATCTTTTCAACGGGGGTGAGCATACGGTCGTTGCTCAGTATGGCGTACGCCATGTTGAACGGCGCGGGGAGCCCCTTCGGGAACGTGAACTTGGTGAACTCGCCGGGGTAGTCCTTCATCGCGAACGTCATCGCGTGCTCCTTCCACTGCAGCCGGTCCTCGATTTTGAGCTCGGCGAAGAGGTTCATCATGTTGGGGTAGGCGCCGAAGAAGATGTGCAGCCCGGTTTCGATCCAGTCGCCGTCCGCGTCCTGCCACGCGGACACCTTGCCGCCCAGAACCTTGCCCCGCTCCAGGACCACGGGGTGGTGGCCCGCGTCCGCGAGGTACTTGGCGCAGGACAGCCCGGCGAGGCCACCGCCCACCACCACCACGCGCTGCGGTTTGCGCACGCCGGAGGCGTTCGCCGCGATGCGCGCGGACAACGCCTTGGCCTCCTGGTAGTTGGCGTTGCTTGGGACGTCGAGATCCGGTTTCGGGAAGTCGCCCGCGCGGGGGGGCGCGACGCGCACGCGGGGCCTGAGGGCGCGCGCGCGCGGCCGCGAGCCCCGTTCGCGTCCGACGCGGACGCCCGCGCCGAGCGAAGATGCGAAGGAGAGTGACGACGCCATCTTCGCGGGTGGGGCGCGAGGAGAAGTGGGCGATGGATATGATTGCAACATCCAACGTCGCTTGAGTTTGGCAAAAGCCACCATCCCTACATGTAAACCCTGAACACGGCCATTCGCGAACGCGCGCGGGACCTTTGGCGAGACCGCACACCGCGAAAAATGGGAGGACGGCATGAGTTTGTCGCTTCAAGTGCGGACGCGACGCGATGGCAAGCCTCCGAACGTCGCCAGCCCGGCTCCCAACGCGCGCTTCGGCACACGCGATCGCTCGGACGGAAAACGGCCGACGACCGACGCGCCGCGTTCCGCCCGAAGACGAACGCCTCGATGTCCACCATCGCCGCGGTCCTCGCGCTTTTCCTCGTTGCCGGCGCGCGCGCGGACCAACCCGATGGCGCGTATGAGTCCGGCTCCTACCCCAACCCCACACCCTGCCCCGTGGCGGACCTCCCCTCAGCGCTGAGGGACCCTGGTGGCCTGGGCGAGTGGGTTGTGGAGGACGAGCTGTGCTACGATCGGTTCCCGCGTCGCAAGGCCTCTATGATCGGCAGCTACGTGCTGTGGAAGGACACGTTCAAGGGGATGCAGCCGCACTTGACTCTGACCGAGGAGGATTCCGAGGAGGAGCCGGAGTACGACGATCGCGTCGCCGGGGGATTCGTCTCCATGGCCTTTGCCCAGCGCGCGTGCTGCGACGGGTGGTGGGGTCGCGGGATTCATTTGGAGGACGGCAAGGGCCGCTCCGAGCGATGCGAGTTCATCAAGCGCGAGCACAACGTATCGACGTGGTTCCCGACGAAGGTGACCGACACCAAGCCGAACCGCGCCGGCACGCCGGGGGGCGGGAAGTGGACCGCCGAGTTTCACGCCACAGACGGATCGCTGAAGCGCTTCAGAAATGACAGTGGCACTTGGACGTGGAATGAGGGTGACGTGCATTTTGACGTCGTGGGCGCGGCGGACCTGCCAGTCGCCGTCCAGCTGGACGAACAAGCGCTGGGCTTCGAGTACCCCTACGAGCGCGAGTACCCCCCGCATCGATTGATGACGCCGGCGGCGCGTTGCAACCCGCTCATCGCGACGAGCGACTCCGCCGCGTACCGCGACTGCGTCGAGGCGCTCAAAGATGACGACGCGAACGGAAAGATCAAGATCGCCATTGTGCCTCTGTACTTCACCACGACGCCTGAATCGAGCGTTGATGTTGGGAAAGTGCGTAAGTTCTTCGCCGGTGGCGCCGACGAAGACGCGTCCGCGGACCAGTCGTCGACGTTTGCAAAGTGGTGGCGCGACTCGAGCTTTGCGCGCATGAACGAGATGGAGCTGGACGTGTTCGCGCCCGTGCCGATAAACCTCCCCGAGTACGTCTTCGACTCTGAAGCCTCGGCGAAGAACGTGCGCAGCACGTCAGACGCGTGCGCGGCGGAGGCTGCGGCGTACAAAGGACAGAAAGAGGGGTTCGCATCTGAAGCCGCGCGATCGGCATCGTCGAAATGCGACCCCGCGCTAGACTGTGTCCGCGCCACCTGGACGCGCGGCGACGACGGCGCGCGGGTGTACGGATACGAGAACGTGGCGTACGATGCGACGTACACGTGCGTGGACTTGGTGGGAAAGGAACGGCCGGGGGGCGGTGATGAAGGGAACGACGTCGCGATGACGGGGGTGTTGCTTCGCCACTTCATTAACGGCGCAGAGGCGTATCACGGCTTGACCGCATCCGAGCCGGCGTACGCGTGCGTGGACGATACTAACTTCGTGAACACCAACCACCAGCACCTCGTCGGGTCGCTAGGGTCGCTGGCGGTCGACCCCGCCGTGTACCACCGCGTGGTCTTCGCCACCTGGCGCACGCGGTGCACTGGCTACGGCGGCTCGGGGCACTACAACGTGTTGGTCGACTCTGTCTGGAAGCAGTTCGGCAGCTCCATGACCATCGGCACAACCACCTGGGCCTCGCTCGGCGGGGACGTGAACATGGCGCCGTCCACGCCGTATAGGCTTGGTGGGAATTCCCGGCCGAGCGACTACGTCAACCCTAAAGGCAGCGCCGGGACGTTCATCCACGAGCTCGTGCACTCGTTCGGGGTCAAGAACCACGCGCGCGCGTGCTCGAACGACGTGAAGACGCACCTCGGCGCAAACGTCGAGTACGCCTTTTGGACGTACCCGTGCGTCGTGGTCGAGTACGGCTCGCCCTTCTCCGTGATCGGGAAGTCCGCGGGCAGTGCCTCGACGCACGTGCACGCTGGTTCGATGTACGACATGCACTTGCTGCACAAAGACGACATAGAGGTGATCACGAGAACCGGTACGTACGTCATAAAGCCGCTCAACGCGTTGACCACGTCTTCGGGAGACAAACGCGCGGCTGTAGTGCAGTACACGGACCAGTACGTTTTATCCGCGGACGTCTCGGACTGGACCAAGATCATGCCTCCCATCTGGGTGGAGTTCAGAGTCGCGCAGGGGGTGGACAAAAGTTTGGATTGGTCCGAGTACGCCGCGAATCAAGAAGGCATCTTTCTCAACTGGGGGCACCAGTACGGCGACGTGTTGCTCGATTTGCGTTTCGGCGTTCCCGACGACGAAAACAGCGCGTCTACGCCGGTTTTGCGCAACGGCGACTCGTTCGTCGTGAACCAGTGGTTCGACGGCGTCGTCGTCGGCGACGTGACCTTCTCCGACGTCTCCGTCGCGAGCGACAAGGCGTTCGCTTCGTTCAAAGTGACGTATTCATCCACCGGACGCGTCGCGAACAGAGGCGGGGAAATTAAACCGCGGTTCTACGCTGGGTCGTCGCCGTACCCGGCGACTAAATTCGTCACCTACCCGACTGTAGATGACCCGAACCCGACGCAGACCTACGAGCAGTACGCGGACGGCACCGCAAACAAAAGCTCCGAAGGCGCTAAGGTGTTTTCTTCCGGGGTCACGAGGGGTCTTTTATTCGCTTCGTTATCGCTCGTGTGGATGGTGTAGTGTGTCGTGCGTTCGCGTGTAGTCTATGTAGTCTAGTCATAGGTTTTGTATGCGTGTATCGATATGTCATGACTCGTCACTATCCACCGACGTTTCGTCAAGTGTCGAGAAAATTCGTTATGCGCGGCATTTAGTAAAGCGCGACGCGTCGGCGATGCCGCGCAGTCGCAAGCACGAGCCCCCTCGCGGGGGTCTGAACGGGTACGCGGCGTGGAACAAAAACCACCTGGTCCGCTCGTTCCTCGGCCTTCCCGTTCCACCCAAGGAGTTTAGACATCCCGATTTCGCCGAGGCGTTCGCGAAGGTCGACGCCGAAAATAACAACGCCGCCCCCGCGGCTTCGGGCAAGGTCAAGGTCAACGTCGACTCGAGCGATGCGGGCGACAAGGACGACAAGCTGGGAAGTCGGGAGGTCTTTGACCCGGTCGTCTATCACAACTCCGACATCAAACCCCCGCAAGTCGTGGCGATCGAGGGTGACAAGTCCGTTTTTAGTTTTGGCACATTGGAGGATTGGTGGTTCCAGCTGGTGCACGAGGCGTCGTGGCCGGCGCTCATCGGAGGAGAGATAATGCTCGAGTGCATCGTGATCTTCACGTGCGGCTGCCTGCTCACCATCGCGAAGACGCTCGAAGGGGCCGACGCGACGACGGGGGACTTCAAGGACAACCTCCTTCTGGCGCTGACTACGGTCCGCCTGTCGACAGACAAAATCTTTGGTTGGCAGCCGACGACTGCGAGTTCCCCGCTGGAGGTGTGCGTGCTGGCACTGTACGGCTGGACGCACTGGCTTCTGCTGAGCATAGCCTCAGCACTCATCGTGGCGCGGGCGCTTCGACCCGCTCGATCCGGATTGTTCTCGCCGGATTGCGTGGTCAACGACGACTCCTTGCAGGTTAGGTTCATGGTCCTTCGCAATCAGATGCAAGACGGGAGGGGATTCCTGTACAACATGGAGTTCACCATGCAGGGCATGACCGTCGGCGGGCAGACGGTGGACATGCCCTTGCTTCGCGACAAGTACGCCCTGTGGCGAAACACCAACAACATCATCACCCTGCGACACAGCGTGAAAGATGAAAAATCGCCATTCAACGAGGGATACCCCGGCGGTAGGCAGAAGGTGAGCGACGTCTTCGTGACACTCAGCGCGCAGGACATGGACGGAAACTCAGTGCTGATGTCGGCCGTATTCCTGGATCCGGAGTTGATGGACCCGATCGTGGAAAAGAGGCTACGGCCGTTCAGCCGGATCCTGCACAACCACAAGTTTGTCGACATGTACCGAGCCGCGAGGCATCCAGAGACGGGCCAGATGGCGACGTCGTACCCGAAGTACATCTGCAACCTGGACAACTTCATCAAGACGGCGCCCATCGAGGCGGGTGATCCGGGGTACATCATGTCGGCGCCGGATACCGACGACAAATGAAGGCTCTCCGAGCGGTGTCGAGTTAGCTATTGTTATTGATAACGAGCCACAGCCTAGCCTCCTTGGTGAACTCGGCGACCTTCTCGTCGATGAGCGCCACATGCGCCGTACGCGCCGCTTCGCGCGGCGCCTCCTCCGCCTCCGCCTCCGCGAAGAGAGCCTTCGAACCGGAGTCGCCGCCGTCGGACCGGGACGGGTAGCGCTCTCGATTTTTCTCTTCGTCGTCGTCGCCTACGCGGTTCGGAGGATGATGTGCAGCCCCGAGTCGGAGTCCACGACGTCGGACATCTGGCCCACCTCGAGCGCGTACGTGCCGTCCTGCGCGCGACGGACACAAAGGTGGGGCGCGGGGGGACGGGATCGTTCGACCGGTCAGCGCTCGCGCGCGCGAGTGATACCGCGCGAAAAGTTTCGCTCCGAGAGGTGCCGACTGAAAGAAGTTCGTTTGAAAAGAAGCTCATCGCGCACGAAAAGCGCTCGGCGATCGGGGCGGCGGTCACGCGGCTGCGGCGTCGTGCCTCACCTCGAACGCCTTCTGCATCTTGCCCGGCCCGAAGAATCCCAGGTCGCCGCCGTGCTTCGCGGAGGAACAGTCGGAGACCTTCGCGGCGAGGTCCGCGAAGGTCACCACGCCGGACGCGATCTGCTCGCGGTACGCCAGAAGCTCATCGCGCGCCGCCTCCTTGGTCTTCTTGGGGATGTGCTGCCCGTCGGGGTCGCGCCAGGACGCGGGGCGGCGGCTGCCCTGGTGCTTGACGAGCAGGTGCGAAGCGCGGACCTCGTCGGACATCGTGTGATGAGGCTCGATGCGCGTCGCGGGAGTGTCTCTGACGACGGCCGCGCGATGAGAAAGAGATGTATTTTACACCGACGTTTCACGAAAAACAAACCTATCGACGATCGACGAGAGTCATTTTTTCCGCTTCGACCCGCGCACGGCAACCTTCACCGGCTCGTGCGCCTCCATCGCCGTCGGCTCTGCCCTCGGCTTCGCCGCCGCGGGGACGGGTCGCTTCGCGTCCCCGCCGGCCATCAAGTCCCCGTCCCCGTCCCCGTCCCCGTCCCCGCGCGTCCCCGCGGCGCCCGCGCGCGGGAAGAATTGGTAATTCGGCGACAGCAGGTTCTCTTCCTGCGCGACGTGTATGCCGGGCCGGTTGGTCAGCGCCGGCAGCGCCGCCGCGTTCACCGCGTCCGCGTACGCCTTCATGTCCTCCGCGGACGTCGGCGGCACGAACTGCGTCTCCAGCTTCGCCGCGATCGCGAGCTTCACGTCGTCCAGCGAGACGGACGCGCGCTCGGCGTGCGCCGCGTACGCGCGCGACTCCTCGAGCACCTCGGCGGCGTAGCCTGCGTTTTGTTTTTTTTGAGAAGGAACGATTTCGACGGGGCACGGAGGCGGTCAGACAGAGCCCGTGCGTGGTTTTTTAGCGGTGCTGGTTCGGGCTCGCGGTTCGGGGTCGTGAAGCAGTAGCCGCGCGGTCGAGGGTTGCGGCGCGCGGCACGCGCGGATCCGCGCGACCCAACCTCGGTCGCGTCGAATCCCTAAAAAAGCCGGACGCGAAAACCGATCACGGAGGCGTGGACGTACGGTGGACGAACTCCATGAGCTGGTTCACCACCCGCGGCTCCCACTCCTCCACGCCCATACTTCGCAACACGTTGATCACCACCGCGGCATCGCGCGGGATGCGCCGCTCCACGGAGCGGTCGGACGCCATGATGGCGCGCGCGCCGAAATATGCGGGCGTCGTTCGCCGATTGTTGATAATCAGTGTTGAGTGAAAGTGAAGCGAATATTTCGGACACGGGACGAAAGTTACGGGAATGGAGTCTCATCTGACGACGACGAGCGAGTGCCACCTCCACACTGCCACACACCGACACACGCGCGCGACCGGACGAACGACTCGCACGCCATTCGCGACGAGCGTTGTATCGAGAGACGCGCGCGTGATTAATCAAACTACGTAGACAGGTAAACTAAGTAGTCTATGTAAAAAATCACTTCTCCGGCTTCACCGAGTACATGTACTCCCTCGCCCCGAAGATGGATGAGCCCACGCGCACGTTGTCGCTTCCCATCTCGATGGCTGCCTCGAAGTCGCCGGACATGCCCATGGAGAGCTCGAGTTTTAACTCGGAGTTGGGGTCTAAATCCACCAGACCCGCGCGCACGTCGTCGCGGCACTTCTTGAGCGCGTCGAAGTTCTCCGGCGTGCTCGTGTAGTCCTTCATGCCGATGGTCATGAGCCCCTCGAGCCGCAAGGACCCGCACGACTGGAGGATGTGCTCCGCCAGGGCCAGCGCGCTTCCCGGCTCGACCCCGAACTTGCTCTCCTCGCCTGACGTGTTCACCTGCACCATCACGCCCAGCGGGGGGTTGGTCGTCGTCGAAAACGCCTTCATCCGCGCCTCGGCGGATTCCCGCACCGCCGCGTCCAGCTTGTTCGCCAGCTTCACGGAATCCACCGACTCCACCGCCACCAGTCCCGGCACGCCCTTCACCAGCGCCTTCGCTTTGTTGGACTGCACGTGGCCGATGAAACGCCACCGGACGTCCGCGGGCATCACCGCGGCCTTCTCGACGATCTCCTGCACGTAGTTCTCGCCGAAGTCGCGGTGGCCCGCGTCGTAGCACTCCATGAGCTGCGGCACGGGCTTGGTCTTGGAGACCGCCACGAGGCGCGCGGGCGCGGGGCGCGCGGCCCGGGAGGACGCCTGCGCCACGCGCGCCACCGTGTCCGCGAGGTTCTTCGCGGTCATGCCGGCCGAGATCTGGGGCGGGGGGACCGGGGCCGCGCCGCTCATCGATCGAACGGGTCGCGCGGGTCGGAGTGACCGCCGCGATGGAAGGACGCGGAACGCGTCCGAGACTTTTTCCGCGGACGAG
>Ga0181560_10005735_pt1 | contig 11034 bp, 11 predicted proteins | sample 011ome_20_FD_133751 | JGI IMG/M metagenome (GOLD analysis project Ga0181560, IMG submission 133751) | Coastal salt marsh microbial communities from the Groves Creek Marsh, Skidaway Island, Georgia - 011509CT metaG (megahit assembly) | ecosystem: Environmental > Aquatic > Marine > Intertidal...
CGATGTGGAAATCGCCAGCAGTGTCGGGCTCCATAAAAAGGATTTGCGCTGCCGCGCCCGCGTGGAAGTTTTCAGAGTCACGTGAGGTTCTGAGCGCGTACGAGATGGGCGCGCCAGCGATGCAGTCTCCGATGGCGGATACGAGCGCTACGGAGATGTGGCCCATGATGCGTCGTTTCGTACGTGTAACGTGGTGTACACGTACACTACTGTACGTGTACTGTCGTCGATTGTAACGTGTACTGTAACGTGTACTGTGTAGATATTATTATTACACAAAAACTGAGCTCTGACTGTACACGTGTACATGTACACGTACACGTACGTGTACAGTTGACCTGCAGCAGAAGTCAGTCTTGTACGGCGTGAAAAAGACGGCACCGGCGAGCTTCTCAAACGACTTCATCCGATGCGCGCGTCGCGCGGCGCCGCGCTCGACGCGTGCGTCCTGTGCGTCCTCTCCTCTCTGCTTTACCTCAACACCCTCCACGCGGACTTCACGTACGACGATCAGTACGCGATCCTGTCCAACGCGGACGTCGTCGACGCGGCGAACTACCGCGGCGGCGACGTCACCGTTCGCGCGCACGACGCGAGCGTCCTCGCGGCGACCGCGCGCGACCGCGCGACGCGCGAATCCGCCGCGCGCGACGCCGCCGAGGGAGAAGAAACACACGCCGCGTCGGCATGCGACGCCGAAGAATCGCGCGGCACAGACGCGTCGTCCTGCGATGCCGCGGAGAAGACGACGACGACGACGACGCTCGCGGACGTCCTCGTCGGCCCCGCGTTCTGGACGCGCGATTTTTGGGGCCAAGATCTGCGCGACGCGGGCTCGCACAAATCCTGGCGCCCGCTGACCGTGCTCTCGTTTCGCGTCAACGCCGCGGTCGGCGGCGCGGAGCCGACGCCGCGTCGCGCGCTCGTCGGCGCCGAGGGCGACGCGCGCCCGGTGCCGTTCGGATTCCACCTCGGAAACGTCTCGTGTCACGCGATCGCGACGTGCCTCGCGTGCGCGCCCGCCCGCCCCGCCGCGTCGCGTCGTTCGGTTTTCCATCTCCTCCCACCGCGTCCCGTGCGACTCCCCGACCCCTTCCAGCCCCGTTCGCGTGGTGAACGTACCGCGTTCGTCGGTTCAGGTCAACACGAGGACGGACGTTCTTAGGTGCGTTCTATACACTGGTTCCCATACGACCGCGTTCGCGTGGTGAACGCCGATCCTTAAGGACTTTCGCCGGCGTCTCTCTTCGCCCAGGGTCCCTCGCTTTCAATACCCGCCCTCGACGCCTTTCAACTCCACCACTGACGCCTCTCAACTCCACCCCGACGTTCGCTTGTATAGAACGGCCCTTAGTCCTCGCTGCGGCGGTCCTCGACGAGACGCGCGAGAGACTGACCGTCGAACGTCGACGCCCGCCCTCGCGACCCGCCGTCCGTCTTCAGGTACGTCGTCGCGCGGCACGTCGCCGGCGGACGCGCGTTCGCGTTCGGGGTCGGCGGGGAAGGGGGCGCCGACGGGGGCGCCGACTCGGGGGGCGCCGACTCGGGGGGTGCCAACTCGGACTCGGACTCGGACTCCGACTCGGACTCGTGCGGACGTCGGCGCGCGTTCCTCGCGGGCGCGTTTTTCGCGTCGCATCCGGCGCACGTCGAAGGTGCGCTCTCCTCGCACTGGTCCCCACACGACCGCGTTCGCGCGGTGAACGCCGTTCCTTAAGGACTTCATCTCACGCCGGCCCTTCTCGAGGACGTTTCTTTTCCCTTCTCTCGTTTCTCTTCGCACGCGACTTCCCTTTCAACAATCGGTCGGTCGATCGATCGTTTGCCCGGTAAGACGTTCGACTGACCGACGCGCGAACCCGCCCGCAGCCGTCGCCGGAGCCGTCGGCCGCGCGGACCTGCTCTGCGCGATTTTCTTTCTCCTCGGGGTGTTCTCCTACGCGCGCGCGGCGGAGGCGGAGGTGCGTTGTGTGCAAACGCTTTTCATCCGCCCCTCGGTTTCAACATTTGATCGCGTCCCCTATCAACTGACCGAGGAACATATTTTGTACGGAACGACCCTCAGGTATCCTCCGCGCGCGCCGCGGAGGCGGAGACGAAAGATGTCCTCAAGGAACGGCGTTCACCGCGCGAACGGGGTCGTAAGGGACGCAATCTGCGCACCTCGCGCGTCGTAGACGGGGATGGGGTCGATGCCGGGGACGGGGACGGGGACGCCGCGCGGGCGAGGAGCCGGGGCCGCGTCTGCGCCGCGCTCGCCGCGGTTTTTCAGGCGCGTACCGCACGATACGCGTTTTTCACACGCAACTCGGTTTCAACTTTTGAACAACTCGGTTTCAACTTTTGATCGCGTCCCCTATCAACAACTGACCGATGAACATATTTTGTACGGAACGAACCTCAGCTCCTCGCGTGCCTGTGCAAAGAGTCCGGGTGCGACCGCTCGCTCGCCGCGCCACGCGATCGCGTGCGCGCGTCGGTCGCGCGTCGTTCGTTTTTCGTCTCGTCTCTCGGCTGGCCTTGTTGTCCGTCGGCGCTCTTCACCCCGCGCTCGGCTTCGACGCTCGACCCTAAAACGCCTTTCAACGCTCGACCCTAAAACGCCTTTCAACTGACCGAGCCCGAACGTCGACTCGCGATCTCGCGTCCACTCAGGATAACCGCGCTCGGGGTGTATGCCGCGTACGAGTTCCTCATCGTCTCGCCGACCCGCTCGGACGACGACGACGACGACGACGACGCGAAGAAGAAGAAGAAGAAGAAGAAGAAGAAGAAGATGAAGATGAAGAAGAAGAAGATGAAGACGCGCGTCGCTTCCGCGGCGTGGTGGAGACTCTTCCCGTCCGTCGCGGCGGCGTTCGCGTATCTGCGCGCGCGAGACGCTCTGTGCGGCGCGTCGTCGCTCGTGAAGATTTACCGAAAAGTCGAGAACCCGATCGCGTTCGCGTCCGACGCGACCGAGCGCCGGCTGTCGCTGTTTCACCTCCACGCGAGATACGCGTGGTTGCTCGCGTGGCCGCGACGGCTCAGGCGCGTCCGCGTTCACGCCGCCCGTCGTGCGACCGCGTTCGCGCCGTGAACGCCGTTCCTTAAGGACTCTGAGGACGGACTTTTCCCGTCGTCGTCTCTCTCCGCCCGGTCATCCCTCGATTTCGACAGTCGACCGCGACGCCCGCCTTTCAACTCATTTCAACTGACGCGCCTCGCATTTGAACTCCGCCCCGACGTCGCTCACAGCGCGGACTGGTCGTTCCGTTGCGTCGAGCCGGTGCGCGCGGTGTCGGACCCTCGAAATGTCTTCTCCGCGTGCGTGTACGCTGTCGTCGTCGTCGCGGCGGTTCAGGCGCGTTTTAGATTGTTTTCCATACGATCCCGTTCGCGCGTTGCGCGTCGTTTTTAAGTCTACTCTAATAAGGACTTTTCCCGTCGTTCAGGCGCGGCCGTTAGAACCGTTCCGGAGACGCGGCCGTTCGAAGGTGAAGGTTCCGATTTCGATCGAAGAGAACGCCGCCGCGGTCGCGGCGACGCTCAGACGACGACGCGTTCGAGCGTTCTGGGTATCGTTCGTCGTAATTCCTTTCCTCCCCGCGTCGAACGTCTTCTTCTACGTCGGCACATACATAGGCGAGGTGCGTTTTAGACTGCTTTCCGTGCGACCCCCCTCGCGCGTTGCGCGTCGTTTCTCAAGGACTTTCTCACTTCCTACGCAGCGGTTGCTGTACGTCCCGTCCGTGGGCGCGTGCGTCCTCGCCGCGGACTTTCTCGAGGCGCTGTCTCACTCTCCCCGCGGAAGCTTCTCCGGTCGAGGAGAAAGCGGAGGCGGAGGAGATAAAGTCCTTAAGGATCGGCGTTCACCACGCGAACGGGGTCGTATGGGAAGCAGTCTCGGAGGAGGAGAAAGCGGAGGCGGAGGAGGACTCGAAAGCGAAAACAAACGAAAACGAAAACGGCGACGACGCCTGTCGTTCGCGTCGTCCGTCGCCTCCAAGGCGCTCGCGGCGACGGCGCTCGTTCTCGCCGCCGCGAAGACGACGCGTCGGAACCTCGCGTGGAAGAACGACGCGACGCTTTTCGCCGCCGCGCGCGAGACGTGCCCGAACAGCGCGAAAACGTTGGTGAACCTCGGGATACTTGGTGAGAAGCGCACTGGTTCCCATACGACCCCGTCGGCGTGGTGAACGCCGATCCTTAAGGACTTTTCCCGGCGTCTCTCTCCGCCCACGCCTCGCTTTCAATACCCGCCCTCGACGCCTTTCAACTCCACCACTGACGCCTTTCAACTCCGCGTGAGGATCAGCTCGACGGGAGAAGGACTACGCGCTCGCGTTGGAGCGCTTCGACGCCGCGTCCTCGATCGAGCCTGGGTACTGCGAGCCGATGTACTACCGCGGGCTCAGGTGCGTTCTGTACAGACGTTTAACACCCACCGCTCGGTTTCAACATTTGATCGCGTCCCCTTTCAACTGACCGATGAACCTTTTTTTGTGTGGAACGATCCTCAGTCTCGTGAACATCGGCGACGCGAGCGCGGGGATCGACGCGCTGAAGCGCGCGCTCGCGTGCGCGTGGACGCGCAAGGCGCGTCCTAATTACACCGTCCCCCGTACGACCCCGGTCACGCGGTGCACGCCGTTCCTGCAGGACTTTTCCCGAGCGCGTTTCTCTCCGTCCACCCCTCGGTTTCGATCTCGACACGCCGCGACGCCTCGCGACTCCAACCGACGCCGTTCAACTCCACCCCTACGTCGCTTCCGCGTGGAACGCCCCTAAGGTGGCGATGGAAGCGATCAACGCGTTGTATCAGGTCATGTTCGACGAAGAGAAGGCGACGCTCGCGGCGGCGGCGGCGGCCGGAACCCAGGCCGCGCTCGCGTCTCCGGAGTTGCGGACGTCCTACGCCGACGCGCTCCTCATCGCAGAGGAAGACGCTCTGACGATTCGCGCGTGCGAATGGCTCGAAGACGCCGCGGCGTTGTTCGTCTCCCGCGGCGAGATCGACGCCGCGGCGTTCGCGCGGCGACGGTGCCCGCTCGCCTCCGGGGTGAGCGAGTCTTTTCTTCACACGATCCGATATGCCATGTCATCAAATCTGATCACGCGCTGACCAATCGCATCCCGCCATCCGCCGCCCCGCAGGCGAGGAGGGAAAAACGCGCCAACGCGATTCGAATCGCGAGGAACCGTCCTTCCGTGTCGGACGCGTCGTCGACGCCCGCCGACGACGGCGCGTGCGTGGACGTCCCGAACCGGCTGTTGAGAGCGTACGACGAGTTACGACGGCGCGATGACGACCGCGGGTGGGTGGGATGGGAAGACGACGACGGCGGCGGCGGCGACGAGGCGGACGCGACGACGGCGGCGCCGCCGCCGCCCGCCGCGCTCGTGAACGAAGCGATCGCGTTCCTTCACAACGAGCGATGCGCGCGGCAAAACCCGGACGCGCGCGCGGCGTTGGCGCGCGTCGCTTCCGAGCGCGACCCGGACGACGCGCGAGCGCACGACGCGCGAGGAGAAGCCGCGTTAGGTGCGTCGTCGTCGTCGCCGCCGTCGTCGCCGCCGCCGCGTCTCGATATTTCGCGTCGCGCGCGTTTCTCTCTCGTCCCTCCGGCCGCATCCGCCGCCGCGCCACTCTCGCGACGCGTCTCGTCCCTCGCATCGCATCGCACAGCCTCGCGGGGCGTTTTCACTCACCGAATTGAAACGTCTGTCCCGTCCGCCCCCTCTATCCCCTATCGCGCCGTCTCTCTCTGAGCAGTCGACGGCCGGCATCGCGACGCCGCGGACGCGGTGAGACTGCTTCCCATACGACCCCATTCGCGCGATGAACGCCATTCCTTAAGGACTTTCCCCGTCCGTCGTCATTCTTCACCCGCGCTTCCCTTTCAACGTCTGACCGGTGAGACGTTCGACTGACCGACGCGTTCCCGATCGCTTCGCCCAGTTTTTCGCCGCCGCCGTCGCCGCGACCAACCTCGAGCGCGCGCCGCCGCGCGCGCGGAACGCGCGCGGGATGTCCGACGCCGCGTCCGCGAACGATCTGATCGATGTCGTGGATTGGCTCGACCGCGCGGAGGAGTTGTACGCGACGGTTCGTATTCTCGAATCGTCGCGACGGTTCGCGTCCGCGTCCGACGCGCCGCCTCGTTGCGCGCGTCTCGACCGCCTCGCGGCGGCGTTGATCCGGCTCTCCGGTGCTGACGCGGTGAGCTCCCCGGTCGCGGGGACGTCCGCGCGCGCGAGGGAGAACGCGAGATCGCGCGCGTTGGACGTCTTGGCCGAAATTAAGGTGCGCGCCGGTCCGGTGGACGATTTCGTGACCGAGTCCTCTCGCGCGTCTGTCTGTTTCCGAAACAAAATAAACTATTTTCTTTGCGTGTCTTTTCGTTCTCCCGCCGGCCACGCGTTCGTCGTCCAGCGTTTGACAGCCGCGACTCCGCGCGTTCGTCCACCCGCAGGCGCTGGGGGAGGATAATTGTGGCGGTGGCGCGACGTCCAGAGCGAAGCGTTGGGCGCGACGGCTGGATGGTGCGGCGATAACCTTATGAAAAACCATACAACGCGAACACCCCTTAACGCGGTTGATTTTGGCGAGAGAGTTGACATGTGTCGATGTAAACGCGCATGGAAACTTGATTTCTCTACGAACACGTACCAGGAAATTAAATCCGCAGTTTAGGACACCTACGGCGGCCTCGGCGCCGCGCGGGCGTTTGCATTGTCACGTGCTCCGGTGTCGGCGACCTTTACGATGACGAGCTGCATAAATTTCATTGTTACATTGGAGCCACCGACACCTCCACACGCGCTAAGTCGCGACATTACCTCACACGGACGGGAGCTCGCCTCTTCGACCAGTCGTCGCGCCGTCGCCGAGTTTTCGCGTCGAGAGTCTTCCGCGGTCCCCCTCTCTCCCGTCGTCGCCGTCGCCGTCATCCTGTTTGCCCATACGAACCCCTCCCACCTTCTTCACCGCGCCGACCGAGCCTCCGCCCGCAAACCCGATGACCTCCACGTGCAAACCCCCGCCGCCGCGCGCTGTGCTCAGACCACCGACTTTGTGCAGATCCGTGTCCTGGCGGGAGAAAGACGAAGTACATCGCGGGCGGCGGGCGAACGCGTCGGTCAGTTGAACGTCTCAACGGTCAAACGATAGGGTCACGTTGAAAGGGTACGCGTAGCACAAGGCGAAGAGATGCAAGAGGGGGGGGAATCCATCCTTTTACGAAACGGGGTTGCGTGTGAAAGAGACGCGCCTCGAACCGAACGCGCGCGGCGGTGGTCGCCGCGGGCTCGCGAAGCGTCATCAACCCGTCTCGCGTCTCGAACGCGCGCTCGACGAACACGCCGTCCTCGTCTTTGATCCACACCGTCCGTCCAGGGAGATCGTCCGGGGCGTCCGTTCGAAGGGCCGTCACGACGACGGGGACGGGCCTTTCCGCGTCCGGCGCGTCCGGCGCATCCGGCGCGAGCGACACGTTGAACTCAATCTCGAGCGCTTTCCACCACGCGCCGACGAGCCCGCACCGACCGAAACGCACGTCCGACCCGGGACGGTTCCACCCCGTCTCCGTGATCGCGGTTCTCTCCGCGCAGCGCAGCGCGCGCCCGAGCGCAGGAGGCGCGAACGACGCCGGGTTCGTCAGATCTGAGGGTCGTTCCATACGAAGCGACGTCGGTCGGAGTTGAAAGGCGTCGCGGGGTGTCGGGCTCGAAACCGAGGTGTGGGCAGAGAGAAACGCGCGCGGGAGAAGTCCTAAAGGAACGGCGTGCACCACGCGAACGCGGTCGCTTGAGGACCAGTGTGTGGGGCGCACCTAGAATGACGAGGACGTCCCCGGCGCGAAAGTCGTCCGGCTTCGCGTACTCGCACGGGTTCCAGCACCTGCGAGCGAGTCGCGTTGGTTGCGTTTCGTTTTTAGGGCGCGGGGCGTACAGTATGCGTCGAGAGGAATTTCGAGCGGAACGACGACGTCGTACCGTGCGGGGAGTGGGCTAAACGAAACGAAACGAAACGGAACAGAACGAAACGGAACGGAACGGAACGGAACGCGCACCCGACGCCGATGCCGTCGCGATTCGAGGGGAGCAACAGCGCGCCGTCTTCGCGGCGCGTGCGCTCGTTCCTGGAGGGTATTCGCCCGTACGAAGCGACGCCGGGGCGGAGTTCAGGGGCGCGTCAGTCGAAGTCGCGAGGCGTCGCGGCGGGCGCGTCAGGATCGAAGCCGAGGATTGGGCGGAGCGAAACGCGCGCGGGCAGCGAAGAACGTCCTCGATAAACGTCGCGCGCCGCGCGAGCATCGAACGCGGTCGCGCGGGGAACGGCAAAGTCCTCAAGGAATGGCGCGCGCCGCGCGGACGGGGTCGTATGGGAACCGGCGCGACGAGGACACGCGCCTGACGCGCGCGACCGCGCCGCGGCCGTCTTTCACGGTCCAGGGAAGCGGCGGCGCCGTCGCCGGCGCGGTCGTCGCGTCGTCGTCGTCGTTATCTCCCGTCGTTCGCGAGGAAAGAGCCCAACCGCACGCGTCGTCCGGTCCGCGGCACGCGTTCACGAGTCTCTCGACGCGCGACGTCGAAAACGCGAAATATTTTCCTTCGGGCGTCGTCCCCGGCTCGGCGTAGAGCGCTCGAACGACGAGCGTCCCGCCGAGGACGTCGTCGTCGTCGTCGTCGTCGTCGTTCATGTTCAGGTTCAGGTTCGCGATGCCGTCGTTCCACGGCGGCGGCGCGGGAGCGGGCGGCGACGCCTCGGGCGCGGGCGCGGGCGCGGGCGCGGGCGCGGGCGCTTGCGGCGACGCCTCGACGGGCGCGGTCTCCACGGGAACGCCGCCGTTCTTCGAGCGCACGAAGTCCTCCACGAACGCTCGCACCGCGAGGTTCGGTGCGAGCTGCGCGAGTGTCAGCCGATGCGCGCGATCGAGCGGGTCCGTGCCGTGCTCGGCGATCCACCGCGAGATCGCGCCGCGGTCGTACGTCCGACCGCTGCTCGTGACGAGCGCGGGCTCGGTCATGAGGCACTGCGTGATGGGACAGACGAGAGCGTCCGGAGCGTTCGCGTCCGCGGCGATCGCGGGGGGGATGATGAGCGGCGCGGGCCATCGCGCGGGGGCGTCGTGCGTCGGCATCGGCGCCGGGAGCGACAGCGGGAGCGTCCGCGGAGGCGCGGGCGGAGGACGCGCGCGACCGAGCTCGCCGCGAGGATTCGACGCCGACGGTCCGCGGGCCTCGGCGCGGAGGACGCCTCGCACGGGGGGGGTGGGGTTCGCGTCCGCGTCCGCGTCCGCGCCGGTCGCGGCGCTTCTCGAGCTCGGCGTGTCCTCGCGCGCGCGACTCGAGCTCGCGCCCATGGAAGTGCACGGGCGGGTGGCACGCAGAGCGGGAGACGCAAGACGGGTCGGCTCCTCTTCGAGATATGACTATGATACACGTACGAGTACTCGTATCATCAATTACAGTGAACAACGTGTACATGTACAGCTGTACGAGTACGAAGATAAATACAAACACATTTGCGGTGTGTACAACTAGTAGATCTGTATCGCGGTGTACGTGACGAGTCGTGTACGTGTACGTGTACGTGTACACGTACTGTAGTCCAAAAATCAGATACACTGTAGCCAATTGATGACTGAGCTTCAGTATCATATTATCAACAACTGTACGTGTAGGCTACTGTACGGCACAGTACGAGTACCATTGTGTAGTTGTACACGTCTGCACGTTCGTAAACATGCGCAACGATATGAAAGTTCGAAAGTACTTTCGTACTACAGTTGTCCACTACACGTACGTGTACACGTATGTGCAGTCTTACGCTTACGAATATCTTATCTTACAAATGTTTGCTTACGTGGCATCGTTTCGCGAGCGGTCACACCTCGGACGCGCGCCCGCTGCTGCCACGAACGACGAGGCGGCAAGGTGAACGCGCGAGAAGTGCGTGGGCGGATCGACCACGGAAAGCCGAGCTCTCGCCGCCGCGATCACGATGCCTCCGCCACCCGCGCCCTCGCCTACGGAGCCATCGTGGAAGAAGAAGGAAATCATGTTTTGGTCGGCGGTGATCCGCGCCGCGGACGAAAGCGCGAAAAACGGTCCGAGTCGCGGGGATTCGCCGCGCGGCTAGAACAGAAATGGCGCTTCACCATAAGGTTATCGTACGACGACGACGACGAGAACGATAAATACTTTGTCACATCTATCTTGACTACCTCCTCCCCGCGCTTCACTACGGCGCCCTTTCAGCCAAATATAAACCTAGCAGGGCAGGGCAAGTCCGGATAGACTGTACGTGTACACGGTAAGTTGTATACAAGTATTTTTGTACGAAAACGACCGCACAGCGCATTCAGTCCGGATTTTCGATGGGACGTACTCGGGTAACACTTAAAATCTGGCAGCGCTTTTAGTCAGGAAGTGACGTATCGTACTCGACGAAATCCGAAAGTTGATAGTATTGGACAGTATTACAGTATCATACTGTACGTGTACACACTTCCGGAAGTACGAAAAGACCTGAATCAGATACGAAGGTACTGTACGTGTACCTTCGAAGGTACTGTACAGTACACGTACGTGTACCTGTGTGTGCTGTTACAGGGTACAGTACCTGTAGATTTGTGGAGGTTGTAAATCTGGGAACACACTATCTGGGCGTTGTTGTTCGTTTCGTTCGCTCCGAGACGCCGCGCGCGCACTTCCCCGCGCGCGCCGGCGGGCATGGAGACGGCGCCGCCGCCTCCCGCGGCGTCCAAACTCACCCTCAACGACGTCGTCGGGTATCCCCGGCCGGGATACGACGTCCCCGAGCTGTACGCGTTCTCCCCCGACGATGGTCTAGTCACGTCGTTGTGTGCGCCGGAGCGAGGAACGTCGTCCAGGAATCTCTACGCGTTCGACACCGCGACAGGTGCGTTCTGTACACACTGGTCCCCATACGACCCCGTCCGCGTGGTGAACGCCGATCCTTAAGGACTTTGCCCGGCGCATCTCTCCGCCCATCACCCCTCGCTGGTTTCAATCCCGACACACCTC
>Ga0181560_10005749_pt1 | contig 11021 bp, 6 predicted proteins | sample 011ome_20_FD_133751 | JGI IMG/M metagenome (GOLD analysis project Ga0181560, IMG submission 133751) | Coastal salt marsh microbial communities from the Groves Creek Marsh, Skidaway Island, Georgia - 011509CT metaG (megahit assembly) | ecosystem: Environmental > Aquatic > Marine > Intertidal zone...
CTTCAGCTTCTCACGCTGCGTCTCGGCGGCATCCTTTTTACCCTTAGCTTCTAGGGCGTCTGCTTCCTTTTCAATCTCGGCGTTGTACGCATTGATCCCTTTGAGACGACGTGCTTCGATAGCGGCCTGTGCATAAGCCTCCATCTCGGGGAAAGTAAATCCATACTGGTCGGCAATCTTTTTCAGCTCTTGCACCATGTTCGCCCAGCTATTCTCGTCCTTTGAGGCTTCGAACTTAAATAGCTTGGGGTTGTACTTCACATTACCTTGCTCGATGAACTGGTTGGCTACCGCCTCGTTGTGAAGTGCTTGCGACGTACTGATCGAATACAACTTCGCCATAGCGTCAGCAGCCTCAGGGCCACCTTGCTCCAGCTTATCATTTAGTGCGCGACGGATCTTGTTGTTAAGTGCCGCATCAGCTGAGAACACCATCGTCTCAACCAAGTCACGCCACTTCTGCGGAGCCTTGACGACATCCTTAACTTGAGCAACTTTTTCTTGAAACGGTGACGAGTCCTCTACCTGCTTCACCGAGCGACCCATTTTAGTTAGACGATCAGCGGCGGCAGAGCGTGGGGAGATAGATGCTACCCCTTCAGTTTTAGCTGCGCCAGCCTTCTCAGTCACTTCCTTCTGAGCTTGATCCAGTATGGATCTGATTTCGGCGTCGGAGTAGTTGCGTGTCATACCCATCATACGAGCGAACTTGTTCACCAGTGCTTTGAGTTTGTCCATAATAGATGCAGGTAAACGCCCAGCTTCCGCACGATCCGCCAACACTTCTTCAACAGCCTTGGCCTGCTTTTCCGCGTCAGTTAAGCTCTCGTCATACTCACCTTTATGCACTTGCAACCACTCGTTAGCGGCGCGTTTCATATTTGCATTGGTGTTATAGAACTTATTCATCAAGCTGGCGAGTTCGTTTTTGAACTTCAAGCGTAGGCCTAAATGCCCCAATGCTTCATGGAACACGGTCGCTTCAATATCAGCTGCGCTATTATTGTTGTTGGCGATAACAAAGATGTTACCCTTCTCGTCAACAAAGCCTTTAGCCCCCAACAAATTCTGGTCCAGCAACCGCTGTTGGAATCCTTCCGGTAGGTTGTTACGATTAACTACCTGCACATTGATATCACGCTTCCAACCACGCAGGATCTGAGCGACTTGTTGTTTGGCTTGCTCAAGGGGTACACCCGTTGCTGGAGCTTCACCCGCAACTTGACGTGCACTAATATCTCCAAACTCACCTTCGGTTTGGGCGGCGGCAGTGATCTCAGCTTCTTGCTCCGCGGTAGTCTTAGCGGCGGTTTGGATGGGGGCATACAGTTTAGCGAGATCTACTAGCTCTTCCGGGGTCGCTTCAGCTACCTGCTGCTGCGCCTCTTCTCGCGACAGGCCTTCCTTACGTAACCCCGCAAGGATACGCTTTGTTTCTGCTTGGGTTAGTGCACCCCGAGGTGCTGCTGGAGCTTGAACTCCTGATTCAGTAACCCCTCCAACATCTCCCAATGCTCGTCCACCAACTTCTGTATCCGTAGGGGTGGGTTCTGTAACTGGTCCGACATCAGCGCCCATGCTAGGCTCAGGTCGTTGGGTGGGATCTTCAGTTCGTACTTCACTAGGTACACCGGCACTTGGCTGTTCGTCGATTTGGGGGACTTGGCCCGGGGCGACTTGGCTTGTGAACGGGACTTGGGTGATATCTTCTGTGACGCCTCTTGCGAGTTGCTCTCGTTTGGCTGTGTCTGCTTGCTCTCTTGCGACACGTTCGGCTTCTTGCTTTGCGACATTCTCGGCCTCCATTTCTGCTAAGAGAGATTGGTATTGTTGATTACGCTGCTTACGTGCAAACTCCGCATCGGCCTGATCTTTCTCGACCTGACCCGCATCTAGTTCAGCTTGTGATGGAAACCCACCTAACTCTGGTTGTTCTTGCAGGCGTGGGTCACTCTTCAAGGCTTCTTCGATCGCAGTAGCAATCTTGCCTGACTTCGTAGTTTCACCGACCTTAGTGAGATTCTCACGCGCCTTGGCAGCCTGTTGCGGGTCATTCAGATCCAGCCCGACAATACTGTACTTACCTTTGGCCTTCAGACCAACAGCACTTGCCAACCCTGCCATCTTCAGGAAGTTGTTATCAATAGGGGCCGCAGCTACTTCTTGTGGCGCTTCAGGTTGTGGTGTCGTAACATCCAACTCACCTTGCATACCTTGTGGGGTCAACTCAAACGCAGGGGCTTCTTGCTGTACTTCTTCAGGACGTACGCCCGTTGGGCCAACCAGCGGTGCTTCCATACCCGGCAGTTGCGGCTGCTCAAGGGCTATGTTCTGTGCTTCGGTCTCAGCTTGTAGTTGTGCGCGTTGTTGAAATTCTTTCGTAAATTCGCCACGGGCCTCATCGATCAACTTCTCAGCTTTAGAGATACCGGCCTTCCGCTCAGCAGCGCCACCGAACGTACCCAATGGACCGCCTACAGCAATAGCACCAGCCATCGCTTCTTTGTATTCTTTGAACGCATCTTCACCAGTCAACGACAGACCAGCTTGCGCCCGCTCCAACACCTGCTGTGCAACTTCCGTTGGGACTTCCGCCAATACACCTCGACCGGCACCCTTCCCGATCGCCGCTAGTTTGCTAGGGTCACCACCTTGCTTCAGAATCTGATTGGCTACTTTCTGTGCGGCTTCTTCACCTTCCATACCCACAAGGCGGCCCATACCGGTACCCTTGAAGATCTTACCTAGGGCAAACACATCCATAGCAGCCTGCGGTGCGGCGGCGGCCAAAGCGCCAATACGGGAAATCTCTTGTGGGCGTTCACCCTGTTGGATGGCAGCTTCTTGTTCCTGAACTTGACGACCAATATTAGAACCGAAGAACTGCGTCAGTGAACCGATACCTGCACCAATCGCGGTACCCAAACCCGGCATAACAGCTGTACCGATTGCGCCACCAATAGCAGGGGCAGCCATATAAGGAATCGATTGACCGAGAGCACCTTTAGCAAAATCAAACCCTTTACCAAGGGCGGGAATGACCCCTTCTTTCTGATACGCCTGCTCTACATCTTCCCAGCCCGGGCCTTGATATTGTTTACCTTGCTTTTCCTGAGACTTAAGGATCTTTTCACGAGACCCCTCAGCACCGAGACCATACTTGACACCTTCGATCGCGCCACCTAAACCGGTGATCCCAGAGCTTACCGCGGGGAAGAACCCCGTCGCCTTCTCACGCTGCTTATCTGCTTGCAGCTGTCCTAGTACCGATTGGTAAGCTTGTTGATCTGAGAGTTCTGATGGAGAATCAACTTCGAACGATCCCTGACCCGGAATATCAATACGGTACTTTGGCATATTATTTAACTCGGCTGACTGTGACCCCTTGCGGCATGGCGTTCATTGTACCAGAGACCCCTAACAGGCGATTGATTTCTGATACATACGAGGCCCGTGTGTTATCGTCGATATTGATTCCGTCAGTCTTCAGGTAGTTAATGAGGGTAGCAGCTCGCTGCTGGTCAACCTTGTTCTTTGCGTTATCTAGTTTCCACTGCGACGCTTGGTTAGCAACACTAGCCGCGGAAGCCCGAGCACGCATTTCATCAGCAGCGGCGCTACGACGAGCGATGTCCATCTTCTCGCCACCCAGACCTAACTCACCTTCAGCCGTAACACCCTTCATCTGAGCGCCTAACTGCTCGATACCCAGAGCACCTTGCCCCATAGCGAGTTTTTGAAGTTGTTCGCGACGAGCACGCTCTGCACCTGCATATTGTTGAACCGCTGGTAGAGCACCTTGACCGATATTCTCGATAGCATTTTGCGAGCGTCCGCCAGCAATACCAAACCCAGCGGTAAGGAGCGCCATAGCCGCATCAACATCTTTAGTCTTGCGTACCTCGTCCGCCTGCTGTTTGTACACATCGGCTTGGCTCTTATAAGCATCAGCCAACTGCTTGCGGATACCACGAGCTTCTTCAAGTAGTGGGCTAACAGAATAGTCGTCCGAAGCTTTTGCGGCAGCAGGACCAACCGAAGCGATACCAACTTGCGCTGGAGCGCGAGGAGCGGCGGGTTGAGGGCGTACTTGTGGAGTAGTAACGATGCGGTTATCAGCAGCGCGAACTTGTGCTGCGGCGGCTCCCGGGAAGGTAGGTTGTGCCGGTGCGGGGGTAGGAGCCATACGACCAAACCCAGTCATCTCACGCCACATGCGCATCCGCTCATCCCAAGGCAAGTCATCTTGGTAGTCAACATCACCACCGCCAGCGTAACCCTGAACCGCGCCACCTTGTGCGAACCCTTGAGGCATCTCTTGTGGTTGTTGCATCGGAGCTGGACCCATACTGCCTAGACCCGCAGCACCCATCTGGTTGGCCTGTGATGCTTCTGCCTCCATATCTTCAGCAACACTGGTCTGAGGCTCATTGTTCATTAAAGAGCCACGTAGCTTTTTACGGCGCTGTAATTCGCTAAGGATCATATACGACGGTGCAGTGCCGGTTGGGTTTTGCATTTCCTGCATGAGAGCTTGATCAGGGGCGTTCTTTAACAAGTCCGCAATTTTGACTAAATTCATGGTAATCCCTTTTATTTCAACAGGTTAGCTAACCCAATCCCAGCTACACCAAGCCCCGCCAGTTGTGAGGTTGTGGATGGTGCCGGGGCAGTCGTCGTACCAGTTTGCGTTGTGGAGAAAGGAACCCCGCGAATTAGACCAGACAAAAATCCGAGTTGGTTCTTCTCATAATCTCGTTGTTCAAGGAACTGGTTGTACGCGGTATTAAGCTCTTGCTGCTGTTGGTCTTGCTGCGATTTACCTGCCGCTTCTTGTGCGGCAAGGCGTTGTAGGTCAGCAGATTGCATAGCCGTACCCAGACCCTGACGTTGTTGGGCTGCTTGTAGACCTGTTTGAGCACCGAAGGTAGCGCCTTGTAGATTCAAGTTCGCGGCAGCTTGACGATTAGCTTCATTTAGACGTTGGGCTTCCAGCGATTGCTGTGCGCCTAGGCTCTGTACACCCAAAGCGGCTTGTAGATTCTGCTGCCCTGCGGTCATACCGGCTGCGCGATCGCGCTCATATTGCTGTTGTGCATTGGTGTATGCGTCTTGCAAACCCTTAGTCTGAATGTCCGACAGGTTAGTAGCCAGCTTCGATCCAAGTAGCGCCTGCTCAATACCAAAACGTGAACCACCAAACGCGCCAGCTTTTGCAGCCTTGCCGGACATCTCACGATTCAACATCTGTGCTTCAGTCAACGCCTCGCGTTTAGCAATATCAGTAACCGACTGCTGATAAGGCGACATATATTGTTGGGCTTGTTCGGTACCAAACGTACCCGGCTGCGCCATCTGGAAATACTGTAACTGCTCAGGCGTAAGGTTTTGCGACCCATATCCCATAGCACCGAGAGCACCAGCAGCACCAAACTGTTCGGCACCTGTCAGCGTAGCACCCGCTTGACCAAACTCACCCGGAGTCTGAAGCCCTGCGATCTCACCATAAGCAGCTTGTTGTTGAGGTGTAAGCCCCGCTACACGTTGGCCTTGATAGGGAATATATTCTTGTTGTGAGAGCAGTTCCCCGCGCGACACCATACGTTTGGTTGGGTCTTCCAGATACTCAGGGATGTTAGTTTGATACGTCGTACCTGTTGTGGTCTGCGAACCACCGCCTGAACCACCTCCGCTATTTACAGAGCGGCGACCATCTCGCGAGTAGCCATCAAAAGCTGTACCACCAAATAAGTAACTCATATTAAATCCTCACGCCCACAATAGCGTATTTTGTCTCGAACCCGTACCGAGTCCATAGTCTTGCGATCGATTCCCGAGCAGCGCCTTCCACATAGGTAGCACCGTTAGCTTTCAGTAGGGATGTGAACTGCCCCCAAGTATCTTTATTCGTCATCAACTTACCGCCAATAGCCACAACAAAGGCCACCCGATCGTTAGGCATATTGTTAAATTGTACGCAAGCAGCACCTTGGATCTCCTGATTATCGTCTACCGCTACAAACAACGCCCACTGACCATTCGCAATAAAGACTTTTGCTTGATCAACTGTGTATTCACCTTGGCTGTATTCTAACGCAGAAGCAATAAACCGCTCAACCTTAGGCCAAGCGGCGTGTACGTATTGGAGAGGTACTTGCTGTACTATCACGTTTTTAGGCCGGTAGATACTTTCGTGGGTTAACCTGCTTACCTTGCTTCTTTGTACCGGTGCGGGCTTGGCGGATTCGATCCATCATAGCATGAAGTTCTTTTGCGCCAGCATCCGAAGACCCGTTCCCAATATGCGACACTACATCCGCTGGGACGATAAATTCATTTGTAGCCAACCGAGCTTCTTGTTTACCGTCAATACGAGCGGGAATTGAATCTGACATACCATCACCCGGACCTTGCAAGTAGCGACCCTTAGCTGCCGAGATATTTGCGATACCACCCCCACCGGCATAACGACGATCACCAACACCCTCTTCAACGCCGTCGTAGTCACCGTATGATCCGTTCAACCCCATGAGACCGCCTTCAGCAGCGACGATACGGGTACGGCGTTCACCATACGGGGTGTAATAGATCTCAGACTTAGGTAGGGTATTGTTGGTTGTAACGCCTGTCGCATCAGTAACTTCTTGAGCACCGGGTATACCTGCTGTCATAAGACCGGAAGTACCGATACTCATCAGGTTACCTTTGTTAGCCTTAGCGAAATCCCATGCTGATTGTGGGCTTTCTGTTATTTTACCAAAGCCTGTTTTCATTTGTTCAAACGGAGTTGGAGTGCCCGCGGCTTGCATCCCTGCTACATCTGCTGGAGTATAAGCGTTTACACCTTGCGTCCCCATAAACTCCGATCCATAGTACCCCGGATCAATAGACAATACACCTTCAGGTTTAGCAAAAGCTTCGACCCCCGCTGGAAGCTGCGTCGTCGTAGGTGTAGCTGCGCCACCAATTGTAGCTGAACCAGTACCACCAAAAGGTGCAGTCCCTGAAATAAGCTCCGCCGTACTGGTAGTTGGGGCCGCACCAGCCGCTGCGCCAGTTGTTCCCGCGGTTCCAGCCGTTCCGGCAGTTCCTGCCCCGGCATTAACCAATCCTTCAGTCAACCCTGCACCGCCATATGCACCGATACCGCCCGTGACACCACCCAGCAACGCGCTCTCAGTTGTACCGCCCTGACCTAAACCTTGGTTAGCCGCACCAGTAGCAGCACCCATAGCAATAGCCGCAGGAATACCTACACCGGGGATCATACCAACAGCAATAGGGGCAGCCATATCAAGCGCCATACCCACATCACTACCAAACCAATCTTGGAACAGACTAGCTTCTTTCAGGCCGGTGCGAGGGTTACGAGGAAGTTCACGACCAAAATGACGGCGAGCCAACGCGTCCAAACCGGCTATTTCGCCTTTGGTTACATGTAACAATTCCTTATCACCATTACGACCTTGGGCGGCAATAGCATCAATAATGTGGCGCATAAACGGCTCCTAAACTTTTTCGTATAATATCATTTACTGTTGGACTTGGGTGACTTCTAGGATCACCGCGGGAGAAGCGGGGGCATAAGCTGTATCCGCGACCGTATCAATAACAACACTGGTGCTATCCGCTGCAAACATCAACTCTACATATTGATTCGCGTTTAAGGATATCGGCGCTGTAATCGCGATCGGGACATACCCATTATTAAGATCTGAGGTTATGATCCGCGTGGAGTTTGGAATATCAACCCCGTTTTTCCGCCACCAGAATCGGATGTTTTTGGCGGAACTACTACCACTGGTTAATTGGATCGTCGCGACAAACCGGTACAACCCCGACTGCGGAACGACGATTCGAGACGCTGGGGTGCCAATAACAACACCATTACCGATCTGCACCGAATCGAATGTAATTGCATAAGCGGTGTCAATAACTGCTGGAGTTTGATCTGTTGTTTTGTCGATAACCGCGTAATACTGCATCGGCTGGATGGTAGGGCGTACGAAAATAACTCCGTTAGTAGCATCAGATACTACGCAAGCCGCTATCGGGATGACGTTGTTTGGAGCTGTAGGTTTGACATTGGTTAACCCCCCCGCGACCGTCGGAGACGCATACAGGACATCCCCCGCATTAAACGCGCTTGTATCTAGCTCCCGAATAAACCCCCAAGTTGTGCAGTAGCCTTTCTCGCCAGAATCAGGCAGATCATGCGTCATAATACCGAGGATATACAAACTTGGCGTGGAGCCATTAGCTAGGTAAGGAGCAACATGCAGTGCATCAACTGAAGCCCCCGCAAACCCGACTACAGTGCCATCGGGAATAGTGACCCCCGTATTGTTTCGTACCCGGGCGTAGGTTTCTTCTCCTACTTGTTGAACAACACCATAATCCATACCGATGCTAACCGTCTTATCTACATCGTTCCATCCAATACGGGATTCCTGATTGGTATAAGCGGCGTCTTTTAGAAGGTCGAGATAAGCAAAGGGTCCGCCACCAGCGGTTACCGACTGCACCAAATTACGCATCTGGTTAAAGTATAGGCGTAAGACGTTGTTACTCTGGTCATGGTACCGCGGCTCATATTCACGTGGTGCGATAGGTAGACTTGGAGGTGTTGGTGCAACTAACGGAACTGTATTAGTCATAACTACCTCTTAACTCTTGCGACCATCAGGGCGTAAATCAAGACGTGTTGCGCCTAACTGCCAGTGGACTCCAACCGTATTTGACGTTATGCGGATAGCTGTTTGTCGCCCACGTAGTCGAACCCAAACCTGTGTTGTGTAACGGTCAATCTGAGCTTCAACCGTTTTGGAGACAACGCGTACATCCTCGTTAGAGAACCCACCCCCCGGAAAGTTCCGCGCTTTGATTGCATAGGTGACTTGTGGGTACGCTTCTACCGAACCTTCAAAATCAATATCTGGGATGACCCGCTGCACAAATGTGAACTTCTCACCATCATCAATATCAAAGTCAGCGGTCTCGATATAAGCGTTAATCGGTGACGGTGGATTTGTCTCGCCGTTATCCAGCCCAGTCTCATGTTGGTAGATATAGCCATCGTAAGCCGCAGCGAAGGGTTTACCCCGCACGCGAGATTCTAACCATGCGGAACGAGACAGAGTGCCGTAGTACCAAATATTCTCAAGGTAGTTATAGATTACATAACGATCGAGAAACAGCGAACCGTCAGATGGGTAAAACCAAATAACTTCACCGAAGCGTTCACTAACACCGGCTTGTACTTGCGAAGCCTGAGAGAAATTGAAGTTGTTGAATACATAGCGGCGCACCGTACAAGGAAGGGTTTCGACTCGACCTGAATAAGCATAAAACTTCTCTTTGCCCATCCAATAGGTCACGTTATTTACCGTTACCGCGGCATTAGGTCCAGCGATCGATATGTCGGCTGACAGTGTTTGTAGCGTAAATGTGTATGGGGCACCGACGTACTGCATTGACTGCAAGCTGGTATCCGTCCAAACAAGGATTTCTTGTCGTGTCTGTTGTGCAGTTACGATATAAGAGCCAAATGGCACCCGCAGATCACCCGCGGAGTTCGTAGCAGTAGGTGTCCACATCGCCGGATCTTCTTGGTCACACCAGCGGATTAGCAAGTTGTCTTGATCATCTGTACCAATAGGGTTTGTCCCAAAAGCAACAATGTGTCGTTGGTCGGTTGAGACGATCCAGTTCGAATACACAGGGGTATCAGAAGCGCCGGGGAGCGCTGAGATCGGTGTAGCTCGGTTAGCTGACGAATACCCAATGCTAGGCTGCCAATAAAAGATCTCCTGACCACGGGGGTTAGCTAATAAGTTCTCACCAAAAGTACACATAGCCCACAGACGGATTTGCTCGGTCGTAGTTACAGGTAGTGGGTATCCAGAACCCCAACCATCTCGGCCCCACGGACCCGCACCCCAACCTGTGCCGGGTACCCCTACATCTAGGCCAACAGCTAGTAGGATGTCAACGACGACCAGTATACCGCCACCACCCGCGACAGAACTGGTTGCTGGTGTAGTCACTACAATTTCAAAATAGTCCGCACTAGGGATCGCGGTGACCCGATGTTCTTTGTTTAACTCCGCGGCCAGAACGCCGCCCACATCCGTAGCCCCAGTGATGATGATGTAGTCACCGATGTTTGTACCGTGGGCTGTAAAGTCAACTCGAATCGTAGTGGAACCGTTCGTGGTGTGGATTGGGTTATCTGCATTAGAAGTGTTTACGATGGGCGTAATATCAAAGGTCGCGCTACCCCGCTCCGCATACAACTTCGCGTTAGTTCCGATAACCATCAGGTCTTCACTGTTTAGGTCCACCCAATTGAATAGGGCACGGGCGGTCCCGATGAACGGCTCTGATGTGTACTTCGCCCAACCACCGATTTTCTCAGGCGAGCTAGAACGAAAGCGAACTTTGTCACAGTCCCACCAACCACCTTCTTGCGCGTAATTCGTTGTCTCGCGGTTGATTCCCGGGCGGAACATATATTTTTTCAGCATGTTAAACCTCAGCCATTTCAAGCGCTATTTTACGCGCTTCTGCATTCCGACGTAACCACCCGTTACCAAACGTAGCAAAGGTAGGTAAAGACTTGTAGAACAGCTCACGACGGTTGCAGATAATGTTCACCAGATCTACAGGAGTAAGGGTCGTACGCTTAACAATAGTAATAGTATTAGGACCAATAACACCGTCAGGCGTTGCACCCACAGCACTTTGTAGAAATTTTGCGGCACGTCCGGGTCCAGAATTAACAGCGATATCGAACACAACATAATCGACACCACTAGGCAAATCATCGCATCGACAGACATTCCAATACCTCTTTAGGTAAAATGGTTTCACGACATCTGGAGTCAGTGCTTTGATATCGTCTTTAGTTACTTCGTGCCCTACGTACTCTTCCCACGCTTGTTTGGTAACTCCAAGGTTTGTAGCGCCGCCCGGATCTTTCGGATGATCGCTGTATCCACCCTCATGCTTGAGGACTAAAC
>Ga0181560_10005755_pt1 | contig 11012 bp, 5 predicted proteins | sample 011ome_20_FD_133751 | JGI IMG/M metagenome (GOLD analysis project Ga0181560, IMG submission 133751) | Coastal salt marsh microbial communities from the Groves Creek Marsh, Skidaway Island, Georgia - 011509CT metaG (megahit assembly) | ecosystem: Environmental > Aquatic > Marine > Intertidal zone...
GTCCGTAATTTCAGCCGCAGTCATCGCGTTCGGCAAATCTTGCTTGTTCGCAAAGACCAACAACACCGCGTCGCGGAGTTCGTCTTCGTTGAGCATGCGGTGAAGTTCATCTCTCGCCTCGGAGATACGGTCGCGATCGTTACTATCGACGACGAAGATCAAGCCTTGCGTGTTTTGGAAGTAGTGTCTCCACAACGGACGAATCTTGTCTTGTCCCCCGACATCCCACACCGTGAACGAAATGTTTTTGTATTCGACCGTTTCGACGTTGAAACCTGTTTTGGTTTTTATTTCGTGAGAGGAAGCAGAGAGGTAAACGGTGAGAAAGAAATCAAAAAGTTTTTGAAATTTGAAACGATGATGCGGTTTCCACGAAAACAAGAGGAAAAAACGAGTGGACGAGAGTCGTTTTTCTCCTTTTTTCTCCTCTGCGACGGACGGATCCCTCCCCCGCGCTCTTTTCAAAAAAAGAAAAAATCCAACGCTTTGCGCGCGCGCTTCGCTTCTTCTGGAAAACACCACGGACGCGAACGAAAATCTAAAACGTACCGATCGTCGGAATCGTCGTCACGATTTCCCCGAGCTTAAGTTTGTATAAGATGGTGGTTTTACCGGCGGCATCGAGACCAACCTGTTGCGTTTACGAATAATTTGGTGAGTAATCGAGAAACAAAACACGCTGCTTTCGTAAAAAAAAGAAGGCCGAAGTGTCGTAAAAGTGAACCAAAATTTGGCCGCCCCGGCGCGTAACCGACCGCTGGCGAACGTCTTCTTTTCTCCTCCAAACCCACACGATCGATCGATCGAGAGATTCGAGAGATATAAACGTATACGCATCTAATCGAACACTTTCTGCGCGCATAAACGCGTCGCATCCAGCCTTCGCTCGGGGCGGAAGATACCCGGTCTCTCTCTCCACACCGCGATTCAAAATGCATAAGTGCCGTCGTCCCCGTCGTCGTCTCTCTCTCATTATTTACGCGGAAAGAAAAAAAAAACGAAAAAAAAACGACCCATCCATACGGCACGCTCTTCGCGACCCAAACCCGTCGCGCGAACGAAGAACTTCACGCACCATCAAAATGCGCATTTCCTTCTTGGAAAAGAGGCGCTGGAACAATTTCGCGAACGTGATCCCCATACTTTTAAATAGATTTTGTGTGTGAGATTTTTTTCTTTTTGCGTGGTTTGATTTTTGTGACGATCGGTGGTCCCGCCTCTCTTCTTCTTTTTTAAATTAAGATTTCTCTCCCAAAATTCACACGTCTTTTCACCCAAAGGACGAGTCGAACTCTCTCTCCCACTTCAGAAAAAAAAGAAAAAAGAGAACATGAAAAGAATCGAGAGCGAAAGTTTCGCGTCCGTCCGCTTCCTCTTTCTCGTCGTCGCGGTGGTGGCAACGACGACGAGCGCTTTTTTGTTCGGGAGCGCGGAAGCGCGACGCGCTGCTGCTCTGCCGCCGCGTTCTCTTTTCACGGGAGACGACGAGGAAAAGAGAGGTTTGATTTTCGGGAAAAAAAATACAGTTGGAGAAGAAGAAGAAGAAGAATCGATTGCCGCTGATTATTATGATGTTTGGACGCAGAAAACGTCTCGCTTGCGAGAGAAAGAGATGCGCTTTCCCGAGGGCGTTTTGAAATCGGCGACGCCTTTAGAACGCGCGGCGGGGTATTTTAAGCTGAATCGAACGACGCGCGACGCGCACATGTTTTACATGTTTTTCGAACACCGCGGAACAGGAGGAGGAGAAGAACAAAAAGAGGAGGAGGAAGACGCGATGAAGATACCGGTGGTGCTTTGGATGACGGGAGGTCCGGGGTGCTCGTCCGAGCTCGCGGCGTTCGCGGAGAACGGGCCGTTTGAAGTGGTTGAAAACGAAGACAAAAGCTCCGAGGATAAATACGTTTTGAGAGAAAGTTCGTATGGCTGGGATACGATTTCGCATTTGCTTTACGTCGATCAGCCGGTAAATACGGGTTTCAGCTGGACGTCGGACCCCGACGACGACGAAGCGCGCGACGAGGAAACGGTTTCGAACGATGTTTTTGAGTTTCTCCAGGATTTTTTCCTCTCCAGGCCAGAGTTGGCGGATAATCCGTTGTTTATTACCGGCGAGAGTTACGCGGGTCACTACGTCCCGGCGGTGAGCTACAAAGCGTTCGTCGCGTCGAAGAACGACGAAGGGAGCGTGAATTTGAATTTAAAAGGCTTCGCGATTGGAAACGGACTCACGGATCCCGAGATTCAATACGCCGCGTACGCGAAGTATTCCGTTGGTATTGGCATCGTGACCGCGGAACAAGGCGACGAGGTGAACGCGAAATATTTAGCGACGTGCGAGAAGAAAGCGAAAAAATGCAACAACGAGAACGGTAAAAGATACTCAAACGCGACGCTATCGAAAAAGTGCATCGAAGCCGTGGAGTACTGTCAGAATATTCCGAACGCGTTGCTAGAGATTGCGGCTCAGAACAAAGGCGGGAAGCCGATTAACGTGTACGACGTTCGAAAAGAGTGCGTGGGCGATTTATGCTACGATTTCTCGCCAATCGGGAAATTTCTAAATCAAAAATCGACTCGAGAGGCGCTCGGCGTCGGAAATCGCAAGTGGGAGACGTGCAACATGGAAGTTCACGAGAAGATGATGGGAGACTGGATGAGAGATTACGAACCTCTCATTCCGGAAATGTTGGAAAATGGAGTGCGAGGGATGATCTACGCCGGCGAGAGCGATTTCATATGCAACTTCGCCGGGAATTTAGATTGGACGCGAAAAATGAAGTGGAGCGGCGGTGAAGAGTTTGCGAAGAAGTTTTCGTCGCCGTTCGTCATCGACAAAGAAAAAGGATGGACGGGCGGTGAAGTCATACAAAACGATGATAAGCGGTTCTCGTTCGTAAAAGTGAGTCAAGCTGGGCACATGGTTCCCTTGGATCAACCACGCGTCGCCCAGGAGATGCTCCGAAGATTTGTGAACGACGAAAACGTCGCGACCGGAGGAGAGTGAGGAGGCGCACACATATTGAAACTTTATTTTTGAAAGAATTTTTGTAATTTTACATAGATACACGAGATGCGAAAAATACGCGCTACGGAGGAGTGGATGATTTTTTCCCCGCTGCAGACTCTTCCATGATTCTCTGCAAGTACTTCCCGTGCTCTTCGATGGCCGTTTGTAGCTGTCTCTGCTTCAAGAGTTGTTCGTGCAGTTGCTTTTGCATCTCGATTTGTCTGAGCAACACAGCCGAGACCTCTTCGGGCAGCTTTGCGCCGCCACCGACTGCTCCCGAGGCTGGTTTCATCAGCATCGGAACCTTCAACGGCGACGAGACGTGAGGCAAAGCCTCGGTGAAAACGTCCTCGTCGTCGTCGTCGTCGTTGCTCTTATTGTTAGAGTTAGCGTTATTCCTCTCTCCGGTGCCACTGTCCGTATCGCTCTTCCTGCTTTTTCTCGCACCGCTGCTGTTATTTTTCTTCATGTTACTTCTCAGCATCGCCACAACCTGGCCGTCGTCCTCTCCGAGAGCGTCGTTGGTAAGAATCAACTTCTTATCTACTGCCGCGAGCTTTGCCATTTCCGCGGCGGAATTCTCATCCTCGTCTGGAAATCGCAAACCTTTGTCTCTCTTTCTCTTCGCCGAAACAGCCATTCGCGCCGCTTTGATGTGCCTGCGTTTCTCTTCCTCGTCTAGTGGTGGTACTCCTAACATGATGGTACCGTCGCTATTATCTCCTCCTAGTGTGCTACTTCTATTGGTGGTGTTATTCTCGCTAGCCCCCGCATCGGGACTATTATTACCACCGTTATGAAGCGTCTGTTGCGCTCCCTGTCGCTGATTATTCATGCTCGAGGCAACTTTCGCTAAAACCTTCTCCTCGTTGGCTATAATCGGAGGCAGCCCCACAAACGTGGACGTCAGAAAACTCCTCTCCCCGGTGCTCAACATTTTCGATCGCGCGTTCGACGTCTCTTTGCTCATTTGCTGTTCTTGCAATCTATATTTTTGCAAGTGTGACTTCACGTGCTGAATAGTCACCCCTTCCACGCGCATCAGCTCAACAACGCCTTTCGGCGTGGCGATATCCAAACCGCCGAGCGTTTTCACCGACCTCAAAAACCGCGCGTGCAGCTCCGGAGTCCATCGCAACCGACACCGCTCTGATTCCGTGTTCCTGTTGTTGTTCGTATTAGTATTAGTATTAGTATTAGCGCTATTTTTTCCGTTGTTGTTGATGATGTTGTTCGCATTCGCCGCCGCCGGCGGGGAAGCCGTCTTCTTCTTGCTTTTCTTCTTGTTCGAACCAGCGTCAACCCCGACGGCGCCGCCTCTCCCTCTCTTCGAGGCGCCGGCTGACTTGGTCGTCGTCGTCGGCGGCGTAGCAGTCGTCGTCGTCGTCAGCGACCCTCCTCCGACGTCCTCGTCCTCGTCGTCTTCGACGCGTAAAAACCCATCCAACCAGTCCAAATCCCCGGGCACGTCCACGTCGAAATCGAACGTCCCCGGGAACAGAGACGTCGATGTGTTGTTGTTGTTGTTGTTCTTATTACTAGTATTCGCGCTCCTCTCCTTCGCGTTGACGATGGTATTGTTATTATTGTTGTTGTTGTTGTTGTTGTTCTTATTACTAGTATTCGCGCTCCTCTCCTTCGCGTTGACGATGGTATTGTTATTATTATTGTTGTTGTTGTTCGAAGGCCAGAGCGACGCGCGCGGCGTCGGCGGGACGTCGTCGCCCTCGTCCTCCCCGAAAAACATGCGCGCGCAAACCCCTCTTCGACCTCACTCTCTGCCTTGTTTTTTTTTCCCGGTAGGGGGCTGCTCCGAGAGGAGAGACCGAGAGAGAATATTCCAATTTGACGCAGCCGGCGAAGAAGACGAAGAAGAGAGCGACGACGACGAGGCGGAGTCAGAGTTTTCTTCTCTTCTCTCTCCCTCTGGAACACAACACAAACGCTCGCTCGCTCTCACCTCGCGTGCGCGTGCGCTTGAGCGTGTTCGTGTCTCTGTGTCTTTCGCGCTGCGGCAGCGGAATAATATATCTGTCGCGGTTTTCTCTCGGTTTTCTCTCTCTCTTCTCTCGTCCACCACCAACCACCCCAGTCACCACAAAGGGCGGAAGCGCCGTCCTTTTTTTTTTTACGAGTAGCTTCCCTTCTCTCCTCCTCCTCGGGTAGTATGGACTCGTTTGGACTGATTGATTGAGTCTGTGGATGGAGGAGCCTCGACAAAAAAAAAGAAACGTCTTTTCCGTTTGAGAAAAAAAACGCGCGGCGCGTTTAATTAAGAAGAGACTTTTGAAAAGTACGAACGAGTTAATAATAATGGGGAAGAAGAAGAAGAAAAAGCTCTCCGGCGCGGCGAAGAGGACGAAGCGCAAAGAGAAGGAAGAGGCGATCGAAGAGGCCAGGGCGGAGCGTTTGAAGCTCGGACCGACGAGGTTATGGACGGGGTTGGTGACGCATCACAGGGATATTTTTGTATCGCATGTGCTTCCGAAATTGACCAGGACAGATCGGTATTTCTTTGCAAACGCGAATACCGAGAGTTGGGATGTGCTCAAATACGCGGGGATAGACAAATCGGAAATCTTTTGGTATATTTCCGACTGTTTATCCATTTCGACGTTAGAATATGCGTGGAATAATATCAACTGGGGAGAGGAACTTGACGATGGAACCGTGGCAGATCAAGCCTCGTTTTGCTCTCGAGTTGCTCGAACGAATAAACTCGAGTTACTCAAGTGGGCGAGAGAAGAGAAAAAGTGCGAGTGGGATGAACGGACGATTAATTTGGCAACATACGTAGATAATCTCGAGATGTTGAAGTACTGCTTTGCTAACGGTGGTCCGTATGATGAAACGACGGCATGTCCTGTCGCTGCTCAAGAAGGACACCTCGACTGTCTTCGCTTTCTTTTCGCCAAGGTGAAACCTTGGCGAGAAACGGAAAAGGTAACGGCAAGAATAGCTGCAGAATGTGGTCAATTAGACATCTTGAAATACTTCGTTGAAGAAAGAAAGGTACCTGATTATGAAAAGGCCGAATGCGTGTTACACTCTGTATTCGCAGGTCATCTTGATTGCCTCAAATACTTAGTCGAAGAGGCGAAAGCACCTCTTGACGACTGGCAATACATCGCTCACGCGCGATATTTCGAGCACACCGAGTGCTTATACTACTTGCGGGAAAAAGGGTGCCCGGAACCAACGGATGAGCAATACGCTTTAGTGGCCAACCATTACTGAGCGAACGAGCTACAGGAAAAGCAGCGAACGCAACATACTTAGATTGTAATACAGAGAGAGACGCCTTTATCCTTTGAAACTTTTGTGCATTTGTGAGCACCAACGCACCCCCTCCCAACGTTTTGAAAATCTTTCGCACACCGCGCGCGTCAGTTTTTTTTTTAACGAGAAACAAACCAAACAAAACAAACAAACTTCTCGTGCACATAACGCTCTCTCTCTCTCTCTCCCCAATTCTCCCGCGCGAGAGGCGCCTCGATCACACTCTCTCTGTGTGACTGTCTGTCTTTTTTCTCTCCGTCTGCGTGTCTCGCGCGCGTTTATTTCTTCACCAGCCGCGCGCGCTCGAGAGAGAGAGAGAGACAAAAATGATATCCGTGGGAGGGGCGGACAAAAGCAACGCGACGTTCACGAAGACCGATCTCGCGCGCGTCGAGAGAGAGCTTCTCTCGCAGTGCGAACGGACGAAGAGAGGGGATGAGGTGAACGCGATACGCGCGTTCGTCGCTGGGGGCGAGCGAGAGGCGATCGGTCGGTTGTTTTCTTCGACGACGACGACGAGTCAAAAACGAGAAGAAGAAGAAATGAAAGAAGAGGAAGAGAAGTTGGCGAGAGAAGGCCGGATGGTTTTGAAGATGGCGAGGCAAAAAGAGAAAATGGACGAGTTCACGTACGCGAGAGAGGAAGGCGGAGAAGAGGTGGAAAAATTAACGGAGATGAACACGGAGAGCGCGAAGAGGACGTTCGAGATCGAGTCGAGAGGATGGGACACGGAGAAGACGGTTGGGGACGACGAGAAGGAGGAGGAGAAAGAAGGAGAAAAAGAAGAAGTAGTCGTAGAAGAAGAAGAAGAAGAAGATAGGACGCAAAGATACGGCGGGACGCCGACGCAAACGCAAGCGAATACGTATCAGCACAACAACAGCGTCGGGCAGTCGAGGAACGATTTGTTTCGCGCGAGCGGCGTCGCCGGAGGGGAGACGGATGATCCGCAAGGAACGCAACGCGTAGAACCAAGTTTCGCTGAAGAGGAAGAGGATGTCAGAGACGAGAGAGCGACAGGGCCACCGCCGCCTCCCGTGACGACGATTGTGGCGACTCAGGACGATGTAGAAGAAGAAGAAGAAGAATCTGAGGATGACGAAGACATAGAAATTGTAGGCACGCAAGTCATCGCGTCCGAGGATGAACAACAACAACAACAACAACAACAAGAAAAAGGCAAGGGAGAAGACGCGCAACAACGCGCACACGATACAATGCAAGATGTCGCAGAAGACACCGCCGCGCAAGCCGATTTAGATTTAGGATTAGAAGGCGACGAAGAAGGTCCTGTGCCGATTCTTGCCACGCCCTTGGATGCACCGCCGGCAAAAAATGAACAACCGCCGCGACTTCCACCGAGACGTGGAAACGCAGGGGGGTCCGTTATTCCCGCGACAGAGCTTTCCATGGGAACGCAGAACGTTTCTGCCACGGCTCCATTGAGCAACGCGCACGTAGCGACGGTTAAAGTTGTCGCCTCGGCTGCCGAAAATGCTCTGAGGAAACAAATGGAAGCGAGAAAGAAACAAGCCTTTGGGATTGAAAGCGTAGCGCCGCAGTCTTTGAATCCAAACTCCAGCGACGTAGAAATGCAAACAGAGCGAAGCAAAGAAGATAGAGAACAAGAGCAAGGAGATGGCGACGACAATTATGACGACGACAACAACAAAAACGACGACGACGATGACGACGATCTTCAACATCAACACAACCAGTCGCCGGATCTCGCAGAATATTACTCGCAACGTGTCAACGAGACAGACGATGAGGACGAAATCGAAGACGACGAAGAAGAAGAGGATGAAGTCGTGTATCGATCGCAACTTACGCAACAAGACGACGAAGGTGGTGTGCTGCACCGACCGAGGAACGTGAAGTTCTCGATGCCCGTGATACTCGGCGACGGTGAAATATCTTCGTCCGACGAAGAGGAAGAGGAGGACGATTGCGAAAATATGAGAGAGGAGAAAGAGGAAGAGGAGGAAGAAGAAGACATGCATGAATTGGAAGACGACGAGGATGAAGAATACCGATGTGAAGACGAGGATGAAGAACTACGTGGAACAAAGAGGAAGATTGAGATTCCTTCGCACGCGATGCGGGCGTCAAAAAGGAAAAGGAAACCGAAAAAGTTTTTTGACGACACGCAAAGAGAAGAAGAAGATGTCGATATCGAGGAAAAAGAAGAAGAACAAGAACAAGAAGAAGAAGAAGAAGAAGCGCCTCGACCACAGCCGTCCGTGCCGCAAGGTACAACTCGTAGGAGAAGCTCGAGAGCAGCAACGACGACTATAACGACGCAAAAGACATCGCCTCCAGCTTCTACTACTCTCACCAAAAACAAGAAAGCTGCGCCGACGCCCGCGAGCAAAACGCCGGCATCTACCGCGACGTTCTCGTCCGCATCAAAAGGACAAACGTGGTCAAACTACCTACCCGGATGTCCAAAGTGCCGCTACAGTTCTTGCAACGCGTGTAGACCAATGCATATTCAAGCCATTAACGGCGACGAAAAAGCGCAACAGCGGGTGATTAAATGGAACGAAAGACGCGAGGAAAAAGTAGCGAGCGCGTCGAGGTCGTTGGGTCAAAAAGCTAAAGCACCAGGCGTCCGAATGAGACGAACTTCATCCGTCCACGCCGCCGCTAGAACGATTAATATGTCATTAACGCCGCAAAAGCAAACATCTACGGCGACAAAATCGAGGAAATCAGCGACGGACAAACGACGAAAATCGACCCAAAGCGTACAACAAAGTCGGCGAAGAAACTCGGTCGAAGACTCGGCCGAGAAGAGGAAATCGATCACCGGTGGCGGTGGCGGTGGTAGAAATACCACCGCTCTCTTTTCTGGGTTATCGTTTATGATTACAAGCATGCCAAGCTCGCGCGTGATGAACGAAATGCGCGCTTCTATCACCGAAAACGGTGGTCGCTTATTGGATAGCATTCCAAAGTTCAACTCGAGCAAACGCGTTCCGGCGCGCAAGCAAGTCGTCATCCTTCCGACGATGAAAAACAACATCGAAAAAAGAAAGGAAACGGCCAAGTGCTTGTACGCGCGAGCGATTGGTGCGAGATTACGTTCGGTCCGATGGGTGCGAGAATCTTTGGAGAAGAATAGAATCATGGAGAATGACGGTCAAAACGCGACGCAACCGACGAAATTGAACTTTCAAGGCACGTCGTTTCTGTTACTCGGGAACACGTTTTTCCAAGACGAGTTTTCAAACTTGATGCTCCACGCCGGCGCGAACGCGGTGATGACGTGCGGGAAAATGACCAAGAAAGCGTTGAACCAAGCGCTGAGAAGAGCGCACGAAGAGCAAAACGAGATACACGCCGTCGTTATTCAATCGAGTGAAAAATTGAGTCGCGAAATCAAAAGCGCGCTGAGCGAATCGAGGAAAATAGTCGTCCGTCACGATTGGTTGACGGAATCGTTACAGAGAGGCGAAATTCTGGAATTTCTGGATTACGAGGTGCACTTATAACCTCTCTCTCTATCTCGCTCTCGCTCTCTTTCTACAATATATACGTATTTATTCATATTTGTAACAACAACAGCAACAACAATAACGTTAATATCATTCGTAAGCTAAAGTTCTCATTGGTTATTCTCGATGTTCAAAGAGATGTCCAACGCGACGACCGAATGCGTCAACTGTCCGCTCGATATGAATGTCACTCCAGTCGCGCCAATCCCGCCAATCGTCTCTAAAGTTACGTTTCCACTCGCCTCTGTCTCTACGCCGAACTTATTCAACATCCCCGCCGCCTCTCGCATATCCTCCATCGACATGTTATCCAACATCACTCTCTGCACGCGACTGGTGTCCGTCCCGGCGTCCTCCAACAACCCGCACACTTCTCTCACCTCCTCCATCGTCCTCGTCTCCAACTCAATCATCACTCCTTCGTACTTCTTCCCGCCTTCGATTAAAAACGTCGTGCTCGATGCTAACGCGTTCTTAATCCCTCTCGCCGCCGCCACGTGATTATCTTTAATCATAACCATATCGAACAATCCCATCCGATGGTTCTCGCCGCCTCCAATCAACACCGCCCACTTATCAATCACCCGTAACCCAGGTACCGTCTTCCTCGTCTCTAAAATTCTCGCCGGTTTCGCCCGTTCGCTCATCTTCTTCGTCAGCGTCGCGATCCCGCTCATCCGTTGCATAAAATTCAACACGACGCGTTCGGCGCGAAGAATCCCTCTCGCCGAACCTCTCATGTAACAAAAAATCTCCCCTTTGCGAACTTCCTCGCCGTCTCGTTTCAGCCAACACGCCTCGATATTTTCATCCACCATCGATAAAATCTCGTTCGCGAGATGTTGCCCGGCTAACGTCCCGTCCGCTTTCGCGAGTAACGTCGCCGTCGCGGTTAAATCTTTCGGGATGGTCGAGAGCGACGAGACGTCGCCGACGTCGGCGACGTCCTCGTCGAGCGCGGATTGGACGACGTCTCGGACGGTTTGCGTCGGATGGCGAGGGATTGGCACGGAAGGTGGAGACGAGAGAAGGAGCGAGAGGCATTTTTCGTAGCGAATATCTTGGTCTCCTCCGCGTTGTCTTTCTCCGGCGGCGGCAGTCGCCATCGTCCTTCTTCTCGTATCTGATGCAAATCGATTTCTCGCCGCTGCTGCCGCTGCTTCCCGGGAAAAAGAAGAAGAAGAAGCAAAGTTCTTCTCGCGTCGATGATGATGTCTGCTCGA